>ENA-UESD01000233-UESD01000233.1-human-gut-metagenome-genome-assembly--contig:-NODE-233-length-51555-cov-23.788240_pt1 | contig 51555 bp, 51 predicted proteins | sample MGYA00242985_ERZ507986 | MGnify/ENA primary metagenome ERZ507986 (study PRJEB26167, sample SAMN06115408) | human gut metagenome | host: Homo sapiens | place: China:Guangxi | collected 2016-04-06... | reverse complement strand
TGGAAAATCATATCGATGGCACGGGCATGATCTACTACATACAACCAGTCGCGCACGTTCTCACCCTTACCATATACAGGCAATGGCTTGCGATGACGGATATTGTTGATGAACAAAGGAATCAACTTCTCTGGGAACTGGTATGGACCGTAGTTGTTAGAGCAGTTGGTCACGATGGTAGGCATACCGTATGTATCGTGGAAAGCACGGACGAAGTGGTCTGAGCTTGCCTTGGATGCTGAGTATGGAGAGTGAGGATTGTACTTGGTAGTCTCTACGAAGAACTCCTCGCCGTAAGCCTCGTGGTTCTTATCGCTGGATGCCTTGGTAGTGAAAGGAGCAGGAATACCCTCAGGGTGAGTCATCTGCAAGGCACCGTAAACCTCATCAGTAGAGATGTGGTAGAAACGCTTGCCCTCATATCCCTCAGGAAGACTCTCCCAGTAAATCTTTGCCGCCTGGAGCAGAGACAGGGTACCCATCACGTTGGTCTGAGCGAAAGTGAATGGATCCTTGATACTTCTATCTACATGGCTCTCGGCAGCGAGATGGATGATGCCATCCACCTTGTAGTCCTGCATCAGTTTCAGCATCAGGTCGAAATCGCAGATATCACCCTTAACGAAAGTATAGTTAGGCTTGTCCTCGATGTCCTTGAGGTTAGCCAGGTTGCCTGCGTAAGTCAACTTGTCGAGGTTGATGATGTGATACTCAGGATATTTGTTCACAAAAAGTCTTACTACGTGTGAGCCGATGAAACCAGCACCGCCCGTGATTACAATATTCTTCATCCTAATCAATGTATATATTCGAACACAAATTACACGAATCATTCAGGAGAAACTATAACCTCTATATTCGTGTTATTCGTAAGATTCGTGTTCAAAAAAATTAATATTCTAAATTCTTCTTTAAAGTTTGCTCTTTCTCTTCAAGTATTGAAAGGAGATATTTGCCATAGTCATTCTTCAGCATTGGCTGAGCATTCTCACGCAACGTATCACTATCTATCCATCCTTGGCGATAAGCAATACCTTCAAAGCAAGCAACCTTCAAGCCCTGGCGCTTCTCTAAGACTTCGATAAAGGTAGATGCCTCAGAAAGGGAATCATGGGTTCCGGTATCAAGCCAGGCAAATCCTCTTGCCATGGTCTGAACCTTCAGCTGCTTATCCTTCAGGAACTCTTGGTTTACTGTTGTGATTTCTAACTCACCACGAGCGGATGGTTTGATATGCTTAGCTACATCTACCACCTTGTTAGGATAGAAGTATAAACCTACCACTGCATAGTTGCTCTTTGGATGCTGAGGCTTCTCTTCGATACTCAGGCAATTGCCTTGCTCATCAAACTCTGCCACGCCATATCGCTCTGGATCACTTACTCGATAACCAAATACAGTAGCTTTGTTATTGATAATATATCATCGGTTTATCAAAGATAGGAATCAGTTGCTAGCTGATACCCTTGGTGATAGGATACAAACGAGTACCGCTGCCACCTGCTAATACGATTCCTTTCATTGTCTTAATGTTAAATGATTAGTGCTTGTTGTTTTACTTGTATAAATCTACCATTAGTATTCGAAAGGACTATCAAAGTCCTTCAGCACCTCATGTTTCGTATCCTTCTCGGAAAGATTAACGTGTTCCGTAGGAATGCGCCAATCAATCCCAAGTGATTCATCCAAGATAGAGATACCCCCATCAGCCTCTGGGTGATAGAAGTTATCACTCTACCCTTCACACATCTCACCAGTTTGCTCTGTGTAAACGGAGGCCTCTGGAAATGCAAACCACGCATCACACCATAAGAACTCATGCTCTCATTGTCCTAGCAGAACTCCACCTTGTAGCCTACCAATGGCTCTACTTTCTCTTTAAACTCTCACTCGCTAAAGCTTTCGAAGAAATAGCCACGAGTATCTCTAAACAGGCGAGGCTCAATAATGAGTACGCCTTCAATATCTGTCTTTATTACTTCCATTTTATCAATTTTAATCGATTTGTTTAAAAACGGGCTACTAGGCTCCATCACCGAAAAGTAGCTCAAAAAATGGGAGAGGGATCCGTTCACCCGTATATCTATTATCTTATTCCATGTATCTTTTTCCATACAGCAAACCAAGTTCTGAACAATGGTTCACTCAATGCCTCTGTAGGATAATGCTTCACGAAGCGCAAGTTGCGCAAACTCATTCTGAGATAGCGATGAAGTTTGCCTTCATTCTCCTTGCTTCCAAGTCGAGTATCAAATTGACCAAAATTGCCTCCTTGCATGATTTCAGCCAACAAAAAACGACCTTCATTCACATCAATAGGTGCAATCATTTTCGCCTCAGGTAACCCCAATGCTTCATGCAGCACATACATCACAGCCCCAGCAAACTTCCATAAACCAAGATATTTCAGCTCACGCTGCAATGCTGACAGATTCTTCACTCTTCGTTCTTCACTCTTCACTAAAACAAAGTAGTAGTCTATTAATTGACGTAAGCCAATACCCTCAGTGAACACATGGCGATAGAGATGAGAGAGTATATATATGACATTGAAGCTCATCGTTGGCACAGTAATTTCCCCATATCCATCTGGTAACGTAACGACATTCGAACATTGCAAATCCATCACCGCCTTAAACCATTTCTGCATCCTGTTATTATGAATAGGGAAAAACATATATGAAGGAGTAAAATGCACCTCTATTGCCGTTTTCATCACAGGGAAGTCCACATGGTGATAACGCATCACCTGATTCGGACACACTTGATCCACATACTTCATGATTTTCCTGCGACCACCCGAAAGATAGATATCGATGTCCCCGGGAGTACGCATATAAGGGTCAGGATAAAGCAACGCATTCCCCTGCCCCTTCAAGATGCAGTTAGCAAAGCCCTCGTTCTCGAAGTTTTGGCAAACCTTCACGGAATCCTGAAACAGTCTGATATTCTGCTTCCGAATCATTTCCCCCATCACCATCCATTGCATCAGCAGCTTCTGCTCCGGTGCCAACTCCTTTGGCAACCGCCGGATACCATAAAACAGCACACCAAGCAAAGCCTGCTTCTTGGCGATAGCATATAGCTCCTTCCAATCCACCTCCTTCAAAGAACCAGGAATTTCCTTGGCAGAACCAATGCAGAATCGCAAGAAATCAAAGAAAATCTTTTGTTGTTTCAACATAAAGCTGTACTTTTGCACGCATGAAAGATAAATTACAAAGAGCCATCGGTCATATTATACCGACGCTTCTATTCATTATATTACTTCCCATATCGGTAGTCTTCACTCCCATTCACTGGCTGTACAAGACTATCCGAAGATTTTTTCTGCGATAAATCTTGCAGGAAACAGCAAGCCTGCCATCATATAACGCTTACGGGTATGCGGTTCCTTCCACATTCGATAAACAAAGCGAAGATTCGTTTTATCCACCCATGAAGGATAGTAATCTATCTCATTCTTGGAAGTCTGATGAATAAATCCACCACAGGTAAATCCGACACCCTGATAACCGGCATTCTTCACCTTTAGCAGGAACTTCTCTTGCATCAAGGCTCCCATTCCAACTATCAAGAAATCTGAATTCAGTTTAACGATATGCTTTGCCTCTTTATCCATTTCTTGTTCTAAGTAAAGTAACCGTTACGATAACCTGCAAACTTCACCTTTGGATACCGCTCACGCAATATCTCCACGGCCTTCTCTACCTGTTTCTGCTTAGAAGCCACAATATAGATAGTCTTGTCATGCTCCTCTGCATACGAGAACAACTCCGGTGCCATCGAAGTCATGTCAAAACTTCTTTGAGTCACCAACTTGCCGTAAACCAACTTGATGGCTTTCACCAGTAAGCCACCATCGGCAAATATACCATCCATTTTACCAAACAGTTCCTTATTATCCAGAACTGTGAGATAAGATACAGGATTGAGGTAAGTATAAACCTTACCTTTTGTTTCAAATATCTGATGAACGAAAGAACTTTCCGTTGACAATATTTTATCTACTAATATGCTCATTTTCATCAATGTTTTAGAACCCTTACAGAAATCTCTTTACCCATCGGTACCACCTTTCCTAAATACTTGACTGAATGCAAAGCATCAACCAACTCCTTATATCCGTCAACATTAGGAATTTTCACATTATCACCAACCCTTTTGAATTTTTCAAAAGAATCTCCCATTGCCGTCAGGCAATAAGGAATTTCCTTCAAGTGCAACATCCTTTTCGCAATACACTTAGCAGATGCCATCGCCTTCAGGACCTCATCCTCAGATTCTTCCAACGATTTGATAAACAAACCATAATCAAACTCAGAATCATCTTCCATATAATAATGCAAAAAGCGATTAGCCACCTTCGAATTCATATAATCAAATGAAACATATTTTTTCCTTAACACATAGAACAACTGTTCTTCATTCAAGAGAGAAACCTGTTCTTTCCAGATTTCTACCAAGAAAGGATTGTCAAAGATTGCATAAACGAAGTCTTTATCCAGACATCTTTCTGTGATAATGGCAGATAAAAATGTGTCATAACCAGTTTCTATTTCCGTTTTACTCTTTATATCATCTGCTAGCTCAGCCCGATGCCTATTCATGAAGTCTACAAGCTCTTTCGAAAACTTATTATCTTCCGAAGTATAATATGTCTTTACATTGTCAAGGTTGGCTAAGATTTTGTCCGCATCAATTAAAAATGCCAATAAATCAGGATCCATTTCTTTACTATCCTTTACCAAGAAGTCCTTGTGGTATATTAAATCTATTTTTGTTCCATATTTTACACGTTTATTTTTCAACAATCCTATAACTTCCTCTTCTGATACAAAGTTTTCATATTTCTCCTTAACAACGTTCTCGGCAAACCCATTAATATCATCTTGAACATACTCTTTCAAAAATTGAAGATTACCATTCAAAATGCAAGAGTATACAGAACCGTCTTGACCTTCAACCTCCAAGCCATTCTTTTCAGCAACAAACCTTATGTTGTTCAAGTTTAATTGGAACATTCGTGATTCACAAACATACTCCAGCAATCGTGTGCAAAGAGGCGTATTTCCATCCTTCAACGTCTTTACTTTCAAACAGATTGTATCTAATATGCTCAAAGCCTTATTTTCGTCACACAAAGCAAAAGCTTCCCAATATTCATCAATGTCATTCAGATGGTCCCCGATAGGATGGTCTTCATTTATCTTCCTAATGTCATCAATCTCTGCATGAGCAAATACCAAAGCCATCATCTTAAGTTTATCTTGCAGGGAATGAATTTTATCCGCAAACAGTTCATCCACAAACCCTATATGAAAGCGCACTAATCTTCTCACAAAAACAGAAACGCTTCCGTAAAGCCGAACATAATCATATATAGCGTCCAAACCTTCTGTTTGCAACAATGTAGCGAAGAACATATAACATTGATTGGCGTATGCCTCCTCCCTCTCCAGTAAGAATTGTAGCAAACAGAAATTTACAATGGCAGGTTTGTTATAATCCGTATTTTTCAAGTTTGTTACAATTGCTTCTACTTCCGTCAACTTGTAACCATATCCCTTCGGTTTATCAAATTTCACAGACATTAAGAATTCATGGTCTTGTGGGGTCATTCTACCCTCTTGGAATATCGAGATATAGTAGAAATAGTCTTCATCAATATATCCTTCTTTCAAAAGATAGCCAAGAATATCATATTCAGATTTCCCTACATCATCAAGTTGCTGATATGCCTCAACATAAGCAAACACACCTTGCACATTATCGACTAAATCATGCAATTGTAGATTCTCTAGATAAGTCATTTTATTATCCAAACGATTGCGCTCATTGTACAATCTATCCAATTCGCCATCGTTTCTCTTCAGAATCAACTTCTTGCGCTTTTCATAATCGAAATCCTCACCCAAGGCTTGCAACATCTGTTCTCTACTTATAGGCCAACATCTTCCATTTAAAGAAGGATACCCCATTTTTCCTTGTAGAATCAAGGATACATAATCGTCAGAAAAAAGTTGCTCTACAGAAACATCATGACCATTAAAATCTTTTGGATATTTATCTTTTCCAGGGATTTGTCTTAGAAAACACGCAACTACCAATGCATTCAATTCACTTATATTCTCAAGAATTTCATCATTTATTTTCTTCACCTCATCATTTACTTTCCTAATACGTGTCTGTATAAGGTTTCTCTTTTCTTTCTTTAGCAAAGGCACAGAAGCAAACACATCATACAACATACCCTTACCTTGATGTAGCAAGCAAAAGTCTTTCGAATACAGGTTTTTGTAAAGGATGATAGCCAACAAATGCTGCAAGTTGAGTTTAGCATCAAGCACTTGATGGTAAAGCGTGAACTCATTGACGATATTTTTCAAAACCCTCGTATCATTGACAAAATGCGAAATGTCTGTTAAGAATTCGGTAGAGAGACTATCCTTTGGTAATTTCAATGCCATAAAGCTTCTCTTAAACAAATCGCCAGAGTTTGAAACATTCACATACGGTATCACAGGAATGATATAGTCAAAGAACTTCGTTCTGTCCTCAGGGCAGCCAAACACATCATCGCATAATGCATAAACAAAAACCACCCTTCTATTGATTTCCTCCGACTGATTGAGAAGTTGGTTGAGTTCTCTCAGCTTCGTAAAAATGCGAATATCCCCAAATCGGTCGAGGTCTTCGAAGAATACCACCTCATATTTCTTCCTTTGGAAGAGATACAGGATTTCATCCAAATAACGATTCATTGCCGTTACATTCTTCTTATCCTCTACCTCCAAACTGGCAGAACTTACATTTACACCCAGATTCTTTAGCCCTAATCTTTTCAGAAAATGTACCAATTTGAATACCAAGAAAACCAGCCCCAACACAAGTACTGCTAAGGATATGACATTAATGTACTCTTGTTTAAAGACAGAACTTACTTTAGGAAGCAATTTTTGCAACCATTCTGCTTTAAACAAACATACATAACTTGCTGCCATCAAGCAAAGCAGCAATGTCCACAATATTTTGCCCCCAAGGCTCGTACGCTCAATCCTTCCAAAGCGAGACTCAGAGATGTCTGACATCTTAACCTGGTAAAATAGCTGTTGTAGGATTCTATACTCCAACCGATTCTCGTCCTTGTCTTCATTACCTCCTTCTTCACCAAATGAAGCAAGCGATACATATACAGTTTTATAGTCTGTAAAACAAGCCTTGAACGTTTTCAGGATGGAACTTTTACCAGCCCCATAAGCACCAGATAGGGCTATATTATGAACATCAGGATTATCAATGGCAGCCTTTAATCGTCGAATATACTCCTTGTGAGCCTCAGCATCCGCTTTTGGTGATAACAAAAGCAAAGAAGGCATAGTATCGCTTAGCTCCCACTTTTGTATTTTCCTTGCCAAATAGTTCGATGCCTCGACAACTAAGGTACGAAAGGAAGTCACAACCCTTCCTCTCATCAATAGGCAACAAAACACGAACTTAGCATACATGTTTCTTACCCATCGTCCACATAGCAACAAGCAGGTAGTAAATAACAACAAGAATAGATAGAACTTATCCCAGCTTTGCCATATACCAATGAGAGCCAAGGTTATACTAAACAGTACTAAAAGTCTACATATTAGATTAAAACACTCCATATTAAATTCCACTCATTAAAATAGGGAGAATATTTATCTTATTATATAAATCAGCACGAGAAAAGACAGTCCCCACCCAACGATGCATAGTTGAACAAATCGGTCTTTCATCAATACCTTGGTCGGACTTCCACTTTTAACATCTACGATTGTAATCTGCAAGTATCTCAATATACCAGCCAAGACAAACACTGTAGTAAGGTAAATATAATGAGAATTAAACTGCTTCATAACATCATCCGAAACAGTATACATTACGTAAGCAACCAAAGTAACTGCCGAAACAATAGTCAAAGCCTGATTCATAAAGTCCAAGTTATAACGGTTGACATTTTTTCTTGGCAACACTCCCGTTTCTTGATACAATACAACATCATCTCTTCTCTTGGCGAAAGCAAGGAATAATGCCAACAAGAAAGTCATCAAGACTATCCAATGAGAGAGAATAATATCATTGACAACACCACCTAAAATAACACGAAGGACAAAGCCAATTGCAATGATAAAAACGTCTACTAAAGCTATTTGCTTAAGCTTTACACAATAGGCTATATTCATCAGATAATAGAAGCAAATAACACCAATCACCTGCATACTGGAATTTCCAAGAGTCCAAAACGCAAGATTTAAAGAAAGAAATAGCATCAACGCCATTAATCCATAAGCTTGCGGAATACTAACAGCACCAGATGCAATAGGACGCTTACATTTTTTAGGATGCTTTCTATCTGCGGCTACATCATATATATCATTAAAACAATATATGCTACTAGCCGCAAAGCTATAACAGAAGAATGCAATTACTGCATTTATCAACATCTGGACATTTGCTAAATCCCCATGAAAGAACAAAGGCAAGAAGATAAATGTATTCTTTACCCATTGTTGAGGGCGAAGAAGCAATATTAAGTTTTTCATTTTTTGTCTCCTTTCTTTCTTAAATAACATTCAAATGCATAAGCCGCCCATATTACCATTGCGAATAAGAACGGATAGTGATACCTCGGTGAAACTGAAAAAATACAAGTTATAGCGATACCTAGAAAAACCGGAACCAATATAATACCCTTTAATGTAAGAATATCCTTTCGCCTAGTCCATAGACCAATAAGGAAGACTATACATATAATGTAGAAAACTATACTTTTTGATACCATTAAAATAACTCTTCCTATAAATTCGGATAAAGAGATTTGACCGTGTGCAAACTTATCAACAAAACCAGCTCCCGGTAAAACAGCTCTGTCTGGCCACGTATCTTCTGCAAACAAGCCAGGTATCTTAATAGCATATAAACCTATAAATTTTGCAGGGTGTGCTTTTATCCATTCTATAGACCTAGCTTTCCAAATGGAATCCTTTTGTGCATAGGTATATGAACTTGCATTTCTGATATAACAAAGATTTGTTGTATCCCCTCGTAGTGAAGAAGCCACCCCCCCCATATGCCTTGTCATTGGAGGTATAAGCAAGGTTTACGCCAGATGTAGAAGACTGCAAAATAACTCGATTAGCCGATTTGTATGAAGCTGCACCAATAAGACTCAATATCATTACAAAACCAACTATCAATGAAACATACCTGCTCTTTTTAGCCTTGTTCATATACATCATGACAAGAGCCGTAATTAAGAATATAACTACCAAAGGACGAATCCAATTGGCCAAACCAAAAGCTATACCTGCTAAGAATATACACCCAATACTCTTTTGCTTTACAACAGTCCAAAGACCTAATAATGACAAAAACAAAAAAGGAACTTCTGTACCTGCTGGTATTACAATCCACCATGTGGAATACAACAAAGAGTATGTGAAAACAGAAATATAAGCTGTATTCTTATTAAATAATTTATCCGCTATGCCATATACAAAATAGATAATACCAAGATTGAGAAGAAGATTTAACCACAAATTTACCGACATAGTTCCAAACAACTTCATCTGCAAGATGAAATAGTTTACTAAACCAGGGGCAAAAATGTAGGAATCATACATATTGGCACTATTAGGATACCAACTTTTGCGATCCAAGCATCCCTGAGCTAATTTAATATACTCACCATAATCAGATAATTGCTTATAATCCCCAAAAGATATTATAAGAAATACCTGTATAAACAAACATAATGCAATAATTATAAATGCAATTTTTCTAATGTTACTTTTATTCATACTAAGCTTTTTTAAACATAAAACTCATCACAACTTTCTCCGAAAGGTATCATCCTCTACCTCCAGCAAATGAAAGAACTCTATCAAATGAACCTTCAACTGATTCAGCTTACCATTTACTCACTTTAAATCATCCAGCACTATTGCCATCTTTCTAAGATCAATTCTGCAAACTGACATCTTTCACCTTATAATTATGTTCCATAATATAAACATTATCCTTAAAAATAAATATAATCAAAAAGTAAATGGTGAATCAAATTCTTTTAGCAAAGGATGTTTCGTATCCTTTTCTGAAAGATTAGCATGTTCCGTAGGAATGCGCCAATCAATCCCGAGCGATTCATCCAATATCGAGATACCCCCATCAGCCTCAGGGTGATAGAAGTTATCACACTTATATTGGAATACCGCAGTTTCTGATAACACGGCGAAGCCATGCGCAAAGCCCTTAGGAATAAAGAACTGACGATGATTATCCTCAGTCAGTTCCACCGCCACATGCTTGCCGTATGTCGGCGAACCCTTGCGGATATCCACGGCAACATCCAGCACTCTACCCTTTACACATCTCACCAACTTGCTCTGGGTAAACGGAGGTCTCTGGAAATGCAAGCCACGCATTACACCATAAGAACTCATGCTCTCGTTGTCCTGGCAGAACTCCACCTTGTAGCCCACCAATGGCTCTACCTTCTCTTTAAACTCACGCTCACTGAAGCTCTCGAAGAAATAGCCTCTAGCATCTCTAAACAGGCGAGGCTCAATGATGAGTACGCCCTCAATATCTGTCTTTATTACTTCCATTTTTATATACTTTTAATTATTCCTATTTCTTAAGAGATTTTTTCCAAAAGAAACGTTTCACCTTCGATATAATCCACCATCTTGCTTCACTAGGACAGACAAAGCCAAGATTCCAGCACCTTTTAGCAACCCAACAATAGTTATTGAAGGCATCCTTTAATCCACGATGGTGAAATACATATTCACCTCTACCGAAGTTGCCAACCCTCATGATATCTTCCATCATCTTTTCTGCCCATACCTTTTCTTGATGAGAAAAAGGCTCCACTTGTGATGGTAAGGACATTCCCAGATAATCAACACAAATACAAGTAAAGATTCTCCATGCCCTTTCCATGCGCATCTGATGCAGATATTCATGATGCTGCAACCAGTCTATCTTGTCTGCACAACTCGATAAGAACATGGCATAATCTATCACCTGCCTCAATCCCAATCCTTCTTCATATACATGGTTTACCATGTGCGATATCAGGAATACACTCTCAAAGGTTGGAGGGAATACAGGTACTGCATACCCATCCATATCAGCAGAAGACAACTCTGATGGAAATACCGAAGTGAACATTTCCTGCATAGCATAATCGGTAGATGGACATTGGTAATTGTGAACCTTATAATGAGGCTCCACTGTCACTCCATCTACCCATGCCATACCATGATGCTCATGCACCAAACCATGATCTACTTTTCCAATCTTTTCCAGTACCTCCATTGTCTTCTTGAAATCCTTTGGATTCACAACAAAGTCGATGTCTCCTGGAGTTCTATGAAGAGGATTAGGATAACGCAAAGCTGTCGTTTGTCCCTTCATAAAAACAACAAGAATACCCTCAGATTTCAAGGCCTGGTCAATTTTCACAATGACCTTCCGATGTAGGCGGTTCATCTGTTCGATGCGCTGCATCGTCGCTATCCTCTTCAGCTTATCATCCAGAGGAATTGCAATGCACTCAGAAGGCAGCAGACTCATCCCGTCTAGCAGCAAAGCTGAGACAGTTTGTTCATCTGCCAATTGCAAGATGCTTTTCCAATCTGCTTCCGCAAAATCAGAAGCATACAGTTTCTTGCCAAAGAGAATGGCACGAAGAGATTTTAAAAGTAAATCTTTAGATAGATTCATCGTTTCTGTTCCAGCAACCATTTGAAGTATTCCTCATGCAGGTCAACCAAATGTTCCCAAGAATACTCATTCTTGATTTCCTCCACATTTCCATCCGTGAAGTTTTTCTTATGCAGTGTACAGATATTCTCTATGTCATTCAGCATCTCAGATACCTTCTCTGCATTTGGATAGTACAAAGAATTCTCTTTCAACACTGCACGATTAAAGATGTTATCGTGAGCAAGGATAAAGCATTCAGAAGCCATCGCTTCCAACAGAGAAGGATTGGTACCACCTACACTATGACCATGGAAATAAGCCTTTGAGAAGTGACGGATAGAATTCAGTTTGTTGAAATCATAGATTCCGCCTACGAATCTCACACCCTTTTCCTTACCATACTTGGCAACCAATTCCTTACCATGAGGAGTATTGGTTTTACCAACTACAATCAGAGGACGCTTGCCATTCTCCTTAGAATGCAAGTAGCCCTCAATGGCCATCACGATATTATTCTCCGGCTCCAGTCTGGCTACCAGAATATAATATTCCTCAGGTTTCAAGCCATACTCCTTCAGATGTTCCACATTATAATCATCATGAATGTCGGCACCATATGCCAGGAACTTACTATCCTTGCCATACTTCTCCTTATAGTAATCATGAATACCCATGTTGTCTGCAATCAGATAATGACTATGTTTTACAGCCATTCTTTCCTCCCAGAACACGAACTTGCGCACCCATTTGTTGAACTTCGTACGCTTATATTCCAGACCATCCATGTTGGTAACCACAATACTCTTGGTCACATTCTTCACGTCAAACCAGATGAAAGCAGGAATGATGCTCGTATATCCAGCCTCATAGATGATATCAAAGTTCTCACGCTTCAAGGCATCCTTCAGCGACATGAAGTCGTAGAAGAACGAACCGATACTTCCACCCATCCAAGTTTCCGGACTATAGATATGTTTGATTTTCACACCCTTATACTCATCATCCTTATACGGGTGATAAGAAGGAGAATACACCGTAACCTCATGGCCACGCTTCACCAAGCCCACTGAGATATACTCAGCGAACTGCTCAAAACCTCCGTAGTTGTTAGGAATACCACGGACGCTAACAAATGCTATTTTCATAAAAAGTTCAAACGTTTAAAGAACTAGCAAGACCTTTCTTCATCTGAAAGTTCTTGCCAGACTAATATGATAATGTAAAAAATGATCTTATCAAGTTGTGTTACTTAGAGTTGCCATCTTCAGACTCAGAAACAAGAAGCACTTCTTTTTATTCATACAAATAAGAAGGAGTTTCTAGCCTCATTTCATCATAATCAACGACCGACCAACTATTTCCAGAATATTCCAATGTCATCTTAAATTCACCGTCAAGGGTCACATCATTATTAATCTCTTCCTCATCATCAAGATAAGCTATGATTGAGACCGCAAACGTGCCGCTCACCACCAGTAAGCCATTCGCCTCGTCAACATTCAATACAACACTGTCCTCTACTCCACAATACGTATAATGATGCCCTAGCTCATCAAAATCACTAGGAGTATGAGTGTGATAATATTCATCAATAAAAGAATCTACGTATCCTAGTTCACCTAACATCAGAACATCATGAGGTTCTACTTGTTCACTAGTCTTTATATTCAGATTTCTAAATGGAATTCGTAAAACATTCTTAATTTCTGACCTTAGATTTTGATAGGTATAAGCTGTTTGTTCCAAATTATCATGAATATCATTTCCATTATACTCAACATTTACTATTATCCATACATTTTTATCCGAGAGCTCAGAAACATCCGACTTCTCCAACATTAACTTTACGCTATGGATTTCGTTTCCTGGGACAAAACTTACTTGTTCTTTGAATGGTTCAAGTTCCTTCTGGATAAAGACTAATGAAGATGCAAAATCAGGACTGTCACACACCTTAGCCACATCATCCAAAATCCCGGCACCTGCTATGTTTTTATTTCGACAGTTATCTTCTTTATCAAAAAACATCTCATATAAGATACCATCAAAGAATGGATTACGATTTCCAACCTTGAGCAAGGCAAGCTTTGTTATTGTGATATACTTTGCTGCAAACGCACGATTACAAGCATGAAGCATATACCGTCCCATGATAAACAAATCCTCAAGTTTGAAATCATTTTTATGAGCAATCAACATGCTCATTGCACTTTCTATCTTTCTTTCATTTTCACTCTTAATATCTATTATAAAGGAACTTTTCCTCGCATCCGACAATGCGACGATAGTCGGACTAAATGCCAAGAAGCAATATGTACTTCCATAATGCCTATTAAGTTGCCCATGATTAAAGCAAAAATCATCTACAAGACAAGAGTAATCCCAAGAATACTGCTGATGACCTGCATCAAACATATCCTTTCTTACTTGTTTAAATAAGTCTTCTACTTTTAGATTCTCTGTCTTCAGATGGTTAAGCAACGCACTAGTAAATGGACTATGTCCACCCATTTTACCATCGGATGCGGTTTTTCCAGCTGTTGTTGAATAAGCTATAAAGGTTTGGAATGGGACTTTCAGATTAGCATTTTGATGAGCCAACAATCCTCTTCCTTCAACACGACAAGCATCCAATATCAAGATGTTGATTTGATCGCCTTTCTGCCTCATATCTTGCATGATAGTATTTACTTGTAAAGAGTGTTTAAGAATCACAGTCTCTGCTAAATGGCTTCTATATGCATTTTTCAATATGAGACATTCTTGCAGATTAATTCTTTCCCCGTGACCTGCAAAATAAAAGACAGCAACTTGCGGTGATTCCTCAGAAATCCTCCGCAAAAAGTCTTCATAATACAAGAAAACTTCATCGTCATTATCATCAAGAGATGTCACAACATCAACTTTTAATTCATTCAATGTTTCCGCTACCGCATTTGCATCATTCACTGCACAATTCAAGGTTGAGAAATTCTCAGGATGAGCATAATGATCTACACCAATTGCCAAAGCTACAACTTTCATTTACAAATCACTATATTTTAATGGGGTTATATTAGACAATATTGCAGGAAGTTCAGTTTCATCCGAAAGTAGGACGGGAATTATTCGCTTCTTTTGGAGTTTCATTTCCTTGATTTCCTTCTTCTGCAAAGATGTTAAATCCCCATCTATTAAGACAACACAAAAACTACATTGGGCAATTTTATGTTTTATCAGATTCTGTAAAATTTCACCAGCCTCAAGATGCTCATGCGCAGTTATTATTATTCGCGACTTAAACTCTCCTTTAAGTTTCATTAATACATTTTGGCACATTGGTGCGTCCTTTAAAGACACATAGACAAACCTATTCAATCTCGTCTTCAAAAAAGCGAACAAACAACACGCAATAGAAAGTATTGTCGCTATATAAGAAAGCAAATCATTGAAATTTTCAGATTCTTTCATAATAAAATATCCAACACAAAATCCATAAGCTATTGTTATTGATATTAAAATTACAAATCGAGAATTAATTCTTTTCATGACATCATTATATTTAAAACGGCAAACAACAGAACTATACAAATAACATTTGGAACCAAGATTCCACCCAAAACCGTCGGTGTTATCTTACCGTACAAATCTTTTCTCCATCCCCAAGTTCTGATTATCCATATAACCAAAAGCATTGTTATTACCCATAAGACAAATGCAGAAATCACATTATCCATATAAGATACGGGCTGCTTTATATGACCATTATTACAATAGTCAAGAAAGACTACCAACAATGAAGATGAAAGTAGATTTGGTGTCCAATAGAAATACTCCCTATAGGAATAAATAAATCTATCATTTTGACAAGTTCTTTTTAAGAATAAGCCAAAAACAATTGTTATCAAAGGAACTACAACGAATTTTGATTCTGGCTTTGCCAAATAACCAATTATACTCAACAACATAAGCAATTTAATATTTTTATTTACAACCGCTTTATTCTGATTCAAAGCAATATCATGTGTAATCGAGCTACCTCAAATACCACAAATCATCAGGCGTATTCACATCTAGGCAGAGAAAGGCTGGATAAAACGAACCACCCTTGGATTCCTTACGTTCATACATAATAAATACATTTATACCTTATTCAGTATCACGTCATAATATGTTCCATCTTTCTCAAAGTCCTCTTGGCTCCTCTTGTAAGCAAGCTTATGAAATGGACAGATTCTCTTTAACTCCATCCACGTTTCTTCATTGTATTGTTCAAACAAACGAAGTAAAAGAACGTGAGGTAAAGAATTTGGATAAGGAATTATTCTATTCCATTCATCTTGATAGTATTCTGAAACCATCATTATAAAATGATGGAGCAAAAAATAATCTACTAATTTATCATTTTGTTCCCAATACTTCCACAATAGTTCACGAATAGCAAGCATGAATTTATGATTAGCCGTGGCTGTTATAAACCAGGAACTAATGTTGATGGTGGAACCATCTGAACCAGGCTTTAAGTTTTGGAACAAGAAAAAGTCTGAATCAAGCATATATGATGGTATGTTGTCACCAGAACAAAATACTGTGGAATCAATCCATGTCCCCCCATACCTACACAATAACTCAACACGAAGTAAATCGCTGAAATGGGTATGAGAGATTATTCCTTTTCTATATTTATCAATTATATAAGGAGGAAAATCTGTATAATCTGATACGTTGTCAGCTGTTATCAAGACTACTTCCCTATCATGCAAATTCTTAAGTATAGATTGATAACACTTCTGAACAAGAATAGGAGCATTTTCTATGCCCTGCATCCAACAAATCCAAACTTTTCTACTTATTCTTCCCTCATAAGTAGATACTGCATCCTGTGTCAATGAAGTGTCAAAATTCTGAAGAACATGAGAATACTTGTGTTGTAAACTACGATACTTTTTAAGAGTCACACCTAATCGCAAAATTTCCAAACTTTTTATAGACCGACCTAACAAAAATACTTGAGATATTGCATAAGGGAGAATCCCTGCTCGAAGCCAATCTTTAATAAGACTCCAGCCTCCTTGTTTTTGAAAAATTTCCTTTATATTCATTATTTCTTATATGCTTTAAAGAAATGGTGGGCAATTCTTTTCTCGACTGGAGGTAACTCCATATAATTACCATAATAATTTCGAAGATAAATATCATAATCTTTAATTGCCTTAAAAGAACAATTTTCAAAAGTAACATCAATATATTCTTCAAACATTTTCTTCGGCAATATTTCTTTTTCCTTATAAGTTGACCATAACAAACAAGCTACATAAGAACTTTTTTCATAGTTTGTTTTATCTATTTTTTTTAACAGAATAGAAATTAATCGCTGCTTACCAATAAACTTTGCCAACATAAAAGCCGGCAACTTCATTAGTTTCTTTTTAAAACCTTCTGTATTTTTAGCAGAATAATGTTTTCGGGTTGAATAAAATATCAGAGATGGATAAACTTTTGTCGCATCCATTTTCTTCATCGCCTCATTCATATCTTTACCAGCACCATCCAACACATAAATGTCAATAAACACCCCAATACCATAAGTTTTTTCATTATCTACTTCTAAAAACGTTTTAGTATCACTGACACGAGTTATCATGTAAGGATAGTCTTTACATGTATCTATATTGAATATTTGCAAATCTCCTAAATTTTGAGGATGACATTTACAATAATCAATAAATCGATCATAATCAGGACGAGGCATCATGATATCTATATCATCATCCCAAGGTATAAATCCCTGATGACGTATAGCCCCTATCAAGGTGCCATATGCCAACGTATATCTAAACCCATTTTCTTCACAAATAGAAGATACTTGCTTTAAAATATCAAATGCGCATTTCTGCATCTCTTTAACAGTTAATTCTTTCATTTCAAACTAAATTTCTAAAATAAATCTATGAAATAGTCACATAACATTATAATACTCTTGAATATATTTTTGAGCTGTTTTTGTAATATCAAAATTATTCACGACAAAATCACGAGCAGCTATAACATTTCTTTTTTCTTTCGTATTAATCATCTTCAGGAGTACGGTTACGAGTGCTATTACATTATTGGTTTTAAAAAAAGAACCAAATTTGCCATTACCTATCACTTCCATTGGTCCTTTCTGATCACTAGTGATAACTGGTACACCAGCAGCCATTGCTTCCGCAAGTGTTAATCCAAATCCTTCTGAAAGAGATGGCTGAACATAAATATCATAATTGCACAAGTTTTTATATATAAAATCTCTAGATTTCATTCCCAGTAACCTTATATATCTCTCTAAATGATAATCTACTATCAGCTTTTCTAAAGCTTCACGATTCTCACCATCTCCAATTAAATCAATTCTGAAATTCTTATGACCTAGAAGAATTAGTTTATGAGCTGCTTCAACCAAAAGCTGCTGTCCTTTAATTTGCTGCAACCTACCTACATTTACTATTTGTGTGATATTCTCTATTTTGTTAGACTTCTCTCTGAATTTTATTTGTTCTGGATGAATTCCATTATAAATAACTGTAGACTCAAAACCTTGTTCTAATGTAAATTGTCGTACTCCTTCACTTATGGAAAACAATCTATCATAGTGTTTATAATCGTTAGATGTTCCAAATGCACAATGAATCGTTCTAACTTTTTTTGCTCCATGAGTAAACCATAAGTATTTTCCTAAATTATCCATGTGGATGTGTATAACATCTGCATGAATTTTCCATAAGTAATAATTGAATTTCAACAGAGGAATAGGAGATTTGCTTCCTCTTTTACGATAGCAACGAATTATCTTACATTTCGGATTTATTCTGTTTAAAATTGGCAAAGAGAGTATATCATTAACTATGATAATATAAACATCATGTTCTTTTACTTGCTCATTAACAATGTCTGCCAACATAGATTCTGTACCACCTGTACCAAGACTCCATAAAGCATGAATTATTTTCATATCAACTTAATAATTTATTGTGTCGTAATCCCAACCCTACCAAAATTCGATGAGCTAGTCCAAATAATCCTCCAATTAGGCGATTTCGATCTCCTTTCACATCAATAACCCCTAAGCCTTTATATTCATTATAGGTATGAATACCAGCTTTATAAACAGGATGCGGTGATAAACAATAATCCATATATATAAAATTAAACTTACCATTTTCAATATCTACTTTTTGAAAAACTAACCCATGGCCATATGAATAATTTGATTCTTGAGCAGGTCTTACCAACTGACCATTATAACAAAATAATTGTCCAGCATTTCTAGCAATATTAGACTCGAACAGAATCTCTTGTGATAAGGTATAATTTCCTAAAAAATCATCGGAATGAAATATTGAAAGCAAACAACCATTAGGCTTTGGCTCATAAGTTGTAAGCAGATGGAAGCCATTTTCATTCTCAAAAATAATTGCATCAGTTAATCTTCTATGACACAATTCTTTTAATTTAACCATTTTTTCTTGTAACAAATCGTATTCATATATATAAAAACCTCCACTACAATTATTTTCTGGAGCTACATATATCTTTCCATTTCTACGATAAATTACAGGAAAAGATAAATGAGTAGGCAAATCTAACAATATGACACAATCTATTATTGTTAAAGTTTTCCTATCAATTGAGATTTTTGCGATGCGACCTCTATTGATAGCATAATCGTACTCTTCAACCAAAAGATAGATGAAGTTATCATCTACATCCAATATAAATGGGTCAGCAAACCATTTCTTCTTATACTTACCTTTTGAAACCCAAAATATGTTTCCATTTTTTAAATCGTCATAACCATTAGGAACAATACCTAAAAGCCATGCTGACTCACGATTTCTCTTTATATATTCTTTTAATCCCATTACATTACAAATTCTTCAGGTTTTCTATATCGAATTAACTTAGCAGGTACCCCCCCCATATACAGCATTAGCCGGGACATCCTTTGTAACCACTGCATTAGCAGCAATGACTGCATTATCACCAATTGTGACAGGTCCAAGGACTTTAGCACCAGCAAAAATACTTACATTGTTTCCTATTGTTGGGCATCCATTCCTTGTAAAGCCAATAGTTACTTGTTGAAAAATACTACAATTTTCTCCAATAGAATTAGCAACGACCATGATACTAAAACCATGACCAAGCATTAACCCCTTGCCTATTTTATTTTCAGGCATATGAACCATCACTGTCTCATCTGGTTTATAGAACCAAAATAGAACTTTTCTAAAGAATCTCAGTTTGCCAATTCGAAGATAGAAATTGGCTCTAAACTCATGCTGAAAATTCATTGCATAACAAAACTTCAAAAAATAAGAATGCAAGTTTGGCATATCTTGACCTAACAATGTATGATCTATATCTGCAAATATTTTCTTATTTCGTTTGACCCACAGCCAATACCACCATAATATTATTGAAGACAAATATGTTTGTAAGAATAAAATAAGTTTTCTATTTTTCATGGGACTAAATTTTAAATCTTAATGGTTTTAACAAAATATTAAGTATTCTTTTACCCCAATAATAATAAGCAGGTAAAGGATCTTTCTTGTTAAAATAATATAGGCACTTACATTCATGTAATTGATTAAACCAAGTCATTATTTTAATTTGGTGACTCTTCAAAACATTATTGATAAGATCATCAGGCTCTACCATTGCTGTAAATCCATTCATATCCATTTTTATATCTTCATAAGGAATTCTTCCTAAAAGAGTAGATAACGCCCAATAATATGGTAAGTTTCCTCCCCCCACAGTTATTGCGTAATTCCAAGTTGAAGCTCTAAAATTTACTTCTAAAAAATAATTTTCATTATGTGGACCTTTCATGAATTCTATTTCAAAAATACCATTATACTTAGTCTTTATAAATAATTCCTGTATTTGTTTTTTTAGACCTAAATTTTCAAATGGTATCATCTTCATATAATGACCATAGCTATCATCATAATAACGCAAATAGACAGCCTCATAAGGAATAAAGATATCTTGACCTTCATTAATAGCAAAACCTTCCATACAAAATTCACCTTTTTTATGAATATATTCCTGTAGAATAAGTTTCGGAGATTTAATATTGGAGTATGCTATTTTAAGTTCATTCTCATCATTACAAACATAAACATCACCCTTCCATGCGCCCATTGTTGAAGCTAAAACTTTTGTTATAATAGGATATTTCAGGGTCTTAGGCAAAATTCCTGTATTAACTATCTCCTTGTTCGGATTTGATAATCCAGAAGCTGCCCCTAAATTAGTTATATTATCTTTATTTTGTAACCAAGTTATACGCCCTTTTTCACCTGCATTATAAAAATAAAACTTATCTATTAATTCATCATAATGAGCATCTAGAAAACTAGTTGTTATATCATCACTACAAAACAAAAAAGGCTTAAATTCCTCATTGCCATACATTGAAAGCAGTATTTTCAAACCTTCTTCACGATTTCTTACTACGTGTAACTTATGAATATATTTACAATGATTTATAAGGCATGGTTTTTCAGCTATCAATATAGCTATTGGCTGTAACCCCATTTCACCCAAACTACGTAATACTCCTAAAGGATTATAATGATCCTCTGAAAAAGTTATAAACTTATGCTTCTTAAGCTCAATATCAAATTTATCCATACTTCAATTTTATTTATTACTATTTAACCACAATCTTACATCATTAACTATCATAAATGCTACCAGGATAAAACCCAGGTAACCATTCAAGCCATAGATTACATTCAACAATGGGCGATATGGCACAAAGCATGCAATCATGCAGCCTACGATACCACCTACAATAATCAAAATTTTATAAAGTTTAGTACCATCTGTTGAGATTACACGAATACCGGTCCAAAGTAAAGGACATGCAGAAGTGTATATACCAAAGAAGATGATAACAGTGAAAACTGTTGCAAGAAGAGGATGAATGCTCTTTGCCAATACCAACGCAGGAATACCCACATTCCAGGTGGAATCAATATTGGCAATCAAAGCAACACAGCAAACAGCTGCAGCAGCAAAGATGGCGAGAGTAGAAAGCAACATTCCCATGTTCACTTCCTTCTTATCATGGTTAGCACCAATCTTACTTAAGAAGGCAGCAAACCACAATATCACAAATCCGCCATACGAAGCACCAGAAGCAAATGGATTACCATCTCCTACCTGAGTAATCTCATACTTGCCACTATCTACGGCTTGCAATCCTTCCGCAAAATGAGGGAAACCACTAATAGCTGTCCAGATGGCAACAAAGATAATGAGTACTACGATAATAGGACCGAAAATGCCCAATGTCTTGACAATACGATTCAAGCCAAAAACAGCTGTCACGATAACCAATGCCGCAAGTATGGCAGCACCTACGCCATTAGGCAATCCCCACTGCTCCATAGCAGTAGAATTGGCACCTCCACACATTACCACAAAGCTCATATAGCAGAACAAGGCTGAGAAATAATCGAAGAATTTGCCGATATATTTTCCGCAATATGCCTTGTAAATATCACCATTATGCTTTACATGCAAACGATGACCATTTGATATAAACGAGAGATTGGTATATACATATATAACAGCACATACTGCTATTACAATCCAGAACTCACTACCATAAGACGCCTCATATTGCATCACCTCTTGCATTGTCGCAAAACCGGCACCAATATAGAATGCTATACAAGCACCGCAAAACTGTAAGATTCTCTTAAATTTATCCATTATACTTATTTGTTACTGAAAGCAAACTCAACGGCTAATACAAATCGTGGTTGTTTGGTCAGAATATCATTTGCCCAAGCATAAAGGTTGATATTCTTATGAGAATAATAACATCCCATAGACAAATCCACATCCTGATCAAACTTCCAGGAATGAATAGCACCTACCATAGGAGTAATACCGTTTCCCTTGCCTGGAAGAGCAAATGTATGACCAATATAGCTCCATTGTTTAGCGGAACTTAATTTATCCTCATTATTCTCCAACCAGGTATCGGTTACATAAAACCACTTGCCATCCTTCGTTATATTACCATTGATATAAAGAGCCGATGTTAAATAACTGAACTTGTGATGATCATTCAGATCAAAAGAAGGAGTCAGCTGTGCACCAATCTTCAAATAGTCATTTATCTTTGTTCCACCTCTTACGATATAACCAATATAATTAGCAGCACCATTGGTATATAAGTCAACACCAGTTTGAAAATGGTTACCAATACCATATTGCAAAGTTGAATACGTTTCCCAAGTATCAGCCTTGGTTCTATATTTCATGGAAGAATAACCATATAGTTTCTGATCACCAACGGTAGTTCCAAAATTTGGGACTTGCCCTCTTACGACAGCACAAGTTAAAAGTAAAATATAAAGCAAAATAATCCTCATAAAATCAATACAACTTGCTAATCAATTTCGGGAAAAATAGCATCGCTAAAAAATTGAGAATCTTTCTTCTAGATATATAGTTAAAAGAAAAGAAAGAAGTAATAATTCCCAATTTACGATAATATTTTCCTTTTTTACTATAAAATGCATTATACTCCAATAATCCATATTTTCGAAAAGAAAATATGTAAAAACAATATTCTGAAATTGCATCATAAAAAATAGCTTTATCCTTATAATTTAAAGCATTCTCCTTCGAAAAATCATGCCAAGACTTTATGATTGTTTCTGAATCATATACTGACTTCATACTTACTGAAGACATAATGTTTCCATTTGACCGAACTAAGTAACGGTAAATATTCAGATTAATGATTTTGACATTCTTTGCGAAGAAAAAAGCACGAACTGAAAACTGTTCATCTTCATACCATATGCCTGGATAAAATGATAATGAGTTTTTTTTGAGAAAGCTATGGCTATATATATATCGCTGAACAACTCCTATGTTTATCTTATGATATAAATATTTTCCAGAACACATTTTTCCATACAAAGAATAATATTTCTTTTTAAGAAAAGGAGATTCCGTACATATAAAACTTCCTGCTTCATTGATTCTGGTTAAGCCAAAGCCCAAAATATCAGAATTCTCATTTTTTACAATCACAAGTAATTTATTCAAGATGTTATCTTCTATATTGTCATCACTATCAACAAACCAAATGTATTTTCCTTGTGCAACCCTCAATCCCTCATTTCTAGCTACGCTAAGACCTTGGTTACTTTGACTAATTACAGTTAAATTCGTATGACTGTGCTTAAATTTGTCAACAATAGCCATAGAATTATCAGGAGTACCATCGTTAACGACTATAACCTCAAACATAGTCTCGTCGGTATGTTGATTATAGATGCTTGATAAAGTACCATCAATGTACTTTTCTACCTTGTAAACGGGTATTATTATTGAAAGAATGATCATATTTAGAATTGTTTAAAATATAATAAGATGCGACTATATAATAAAAGTAATAAACTAAAGATATTCTAGGAATTGATGACATAGTATCAAAAATCAAAAATCCCAAAATACACCATCCTAAAGATTTCATTTTCTTTTTAAATACATAAACAAAAGCAGATATGTATAAACTGATGTAAGCAATACATCCTAATAACCCTTGATCTATCATTAGAGGAAACCAAGCACTTTCTGCTCCATATAACTCTTTGTCATACATTTTAGCTATATTAAAAGTATAAGAAATACCATTACCAAACCAAAACGAATTATACATATATGACAGAGAAATATCAAACTGATTAGTTCTCATATCAGTATTGCTACCAGAAATATTGTCTGTTTGAGTTATAGAACCAATAACTGTTTCAAAATATGGAACTAAAAAAGGCAAAACCAAACACGAAAATAAACCTGCTAGTATAAAATTTTTAGCTTTATACTTTCTTAAATCTATAAATGGTATTATTCCTATACAAAAACCGATAATAGCACTTCTTACTCCTGTAAAAAACAAATTAGCCAACAGAAGTGAAAGTAACCATATAGAAATACGTTTTATATTACCTTTTTGTCTTAAATAAAGAAGGAAATAGAAAACTATATAACAAAATCCTCCTAATGAAGTATGCATGTCAAATAAAGACTGTGCTCGCTTCAATCCATAACGCACACCAGTGACAAAGTTAAAACTATCTGGATAGACACCGATTTTAACAAATAATTCTGACAAGATATTATATCTGAATATTGTTTCAAAAAGTCCATTTAAAGTCATAATCCCAGCTAGTACAATTACTACTTTAAGATAATACCTTGCTATTTTCTTATTTTTTTGAAAAATATCAATCAAAATAAACAATGTCAAATATGAACTGATCATAAGCAACATTGTTGGTGTATGCTTATCTGTTGAAAAGTAATTACTTAAGAACAGAGAACACATCATAATGAAAGAACCAATAAAGAAAAGACTCTTCCTTATTGAATATACTAACGACCTATAATTTTTGATAATGTATACCATTAATATATATAACTGTAAATATAAGGAAATTGGTTGGCTAAAGACTTCCATAATTCCCAATATTGGCGACAACAACAATGTTAAAATTATACCTTTCTCAAATGATTTTACCAAATAGAGAAAAAGAACTAGCAAGATTAAAATGGCCATAACGAATAAATGTTTTTAATATTCCTCTTAAACACAGAATCTTTTATCATAAACAAAACTAATGAATAAAAAAAGATAGTTAAAAATAAAAGAATTGTAATATTTACTATTTGACTAGCAAAACATGCAAGCCAAGAGACACACCATCCAATCGCAAAAGCAATTAGAATATAGATTAAAATATCTTTCAATTGCTGTACATAGCTATATGGAAGAATCTTTCTTGTAGCCCATACATTGATGAGAGAACCAATAATATTGATAAACACCTGTGCAATAGCCAAACCAACAACACCATAATAAAAGCCTATAGACAAACAAATACAATATACAAATTTCTTCGGAAATTCCAGTTTGAGAATCATGCCGGTTTTTCCTAGAGCTTGCATCAAGCTTAAGCTCATTTGCCCAACAGGTCCAAACATAATACCAACAATAAGAATTTTAAACAACAAGGAGCAATCAAGCCATTTTTCTGTCCACAACAAAACGATGATATCGTCAGAAGCAAAACACAAGAATGATGTCATGGGGGCTATCAGCATTACCAATAGTCGCATTATTTCCCTAAATTTCTCTGTCAGTAGCCTTTCATCTTCTTGATACTTTGCCAATACAGGTAAAGCAACTCTTTGTACTATTCCTGTAGTGACACCATCCACGTTGGAACACAAACCATTAGCCTTAGAGAAATATCCTAGTTCCTTCTTTCCTATAAATTTACCTATAATTATAGAATATATTTGATTGAATGCTGTTCCTATCAAGTTCGCTCCTAACAATCTGCTCCCAAATTTCCACAATGATATAAACGAATTCTTATTAAATTTTTCTTTTGGTATCCATTTTGCGAAAATCCAAAGTAGTACAACCTTTATAAGTGAAGACAAAACAGTTTGCATAGCCAAGGCATAAACTCCCATACACTTATAGGCCATTATCACAGCCAAGATTCCTGCTGGCACTTGGGCTGAAAGATTGATAATTGTTTGCAACCTTATGTTGAGCTTGGCTGTCAACAATGCTGTTTGCACAATGCACAATGAATTTAAAACAACATTCAAGCCTACTATCTTTAGAAGGGGGATCAACAAAGGTTCATTAAACCAATTTGCAATACTAGGAGTTACGACCCAAAGAACAATATAACAAACCAGACCAACGACTACATTAAAGTAAAAAGCGGTAGAAAGGTCTTTTTCTGTTCGATGTTGGTTTTGAATAAGAGCATTGGCAAACCCTGCCTCTATAAAAACATTGGATATGGCTATAAATATAGCGGTAAGACCTACAACACCATAATCATAAGGTGTAAGCAATCTCGCTAAGATAATTCCGATAATAAAACTAACCGCTTGACTTGAGAGCTTTTCTAAGAAACTCCAAATGGCGGCACTCAATCCTAAATGTGATGACATATAATTCTATCAATTTCTATTACTACTCTTTCACAAACTTTTCCTTCCTCTTTCTTTCCGAGAAAATATCAATACGCATTTAATGCTAAAGAATATTTTCACTCATCAAACATAGCAATATTGCCTAGAAGATGTTCCTCTGTTTCTGCAAATGGGAATGGCAACTGCTTTAGGATTACAATTGAAACTGGTTACATTCCAACAGATGAAACATATTCTATTATCTGTGATTGTCAAAATCCTGCACAACACAGGATAAATAACATTCCACCTTTTATGTTCATATCGCCATTCTAATCCATGACAAGCTCTCTGCAATGTAAATAACTTATGATTTACCATGTTATTACTTTATTTTTCAAGAAAATGCATTAGCATGTTTTCTTCTTGTGAACTTATCAATTTTTTATCATACTTATAAGTAAGTTTATGTACGAAACAAGAATTCAGGATAAATTTATAATAGCCTTCATCATACTTGTGTCCAAAATTGAATAAAAGCACATGAGGATTCATATTGCATATATAAGGCATGGATTGCCATATCTCACGACAAGCCTTGTCTTCCTCAACCAAAGCAGATAAAGCGAAATGGAACATATAGTAATTAATAATATAGTTCTTTCTTTGCCAATAATTAAACATCCAGTTCTTCATTCCACGCAATATTGGAGATTCCTTTTTGCTATGAATAAACCAGTTAGAACACTTTATTGGAGAAGCCCAATCAGGAAAAAGATGGCGCTGAAACATAAAATACTCACTCTTATCAATTACTTCTGGAAATGAAGATGTCATGAGACAAGTTGCATCTAACCAATATCCACCATATTGAAGTAAAAGACAAGTACGCAGCATATCAGAATAATTCGCTTCGGGAATAATACCCTCAGCATGCATTTTCTCTATGAATGCGGGCATCTTAACATATTGAGTCAGATTATTCTCATCCAATAAGACAAGTGGATGTCCACCTACATTAGCTCTCACACTGACCAAACATCGTTTCACCAATTCTGGTGCATTCTCCCAACCTTGTTTCCAATACATAAAAATAGATTGGTTTTCTACTACATCATGTGGAGGTATCACTTTTTCACATTCTATGGACATATAAGCCCACTTCAAATGTCTTTTTACCCACTTATAGAAGAACCACTGTTGCTTCATCAGATTCAGCTCCTTAAAATAGAGTACATCAGGAAGCCAACGGAATATCATCTGAGTTATATTCATAATTCATTCTTTAGAAAGGCTGGCACGGTGTCTAGAACAGAAAAGTAGTTCATAAAAAGATTGCACCCGACACTTCACCTACCAAATATTTAATAATGTAAATTACAATTAACAAGAATATGTTCAATAGCTATCATTTTGAGGGGCACGATTTAAATCGTCATATTCCACTTAACCAGTTTCAGCTGTTGGATATCTAGCAGGCAAAATCTTACTTTTGTGAGTAAATAGATTCTCTGCCTCTATTGCAAAATTATTCTAAGATATAAGCCGTACCATAATTACTTTGAATATCAAGTACCTTAACAACTGAATTTTTGTTCTTTGTTGCATTAGCATTTTCTTTAGGTGTCATAAAATCCTCCCCATAGATTAATGATAAAGTTGAATGTGGATTAGAGTAAACGTTAAAGTATTCACCTTTTACGTTTACTCTAAAATCATCTAATTCCAAAGGAAGTGTAAATTTTCTGACTGTCATTTGATCTTCAACTACAGGATTACAATAGACATAAATTATTCTTGAGGAACTATCTTCTGTTGGATAATTAAAGAATATATCAACTTGTAACCCTTTAAAATTTAAAGCTAACTCTGTAATTTTTTTTATTTTTTCCCCTTCTTTATTTATTGTATTCAAATAAAAGGCACGTTTTTTATAAAACCCATATTTTAAAAGAACATTCTCGAAATCTCTAGTACAATCAACTGCCATCATAGACAAATCGATATCATCGTCAAATTTAATAAACCCTTTTTCACGAAATGCACCTAACATTGTACCAAATTCCAACCCAAATGACACTCCCATTTCTTCACAGGCAGAGGTCATTGCTTTCAGAGCATCTAATCCATTCCGTTGAAGTAGTAAACGCTGCTGTCTTTCAAGTTTGAAACTTACATATCTACTCCATTGGCGCTGTAAAAAAGAACCTTTCTTTCCACCTAACTTATAATAAATATCTTTAAATCTCATAACTTATAAATTGAAGATGGCAGGCTTCAAGTTCTATGCTGAAAAGTAGCTCATAAAAAATAAGCAAAGAACTTTTCGCCTGCCAAATTTGTTATTACTTGCTTAAAACATATCCCTTAAACATATCTACATCTTCCTTTGTGGTAATCTTGATATTCGTTTGATCACCATAGCTTAAATTTAACTTATACCCCATATACAGCATCAATGTTGTGGTATGAGGCTCCACTTTATCAAGTAAATTCTTTGCGATTGCTTCCTTATAGAGATTCTTTACAAAGCCATAATTGAAAGCGTACGGACATGTTATCTGAATGAGCTTGTCTCTATCCACCCATTTTTCACTTACCTCACCAGCATCTCTTGTGCCCATTAACTGATAACAAGGGATACCACTGACAGCATTGCCTTTCTCCTTACATACCCGAATGGCATCCGTAAGTATCTTCTGCGAAGTAAATGGAGCTGCACCATAATGAATCATAATCATATCATCATCCTGGAGTTTATCCTCTAAGAAATCGATGCCATTTAAGCATGACTCCTGGAAGGTCTCGCCACCATTAGTAACCCATTTTACTTTGGTAAGATGATATTTCTCTATAAGTTCACGCAAGTAATCAATATACTTTGCATGACAAACTACTTCTATAGCATCAACCTCAGGATGCTTCTGGTAAATTTCAATGGTATAAACCAAAACAGGCTTACCATTTACCTCAATAAATTGCTTGGGTACATTGGCTCCAACTCTAGAGCCAACACCACCAGCAAGAATAATTGCTGTATTCATTCTAAAATATTATTTTTTGTATGAAGCTAAAGCTTCGTCTATAAATCTATGAAAATTTCGATATGCAGGAAGGAAGAAGAAACCATCATCATCTCCTACACTTCCCTTATATAATCCCCAACTTATCCAATAAAAAGCACACAAGGCGATATATGCTCGCCAATGACGATATTCATCATTGGTAGGCTCTCGTTGAAAATAAGCTTTAATAAATTTATCTATGTCTTCATCACTATATTCATAACGACAGAAGAAGCAAGCCAAGTCATTGGCAGGATCGTTGATGCCAGCATACTCCCAATCTATCATATACAAGTCCCCATCTTCTGTTGCCAAGAAATTTGGTTCGTAGGTATCATTATGACAACAGACTGGTTTAATCCCCATACGTTTGGCATCTTCTTTAAGATATTTATCCAGGACTTTTGCCTTTTCGATTTCCTCAGAAAACTCTTGCAGTAGATTTCCTTTAGTTGCCGAAGCTATCTTCATCAGTTTCAGACCTTCCTCAAAATCATCAAACGTCTTTACACTTCCATCTTGCGGTATCTCCAAAGCATGGATTCTCCGAAGATACTCCATACCTTTCTCCAACTGGTCATCATGCTTTCTGAAATCACACTCTACCAAGTTCTGGACACAATAGGAAAGTTTCCATCCATCCAAAGTCATCGTGATTACAGATTTATCTACTCCCAAATCTCTTGCACTCATCTGTGCAAAGAATTCTGTACGACGGTCGATAAGATTACCGGCTGTTCCTCCAGGGTGTCGATAAACATACTCTGTATCATTTACCTTGAAACGGAAAGAGACATTCGTTAAACCAGCATTGATAACATTGATGTCTGTAATATTGTTTGGATTGCACTTCAATGTATTGCATATATTCGAGATAATGTCGCTATCAACATTAAACAAGAAATCCGAATCAAACTGGCGAAGATCATCTATGGTATTGAACTCAAATATCTCATTCTCCTTGAAAGGCTTCATATAGAGAGTCAATTCCTTGATATGTCGCTCATAAAACTCTTCCCAAAAAAGGGAGTTTACACGGAAATCGTCAATTTCATCATCCATCAATTCAACCAAACGTTTGGAAAAATGCTGATTGAAATAGGCATGACCTACCATTGCCATTTGGTAACTGCCACCCAAATCTACATGAGTAATGACATTAGCATCTGAATATTGTACAGAAAACTCATTGAACTTTCGTGGTCGATAAACACAAGCGTGATAAGAAATATTCTCTGGGTTATCATTCAAGAATGGATTACTCTCAAAATAATAATCCGCATAAGAAAGGTATGTATTTCCTAGATATTCCTTTGCCACGTAAAGAGAATAGAGGTTACCTTTCACTCCAAACTTATTATTTATGAGTAGTTTTACCTCTGGATATTTCTGTTCCAAGAAGAAGAATTTCTCCTTCATGTAACCTACCACAATATAGATTTCTTTAACTCCAGCATCTATAAGCTGGTTAATCTGACGTTCTATCAGATACTCGCCCTTAACCCGAAACAATCCCTTAGGACGTTCATAAGTAAAAGGTGCAAAACGTGTTGACTTGCCTGCGGCAAGAATTATTGCATTACTAATCATATTCTTTATCTTTTGCTTTCCAGTATTTTTCTTCATTTATATTATCATTAAAAAAAGATGATATGGAAGTTTTCCAAATAGGATAGTCATCTCCTTTTGTTCGATTATTGTTCCATTGCAACGGAAATAGATTATCCAAATCATAAGTTCCATCCAATGCCAATGGTTTTTGATGATCTATTTCCCATCCATATTCAGACTTTATGTCACCATAAGCATCTCTACAAATCCAAGCACCAGCATAGTCTTGACGCCATTTGCTCTGATCTACATCCTCGACAACTTTTGCCCTAGACCATGCATAATTTATCTCTTCTTTAGTAAAGTCTCTTCTTTCTGTTGCCATAACCCTATTGCTTTTAATTCATAATTTCTCACACTCTCAATCTATAGAGATATGCTTCTTTGCGAAGAATAGGAGTATCTTTTTTATAAACTATCACTCACTGTAGCTCTCGAAGAAGTTGTCATGAGCAACACAGAATAGTCACCTCTTTAGAATGAGCACGTCATCAATTTCAACTATATTTATCGTTTCTAAAACACCAAATTCTTTTTTAATGTTTCATCTGTTTCTCTGAGAATAGAAAGCAGATACTTGCCATAGTCATTCTTCAGCATTGGCTGAGCATTCTCTCTCAATTGCTCTGCGGAAATCCAACCTTGGCGGTATGCGATGCCTTCCAAGCAAGCCACCTTCAAGCCTTGTCGCTTCTCCAGGACCTCGATAAAGGTAGATGCTTCAGAAAGAGAATCATGGGTTCCGGTATCGAGCCAGGCAAATCCTCTTGCCATGGTCTGTACCTTCAGCTGCTTATCCTTCAAAAACTCCTGGTTTACGGTGGTGATTTCCAACTCACCACGAGCAGAAGGCTTGATATGCTTGGCTACTTCTACCACCTTGTTTGGATAGAAGTACAAGCCCACCACAGCATAGTTGCTCTTAGGATGCTGAGGCTTCTCTTCAATGCTCAGGCAATTGCCTTGCTCATCAAACTCTGCCACGCCATATCGCTCAGGATCACTTACACGATAGCCAAAAACGGTAGCCTTGTTGTTCTGCTCTGCATCTACTACTGCCTGATGCAGCATCTGGTTCAATCCTGCACCATAGAAGATATTATCGCCTAATACGAGGCAAGCAGAATCATTACCAATGAATTTCTCTCCGATAATGAAAGCTTGGGCTAAGCCATCTGGTGATGGCTGCTCTGCATACTCGAACTTCACACCTAACTGGCTTCCATCGCCTAAGAGGCGTTTGAAACCTGGTAAGTCGAATGGTGTTGATATAATGAGTATCTCACGGATACCTGCCAACATCAATACTGATATTGGGTAATATATCATCGGTTTATCGAAGATTGGTATCAGCTGCTTACTGATACCCTTCGTGATAGGATACAAGCGTGTTCCGCTTCCACCTGCTAATACTATTCCTTTCATAAATGCTATCTTCTCATTAACTTGGCTGCAAATTCAAAGAAATCTGCAACATTCTTGAAATTATCAAACTGCTGGCAATACATACTGGCATAAGGTTCAGGGAACCTTTGTCGGATATCAGTTTTCTAAAATCAACCCGTCCTTCTTTACCATTAAAGAAGGCTCCACCTCTCACCCCAGCCCTCTCTCCTCAGGAGCGAGGGAGAAAACCGCCCTACTCGGTGCTCGGAACCGCTACGCTATAAGGTTGGCGGACCATCAAAGGTCTGCGCCAGGTTGTGCGGGATGGGACCGCCAGGTATCTATCTTGTGTCCGGCAGTTTATAATAGTTGACAATATATTACCAACACTACCTTTCTATTTCACTTCCATACAATCCCAAACTTATTACTTAGTAAAATCGGTCAAACGATTAGTCCATACATTTGAATCATTTGGCTTTTTTCCAAACAATTCTGTTAATATCTCTGCAAATTTTTTCGAATCCCCAGAATCTGGTTCAGAAGAAACCAATTTAGCCGAAACATTAGTGGCCTTCTCTCTACTCACATTTAATTCCAAAATTATTTTAACAGACTCATCGTTTTCTCCATTATCGATATTTGTTTTCTTTGCAAAATCAAAATTTCGACTTCCAGTCTCTTGTCCGTCTCTAAAAATTTCATTGTAATCTCGTGAAATATTAAGAAAACGATCAAAAATAGACTTTATAGAATCTTCTTGTTTTATATTACAATATGTTTCATCTATTGAAATAGAAGCCACATCTATATTATTTCCATCATGTTCTTTTTTCTTCAGAGTTACATGTATGCCATTAAATGTATATTTTAAAGGACTATTCACATACAATTCTGTTATGTATTTACGTCCCCATTCTTGAGCGTCATCACAGAGGATTAACAAAAAAGAAAAATTCTTATAATCCATATGGTAAATGTCATGACATGTATGTGATGATATTGCCCTTAATATTTCTCTACGAATATAAAACTGCCTTGCATCTTCTTCTTTAAAATAATAGTCTTCATTAGTACAATAGTCAGATTCTAAGAAATAGCGTAATAATTTATATATTACCAATGCACTTAAAATACCATGACTGTTACGCTCTAAAGACTTCTGGAACTTGAATAGATATTTTGGCTGAAGTCTTGCTACAAACTTAAACTGATCATTATCAGGCATCTGTTTTTGAACCATCTTAGAGCTCATAAAACGTAGGACAAAATCATTCATTGAATTTTGTATTCCGCTAAAAGATAAATCCATTGAAATTATAGGATTTGCAACAAAAGACGTCATCATATCTCTAGTTTTACCTATTATTTGTTGAGCCTTTTCTAAAGGATAGCCTAAATCATGTGTCAAAGCAATAAAAGTCCACATTGCCAACTTTTCTAAAGCATTTGTTTCACATTTATCATCAATTGAAATTTGCTCTAAGAGCTTATTTTCTTTGTTTAGCAATAATCTTATTCCTAGTAACCAAACTCTGAAAACGTGAACTACATGATCTCTATAATATCGAGTACCTCCATATAATGCAGATTCAAAATCTACATATTTTTTAAAATAAGAATTTAAATCATCTACACCATAAGCAATAGGATACTTTTCCTGGTTATTGAAAAAAGGTTCACGCTTGTCAAAATATCGAAGAGTAATTATGGATTTCTTTATCAAAGACACCCACAATTCCTTTACAATATCAATACGCTTATAAATTTCAAAATTATCAGCATCCTTATTTAGATCAATTTTATCAAACAAAATGTTTCTAACTTCTTGATCCAAAGGATATTCTATTCCGTCAACCCAAACGTCTTCGATGTAAGTATCAAAACTAGGAATAGACTTCTTAATATTATTTATTAATTCATAATCAGCATTCATAAGTTCACCATTTTAAATTGTCCATAACAAGTTTCATTACCATCTTCTTTTTTAAATGCTGCGATTCTTCTTCGTACAACATTTAAATAAGGAGAGTTTTGGTATATATGATAGAAACTATCATTCCATACATTATCAGGTTCATAACCCAACAAAGAGTTCAATATGTCATCCTTGAAAACCTCACAAGGATAGACGTTACCATCATATCTCACATTTATCTTATCAGAAGCCGCCTTGCAATAAATACGGCAATTACTATCCGAATAAGGCAATCCTATTCTTACCTTTCCTCTATAAGCATCATTCAGTGTCTTAATCATCTTATTTACCTCTCGATTATCTTCACTAGACAACTTCACAAGTGGTAAGTTCTCCAAAGCTCTTCCTTGCAATACCAAGCGCAATATACTTACTTTGGAAACGCCAAGCTGGTAGCACATCTCAAATATCGACTTCAAATGATTAAAGTTGATTCGCATCGGTACAACATGAGTTTCTACGGTCAAACCGCTCGACACACAATCGCTTATAGATTTCTTCATCAAATCAAAGCCACCGACATCTGTTCCCATAATCTGGTCATACAGAGTAGAAGAATCTGCTTCGACATTGAAGATAACCTTATCTACCATACCTCTTATTGCTTCAATATACTCATTTGGCAATGAAGAGTAAACCTCATCTTCCATATAGATACCACTCGTATATATATAGCAAGCCAAGTGCTGTTTTGCTATATAGCTTACAATCTCTATGATTTGTGGATGAAGGAACGGTTCACCTCCTGAAAGACAAACAGTCTTGCATCCTAAGGCCTTGGCATCATCTACTACTCCCTTGATGATTTCAAAAGATATGAGATGAGTAGCTTGTGGGTTGGAATGAGACGAGCAATAGATGCAGCGATTAGGGCATCTTTGCAATATCTCTATTGATATTTCATTCATCATAAATGATTCTTTAGAACAAAGAGGGTTCATTCACTATCAAATGTTCGCAAAATGACTGTATATTCCACTTTGGTGGAAACATATAATGAATAGACTCACCTTGTGATTTATATTTCTGCTTGATTCTCTTATTACCAACTAGTAAATCTGGCATTTTAGCTCTTAAAAACTTATCTGTTTCACAAAAGCAATTCTGCAAATCTAAAAGTGTAGGCTCATGACCAAGCAAAGGTTTAAACTCTGTATAACTATATTTGGCTTGTAGTTCTTTGAAATGCTCTTTTGTATATCTAATGGCATCTTCGTAACTATGTCCATGGGATATAAAGCACTTGTCGATACCACGAATGGCTCCGATTCCTGCTACAACGAAAGTATTTTCATCAAAATTGATATACGGTGAATAGTTGAAGTCTATCGTATATTGATAAGCCAGGAAGCCTCCCAAGAAAGAACATCCCCTCAGCAGCTGATAAATCTCTTCGAGAGAATGCGCTTTCAATACTTTATCTATGATACCTTCTCCGATAACCTCTTCCTTCACCATCGTCAGCCATTTCTCATGCTTTGTTGGCAGGTAGTCGTAACGCTTATGGGAGCCTGTCATCATATAGGCATTATTGAATATCGGTGCATATCTCTGCCTTTCACTCAACAAAGCACTTATTTTCTTGACATCAAAGTGCTGGATGGTTATCTCTCCGTAAGTTTGTTCAAGATACTCCCAGGTCTCAATCTTGTTGAAGATCTTGAAGACAAGTATGCGAAGAAGCATATCTTCCGGGCTATATCTTTCCACCTTATTATATATGACATGGTGAAGTAGATATTGGCTCACTCTATCACAAACCCGATATACATTGGTAAATTTGTATTCCCGAAGTATTGGGTCTTTGGTCAAAACCCTCCTTCCCTCGCATCTACGCCAAAACATATTCATCCGTTCCTGAATGAAATAGAAGTAATAGCGAAAGACTTCGTCGTTGGGAATGATGGAACTAGCTCTTTCCATCATAACGCTTAAATGTATTGAATTGACGAGGAAGAGCTATCAATTCATTCTTTGGATAATTATCCTCTAAATATTTCCATAGTGCCAGACAGTCTTCATACGAAACTTTCTTTTGGCCGATATATCGATGCAAGCATCGACGAAATTTCAAAGGAACATCTACCATATTCCTACCAAAATAGAAAAACTCTGTAGATATAAGAACAGCATCTGTCTCTCCTGTATCTCTATTTAAATTGTATATGTTAAGCTTGCCTTTAGGAAGGCTATGATGTGAATCTTCTTGAACCCATTTTCCACTTTCATCATGATGATAAATATTATCACCATACATAGTTTTAACAGAGCCATTCATAACTGGTCGTTTGCATAAATACTCTGCCCCTTGCCAATAATCGTCGAATGTTATTTTCTTAGTGACTTTCATCATATAGATAAGCTTATTATTGAGTTGCTTATTAGCATTACCTATAACAAAATCACCAACTTGAGCCCATTTTCGGATTTTCGGCTTACAAGTTGCTAATGTCAAGAATCCATTAAAAGGATTAGGCGCAAAGCCAAAATCGCGAGCAACAACATAACTATAACCTTTTGCCATAATAATGATATTAACAATTAGTACGACTTTCTCCTCTATATTCTCGTGGACTTCCATCGGCCTTACTAAATGTAGAGGCTCCATTTATAGCACCAATGATACTATCTTTATTCCATCCAACTATAGCATCAGCCAGTTCATCCAATGCTGGAGGAACATCAGAATCTTTTGCGCCTCTTACAAATACCCCCACTATTCGCTTACCTTGTTTAGCGGCATTTCTTACTTCATAATCTACCCACTCACTATCATGAGTTTTTGGGCCTATCAAACACACAACAGTCTTTGCCCAAGATATTCGAGAGCGAAGCAACGATTTGATATAATCAGGATTATTGGCTCTGTTGAATTTGTCCGATGTTACCGAACTATTTTTGAACTTATAAGAATCACCTAAAAGTTCTTTCATTCCTTTAATATGTTCTTCATCTTCATGATAGTGACTAACGAACATATGATTTTCATCCGACTTTGCCATGCTTTTAACTATTTATTCTTTCCAATATAGACATAATAGTATCCAAATGTTCGTCAAGAGATTTCGTCTCATCATCAAGCGATTCCATCTCGTTTTTCGTTGGTGAAAAAGAATTATCATGAGCACTCATTTGTTGTGTCCATAAATCTTTCGTTTTGTATCCAGTAGCACCAACAGGAATTAAAAAGTTTCCATGACTTTTAGATAAGTCATACTCTTCTTGCATACCATTAGAACCTATGATCGTACAAGAAGTCTTATCTTTTTTATTCCCCATGAGAAATATTGATATGCCTGTATTCTGTATCATCTCTTGGCGATATTGATGCCAAGCCTCTTTCGGATTGGGCAATCCTTGCGGAAAAGGCATAATTTTAATATTTTCTTCAAATGTTTTATGATCATTCTGAATCTGTTGTGCTGCACCTGTCAATACTTCATCACCAAATCCAAGGCCATATCCATTTACTATTCTGAAATTATCTCGAATCAATCTTGCGCTGAGTTTTTTCACAAATTCTTTAACTTCTTTTTCAGAATAATTTGTGTATTCTACAGCAGCACCTGATATGAAAACTGTACGTCTTAAATATCGTTTTTGAATTGCAGATAATATTTCTGTTATTTCACTATAATCATCGATAAGTATCGTTTCAACAGCATAGTTTTTCATATCTTCTATTAAAAGTTCTTGCTCACGCTTACGATACTCAAAATCTTCAGTTTTCTCACCAGGTTCTTGAGATACTTTTCGCAAAATATAATAATGTCTCCGTTGATTTTCACCGTGTAACATTCTAGCATATTTCAAAACATAATGCAAATTAGGATCGTCAAAACTCAAACCTAAAAACAAAAATGTCTTGTTTGTAAGATCATAACAAAAACTATCAAGAAATGCCTTGTGAGTTTGCTGATATTTTTCAAACTGATCACGTGTTAAAATCGTCAAATCAGGATTATCAACATCACCATGCATTTTATAAACTATAGCATCACTTTTATCTTTTGCAATAGCTAGATTACTCGGCAAAGACTTAACATCACATATTTTATTTACATTTAATAGTGATTTCTCTATCAACTTATCAAAATTAGTTGTCCAATAAGTTTTGATAGGAAGTCCTGCTAAAATCTTATGATTGGCCAATGGAGTTGCCGAGACTGGAAAAGCATTCAATATCGCATGACTTAGTTCGGACTTATTACGTGTAGCATTTACATAATATTGTGCCAAATCTACAAGATTAGTATAACTTCGCAATTGGATATTAAGTTCTTCCGCAACATCTTTAAGTAATCCTTTCCAATCAACAAAACCTGCACCAACAGACAAACCTGCTCCTGCAAATATCGCAGCTCTACCATTTTCAAGAGCTTCACAATATTTCTTAATTAAAAGTTTCTTATCCATAACAAAACATTTTATTTAGATACTACAAATGAAAACTATCTTGTCGGTGTTATGTCGTAACCTGCAGCATCGTTCTCACTCTTGGCAAAAGCATTATCTATATATGTATCAATATCTGCCAAAAAAGTCTCTTCATCAACAAAAGAAATATATGATCCCGTCAAGCGATCAATACTGTGACATTTCTCACAATGATAAACAACAGGATTTTGATTTCGACGATTATTCGATATAATAGGATAAACCAGTTCTTCTTTATATCCTGTCAGCTGGTGTCCATCCTCTTTAGTTACCATATATCTAAACCAATCATAACCACCGTTTACTTTCATTATAACTCCCAATATTCCATTACGTTGAGACGTTCTATTCTTGCGAGGAATCTTCTTCAAACAGTATTCGAGTTCCCAATCTATCCATTTACTTTCTTTCATATGAGGAGTAATCAATACTATAGTAACGGATGTATCAAACATCATGTCACGAAGATGCTTTTTGATGTTTTCTGTAGAAGTATCAGTCAAATCTGGTGATTCAGAAGTCTCACCTTGATAATATGATGCATCATCACCCATTGCATCAATAATAGCATCACGTAAATCTTGCGCTTCGCTATACTTATAAGAAATAAAAGTTTTATGTGCCATAATTTTGTATAATTTCAATTGTAAATCACCGTTAGAACGTAACTACTGATTTTCAGCAGTTAGCAAAAACAACATTAGCTTGCAATAAGTCACAACGAGAGCGTAGCGTTTTTAATGTATAAGGACGAATCGTCAAGTCATCACAGATTAACTTCTTATCCTTACCCAAGAATCATTAAGACCTGCTTTAACAGGATATATGTAAGCGTCCAAATTGCCTGAACGAGACTCCGGCTTGCTTGCAAGTCTGGATAAAGGTATTGTACATTGCCGATCTCAATGCACCCTGAACACTGCCGAAGAACAACGAGCCCTTGCGCTGTATGGTCTGGTGACGTATCGCTCGTTCAGCTGCCAGGTTATCTATGGAATATTCACCATCGTTTCGATAGGCAAAGACTTGCTTCCAAAACTTATGGAGATAGTTCAGTGCTTGCTGCATCAGTTTAGGCAGCTCATCCATCTTGTTCGCCATCAAGTCGAACATCTCATTCTGAAGTTTGTCTACGATACCTTGGGTATACTCATCATTGCGCATCTCCTTAATCTTTTCGGCATCATAACCTTTCTCTACATACAAGTCCTCACGCTCCTTGTTTGGACGCTTACGACCAATACCAGTAATGACACAGATAGCCAAAAAGCATACGCTAAAGTATCAGGATGCTTCATAGTCTCCCAAAAGGTGCTAGTTTTTAATACCATAAATATCTTTATTAAGTTATTATTTAATCTGAATATTTCAATATCAAGAAAGATGGGAAGTTCTATTCTCTGCAATATATCTTACTCTTCAAACCAGCTTCCTTGCAACAGGATATGAATGCATTCAATATCCAAACCATCTGTATCACTGTATTACGTTGTCGAAAGTCAACATCCTGTTTGATATGTTCAAACGCATTAACTAACTCTCCCTTTGATAAGAAATCTATAGCTAAACAGACTTCTTTATTTCTATTGGGATTTACCCTCAATGCCTTGAATGCATCAATAAAAGCACCAACTTCATTTCCACTTCTCAGATTTGGTATCTGGGTATTCTGCCAGGTACCATTCCAAGATTCCCTTTTCCTTTCTAATTCGTCATTGCTCGGATTTAAATGTCCGATATTCTTAATCGCTTGACCAATTACTTCCTGAAAATTTGAAGCAGACAAGCTAGAACTTCCTTTGCACTTAGAATGAATAAATGAAATTGTATCTCCATTAATTGCGATATGATCAGCCCATTCATTACCCATATCATCGCATACTACAAATTGGGCATTAGCACATACATCTGTCTCAACAACATGAAACATACTATCTTGAGCAAAATCGGTACTATCATTGTTATAACCTCGTCCTTTCTCACTAGTTACATTCTCTATTCCCGTAATGGGAAAAAGAATCTGCAAGATAGAATCAAAATCTTCCTTTATGCTCGAATTTTGATATAGTCTTCCCCCTGTATAGATATATGAACAATCCTGAAAGCTAACAGAAAAGAATGCATTAGAGGTAACTATACGTGTCAACTTCACATAAGTTCCTTGATTTAGCTTTACATATAACTTGTCCAAACCTCCCTTAGCCTTAAGTGATATTTTAGTGGAAGTTTTTGCAACTCTCAGTTTTTCATCTTCTGATACCCAACAAGTTGTTTGTCTATGTTGGGCTTCATGTAAAGCCCATGTCTTATCCCCTCTTGAAATCAATCGATAAAAAGCATCTGTAACGTTCCTATAATCATCAGAATCAAGTTTCTTATAGATGGTATGATCATTGAGCTTAGACTCTATAAAATCTTGTAAGTTAAAGACATTTATAAGTAACGCATTCGGTTCCAAATAATCTGCCATTGACTTCCAAGAGAGTGGCTTAGCAAACCTAGAGAGGAATGTAGGTTGAACTACATAAGTATCCAAACAACTTGCAATATCATCAATCCATTCCAACAACTCAGTCTTAGTCTTTTTACTACCAAACTTTGCAAGACTAGATGTACTAATATTTAATGTACATATTTCACCATCCGTTACAAAGCGAGTTGCTGTAGCAATATTTTGATTGGCTCCAAAAAGCGACATAACGTTAGCTAAATTATTCGCCTCAACAGTTTTGTTCCTCACGCCATTATCATTTATATTCATATTGGTCAAGTTCATCTTCTGAAACTCTGTAGTGTCTTTGACCAATATGCCAGACAAGACATCTCCATCAATCACCTCTAGAGTTTTTAAGAAAGACGACAAATGCGAGACATTCTTTTTAACTATAACGATATAGTCATCATCCTCAACTATCAGCAAATATCCTAGCTTTGTTTCCATAACAGCTTTTCTGGTAGATGTTGGCAAATCAGCTTCATTTAAGAAACTAGGTATTGCAGACATCTTAACTACAAGCAAAGAACAAAAGACACTTTTTTCGTGAACAGTTTCCCTTACCCTTACTTTTCTTGCCAATACAACCTGTTCCTTCGCAACAGAAGAGAACAACTCCTCTATACTTACTTTTGAAATACTTGCATTACCTCTCTTAAAGAAATAAGCTCCCTCATTCAAAAGTATATGGTCATAGAGATTATACTTGTCTATATTACGTGCCATAATTTCAAAAAGGGTATTCACACAATCTTACCAGATTGTTTCATAGCAACCTTAAACTTCCGTGCTACATCATTGGCAAATAGTTCTACAGACTCCTTCGCTACCTCTTTCTCTCTTTCAGTAAGAGATGCGGCATCGACATTCTGTTTGGCACACTCCACTGCAGATTCCTTCGTTTCATCAAAAGTTGACTCACTAATAACATACGGAGGAGTAAACAATTCCTTCAAGAATTTAGCTATAGCCAAATTAGCACGTTGCTGTGCTATTTGCTGTTTTGTATTCATTTGTATAAATCTATGTTAATGTCGAAAGGACTGTCGAAGTCCTTTAAAACATCATGTTTTGTATCTTTCTCCGAGAGGATGGCATGTTCGGTTGGTATCCCTTCACTTTTTGCCATGGCTTCGCCGTCGTCCCCTGCAATAGTGGACGTAACCTGTGAGTGTATATTTGTCTCTTTCATCATGCGAATCAAGTTCGTTTTTTGATGACGTTCATCTGAATCTCGATATAAGAGACACAGAATCTCCTTGCAAAAATACGAAAATTGTTGGAAACTAGCAAATTATGCGTGTTAAAAAATTAATATCATTCTACGAAAATCAACATTATTTTACTATTCTTTTCGTACATAATTTCCTAAGTCGTTGATTGAACGAAAGTTTTCCGGTTTTTCTGTATCTCTCATGTAAAGATTCAGGAAAAATGGTTCATTTTGGTTCATTTTACAAAATCCCTCTTTTTATTCTTTTTTGTGGCTTATAGGGCTGCCAGTATTTTGGCGTTGGCATCATCTACTTCTGAGCTTTTGATAGAATTGAGATAGATTTGCGTGGTGCCTTCTCCATCTTTCGTTTGGTTGCAACCTTTGTGATGATGACAGATACACCTGATACAATTGCCTCTAAACGAACAAAGGGAAACAACCAGTCTTTGGTCGTTCCCCTTTGTTCGTTGTATTCATTCTGATTACATCACATGATTGTCAAAATGGCTTTTCATGCATATCATCCCGTCCTTCCTTGTTGATAAAGCGAGCTGCACTCGGCAATTTGAAAGCGAGTTTTCATTGCACTCACTGGCATCGCTTTTTCCCATTAAAGAAGGTATTTTTTCGAATCCCTCCGTCTCCCTTTCCAAAGGGAGCTCCACTTTCTCCCTAAGCCCCTCTTCCTCAGGAAGCGGGGATGTAGCTGGCGACGCTATAGCTCTGCCAGAGTTTTGGTAACACCAGCGGAGTCTTTACCCACAAGGGGCTGGTGTTGAGTGTTGACGCAATAGAATTGCGATTGTTTGTCGGCTGGCGCATCATTACTACTTTATTTATGAAACCATTTACCATATTTACGCCAATCGTAATAACATACTAACTTTCGAAAATAAGTAAGTGTATTATTTCCAAATTGCAACGATTGTTCTATATATTTTTTTATAAGATCTTCTATTTTTCCAACCTCACAGTCTGTAATTGTTATATACGGGATTAAGGCAAAAACTTTCCACAAACATACATTTTCATATTTTTCCAAAACACCTTCCAATGATAGCTCTATATCGCAATCTGCAAAATGTGGATATGCTTGCAATGAGTTTCCATCTTTTAACTCATGTAATATTTGAGGATATGATTCGGCACATTCCTCCTTACTTGATATACCCATATTATTTAGATACTTAAAGCAAGGAAGATAATTATTTTTTCCGTTAAACAAAGAAGGAATTGTTTGTTTCAAAATTAAATCAGAATTAAAATCATTCTCTTCAACAATATCTTTAAACAATAAAGAGCGATCTATACTTTTATATCCTACTGCTTTATATTTTTCTATTGCCCCAAAACCACAAACAAATTGAATATCGTCACATTTATCCAATTCAGCATCAGACAAAGCATAAATTTTCCTTTCTGGTCTTTCCGAACGCACTATGTTATAAAAATTCTTTTTATATAGCCTCAACAAATGGGTAGGAATTGTTCTTTCATAATGACTTAACAATTCATAGATTGGCATAAAATCATGAGTTTTAATAACAATACAAGGGAGTATTTTATTGTCATTCATGTGTTTATCCATATAATCAATTTTTATTTCTTGCATCGGATTTTTAACCCACTCAACAAAAATCAAATTATTACGAAGACGTTCAAGACCTTTATTGTTTTTTCCAACACTTCGCATCATTGTTTCTAGCAGATTTTGAACGTTCGGATCATTCAATGAATAGCCTATAAATACAACAGGATGTTCTACAAATATCGTTATTAATTTAGCAGCAAGATAAGCATTTTTGCTATTATAATCATCGTAATCCTCTTTTGTCAACACCAAACTTCTAGAATCAAGGATGCTTCCGTGTATTTTATATATTTCACCAACATTTTGTACATCAGAAAACAAGAGGTCTTCTTGTCCAACAAATGTTTTAAACTTAGGAAAAACTAATTCTGCTAAATCATCCCAATTCGTAGTAATTATACCATCAATATTTATGGATGATAAAAAATTTAATTCTGAAATACTTTTTTCAGGGATTCCATCAATCGTATAATCTAACAAATACTTCGATATGATCAATTTCAAATAATCATCTTGACTCCTTATCGAACTAACAAATCTATGTTCATCGCATTCTGGTTCATTCTGAATTTTTCGCCAAAATTCCTCATTAACATCTTTTGCTAAGGCTGAAGCAATAACATATAAATCTTCAGTTCCCAAAGTTGAAGAATATTGTCCAAGAGGCTTAGAAGAAAAATGTTGTAGAAGTTCATCCCATTTCGGCGTATTTAAATAGTGCTTGGTAAATCCAGAACCAAGGAATAAAAAAGGGGCACTTTTCTTTGTTTTCAATATCCCCAAAAACTCTTCTTTTTCCATCTTTATCTATTTTTACAGACTACAAAAAGCAGTTTTACTGACATTCGGAGAAACAGAATTCAGACATACTTTACTCTCATCTGAGACAAAACTTGTTCATATGTCTTGCAACGACTAGCTAAATCATCTTGAAGAGCCGCCTCGAAAGTTCGCTTCATCAAGTCTTCATCTAATGCTTCAGGAAAATCTTCTGTTTCTTTTGTGTCCATATGACAACATACCTACAATAGTCCAAATTTCTCTTTGGCTTGTCGATTGATGAAACCACAACGCTTTACCAAATTCATGGCATTAGCTAAATCGGTTTCAGTCAGCTTTCCTTTCAACTCACCTTCAACAGATACTATTTTATTAGCATCCAGCTCGAATAGTTCTGTACAATCCAACCAACTGTCATAGTTGAGTATCTGGGGATAATCGCTTTGGCGCAACAGATATTGGTATTGCTGCATAACAGCTGTACGCTTAAAGGGAGTAATCTTTGAATTCACAATCAATGAACCTACAAGATTGCCTTTTTCGTTCTTACCTATTATTACTACATACTTTCTTCGAGTAGCATACCCATTACGCAATGTCAAGCCATCATTCTCATCCATTTCCAAATAGACGATGTCACCTATATTCATGTCAGCAGAAGCCTTCACTGCACTTTCCTCATGCAGTTCAGCTTTTAAATGTGCCAACACATTTCTTGAATCGTCTATGATCATGCCAATGCCTTTTTAAGAAGTTGCTTTTCACGAATATAATCCACCAGTTCCTTAGAGGCATTGCCTGCTCTGGCTATGTCTATCACCGTCAGATAATCCTTGTCGGGATCATCCTTGCGGCTATTGTTGGCATGACTCCAGGCACTATCATGAGACATCTCAGACAAATCCATTGAATCCATATCCTTATATTTCTCAATACATTCATCGAGGGTGCTCACTTCCATATCGGCTAGCATATCCATATCGGGAGATTTCTTCGCAAAGACTCTTTGTCCTCTTACGTTGATTGCATCCACGAAATCAGACAATCCGATAGCAGTTTCATCAGAGCACTGATTTTCAGCTATCTTCACCACCTTATTAATTAAGGACGGCACAGGACCATAGTCTCTTGCTCTAAAGCTATCAGGCAAAAGACATAAGCCATAATTGCCTAGATATTCCCTCTGGGCGAAATACAAGATTTTATAGAGCTTGATATAATCAACCCCTTCTTTGAAAGCCTGCAATACATAAAGCACTACAGCCTCTATCTTTAATATCTGATCTATTGTCTTCATCGTTGTCTTGTTTTTATGTTATAAAACGATACAAAAATACGGTTTTTCTATGAAATCGCCAAAGATTTTGATGATTTTAACGCAAATATTACTTCCTCTTTTCCATCAGCCTTACGATGGATTCTTTTATGTCATGGAGATTCATGCCGTGAGGTACAGGGAATTTCTGTTCGTCTTCGGTCATGTCTCTTGGGTCTACACAGAGACCTAAGCCCTCGAAGTCTTCATCAATTGGCAATGAGTCTATTCCAAAATATTCTTGCATCAAAGCCTTGGGCTTCTTGGCATCGCTGCACATAATTTCTTGGAAGAACTTAATACAGAGGTCTCGCAAATTGCCGATTGCCGTGGCATATTCATCATCTACCATCGGACCAAAAATGGCGAGGTCGGTGAATTCCAAACCATATATCTTATAGCTGATATACCATGTCTTGGGCTGATGGTCGAAACCTAAGGTCGTAATGTAGGGTTCGGACAGACAGTTGCCGTCGTCATCCACTCGCTGTCCAAATGATCGGGCTATCGTGGGATATTTTTTGCGGAACGGGCGCTTTACCTCAAAATACTCATCACCAGGGATGGGATGTTCTACTCCATTCCACACAAAATCGAGAATATTGCCCCAATTGCAGGCAACATGGATATAACCCTCTTGCATCAAGAGATAGCACACCATATATCGCTCAGCAGACAAGCGCAAGGTCAGTTCCATGACTCTCGGACGTATCAGCTGATAAGCTATCATTCTTCCCTCTTCGGGTATCTGCGGAGGATTTTTGGTCAACGCAGGACGGAAAACGATTGGCTGAGCTTCATCCGAAGCCTTGCCTGCGGCATTGATTTCCTTCAACTTATTATCAGCAAATATCTTGGTGGCATCGGTCAGCATTTTGAGATGACTATCTGTCAACTTTTTGAAGATGTCAAATACCTCATCGAGCATATAGAGACGACACTCGCCTGTTGCGTCCTCTTCCTTTCCGATGACGAGCAAGGACTTCTGCAAGCGATTGTATTTCGACTTATCATGAGGTACAGTGATGTAGTTGCCTTTGCCTGCCTCTTGGATTTCTCCTATCATGTCGATTGCCTCTTGTCCTAGATTGTCCCAAACATACTGGGTGCTATGCTTCAGGTGGTAGTCAAGGGCTTGGGCTAGCTCATCTTTGCGCCAGCTTTTTGGAAAACGGAAGCCCCAAATCTCGGCTGCCTCCAGCATATTAGCCTTCGTATCTACCGTTACGATGGTTTCAATAAAGGAGGGTCTATTCTTGTTGTAATCATATATATTGCCTTATAAACATTCATTGATGCCGAAAGGACTATCGAAGTCCTTCAACAGTAAATCACCGTTAGAACGTAACTACTGATTTTCAGCAGTTAGCACATCCAACATTTTTCCCAAAAAACATATTATTAATTGGTATTGCCAAAGCTACCATTTAGGCAGCCTTGACATTCACCTTTTTGTTCGTGTTATAATTACATGAGATTAGGGACATGATAAGATTTTCTAAAATCATCCCGTCCTTCCTTACCCCACCTTTCTCACCAAGCCTCTCTTCCCTCAGGGACGAGAGGATGTAACCGCCCTCCGGTGCTCAGAACCGCTACGCTCTAAGGTTGGCGGGGCATCAAAGCCCTCGCCATGTTTTGCGGGATGGGACCGCCTGAATTGTTCCTCATTGCAGTATCGCTCTGCGCTTGTCGCCACTCGAATGAGGAATATTGTTTTATACTACTTTTGAGAGGATTACCTCAGGGGAGGTGCCCATCAGAGGCAGTATGTTCCAAAATGGAACTAACTTCTTTGGTTTCTGCTTTCTTCCATCCTTGAAGACCAAGCCTTCTTCTATTGAAATAACAGTTCGTACCAACGAACCTATTTCTAATTTATCTTCGGTAACCTTACGAAGATTATCAAGATAGGATTTCTGCAACTCCCTTAAATCCATGACAATGCTTTTTGAACTGATTGGCGGTCACGGATTACGCATAGCATATCTTTGCTTGCTCCTGCCGCAGCTGCCATATCATACATGGTTATCTTGGAGTCCTCACCTGTCTTGTCAGCCTGACGTTTTGCACGTTTCCAAGCTCTGTCTTCATGTGACTTATCGGATAGGTCAAAGGATTCTACATCCTTGCACTTTTCAATCCATTTATCCAACATCTTCACATCAGCTACAGACAGTTCATCCATATCGCATGCCGTATTCTTGGAAGCAAGAACAAGTTGATGACCATCCTGAGAGATAGCTATATTCAATGAATCTGCAAAATCCTTCAATTCTGGCGAAGAAAGGTCTGCCTTGCCTTCAATACCACGCAACACCTTATAGGTTAAAGCAGGTACAGGACCATGCTTTCTTGCAACAAAGGTATCGTACATGATTGGCAATCCATATTCCTTTAACTGATCTTGCTGCGCAAAATACATAACCTTAAAGAGATGAATATAATCAACTCCTTCTGGGAATGCTTTCAGAATGTAAAGCACTACTGCCTTTATTTTCAAAATCTGATCTATCGTCTTCATTATTGTATCTCCTTTTTTAGGTGCAAAAATAAGGGTTTTCCGTGAAACTACCAAATTTTTGGGGTGTTTTTTCAACTCCGCCCAATTACTTGTAGAGATCTACGGTGATATCGAATGGTGAATCGAAATCGTTCAGCATCTCGGTCTTCTTTCTTGATTATTCCTTATTTTTTTTTATCTCGTCAGCAGGTTTCTCCACCAATTTTTGCTCAGCCTGGCTGGCAGTGGGCGCAATGAGATTGTTTCCGCCATGAATATTGAAGATAGCATGGGGATCCTGACACTCCTTGATTTGATCGATGAGGCCATGATACTCCTTGGACATCATCTTGCGTAGCAGACATTGCACTCGGGAGACGTCGGCAAAGTGATTCTCATTCATGAACTCCTGTGCCTTCTGTATCATGTACAAATTTTTATCCTCCATACTAAATTAACCATCTAGAATCAATAAAAGCCAATTTTCAGCAGCAATTGCTTATAATCCGCAAGTTTTGCGTGTTGAATATTCTATAGTTGTACGACTGTAAAGCTACAGTTGTACGACTATACATGCTATAGTTGTACAACTCTGGAGTTATAGTCGTACAACTATAGGGGTCATAGTCGTACGACTATAGATTTTCAAGAGACCAAGTATATTTTCCAATTTTTATACACTGCTGATTATCAACAACTTACCAAGCCTCAACATATTTTCAATTCTACAAAACGAATTTGGATTCATTGAAAATTCTGAAATTATGGAGTGCGTAAAAGTGCCTTTTGTCAGTATTTTTCCTCACGCTACTTCATTGGTGATCATTTCCACTTATACCAGGCTTCATTGATATACTTGCGGATATTACTGATGCCTGTAGTAACCTGTGGTGCCAAGGGCTGTAAGACTTCGATGAACTCCTGCTTCACCATAATATCTTGGTCAACCTTTGCATCTGTATCATTCACCATATCCATCACCACCTGAGCCAATTCCTTGGCATTGGTGCATGCAGAGAGCTTGGCTACATATTCTGCTAATGCTTCCACATTATTAATATATAAGGAGAGACGGGTTGTTTCGGGTGAGAGAACAGGCTCTTGACTTGTGGTCTTCGCCTTCATCATCTCCTCTATGTACTTGTCACCATAAAAGTTTTGCTCAGCCTTGATAGCATTGGGCAGAATCTGGTTGTTACCGCCAGAGATGTTAAAGACGATATTTGCCTTGCTGGTATCTTCCATTGCTATGATTTTTATTAAAAGTGAACGTATAGTGAATGAGTGGTAAACAGATGGTGAACGTCAGTGAAGGAGCTTGATTTCGCCTCCGAAATGTTGTATCTTCGCAGCGTCAATCAGAACAAACGGGATTGCTCATCTCTTTGAACTGACGATGACTGAACTTTAGTATTAATCTTTTAAATGTTTTAATTATGAGTAAAAGCTACAAAGTTGCAAAGAAGACCATTAACATGGGTGAGAAGAAGGGGCAGACACTCTTTTCTGTTAGACCTTACAGTTACGGTACCTTGACCACCGAGGAGGTTGCTAACCAAATCGCAGTGGAGTCTACAGCTACTCCTGCAGACGTAAAGGCGGTACTCGACCGCTATGCTTACTACGTGAAGGAGAACCTGAAGAAGGGTTACGACATCGAGTTGCTTGGATTCGGCAAGCTCTTCATCCGCTTCATTACCGGCAAAGCCGTAGAAGATGAGAGTAAGGCGAACGCTAAACTCGTCAAGAGTCTCGTTCCTGCCTTCCGTCCTTCTTTCACCAAGTTGCAGAATGGTACTCGTCTCTACAACCTGATTCCTGATTCCATCGAACTCGTCAAGTACGGTGAAGAGAAGAAGGATAAGACCACTGGCGGCGAGACCACTGACGGAAAGACCACTGGCGGCGAGACCACTGACGGAAAGAACACTGGCGGTGAGACTACTGGTGGTGAAACCACTGGCGGCGGTTCCGGCACCGAGGCTGGCGGAACAGGTTCCGACAATGGTGACGGATTGGAATAGTCTCCAACTCTGGCAGTGCCTTTCCTCTCTGAAAGGGAGGCACTGCTAAACTCTGATAACTTATTGTTTCATTTAAATTTTACTGATTATGAAAATGTTTCGTTCTAACTCTGAATCAAATCCAAACAAGATTTCCTGGACTCAAATCGTGAATGCCATCGTACAGGCGCTGATTGCTGCTCTCACGGCACTGGGAGTAAGCTCGTGCGCGAGTGCCTTATAGCAATGTTGAGTGTTGAATGTTGAGTGTTGAATGTTGAATTATTCCTATGACGAAAGATACATTTCCAATGAACATTGGCGGGGGGAAGGTACGCTCTGAGCGCATGCTCTGCGCCAAAGTGGAGAACGGCAAGAACATGATGTCTGCCGACTCTGTGAGATTTCTGGTACTGCATTGCTCGGCTAGC
>ENA-UESD01000227-UESD01000227.1-human-gut-metagenome-genome-assembly--contig:-NODE-227-length-52132-cov-21.895476_pt1 | contig 52132 bp, 25 predicted proteins | sample MGYA00242985_ERZ507986 | MGnify/ENA primary metagenome ERZ507986 (study PRJEB26167, sample SAMN06115408) | human gut metagenome | host: Homo sapiens | place: China:Guangxi | collected 2016-04-06... | reverse complement strand
TTAAGGGCCGGACGGGCCCGGTTAGCCTGTGGTATGAGTGGTGCAGTAAGGCCGCTGTCAGCAGGAACCCAAAGAGACCGACTGCAGCATTAGGCCACGGCCGCTGCAGAGGTGGTATGGAATCCTTGTCATTTATGACGAGGAGGATGTCAACATCATTGATGTCACAGCCAAAAAGCAGGCTAAAGTCAATTGTTTGATTTTTGGAGTGGTTTTCATATTTCTTCCGAGGGACCTATCTACTGCATTAGTCTCGCCGGCTTCTGGAAATGCGTGGAAACACTGTGAGCCACAGAAGTTATAAAAAAAAAACCGCTTTTTTATGCCAACAGGGGTTACTAAGGGGAGATTACTGAATCAAAAAATAGCCTTTCTATTATCGTTTTCTTGCACGCTTCATCCCATGCCATGCTAGGTCCTTTCTTGCACTTCGCTTAAAAATCTTGACAGAAACTGTTTTCAACTTAACAGTGCATTCGTATAACTATTTTCAAATAGATAGCGCAAACTTGGCATAGTTCTTGCATAGATTATTTTGAAACCTAGCAGAATCATCCAACCAATAATTAACCTGACTAGTTTTCAAAGCCTCAATAAACCAACTTAAATGCGTCATAGCTGTGCAAGGATGCCCTAAATTGGTGCGACTGCTCGATGATGGCGCAAAGAAAGGAAAAGTGATGAAAGAACTTCTAATGATGAAGGGAGCCAAGACTTTAGTCGATGTTGCTACAAAAGTGCAAGCCGGGGAAACTGTCCTTTTGGTCACTGACTATGCTAAAACAGACATCGCTCAAGCCGTTGCTGCCGTTGCCTGTGACCGAGGTGCAGAAGTAATGATTATGTGTATGAAGCCTCGCAAACGGGCCGGAGAAGAACCGCCTGCAGCCGTGGCCGCCGCCATGAAAAATGCGGACGTCGTGATCGTGCCCGTCAGTTACTCTATTACCCATACACATGCAGTAAAAAATGCGGCGACAGCCGGAGCTCGAATCATCGTCATGACAGATTTCACCCCTGAAGTTATGATGCACGGCGGGATAGAAGCTGACTTTGATCAAATCAAACCAACCTGCATTGCTGTCGCCAAAGCCCTGGAAACTGCCGAAGAAATTCATATCACCTCTCCGGGAGGAACTGATCTTCGTTTCAATACGAAAGGAAGACGCGGAAATGCGCTTTACTGCGTAGTTGAAAAAGGTCAGTTCTCTACCATCCCCACTATTGAAGCAAATACAACCCCTATAGAGGGGACTGCAGAAGGGATTATTGTATGCGATGCTTCAATTCCATATCTCGGTATCGGCCTTGTAGATGAACCCGTCATATGCAAAGTCGAAGGGGGCTTTATCACTGAAATCAAAGGCGGAAGGGCTGCAGAAATCCTTCGCAAAGATTTAGCCAGCCACGCCGACAAAAACAGCTACAACATTGCAGAACTCGGGATTGGTTTGAATCCGAAGTGTCGTATGTGCGGAATCATGCTTGAAGACGAAGGAGTCCTCGGGACCTGTCATATCGGCATCGGCACAAGCCTTACCCTCGGCGGCGTTACCAAGGCACCGTGTCACTACGATCTCATCATGTGGCATCCGACCATCGTCGCCGATGGAAAAGTAATTTTTGACAAAGACCATCCGACGCTCTGACCAAAATTATCCCCAAAACTTTATTTCCATTCCAAGGACAAAATCATGAAACGCAGAAACCTTCTTTCCTCCCTTTCTGTTCTTACCGCTCTAAGCCTCTTTGGCGCCGGTTCAGCCTATGCAGCAGATATTTATCCTTCTAAGCCGCTCTTGACAATCGTTCCTTTTAGCGCAGGAGGCGGCAATGACATCCTTCTTCGCATCATGGGTAAATACGCGGAAAAACATCTCGGTCAAACTCTTACCATTGACAATAAACCAGGAGCCGGCGGCCAAATCGGCTGGACCCTTCTGAGTAAAGCCAAACCGGATGGTTACACAATCGGTGCAGCTTCTTTACCTTCAATGATCATGATCAAGGAACTGCGTAAGAATGTGCCTTTCTCTATGGATGATTTCACCTTCATAGCAGCTGTTCAATCTGACCCAATTGTCTGGGTTGTCAACGAGGACAGTCCTTATACAACAGCAGCTGATTTCATCAAAGCAGCTAAAATCAAAACTTTGAATGTCGCCGGAGACGGTCCGCAGTCTAATGTTCAGCTCCAGCATCTGATCGCTGAAAAAGATCTTGGTATTAAGACAAATTTCGTTCCCTTCAACGGCTCAGGTAAGGCACTTACAGCATTGATGGGTAAAAAAGTTGACCTCTGTGCTTCAACACTCTCTGCCGCACAAAAGCAGCTCGGCAACGGACTTAAAATTCTCGTGGTATTCGCTGACCAGTCCGCAGCCTCCGCTCCCACTGCCAAAGAAGCTTTCGGAAAAGATATCGCGCCTGCAGGCGCAGCCATCCGCGGCATTTGCGCGCCCAAAGGCTTAAGTCCCGAAGTATTAACTAAGTTAGAAAACGGCATCAAAGGGATTTGCGAAGATCCGGATTTCATCGCTGAAACCAAGAAACTCAAGCTGGATATCGGCTTTAAAAACGCCCAAGAAACACAAAGAATTGTCTCTCAGACCTCCAAACTAGTCTCAGAAAACAAGAACCTCTTCTAACATTTTGTCGGGAGTCAATCATGGAACAAGAGAACATCCGAAAAGAAACGTTTCTAGCGACTCTTCTTTTGCTCGCAGGAACTCTGATCTTATGGAAAGGCTATTCATATGAACCGGACTCCCGACAGTTCCCGGTCTTCTTGGGCTGGCTTTTCGTGTCTTTCTCGATACTCAATGCAATCACCCTCTTTAAAAAATTCAAAGCAGAAAAGCTATCTCTTTCCTTTGAGTTTCACAGACCGGGTTTCCCTCTCTCCTTGACAATTCTGCTGTTAATTGGAACTTACGCAGTCGCAGTCCCGCTGCTCGGCTACTATCTCTCTACATTCCTATTCTTAATACTGGTGATGGCCGGATTTGGATGCATCCGTAAAAGGAGCCTATTGGTTTATCTAGGAGTAACGCTTCTATTCCTTACCGGCGTTTATTTCTTCTTTACGCTCTTGCTCGGCACACGATTGCCTGTCGGCGAGATATGGGCTTTTTAGGAGGGCAGCTATGGATCTTTCAGCACTTTTTCCTGCTTTTTTCCAAGCATTGGAACCCGGAATGCTGGGGATGGTTCTCCTAGGGACAATTCTGGGCATTGTCGTGGGCTCTCTGCCAGGACTTACGAGCACTATGGGCGTTGCCCTTCTGGTACCTTTCACTTTCAGCATGAGCCCAGCGATGGGATTAGCTCTTCTCGGTGCCATTTATGCCTCTTCAAGTTACGCCGGCTCCATCAGTGCAATTCTGTTAAATATTCCCGGAACTCCCTCGAACTGCTGCACGCTACTTGACGGTTATCCGATGACTCAGAAAGGGCAGGCTTCTCGCGCCTTAGCGTTATCTACGATCGGTTCGGCAGTCGGCGGAATTCTCTCTGTCTTTGCCCTTTTATTTCTTGCTCCTCCTTTAGCGCGTTTGGCTTTGGAATTCGGCTCTCAGGAATATTTCATCATGGCGCTTTTCGGAGTCGCCATCATCGCTGCGCTTTCAGAAAAGAATATTGTTAAAGGAATGATCACCGGTATTTTTGGTCTCTTACTTTCGATTGTAGGAATGCATCCGATTACCGGGGAAGCGCGCTTTACCTTTGATCTGCCGGAACTTTTCAACGGTTTATCTCTAGTGACTGCATTAATTGGCCTCTATTCTCTTCCGGAAGTTGTCTCAATGTTAAGAGACGAAAAAGATGCCGTTAAAGTCGAAAGTTCGGTTTCCTGCTCTGGAATTATCCGCGCGATGAGAGAAATCCTGAAATACAAAATGCTGACTCTCAGAGCCTCAATCATTGGCATCATAATCGGCATCGTCCCGGGAGCCGGCCAGTCCATCGCTTCATTTATTGCCTACGATGACGCAAAGAAATCCGCCAAAGATCCGAGTCATTTCGGCACCGGCTGCCCTGAAGGCGTTTTGGCTTCAGAAGTTTCCAACAATGCCGTAGTTGGCGGTTCGCTCGTTCCTGCCTTTACGTTAGGCATCCCGGGCAACGCCGTATCTGCTGTATTGATCTCCGGGCTGATGATTCATGGACTCCAGCCCGGGCCAACGCTTTTCCAAGAGAATGCTGAGACTGTTTACAGCTTTATCTTCAGTTTACTCATCGCTAATGTCGCTTTCATTCCCATCGGAATCCTTTGTGCCAAATACTGCGTCAAATTGCTGGCAATGCCTAAACCCATCCTTGCCTCATAGTGATCGGCTCGTACGCCGTCAACGGCTCAATTGTTGAAGTTTGGGTCATGATAGGTTTCGGAGCATTGGGATGTGCAATGAAGCACTTCAACCTTCCCAGAGAACCTTTGGTTTTAGGTTTGGTACTCGGCACAATGGCTGAAAGTGAATTAGCGCGTGCCCTGGCCTTGGTACAAGGAGATGTCGGTCAATTGCTTTTGGGAATATTCTCAAGCCCAATCTGCATGATTCTAATCGGTTTAATTCTTTATTCCATCATTCGCTCACAATACAAAAAAAGGAAAGCTTCAGCCAAGCCGTCTGACCAAAAAACGGAATTATCGGAAGAAGCCCGGATTACAGCGGCTTCCTGACCTCTTTCCTCTTCCTCTACACGAAGAGGAGGAGGTCAGCTCCGCGGAGACCGGACTTTTCGGTCTCATTTCATCAGTCTTCGGTTTCCTCTTCGGCCCCCTCTTCTCCCATGTTAACCTGCCACCGGTTGGTTACAAAAAGTAGAGCTTCTTTTATCAGACCATTCGAAGGACTTACGCTTTCAGCTCTGTACCCGTTAAAAAATAAACGCGAAGCAGGCATATGCGTGTCTTCTCCATAACGATATAACGCATAATGATGATGGCGCTGGTCAGCTTGCAAAGAATCCTTACTGAGATAAGAGATTTCGCGACCAAAGCGATCGAACACCGACAGCATTTGCGGTGCAGCCGCGAAAATCCCTACTCTGTTGGATCTTGAAGAAATAACGTTCCTATCCGGCTTATACCCATCCTGAGAGACAAATATCATTGTTGAATTACCGGAAACAGATTTTTCTAAGGATACCGGACCGCCAGCATTCAGGACAAAGATCTGATCTCCGGCATCGACATTTTTGACCACGACGGCAGCAGACGGATCTGCGGAGCGCTGGACAATCGTGACATCCGCTCCGGACGCTAGCCCATTGGCTCGAATTTCGCCGTTGGCTTCGAGATAAATATCCTGAGATGCTTGAAGGTCTTTAAGTAAAACACTGTCGGCTTTCATTTCAGCGTGGCGGTTAACAGTCAGTTCATATCCAACTGAAAGCGGACCGTTGTAATTTTCTATAGTCAGATTTCCGTTGATGATATTGCCTTTTTCTTCATTAATCTGAATTTCCTGCTTCTGACCGTTCAAGACCAAATTAATGTCCGAACCGGCAGATACAATCAATTCATCAACTCGATTTCCCAGCTCTTTATCCTTGGCTGATTTCTGAGCTAGTAACTCAACCGATCCGCCTGCAGAAACTTCCAGACGATCGGACGCAATGCCGTCGGCAGAAGCGTCTTGATGGACGTTTCTTTCCGCGTGAATCTCGAGGTTTTCCACCCCGTCAGAAGAGAATCCTTCAATTCCGGAGCCATGTTTCAAGGACACATCCTTCCCGGCCTCTACTTTCACAAGACCGTCCCCAGCCAAGACAGAATCACGGCCGAGCTCGAAGTTTTCCCCAGCCTTCAATTGAGCCTCTTCGGAAGCAAACAGCATGACGGTGTCTTTAACCGTAAAGTCTTTACCGGCAAAGACCTTCAGACGATTGATTTCTTCGTCTTCAGAAGAACTGAGAACACCAACGGCTGATTCCCCTTCAAGAACGACCGAGCCCCGTTTTGCTTCAATATTCAGGTCAGCTTGAGTCAGAACAACCGTGCCCTTTCCGATTGTGACATCTTGTCCGGCAGTGAAAGAAACATCCTTTTTGCCCACTCGATTGGAAGCATCCCGATCATTACCGGCAAAAATAAAGGAATCCGATCCGATATCTATAGATCCGGCTGCGTCTAAATACACGTCACCGTAAGAAATCAATTCCGATTCATCTTTGAGTACGACATTGCCTTCAGAAGATCTGATTTCTGTTTCATGGAGAGAAGTCGAAAGGAATTGCCCGTCAAGAACCACGTCTCCCGTCACATTCATGCTGACGTTGTCTCTCGCGCTGACTTGAGAGTTATCTCCCAGCTCGATAGAACCGCCTCCAACACCCGACTCATCTCCGGTTCGGATGTAAGCCGTTTGACCTTGGACGACGGAGTTTTCTCCCAACCTGATGTCGCCATGCTCTGAAACCAGTGACGTATGGTTCTTAGAGCCGTCCTCAAGCTTCGATTGAAGAACGGCGCCCTTATCCAAGAAAATGCCCTTGTTGCCGATAATGTCTAAACTCGTTCCAGACGTAACAAATGCGTTTTCTCCAAAACTTGTTTGGCCGCGTGAAGAGATTCGGACGTAGGAATCTTCCTGATCTTCTTGGGTCCGAATGTTTGCGCCGGCGCCGAAAGCAATATCTCCTTGAGCGTCAATAACAGCGCCGAGAACTGAAGTTTGGATGGAAGCACGTGCGCCGAAAGTTATATTTCCTTCCGTGTGATTTTCATCATCTCCCGCGCTCATAGACAGCATCGTCGTACGGAACGTTGCATCATTCCCGAATCTAACATCTCCTTTCACGTCAATAGACGTTTGCGGCAAAGATTCTATCGAACCGGTCTCGTATTTTCCGAATTTCGTTTGAACCGTTGCTCTGTCTCCTACAAGCAGCGAGCCTAGAGCATTGAGTTCAAATCCTTTTCCATGAACGGCAAAGTCTTCTTCGAACCTTATATTCTCTCCGGCACTGAACACCACAGAATTTTCTTGGCTGTCGAGTTTCGCATCCCGATCGATCACAATATCTTTTCCAGCTTCAAACAAAGTTTTGACAGCCTTAGAAGTCACCGTAAGGTTCTCACCCATGTAGATCGAACCTTCACTGCTTCTTACCGTGACTCCGTCTGTGGCACCGACGAGCGTCGCTTTATCACCGAATCGAACATCCTTTTGGGCAGAAACCAATAAATCGTCAGAAAGGATTTGAGCTTCATCACCGATAGTAAAGCTGTCTCCGGCGATGACACTGACTTTTCCATAGAGCGGGTTTTCTTGACTTAATCCGCTTTGCGTCCCGGCTTTCACCGTCGCTTTATTTCCGATATCAATTAAACCACGTTCCGAGATTAAAGAGCTGTCGGACGCAGAAACGATCGTTAAATCATTCTTGATATTCAGACCGTTCCCGCCAAAGATATCGACACTGCCGTTTTCAGCAATGACTTCGAATTCGTCTTCTGTAACGTTTAAAACTCCCTGAGCTCCGATCCGGATCGGAGCTTCGTCTCCGGCAGACGGATCTTTCAAGGAAGCATTCACGTTGAGCGATCCTCCAAGCGTCGCGTCGGCGTCTGCCAAAACTTCAATTCCACCGTTTGTTGCTGCCAGAGAAACATTATTTCCGAGGCTGAAGGCTTGTTGGCCACCGGTGATAGATACACTGCTGCCTCCGACAGAAATATTGTCTCCAAGAACCAGACTGTCGTATCCGCGAACAGTTGCTTCCCCTGCAGCTTTAACAGAAGAACCGGATTTGAGATCAATTTTCTGTCCTTTCAAGACGGCTTTTCCGGAAGAAGCCTCAACTGTAATGGGGGCTTCATCTGCAAAAATCAACCCTCCGGCGCTGTCCAGTACGACTTCCGCACCCTTAAATGTATTGTTTTCATGAGCAAAGACTTTAAGAGCGTCAGAATCGGTTGATCCCGCTACCAGACGCAATACCCCGACCTCTGAATATTCAACCTTGGCTCCGGATAAATCGACCCTGCCTGCTGCACCCACTTCCAGACTGCCAGCAGAATCAATGCTGGTCTTGTTATTGGAATCGACGTTTCCTTCCTCAGCGGAGAGGAGAACCGAGCCGGGTGTCGAAGTGCTCAAAGAGGCATCCTTGATATTCAATCCGCCGGCAGAAACCTTCAAGTCGCCTTTGGAAGCAACAAGCGTATAACCCGTGAGATTAAGTTCGCCTTTTCCTTTTAAGGTGATCGTATCGGCGGAAAGATTCTTTTCATTCAGAGCAAGGTTCAAATTGCCTTCTTTCGACACCAAGATCAAATTAGAACCATCATTGTTCTTTAAGGAGCCGCCGGTAACGGAAATACTATCTTTCGCCTGAACATCAATGTCCGTTGAAGAATCGACATTGAGCCCCCTCAACGTAACAGAGCCGCTTTCTGCTGCGACCTGCAAACCGCCTGTGTTGCCGTTCGCTTCTGAACTTACGTTGATGCTTCCTTCTTTACTCTCGACATCGAGTTTGCCAGCTGCATTCAAACTTTCAACAGTTAGACTGGCACCCTTTTGAGACTCAATATCGATAACTGAGCCTGAACTTACTGTATTGCTTGTTACCTCAACCGCTCCTCCATTTGAGTTAATAAATAAGCCTTCCGATTCCCCGGTGCCGGCGGCGATTAGATCGGCTCCCGTCACTTGCGTGCCAGCTGCAGAAGTAAGTCGGATAGAACTTTGAGAGTCAAGTTTTCCAGCATCGATCATGACGGAACCTTGAGAGGAATTCACTTCTACTCCGCTGCCTTCTCCCGTTCCCTTAGCCGATACGGAAACATTTGTCAGCTGCGCGTCTGTGACAGCAGAAAGTTTGACGGAACCGTTCGAATTGATCGAGCCGTCACTGACTTTGACTGCGCCTTCAGAAGAACTCAAAAAGACTCCGGCCTCTGCGTCGTTTCCTTCTGAAGAAACAGCAGTTCTGCTGATTGTCGTGTCCTTAGCTGATGAAACATTTATAGAGTTCTGAGACGTTAATGCGCCGCCATTAATGGAGACAGATCCTTCGGAAGAAACTAACGAAAGGCCGTCTGTTCCTGCAGTTAGACTGCTGTCCGTCAAAGAAATATCATTGCTTGTAGTAAGGCCGAGTTTTTTAGCTTCCAGCGTTAGCGCTTTTCCGAAAGTCGTTTCCGGTGCAGAAAGATCAAGAGTTCCGTTTAAAGCTGAAAGGGTGGAATGGTCTGCGACCGAAAGCGACGAGCCTGCCTTAAGAGTCAGATTACCATCAGAGGTCTTCGCTGTTCCGTTAAGGTGGATCGTGTTAGCTTCAGCCTCCACATCTCTTTTGGCCTGAATCTCTTCAATGGTTAGTGTCTTTTTGACATTAAATTCGATCTCTCCGTTTTCTGAAACAAGTTTTTTAACTTTCAGAGAACCTTCCGTCGAGATCTCAACATTTGAAGTAACTGTCTCTTCGGTCACAGACACAGACATTTCAGAATCTCTATTAGCTTGAAGGTAAACATTCTGAGGTTTGCCTTTCAGAACAACATTAAAGTCATTGACTGACTCCAATACCAACGCTGCATCTGCCCGACCTACGTCCCCTCCTGTCTCAAAAGCGAAATTAGTACCACTGATGCGCCCGGCCTGTCCTGTCGCATTCTTAACGGAATAGATATTGTCAGCCTTCAGTACAACATCATTACCGCTGGCCACGGATTGGAGATTAAGCGTTCCGTCTTGATCAACAAATACGCCTCTGTTGCCGGAGAACACGGCCGATCCTGTGATCGCCGTTTTAAGAAGTTTGTCGGCAGATCCGATTGAACCAAGCCCTGCTCTCAGGATCACGTCTTTAGCTTTAACCGCACCCTCTCCGGATAGAGTGATTCCATTTGTAGCAGTGAGGCGGATATCTCCGTTTTGAGAAGAAAGGGAACCGAGATTCAATGTGTTTTCAGAGTCAGACTGTAGATAAATGCTGTTTACTGCATCCGCATTTAATTTCGTGTCGCTGCTCTGATGGACTTCAAAGGCTTTCTTTAAGTTGATCGTCAGAGTGCCTGCTTCTTTGTTCCAGGTAACGTCATTAGCTTCTGCTCGAGCTAAAAGCTTGTAGAGGTTCAAGCCTTTTTCTGTCGAAGCATCCAAATCGCTGATGTTTGCCGTATGACCGTCAAGTTCCTGACCGATTCCGGCGCCAGACTTCAACGTAATATTTGCTGCTTTGATATTGGCAACGCCTGACTCAGGAACATAGCTCGGATCGGGATTCAAGATGGCTTCAGACACTGCAAAGAGCAATTCGTTCTGCGTCCAGCCGTAATTGTCTTTCGATGCTTGAACAAGATTTAATGCCGAGCCTGGAATATTCGCTTCTTTGTTAATTGCGTCTTCTGCAGAGCCGCATCCCGCAAAGCGAGACTTCAGAGCCGCAAAATCCTTTTGCTCTTCTGTTGTCAGCGCTCTTACGCGACCCTTTTCAGCTTCCTGCTCATGGTTTAGGTAAGCCTGATATCGATTAAAGTCGGAAGTAATACCATTTTTTATGTCTTGTTCGTCTTTAGCAAACCGAGCCCCTTCGTTAGAAGTTCCGTCAGACGTCAGAATGCCGGCTTCAATCCAGCTTTCAAGGCGTTTTTGTGCCGAACGCTCATCGCGATCCGAGCGATCAATCGCATCATAAATATTTCCGGCTGAATCAATTGTGACATCCCCACTCGTGCTGATCTGACCAACAGAAATATCCCCGACAGATTTCAAAGAAATATCACCTGCTGCAGTCAGGTCAAGACGCTGCGACAGATCAGAGGCCTCTTCGTGATCCAGACTCTTAATATTAATTCCGCCTTCTTGGGAAACAAGAGAAAGCTTCTGTCCGGAAAGCGAATTCAAGTCAACGCCGCCTCTGAATTCAGCAGAAACCGTTTCTCCGGCATTCAGGGATCCGGAAACGGAGGCACCGGAATTCAGATTCTTAGCATCAATATAAATAGACTTGCCAGCGGTTGCCGCTAGATTTAACTGCTTGTCAGAACTTCCGGCTGCTGTCCACTTAATAGCAGATCCTTCCGAGCCAATTGATCCTGAATCTGCTTTCAAGGTCAGATTAGATGCTCCGATTATTGCTGCGGCTCCGCTTTGATTGAGGATGTTGTTCCCTGCAATCAAGCTAACAGAACCGCCTTGGGCGTTCACAGCGCCTCCGAGCAGGACAGACTTACCGCTTTCAATCACAATTGAATTGGTTCCGCTTAAGAAAGACGTACCTACTTGATGGTCAGCCTTTACCGTGTAAGAATAAAGCGTCGAAGTCGAAGTGGTCGTAACTTTCTGAGTGTGATGTGTGCCTGAGAAGTGGACCCAAGTGTTATAAGTTGTCCAATGAGTAACCGTTGAGCTCTCCGAACTGCTCACTTGTGTAGTCCAAGCCTCAAAATTCTCATTCTTTCCTTCAGGACGGTCTGCTACCCAAATGGTCGAGCCGTTTGCTAAGTCTGCATCTCTTACTGTTGTCGTATTTACTGACGCCCAGTTTGTAGGCTCGCCGTAATCAAATGCATCCCAAACAGTAAACTTTTGGGAGTTATATCGAGTAGTGACCGTTGTTGAACCTTTTCCATCGGTCCAGCCATATAACTGGTCTTTCAAGGGATTGTAGGAACTATCCGAATCTGGAATTGCAGAGGATTTTGTTCCGTCTGCACTGAGCCAATAAGCAACAAAGTCGCCTTTACGGATTTCCGTCACCTTGGCGATTGCGCTATCCGGTCTGCCTTTAAATCCCGAGTTTGTATCTGTGATTTGAATCAGGCCTTCAATATTGCCGGTATCGACATTTCCAAGCAGAACGTCGCGGTTGCCGACGTTGATATTGATGTCTGCCGAACCGTTCGCCACGGACAATTGCCCGCCGCCTGTGCTTGCCACTCTTCCGGTAATGTAAATCTGTCCGCCTTGCGGAGAAATGTCATCGACGATCACCCTGTCATTGACCGGATCGTACCAGGCTGCGACTTGATACTTATAGGAATTGGAAGCTTCATCCCAAACAGGACCGCCTTCCTGTAGCGCATACTGCGGTGTCCTGCTGTTGACGTCGGACGGGGATCCGTGTGCCTGCCAATTTGCTTTGATAGAAGCAATCTTCTTGTCGACTTCCGTATCCGATAATGTCAAACCGTATTTCGCATAACCGCTTTGAACGTAGCCGTTTAAGTTAATCGCATCGGCTGCGAGGAAAACACTTCCTCCGGCAACCATGTCTCCGGCTTGACCATTGTCTACATTACCAAGTTTGCCCGGGCCGTAAACATGGTTAGCGTTAGAACTAACTGAAGAATTGCTACCTAACTTGCCGACTTCATCTTTCCATAACTCTTCAACATCGCCTCCGACGTTAAACAATCCGCCTCGGTAAGACTGCGTAATGGAGCCTTTTGCCGTAATTCCTAAAGAACCTCCGGCGGAAATCGAAGCCGTCTTATCGGCGTAAACGTCTCCTCCGCTGCTAACAGAGATATTTCCTGCTCGGTTAATCAGTTTTCCGGAAATATCAATGCTGGTATCCGGATTGATTCTTTGCTCTTTACCGTCCGAGGTAACTAGAACCAATCCGTTGTAAGCAGAGTTAACCTTTATTGACGGAGCTTCTGAATTAGCTGACGTCGTTAACTGGCCACGGAATGAACTCAAGGCGCCTGTCTTATCGATAACAACCTGATCGTTCAGTTTAAACTCGCCGCCTTTATCCAAAATTTGGATATCGCTCAGCTTCAATGCCACTGTGGCTTGGTTATCAATATTGATCCCCTCAGCGGTTTTAGCGATTAAAGAACCTCCTCCGGTTACGCTATCCGTGAAGACAGAAATATTTCCACCCGAGACTGTGACATTGGAAATTTGGACATAAGGGCGGCTTGTCTGATCAATAAGCGAGAAATTACCGTTCTCTCCCCGGATCAAAAGGCCCTTCTGCTCCATTGTCGTAAGAAGCAGTTCGTCTTCGGCCTTGTAAGCAGCAAGCAAGGAGGGATTCGTCGTGCCGTAATCCTGCATCGCTTTCTGAAGTTCCTCATGACGCTGCCAGTACATGTTCGTCAGGGATTCTGCCTTCACACCGCTGACGGATTCATCATCAACGCCGGTCTTTGTGATCGTTAAGGGATTTTGTGAATCCAGGGTCACGCCTGATTCGTTGGGCGAAGCAATTCCGCTGATCTGAATATCTGCTTTGGTATTCACACCGGCTTGAACGAGTCCGCCGACCTGGATCTTATTGTCGGTGGTCAGATTCTTGGATTTTGTTCCGGCCGCTGTTGAAGCAATCGAGACTTCGCCGGTATCCGACGCAGACGTCCAGAACCAATAACGTGCTGTCTCTTCCGTAGAAACATCGCCGCTTTGTGCGTAAAGCTCAGTATCACGCCAAGATTTGATTTCTCCGTTGAGATTGAGCTTATTGGTCAGGTTAAGACTGTCGGAAACTTCCGAATCCGTTCCGCCGATGGCTGAGTGGCTGTAAGCGTGGGCATAGCTCACTAAATCAAACTGAGAGTTCGAGCCATCAGCATCTCTGCCTGCTCTAATCGCCAACTTGCCTTTCGACAAGATGTTAGAACCGCTGCCGACATTTACTTCATTGGTGCGATTTTGGTTGACGGAAACCTTGGCCCCTGCCCCGGCTACCGCTGCGCCTTGAACATCTCCGACGCTCTGTGCTTCAACATCTTCGTCAGAAGAGGCGGCAATCGTCAGCGTGCCTTCGGCGCTATTAGCAGTTAAACGCACACCGTCGGCCAAGTTAATTCTATTTTGAGTATTTAGGGTTTCGAAGTTTTCTGCCGTCACGCCCGCAACAGCGCCGGCCGTTTGGGCACGAACCTTCAGATTGGTTCTTCCGACATTCGTCGCAGAAATCGTCAAATCGTCTGCGGTCAAAACCGCATTTTTACCGATATCGACCTGCTGAGTACGATTTTCTGTATTGCTCGCTTTAATGCCGGTACCGACAAATGCTCCGTAAACACGGGAGTCAACGGCATACGTCCCTTCGGCCGCATGAAGATTCCAGTTATCGGATGCACCGACAGTTAGGCTTGAGGCGTTCACTGTCGCGCCGTCGCTGATCCCAACCTTGTTGATACCAAGCATATCGTTGATCAACGAAGCGCCGCTGCCGCCTGCCAGTGCTCCCTTAGTGTTATCGGCTTTCATGCCGATGTTATGTTCGCCCGAGGTCACAAAAGAAGCTGCATCCTTAACATTCCAGCGGCCGCTAACTATTAGAGACGTGTTAGATCGGTCTGTATGTTTTACTTGAGCAGCATTTGCATCCAAGCTCGTGCCTTCGGCAAGAATAATTCCGCCTCCGGCACTGTCGGCGAGGACAGTGGCCTTCTCTTTGTTGGAAGCGGTTACATCGGCATTCTTGGCAGCCACTGAAGACGCAGAAGAAACTTCGCCCTTCACTGAAACCTTATGGTTCACTTCAGCAGAGTTATTACCCGAAGCAATCGTTCCGCCTGTTCCGGCTGTTGTCTTAGATAAGTAGACAGAATTGCCCTCTGTCACCGAAGTGAAGTTCTCTAAAGATGAATTGCCGGACAGATCAATCTTGCTTTCAACCTGATTCGAATTTGTCAGCTCGGATGTGTTAACAGGGATTGAGGCAATAATGGCGCCGCCGTAAGTCTGAGAGTCTGCCGTCATCTTCAGAGCTTCGCTCTCATCTCCGTCCGAACCGCTTAAGCCGGCTCCGGCCGCCACCGTTAAATTAGCGTTACTGAACACATTTCTGGAAACTTCAGATACGACCATGCCGCGGGTTTCGGCAATGGACTGAACAACACCGATTCCGAGTCCTCCGGCTCCCGCGCCGTAACTCTTCACCTTGATGTCAGGACGGTTATTTGTGGTCAGACTGATATCTGCTGAAACGCTATTGCCGTTGAAGAGCGTTCTTGCAGAAAGTGAGCCTTTCGTTCCGTCATAGACCTTTGCTAGCGCACCTACTCCGTTGATGGCGCCGCCGTAGCCTGCAGTCGATTCGGCAAAGAGATTTTGCTGACGGACTGCAGAGGCATTAAAGGAAGAGTTGATCGTTGAATTCAGAATTTGGTTTTCAACTCGGCTCTTATCTCGAATCTCAGCAACCATTCCGCCGCCGGAAGCTGCAGCAACCGTAATTCCGAAAGACTTCAGATGGATTTCTGATTTATTTTCCGTCTTAATCTCAAATACGGGATTGGTCGTTTGAGGTTTATTCTCTTCCGCCTTATTGCCCTCATCTTTACTGCCGTCAGGCTTTGGCTCTTCGAGTTTAATTCCTCCGGAAACGTTTCCGTCCCAGATCGTCGAAGCGCCGCCCGTGATTTCGGCGTCCGCATAAGCTGCAGTTCCGCTGGCAAGAGCCAGCGAAGTTTGGATCGCCTCAAGGTTGGTCTTACCTTCGAGTGAATTGAGAACGTTAAAGTTATCCTTTGATGTGATCGTGTTGCCGCTGAGATTAACTTTATTGTTGTAATGACGGCGCAACGTAATGACAGAGGCCGCTAATACTCCTGCACCGGCACTTCCGCTGCCGAGCGTAACGTCAATGCTGCCTGCCTTTGAATCTTCCTTAACAGAGACATCACTGCTTCCAACCGTCAGGTAATTGCCCGACACCACAACGGAAGTTCCATTCCCACTTCCCGAGGACACGCTTGCGTCTGCCGCTGCGGCCGAACCGACGATTTTGTCTTTTTCTTCCTGAGTCAGCTCATCATTCTCAGTAATAAAGCCGAGAGATCCGGTGCCTGAAGATGCGTAATCGGACAGATATTTATTAACTGTGTCTTCTGCGCTGCCAAGATCTTGACGGTTTGAAGCGAAAGGATTGTCTCTCGAACCGATCACCAGCGAGAATACATTTGCACCGATCGTTCCGATACCGCCGGAAGCAAACGCAACCGTTCCGTTAACGTAATGATCCTGAAGAGAGGAAACCGTGAGTTTGTCAGCTGTAACGATTGAATTACGAAGGTTAGCGGCCGAGGAGCCTTTAAAATAAGAAACGACGACCGAAGCACCCAAACTTCCGATAGCACCCGTAGCAGTAACATCTGTGACTTTCAGATGGTCTTCGTTTTCTGCATTGACGCTGAACTGACCGGCCTTAACTTCCGAATCGTTGACTTCAGCAGATGTCGCACCTTCAATCGTATTAACGTTCACGAGCCCAGCGGCTGCTCCATACATTGCTCCCGAAGCGGTCACGTTCAAAGAAGAAAATTCCGAGATGCGATTCGCACCCACTGAAGCTGACTGGCCCTCAGCTCTCAGGATCGAATGAGCTACAGAAGAAGAAACTGCATTATCAGCGTAGTTGATAACCACGCTGATCGGTACCGCAGCATATTGAGAGCCTGCAGCTGTAATGGCAGAAGTCGTAATCCTGCCCAAATAATTTGCGTTCTGCGCGAATGAACCTAGCACTTCCGTCTGATCCACTGCAGCAGAAACATCCGAGAGCTGCCGATTCACGTTAACGGAAGCACTAACCGCTGCATACTGAGCACCTGAGGCGGCAATTAGTAAGGAAGAAATACCTTCTTTAGCATCTGCATCAACAGAAACAGAGGTACCTGTTAATGAAGATTTATCTGTTGATGTTCCGGTAACTACTACACCGGTTGAATGATCAGTGGTGATGACATTCGTTACAACGCCAATCGCCGCCCCCAAAGCACCGCTCGCAGTCGCAATCACAGTATCCACGTTCGCAGCGTCAGAAGCTCCGACCATCAGAGCACCGGAACCGGCATTCAAATTCGAGGACTGAACCTTCGTTTCTGTCTTTCCACCAAGATAATTGACGTTTCCTGTGGCTGTGACCGCGGCATCCTTGGCTCCTCCTCCGGTAATGTAGAAAGTCTTAAAAGTTTCTGTGGAAGAAGCGTCAACCATTAATCCGGAGAAGGTCTTATCTTGCCTTGCGTCTCTCAAAGAAGCAGCCAGAGACACGTCATTGACGATATTCGAGTTGATCGCATTTTCATCAACCCCTGCTTTTGTCGTAAGAACGGAAGAGGTTTCCTGAGCAGATCGAACGATATCGGAATTCAGGATTTCGGTCTGTGTGATACCGCGTTTTTCTGAAACAGTAACGGTTGCACCTACAGCTGCATTTTGAGCGCCCTGGATTTGGCCGCCGTATGTTCCGATCGTATCGTCACTTTGCGCCTGAATGAGGGCTGCGCCTGCGTACTCTGCATTTAAGTTATTGGTCCGAGCTGCGGTGTTGTTCGTGACTAAATTAATAGCTGTTGAAGCCGCGACACCGGCTTTACTGCCGCCGGCTCCGCCTATTCCAATCGTATCTATGTCATTATTAGATTCGGCCAATACCGTCAGAGTATCGGAAGAAACAAGTCTCTGTTTATCCGAAGCACTCAGAGCTGCTGTCGTATCCGTGTTGACTCGGTTGACAGCAACACCGACTCCGATACCGACGCCTTGAGCACCCACTCCTGCAACAATGCCAAGGTTATCAATATTAGTGCTGCTTGAAGCATGAACAGATAAGGCATTTAACGCTTTGGCTGCTTGATCCTTGACCCCTTGGGTGGTTTGGTCTTTTGCGTATTGAACCGTCGAAAGGTTGTTGACAGAAGCATTAACGGATCGATTAATTTCGTTAGTTCCGGCTGCTCCCGACAGACCCACATTGCCTCCGGCAACACCGACACTCAGTACAAGCGTTGAAATATGATCATCGGCTTGAGCATCAGTTGTGAAGTCCGTCAGATTATTTGAACCATCCGGCTGAGCAATCACCACACTGTCAACAAGCGCTTGAGTTTGAGAGCTGCGGGAAGAGGCATAAGCCACTGCTCCTGAGAGACCGGCTTTGCCTTTCGCTGCAACGGAAACATTTCCGGCAAGCGTCCAAATGGCTGCGGTATCCGAAGAATGAAGATCGACCTCTTTGAGTCCCGTTAATCTTGAATTCTTTAATTGGACTAACGCATCGTTCTTAACGCGATTAACCGCAACTGCACCTCCAATACCTAAACCGGAAACCGACACTGCTCCGTCCGCAGCGGCCGCCCAAGCTGAGGCACGGTTAGCCGCGACGATATCTAATTTAGAGCTACTGAACTGTACGGAAGAAAGATTCAGACCGTCAACATCAGCAGAAGCTTTATTGTTGGTGTTAGCCACCACAACAGAAGCCCCGACAGCTCCAATCGCTCCGTCGCCGACATTAACACCGAAGTTGCCTCCGACATTGACCGTTGTTGCCTTACTGTCGGCATGGACATTTAAACGATTAACAGTCGAGGTCAAATCATTAACGACAACAGAAGCACCTTGATCGACGTTCGATACAACAACCGAACCTGCCGCGTTGAATTTGCCTTTGCCTCCGGCCACACCAACGGCTACGCCGAGAGAAAAGGCGTCATCTTTGGCATCTAAAACAACGGAAGAAGATGCGTTATCCGAATTGATGACATTTCTGGAAGCGTTTACCGCAAATTGGTTATGAATCTGATTTACGACAACTGCGGCGCCCCCTGACGAACCGCCGGCGCCAATCGCCGGAGATACGGCAACGGTGACTTGTTTCATCTTGCCGGCTTGGTCATACAAGTCGCCGAGTTTTTGCGTTTTTTCTTCAGAACCGTCTTTGCCGGTTTCTTCCGCATCCGGCGAAGTCCTTAATCCGACGTCTTTGAAATAAGACTCATTGCTGAGTTCACCGAGATTGTCGACATACCATTTGCGGTCAGCGAGATTCTCAAACTCATCGGCTTCCTGACCGCCGGAAGAACGAGCCGCTGCTTCAAGTCCGCCCTCTCCGACTACCGAAATATTGAGGCCGTTAAGCGTCGCTGAAACATTATTCGTCAGCTCGGAGCTTGCCGCGGCGCCGGAAAGCGCAAAGGATGATTCTCCGGTCGTCACTGCAGAAGAAACAGCAGTCGTAACTTGAGTTATATCGGAAAGGGCTCGAACGGCGCTGGTTCCGGAAAGTTTCAGATTGCTGTCTGCAAATTCGGAAGAAACCGTGTTATCAATATCAGCAACGGCAAAGATCAAAGATCCGCCGAAAGACTTCGCTCCGGTATTGCCGCCTTTGCCGAAAGAGAACCCGATGCCGCCCGTGACTTGATTGTCTCCCACCCAGCTCGCTTGGTTGTAAGCCGTATTAAACGCAGCCCCGTCTAACTGAGACAAACCTTTAACGTTTGTAGAAACCGTATTCCCGATGAGATTGGCAGAAACCCCTGCATCGAAAGCTCCGCTGAATTTAGCTGCACCTAACGACAGGGCTGCGGCCAAGCCTTCGGCAACCGTCGTACCGTCAGATACTGCACGAATATTCAGTTTCTTAAGGTCGGTATTGAACCTTAAGCCCTGAGAATTCAACTTCGTCGCGTCGATATTAACTGCCGTCTTATAGTTTCCAGTGTTTCCGGCAACTGCGCCTGCGATACCGGCAGCATAATTTGCGGCATTTAGTTCAGAAATGTAGTTGATGCCTGCGGCGCCTGCCCAGGCGCCGACCCATTTATCCGTGACCGCATCGACCGAGACTTCCTCCGGCGCCTTTATTTGAAAATTGCCGACTTCGATGTTGACTTCGTTTTCCGTGTCAGTGTCGTTCCAAGCGGCACTTCCCGCAGCACCTAATTGGAACTGAGAAGTTCCGCCTTGGGCAACACCGGAAGTTGAACTGCTCGTGGTGCTTGCAGTACTGCCGTTTTGCGCCAGGTTGGAATTATTGTTGCCGCTCATCGATGAGCTGGTTGGGTCATTCTGAGACTGATTGTGGTTAAATTTATCCCTAATCGAATGACCTAAGCCATTGGCCTTCTGAGCTAAAAGCGGACCGCCCTCTTCTAAATAGAAGCTCAGCCCCTCCTTAACGTAAGTCGCTTTGTCTCCGAGGCCGGAGAAGAATTGTGAAATTTTGCCCGGAGGCTCATTGGATTCCGGGCTATGGCCGGATACGCCGACACCGCCTGCAACGCCGATCGCGTTCATGGCCAGGTCTTCGGAGGCCAGCAAATTGACCTTACCATCGGCGCCGGAAGCCTCTAAGATCCCTTGTGTGTCATAAAGAGAACTGTCTTGCTCAGTAATGACGTCGTTGTCTTTAACTCTGAGCTCATTGCCTAACTTACCGGCATTCACAGCAATGCCGGCGCCGGCCGCTTTGTTTGCATTGTCGGATATGTCTACAACAACAGCGCCTGCAATCGTTTGTACGTCGTCATCACGCTTAGCGCTGACTTCGACCGAAGAGCCTTTTACTTGGGACTCGTCATCGAGCCAAACCAAGTTAGTTCCGTTGGTTACGGCAACAGCTGCTAAACCTTCCAGACTTAGATCCCCTTTATTGACGTCGGCAGCTGCGCCGATGGTTAATCCGTAAATACTGTCTTGGGCTGTAAGGAGTGCAACATTGTCCGCAGTCAGCTGAGCATTTTCTCGGACGATTAAGCGGCTGGAAGATGTCAGCTGGTTGTAAACCACCGTAGCACCGAGCGCGCTGGCTTTTTCCATATCCGGTATCGGAATACCGAATACCGTCGCAGCCTTTCCGCCCAAAACTAAACTTTCATTTAAAGCATTAGAACGAACAACGAGATTCCCCTTGTTTTTACTTTCTTGAGCGTCAGCGGATGGCATGCCATGGGCTGCAATCCCTGTATTTTTGCCGACAGTTAACAACGAAGCAGTCTTCTGGTTAATGACCATTGCCGTCCCGGTCGCACTCCAAGCGGAATTATCGGATGAGGCATCTCCTGCTGCGGCAGCGTAAGCATTCAAATAATTGGTCGGCTTGATGAACTCAAGCAGGCTCATGACCACGTTGCCCGTCTCTGCCCCCGCCGAACCGATAACCTTTACTTCCCCGAAGAAAGTTCCTAAAGCTGTTCCCAGCGTTCCGAAAGAGGTTCCGACTTTTTTAATCTTTTCGATAAAAGAAAGATTAGCGTCGCTGACACTGTTGAAGTCTGCGTCGACCTTGTCAAATGCTTCTTCGACTTTTGCCCATTGATCTTTGAATTCATGAGCAAAAATGGCCTTGAGTCGATCACGAGCCTTAGCGAAATCTTCCTTCATCTTGGTGAGACGATTCCACTCAATCTCGGCTTCCGAATCTAAGACAAGTTGTCCGTTGTTCGCTTTAAGCACGGAATCATTGCCGATTTCGAGGATTGATCGAACGGCTTCTTTTTCGTCTCCGGAGAGCGCGACTAAAACTGCCAAAGAACCCTGAAGTTTCGTTTGGCTCGTTTCTCCTTCCGGCGCCGCGGAAGAAACTTTAGAAGTCACCAGATAATGATGATCTCGTAAGAGCGCATCAGAGGAAAGGTTTAAGTTGCCTGCTGTTTGAAGACCGATGGAGCGGCCTTCAATCACCGGAGTATTAACGATGACAGAAGAAGTTTGGGATCCGAGGACAACGCCAACCGCGCCGCCAAGTTTAAATTTGGTCGAATCAAACTTGCTGTCTACGCCCTGACCTGCCTGCCCCATGAGTCCGGCAACAAAGTCCCTCGATACCGCACCGATGGTGTCATAGAGAAGCTTTGACATGCCGGAAGCGCCGACAGCATTATCTGCCTTAATGGTTAGATCTTCTGTGACATTCTTAGCTGTAACCGAAGCTTCGAAAGCCTCGTTTGTGAATCCGGTATTCAGAAGGACGTTCGAATGCGTATCCAATTCAGTGTAGTTGAAAGCTAAACCGCCATAACTGCCTTCCTGAACAACGACGGAAGATTCGGTTTTAACGGAACTGTTTTGATTCGAGGAAATTTCGACTTTTCCAGCGTCTTTTACGATGTCCAGCAATGCCGAACTTTCAACATTGATGTCAGATGTACCTTTGAGTCTGGCAACGAGGACCGAAGTTTGAACCGCTTTGCTTTCTTTTGTCGCAGCCGTAGCCGAAGCTTCTACCGTTAAGTCATCCGCTGAAGTGATAGTTAAGTCTTTTCCGGCCCTTAAAGATCCGGCGACGTTGACCGTGCTCGAACTGTCAGCAAGCGCGACGATTGCCGCGATTGAAGGAACCTTCTGGGTTGATTCGGTATTGAATAGGTCAAAGAGACTCGTCGAAGTTCCCGCTTCAAGTTTGGTATCTGCAACAGAATCCAAGGATAAGTTTTGTCCGGCAGAAAGGCTCGCGTCCTTACCAATATTGATGAGAGAAGATGTCTTTAAGTCCGCGTAATAAACCGCTTCATTGAACGGTGTTGCCGTTCCTAAAATCTCCAGCGTTAAACCTGTCGAAAGGTCAGCCATTGTCGTAGAAGATTTAACCAAACGGTTCTCTGCGACGGAATTCACGTCAAGATCTTTAGCTGCGGTGATAACGCCGTCAATCCTGATCTCGGAAGATACATCCAAGAGCTTGTGTTTACCGTCAGAAACGAAATGGCCGATTTCTCGATCTTTTTTAGCCTTTTCTTCTTCTGTGAGCTTGTCGTAACCCGACGGACGAAGCTTCTTATCGATGTCATAGACACCGTTACCTGCCATAGAAGAAACTTTGACATTTCCTCGAGATTTGACGGAAGCTCCGTTCGCAACTTTGACCTTTGCTTCGACTTTTTGTTTCGTAACGGATCCTGCAATAGAGCCGGTCGCGGAACTATCACTTCTTGCCAATAAAAGAATATCGCCTGAGCCGTCATCGGCTTCGCGGGTTACCATAGCGTCAGATACTGAACTTTGAGTAACGACGTTCTGACCTTCTTTAATATGAACTAGGTCTTTGAAATCCGTTTCCAAATTGGAAAGCTTTGCGCCGGACTCTAAATGGATCTGGGAAGCAGCAAGCGTGATTCGATTACCTGTATTGATGCTTCCGTTAACTGTAATAACAACCGCAGGATTCAGAGGAACTTCGCCCTGCTGCATTTTCTGCAGCGTTGCGAGGGCTTCTTCTTCCTTTTGTCCTAAACCTAAAGGAAGTTTTTTATCTGATAACTCACTGTACTTTTTATAGGCATCGTCCGTGGTGATCACGGCCGTCAAACTTCCGGCATTGATCACACCGGTTTTACCGACGATCATTCCCTGCGGAGAAACAAAGTAAAGATTTCCTCCGACCTTACTTCCTTTTAATGCGTTAACCGTTCCGTTAACGGAAATCTTGTTGTCGACAAAGTTCACCAAGTGGTTTGTATTTTCCGGGAGATGCATGTCTACAAGATGCTTTTCTCCTACCCGGAACTGAGTGAACTTATTTGCGGCAACCGATCCGTTGATATAGCTCGTCGAGATATCGTGATGCAGATTGTCTTGTGAGCTGGTAATCGTCGTTCCTGTCCAGTTTGGGTCCACGGTGATTGCGTGATCCAGCGCTTCTGCGACCGCAGTTAAAGGAAGCGTTAGTAAAGAGGCTTCCATAACCAATAATTCAACGGGGACGATTAACGATGAGGTTTCTTTGCCATGGGCACGATGATTCTCGTCCGTGACAACGTGTATTCCTCGGCAAACATTCCAAATAACTTTATAGATCTTATTCATAGTGTTCTCACCAAACAGCGTTAATCACGAAATCGAATCGTGCTTTGCTCACGTGTTCCGAACCCACATTTCTCTTAAACGGAAAGGAGATAGTGGCAGAACTCATCAGCCAATCCACCGGTCTCCAAGAGGCTCCAATGCCGACGGAACCCAAACTTTTATCTTTATAGGGAGAATCTCCGCTCAATCGCCCGGCATCGAGGAAGGCAAACACGTTGGAGCCCTTCCCGTCTAAGTGGTATTTCGCTTCTAAATTAATCCAGGCGCCGTTGTAAGCAGAGATCGTGTCATTCTCATAACCACGAACGCCTGAAGAAGTGCCCAAATAGAAAGAATCACCTGAAGCCATTTCCCCGCCACCTAGATATCTTTGTGCGCCGGCATTGACGGTGTAGCCCCAATTTTTCCAAAGCCGGTGATCCCAAGTTAAATAACCTGTCAGACGGCGGTAACGGGAAGCGTTATCGAATGTGTAGTCTTTCAGCCAGGATTCAATGTATTGACCGTTGGCGTAGAGCGTCATGCCTTCTTTCAGCCAAAGCTGCTCCAGGCCGGCTGTGAGGCTCTTCACCGAAGTATCGCTGACTGTCAGAACATTAAACATTTCAGTTTCGGATGTTTGACGGGCCGCTTGTAGGTAACCAGTGAGCTTTGAGGTCGAAGTCACATACAAAGGATGGTCGAGTCTCAATGACAGATATTGAGAATGCCCTTTGACATCGAAGTCCTCGGACGGTCCGTCAACTACTTTTACGCGGCCGTATGAGTAACTTGCGGTCAAACGTGTTCCGAAACTATTGAGCGGAACAGAGTAAGAACCCATAAAGCTTCTTGAACCATGGGAAAACACACCGATCAGCTGGAGCCGATCACGCCACCCCAACAGACTTCTTTCCGTGAAGCTGACGCCACCGCGGTAACGGCCGGACGATTTAGAGCCGGAAGAATCCGAAAACAAAGTGAAAGTACGAGGATCGGGCTCTTGTACAAAGATCTCATAGTCCGTTGTTCCCGGTTCTTGCCCTGCTCTCATGTCCACTGAGAGCTGAATGTCATTGGTCATGTTGAACTTGACCAAATCACCCAGCATTTCTCGGTAATTGGAGACCTTACCTTTTTCAAGATCAAAGGCTCTCAGGATATAACCGCCTCGAGTTTTAAACTCTTTTCCTTCTACTGCCGAACTTAAAGAGACTGCTCCGGTCTTACCTTCGACTAAGGTAATTGTTAAAACACCCTTAGAAATTCTCTGCGGCTGAAGGACAGCTTGGCATACCACGTAGCCTTTTTGGCGATAAAGGCGATTAACCGCCTCAAGCATTGCTGTGAGCTCTTTACCTGTGACAACCGTACCCACAAATGGCTTTACGGCTTCAAGTGTTTCTTTATCCGTCAAAATCTGACTCGGTGTGAAATGAACCGAAGAAAGAAAGAAACGAATGCCATCTCCGAATTTTTGAGACTCTGAGGCTGAAAGTGCTTTTTCTGCCGCTTCTTTTGCCTGCCTTCTAATTTCACGTTCTTGCTCTGTAAGATCACTTCTTTGAGCTTCATTCAAGAGTCGGCGGACATCTCGCTGAGGCAACGTAACATCACGCTCCAGAGAAGCAGAGAGAGCGGGGTTAACTATTTGTGCTTGGACACTAAAAGACAAAAATGTCAGTACCCCTAAACAAGCAGGTGTCGGCAGTTTATTCATTTCCTTGGGATTCTTTATGTTTATCGAAAGATTTTAACAGACGGGGTAGTCTTGAATTTTCGTAAATCGAAGAGAGTTTTTTATTTATATTCAATGAGAAAGATAGACTATCTCAAAATAAACAAAAGTTCACCCAGATCTTATTTTTGGGTTATTTCTAATAAAAATTACGACTAACAAATTAAGAGTGTTTAACTTTCTTCACTTTTAACTTTCAAAATGATTTGCATTTGACAAGGGAGAATTCTCAGTAAGCGTTTTGCTTGGCTTTTCATATTTTTCGTGAGAGTCGTCTGAAATTGCGATAATTTTTGTCCGAGCCACCCTCCTTCAGCAATGCGGTTCAAATTATCAACAAAAAATGAATTCACGTAGCCTTAATGATTAAGGAAGATGCTAGACGTATACTCACGTTTGGAGGAACAAACAAATAGAACAAATACTTAGATTTTGAAAAAAAATTGAGCCTTGATTTCTTATCAAGGCTCCGACCCACGAAGTCGACCGAGGGGACAGCTTCGAGTTTGAAGTGGTCTAAATGCTACAAATTAAATAAAACTTTTCTAACTGCCTTGAGAAATCAAGGCAGTTTGTTCTCCAACTGTTTCACGCTTTCAAAGACCATCTGCTTATAGAAACGGCGGACAAATTCTGTGTGGAAATCCATATTGTTGAAATACGAAAACGTGAAACGCTTCGGATCCTGGCCGACTTCTTTTTCTTTGGAGTCTTCATGGCCTATGAACATATGATCTGTCTTCGGAGAAACTTCTAGTTCAGGCTTATCTTTTAATTTGACTGCCATCTTCATCGTCATGTCGTATTCATAGACGATCTTTTCCGGATGATTGTCAGGATCCGCCTTTTTGGCTTCAATCGCAGCCTTTGTCTTCGGATCCATTGCGCGGGTCAAATCAATTACCACTTCGCCTTGTCTGTCTTCCGCGTCTTCCTTCACGATCTTGAAGAGACCTGTCTGTTCAAGATAGCGTTCTGAAGCGAGCCAGAGACCGTAGTGTTCGCGCCAGTCAGCCGGACGTTTATCAAACGGTTCCGTCACAATAGGACGACCTTCCCACAGATAATTTACAACCAGCGAAACCTTTAGCGGTTCCTCTACTTTCTTGAATTGATCGGCTTCTATCACGGTTGTCGGCTGAACAAACCAGCTTTCTCTCGGATAGTCTTTATGGTCATAGGCGCAGCCGCTCAGAGCCAAACTCAATGCGCAGACCGAAGCGGCTAATAATGAAGTTTTAGTATTCATGATGCTTATTCCGTTAGGTAAACGAGTCGGGATGGGAGGCACGGAATCTATTCCGCGCCGTTCCATCAGCTATGCGTTCAGCGTTTGTTTAGAACATGTACTTGATGCCGATCTGAGCGGTTTCGTTGTGGTATCCGGATTTACCGGCCTGAACTCCAACAGTTGCCCAGCCAAGCGTGTTGCGGCTTAAGTGACCTTCTAAGCCCATACGGAATTCCCCGAGGTTTCTCCCGCCGTCCATATAGACCTTGTCAGTGCCCATTTGAACGCCGGCCTTCTTGCTGTTATGAATCCAGTTGCCTTCAATGAATCCGAAGCCCTTATTCATATAGTTAGCATGAAGTCTTGCGCCGACTCGAAGCGTGACATTATCAGTGCCTAACTGGCGATATTTCGTCCCGAAGGAGTCATTAGCGGAATTGGCCTTAACGCCGTCCCATACTAATTGGGCTTCCGGCTGGAATGTCCAAATCAGCTTGTTGTAATCCTTCGTTCCGCTTTCTCCGATAGGAATGGTGTAACCGGTTTCAACCGACCAAACCCAGCCGTGTGATTTGAATTTGAACGGAGAAATTTCATCTGACCAAATCTTGTTGTCATAACGACCGAAGAGAAGCCAACTATCAACATAGAAACCGTCATCAGGGCTATTGCCTGTGTACAGCGTTCCGTAGATACCCAAGGAGTAACCATCTGAGCGGGATTTTGCGCTATCCCAAGAACGGCTGTCAGAGCGGTTGTAGAGACCACCGGCAAAGACACCGCCAATATACTTCCAATCTTCGTTAAATTCGTTTCTCAGCAAATCTCCGCCGATCTGAGTAACGGCAGTATTGGAATGAGTCTTACTCTGTCCACCCGCCATGCGGAAGTGAGAGTGAGAACCAACCTGACGGACCCAAGCTGCTGCAGGCTTTTCTTCACCGTCAAATGGGTCGATGTAGTATGCCTGACCAAAGCGGTCGTGCAGTCTCATGTGCATCTTGGCCCAAGATTGAGATGCTCCTACGTAAGCACCAGCTTCCGGTCTGAGGACTAGATTTTCTTCTTCCTTCGGAGGTACTAAAGGTTCATAGTAATCTTTGTCATCCGAGTTATAGAGCACCCAAGTTCTTTGTTGCTCTTCATCGTTGTAACCAAGACTATAAATCCATTTATAGGCCTCATTGTCTTTGGCAACGACACCAAATGGCTGCATCTCAAGCCGAAGTTGATTTCCTTCAAGTCCCTTATCAGCAATAACGAAGATTGGAATACCTTCGCTCTTCAGAGTTTTTTCACCACGGGCTTCTTTGAAGATTCCGCTAACTGGGATCTTGCTATGGTCATCTCCGAAGGAGACCTTAGAAGTACCGGAGGCAGTTTCAGAGTGAATAACGTCTACAAAAGAATTGTTGGATCCTTGGACCAGACCTCTATAGTGAAGAACGGATCCTGATTCGCCAACATAATTTTCTGCCACTTTGACGTGGTTCAAATTAGATACTTTATCTTCACTTCCAGAAAGGAAAACATCACCTGCATTTTGAAGAGCCCTGATGTTGGCCACACTTCGAGGATCGACGTCTCTCGAAAAAGATGCTGAGGCACTGTTAAAGTACAGAGAGGAATTTTTAGAAACAATCGCAAGAGCGTTTTGTAAGGAGTTCTGTTCTTCCAACCTACCTATAGCAGAATCCAAGACAAATTCGCCATAATATTCTGGATTGGCAGTGTAAATATCTGCTGTATAACCTAAAATTTTTATCCGAGACTGTTTGTCACCCCTGATGTTGCCCCTAACTACCGCACCGTTCCTAACCGACAAAGATCCCGAGACAGAATCAACTTTTGTCAACTCCAACACAGACCCTTCAAAACTATTAAATCTTCCAACGCTTTGACTGGCAGTAAGTTGATAAATACCTTGTAGATTTAAAGACGAGGTGTACCGACCGCGTTTAGCCTCTTCGACCTTTTGGGAAAAAGGATCTTCGACAGCATTTCCGAGCGAGCCGTCTACCTTTTGAATTAATACTCCATTGGACTCAATTGTAGTTTCGCCAGAAAAACTATTTACACCATGAGTATAACGGTTCAATGCGTCTCCGATGATAACCGTGTTACCCTCAGGGATCACAATTCCACCAGAACCTGTCAATTCTGCTGACAATGTGAAATTTTCGTCCTTAACATCAGTCTCATTTGTTTTTCCATAGAGAATTAGTTGAGCGCCAGGAAGTACTTCAAGAGATTTCAACCAATACTTGATACCAACACCACCAGCATCACCAAGCTGGGTAGTTGTTTGACCTTTTACCGTACTCTCCCAATTTTTTATCTCATTGCCAAACAAATCCGTGCCGTTCTCAACATTATGTGTGACCTTAACCTCAGCATTAGGATTAAATTTTCCGTCTACATGTAAATATTTATAAAAACCATAAGTTGCTTTTGCGACATTTTTTCCATTTTGTTCTATGTCAAACCCATTGATTGTAAAAAAGAAATCTTCAAAGTTATCGCTCGGTTGGGTTAACGACCCCATAGGGGTTTTTGTTGAATATTTTTCATCCCCTACTTTTCCAACAAAAATCTGTGTATTTCCATAGGCAAATGTATCCTGCTGATTTTCGTGGCGGTAAATTTGAATGGCTGGGCGGCTAATATTTACCGCCTGAATTTGATTCTTACCGTCAGTGCCGTCGTTCACAGCAAGGTATAAGACTAACCCTCTATATTCATCTCTAAAAGCATCTGTCCAAGTCTTAGAATCCGCAGATCTATCAAAAACCAACCCATTATCATGAACCAAGAGAGACAAATGCTCCTCTCCATTCGCTCCGTAATAATGATTAACTGCCTTGTCAGTAAATAATTTTGTCTCGTCTGGACTGTATTGAATAAACCGCCCGTTGGCATTCACTTTATCACTTAGGACTGTATAGGCGGCAACCCAAAAGTTGTGCATTCCATTTGTAAAGTCACTTTGGCTATTCTTGTCCGAAGAAGCCAAACTTGAGTGAAACCCCTTTCGGTTAAGCAAATAACTACCGCCAACAAGTTGACCAAGCTTCATACTTTCTGAAGACGAACTGTCTTGAGATGTATATATGAGGCCAGTTTTGTTTATCACAGGAGTTTTTAGGGAATTAAAAGCGTTGTTTTCATGCTGATAATCTGCGCTTAAATCCAGCTCATTTTTAAAGTTTCTTTCAAGATAAGATTCATCGTAATATTGCCCAAAATGGAGATACCTTACATAAGCAGAATCGGCCTCCACGGCACCCGCAAGGTAGGCAATTCCTCTTCTGCGGTTAACCGCCTGAATTTTTTCTTCATCCACCCTGTCGGAAGTACCTTTTTTTAAATCTGAAACAGCCGTAGAGGTCCCGTAAATCGCTCCGTCTGTTAAAACTACATTGTGAAGAGAAACCAAATTCGCATGCAAGTCTCTTGGTTTGTCACCTTTTTGAAGAGAGTAGACGCCTTGCATCTCCAATCCCCCAATGACGTTTCCATTTATCTTAGAATTTGACGCCGAAACAATATTGTTTGCAGCTTTTCCGTAAGAATAACCACCAAATACTGACATTCCCTCCACAGAACCTGATGCTCCAGTGAGAGAATTGGGATCCGAAATTATGGTATTTTTGATTAATACAACATTGCCATTAGCGATAGTATTATTTATAGAGTCTGGATCGTCTTTCCCTTTGGTATCGTAAATCCGGTAATCAAAGAAACCTCTCCCGCCCACAATGCCAAGTTTTCTTGTTTTATTACTCTGAGATTGAATTACAACACTATCCAAAAGAACTAGGTTATTACTCGCTTCCCAACCTTCAGCTCCCCACAAACCACCAGCTTTGAACTGTAGATTCACTGAATGATCTTTGTCGCTGTTTCTTCCTTTAACTTCAACTTTATTAAAATTTGTACTATATCCCTTTTGATTATTCAGAGACAAACCTTCAGCTTGCGCAGACCTTCCTCCCATTATCAGAGTTCCGCGCCACAAAGCTCCTTCTTCACGTAGGTCAATTTTAACTGTGTTTGAATTACTATCTCCGACATTCTCAACTCTCGTTGCGAGGGATTTATTAAAGTCTGAGATATCGTTTCTGCTCCCATAAATGACAGAGTAAAAGCTCGAATCCTTAGTAAATGTAAGATCAACTGTAGCTCCGCTGCAATAGGTAGAATAATTAAAATCTTGGCCGTTAGAGCCTTGGAGGGAGACTATCCCATCATTAAGGTAGAATTTGTTATTGACCGAAGGAGGCGGATCAGTACCTTCGTTATTATCTAAATAAACCGATCTAAAACCCCCAATTATATAGAATTGGTAAGGCGCCTGATTATAAGAAAGATTTTTCCCATTTACTACAACTGAAAGAACCGCATCTTTTGAAGTCTCCTCTGTCAGAAACAAATAAGGGCTTCCTGACCTCGTGGGATTCTTCATGGAAGAATCGTAGACAACTTTAGCCCCAGTCGCAGAATATGTCAACGTTACCGTAGATTGACCAGGCAGGGGGGGTAGTAGAAGATGCTAAAGTTGTCGAAGCTATTGTTGTTGTATGAAAAGTAACCAACAAAGCAGCGGCCAAAATCGTTAATGTAAACTTACTTCCATGTTTTTTTTGATAGGCATGAAACGTTCCATGCGATTGAGCATATATTTTGTTCATTCCTCGGGCTCCTATTTTGCATTGACTTCTTTCCCTCAAGGAAAAAATCACGCTTTTAGTAATAATGAACCTATCTTACAACTAATCGTCCTAATTTGTACTCGATTCTTGAAAATGTGATTTTGTAGGTAGTTTTATCTATTTGATTTATTGACAATAATTCTATTGCTCTTACTTATATTACGAGTAATCATTTATACAGGAAAGAATTAATTACTATTATTTGGGATCAATTACCCACTAATAGATGGAACAATTACCAAACTCGCGCTCATTTTGTAAAAAATTCAACATGGGTAAAGGACAACCACCCGATAATTTCTAGCTAGATTACTTCAAAATTGGGAATGAGATGTTGGATGTGTTAACTCTATCTGTACCTACCGTAGTCGTATCAAAAGAAACTAAACCAATAGGCAACGCAAAGAAAAAACGAAATTAACTTAGGTTAAAAGCCAGCTCAAGCGATCCTCTTTACAAACTAGAGAATAAAAACATATGATTCATGACATTGAAGCTCCCCCTTGAATATCTCTTAAAGAGTTTGCACACTTCTATTCGTGTACTCGAATTGGAAACACAAACTAAATATTCCCCACCTGACACCTCCTAAACTGGAAACTTGGTTTACCACAGAAAAAATCACCCTTCTTCTCAACGGAAATTCGAAGAACCTGCCCTCGTGTTTTGAAAAAGCCAGAGAAAATTGCGGTATAACTGGGAGGATCCGGCTTCTTCCGATCCCTTACAGTGACGGAAAAACTACCACCAGCATCATCTTGAAATCTTCTTCACCGTAAACGGCGTGCGGATGATTAGCCGGCATGACAATGCTCTCGCCTTTTTCTAAGAAATAAGGCTTACCGTCAATCATGATCTTGCCTTTACCATCCAAGCAGGTAACAAATGCATCGCCGGTGCTTTCGTGTTCACTAATGCCCTCACCTTTTGCGAAAGCAAATAACGTGATGCCAACACCTTTGTTTTGAACCAAAGTCTTGCTTACCACTTGTCCGGCTGCATATTGAACTTGGTCTGCTAATTTCAGAACTTCAGAAGAAGCAATATTTTTTAAATAAGCCATTTTTAACTCCTTATGTTTTAAAACGTTTTAAGAAGTCTATGGCTCGTTGAGGAAAAGTTCATTTAATAGCGCCTTCTTTTGGGCAGTTGCCTTAACCGCAACTGCCTTTCAATCTCAATTATTTTTTAAAGGCGTTACAGTCGATACTCCGAAACCTTTCCTTCACAAGGATATCCGTCAGTTACCCAAAGTTTTCCGGCCGTCACGTCCATCACCATGGCATAAACAGAACAATAACGTTCTCCGCTGATTCGAGGATCTTCGTGATAACAAATCGACTCCGGATAGTTGTCGTGATTGCTTAAAAGTTTGAATATCTCCTTCTCTCCGATCCTTCCGCCGTGTTTCTTTAACCATTTTTCCATGGTGTTGTAGCGTGTAAACGTCGAAGGAATAAAACTTTTGGCTTTATCCTGAGGTGCGATGAGAGGAGAAAGATAATGATTCGTATGGATTAAAGGTTCCCCCTGACTCATGATGACATCAAATTGATCAGGAGAGAATTCAATTACCATCTCAAATCCGCTGCGAGTCGCGATATTAAAAGCACCGGAACCGGCTCTCGGAAGCATAGAAACCGCTTTAATTGCTTCTGTTGCCAGACTGGAATCCAGAACTTTCCTCATCATTAGGTGAAGCGGAACGCCGATTTTCCCTTTTCCGACCGAAGTTGCATTAAGGCAAATAGAAATACCTTCCGAATTCAGTCCCTTTCCTCCGACCATGCCTGCCTCACAAATCATGAGAATGCTAGGCTCACCTTCTTGATGGACCTTAAGAACCACAGAATTTTGTCTGGCACTTGCCATCCAATCCCAAGTTTGTCCCATAAAGACATGACCGTTCTTGCCTCGTCCTTCCGGAATAATAATGCAGGAACAAGCATCTGCCTTGGCAAAAAGCACCTCGCTTCTGCAATTCAAAGTCAGGATGTCTTCAAAGCTTCTTCCCGCTCCCTCTGCAATGCCTTTCATTTCCTCAACATATGAAGGGCAATACTTCTCAATCACAGGAAGAAACTTCATGGCGAGTTTCTGTGCCTTCGGCCAATCAATATTCGCGGATTTTTCGAACGCGGAGGAATAAAAGTCAATATTTCTCTTAATCGCTCCGGAGGCCGATGATCCGTAGCGTTTTCCGCGTTCAAAGGCTGTACCCTTAATTTCTATCAGTTGATAATAAGGCTTTGCATTTAACTGAAGTTTTCTTTCTTTAGGAACGACCAAATCAGAAACGGTTTTCGCCCGAACCCCTTGGCTGACAAGTAAACCGGAAGAGATTCCAAGAATTAACTGGCGTCTAAGCATCACTTCACCCTAAAATTTTCTTCGTTCGAATACAAAACATTATGTTCTGAAAACATTCTCCATTCGTTTTAGAAGATACGATTTCTTGTCGCCTAAAAAATGGCAATTTTTTACAAGCCTACCGCCACCGTTTTTGAGATAGTTAGAAAAAACAAAAGAACCACTATATGGAAACCTTCTCACGAACCATCAGACATGACGAAGTGCTCGGGTTGGAAGCATTCTGCCTTCAGGGCTATGCTCAGCCTTTCCCTAGGCACTTCCACGACTACTACGTCTTGGGTTTCGTAGTTTCCGGTGAGCGGGAGCTCCTTTGCAACGGGCTTAACCTTCAAGTCTTTCCTGGCAATCTCTTAATTTTCAATCCTCGTGACAACCATGAATGTGTCTCGACGTCTCGAGCACCGTTCCTGCATTACCTGGGATTCAATATTCTTAAGAAGCGAATGGAAGAAATTTCAATGGAACTAACCGGTGAGAGTTGTCTTCCGCAATTCAAACCAACGGTTTTTTCTGACGAATCCGCCGGCAATGCTTTCTTGGAACTGCACAGGCTCATCATGCAGCGTTCCGATGAACTCAGGAAAGAAGAGTTGTTCTATGTCCTCTTCTCAAGGTTATTCGGAAAGTATGCCCACACCTCCTTGCAATCGCGGCCTCTCAGATCCTCTCAAATTAAGGAGGCTTGCGAATACCTTGAGTCACACGCTTCAGAGACAATAACCTTAGATGACATTTGCCAAAGAGTCTCTGTCAGCAAGTCCTCCTTAATCCGCTCTTTCAGCAAGCAGTTAGGTCTTACGCCTCATAGCTACCTCATGAGCATTCGGGTCAAAGAAGCGCAAACCTTTCTTAAACAAGGCATACCTCCATCACGCGCGGCACTAAAAAGCGGCTTTGCAGATCAAGCGCATTTCTCAAACGTATTTAACCGGCTAACAGGATTAACGCCAGGTAGTTACCAGAATGTTTTTCTAAAGAAGGCGCCTTCTTCCAATGACTCCGACTAACTCAAATACAACCGCTCATCTAGCGGCTTTCCTAACGATCCTTTGTTGGGGAACGACGTTCGTATCCACCAAGGTGCTTCTGCAAGGTTTTACGCCTGTGCAAATTTTGCTCATTCGTTTTTGCATCGGCTTCGCTGCTTTGTATTTTCTGTCCGCTAAAAGTACTTGCCAATTGACACAAAGACAGAATGTTTATTTGGCTTCGGCGGGTTTTTTCGGAATTTGTCTCTATTACCTACTGGAGAACATCGCTCTTACCTACACGCAGGCAAGCAGCGTCGGTGTCATCATGTCCGTCTCGCCGTTTTTTACTGCCATTTTTTCGTGTGTCCTGCTAAAAGAAAAATTACCTTCAGCAGCTTTCTTCGTCGGTTTTTGCCTGGCGATTGTCGGGATCTATTTGCTAAGTTTTTCCGGAGGGACGATGGCGGTCAATCCAAAAGGAGATTTGTTGGCCATATCTGCCGCTGCCGTTTGGGCTTTGTATTCAATCCTTATGAGAGAAATCGGAAAGTTCGGCTTTCCGACAATATTCGTCACACGAAAGATTTTCGGATTCGGAATCCTCTTTATGCTCCCAGCACTATTATTCGAGTCATGTCTGAACTGGCAAAGGATTTTTGAACCTGTCTTCTTCTTTAATCTTTTGTTCTTAGGTCTTGGCGCATCCGCCATGTGTTTTGTGACGTGGAACTTTGCTGTCAAAGTTCTCGGAGCGGTAAAGACAAGTGTGTACATCTACCTTGTTCCCGTCATCACCGTTCTCTGTTCTGTCGTAGTTCTACACGAAACCATTTCTACACGCGCCGCGTTAGGCATCCTATTAACGCTTATCGGTTTGTTGCTTTCGGAAATAAATAGCCGGAAGAAGTGATAACTTTGACTATGCGCTTCTTGCTGCCATCCTGCTGCTCATTCTGTCTATGGACTGTTTCAGTTGAGATCTTTGGACTACGTTCATTCCAGTAACGAGGACAAAGTCGAATCAGACTGGAAGACTAACTGCCTTAATCTCGACCAAGCAGACAATTTTTTTAGATCACATCTCCAAAATTTTAAGCAAATAAGTATTTCTACTTATAGGAAGAACAATCTTGCCTGGAAGTAGTCGGCAATCACCGGGAAGGCTGATGTGAAAATCTAGACTTACATTAGGAAGGAAAATTTTGGCAGGAAGGTGTTAACACCGACCTGCCAAATTCGTTTGTTTTCCTATCCCTTAAACTTAAAGAGCTGAGTGCGAAGAGCCTTCAATGCCTTAAAACAGTTGAGCTTGTCATTAACCGTCATTATTTGATTCGCAAGCAAATCAATGAAGTTCCTCATGCTGAACTCTGTTCCGATGATATGGAAGGACTTTTAGAGGCCGGGGGAATTCGAAGTTAAAAAGGTGATTGAACTTCGTTGGACGTCTCCTCCCCTAATCGTCGAACTTTCTGATTAAGGTTGAGAGACTCATTTAGCAGGAGCCGAATTTTTACCTGCGTTTTCAGTGTAATGCGAATAGACCTTCTTGGCGATATCGGCCATGATCTTTGCATTTGCAGCATCGGTTTCTTTTGAGTCTTTAACTAAAACTGCCAAATAGCATTTCTCGCCTCCGGGCATATAAATAACGCCCACGTCTGCATCGCACATTCTGATGCCTTCCGGTGTTCTGTATGACATTCCGGTCTTATGGCCAACTTCCACTTCTTTCGGCAAACCGGCTCTGAACTTGTCTTTACCCGAGGCCGAAGCAAGCATGGCCTTTTCTAAGAAAGCGAAATGCTCATCAGAAAGGACCTTTTCTGTGTAGACCTTTCTCAAGAGCTGAGTTACAGACAACGGCGTTGACCAATTGTTGTAGCTTTTTCTGATGTCCTGCTCCATGGACTTTTCGGTTTCGATCAACTGGATTCGATCGATACCCAAGTTCTTAATGAAGTCATTCACATTTTGAATTCCGCCCACAAAATTAATCAGCCAGTTACAAGCATTGTTGTCGCTCTGAGAGACCATATAGTTGATTAAGTCTCCATAGGACAAAGTGATTTTCTTAGACTTGTATTTTTTGTACATCGGACTCCAAGTCTTCGTGTCGATGTCAGATGGTCCTAGCGTAACAACTGCAGTTAAGGGGATGCCTTCCTTTTCCATTTTCTTTAGAACAGCAAGTGCAATATGGAATTTGAAGACGCTCATTAAAGGATATTGATCATCGTTATTCGCGGTGAAGGCATCGTCTTTGTAAAGAACCGCGACGCCGACTTGAGCTTTTTTGCCTTTAATGACTTCTTGAATGTCAGAAGTTAGATCTGATGCCGAGACTGAAAGGACTTGAAAAAGCAAAAGGCTCGATACAACGGCCTTACTAAGCAAGCTTCTTGATTTCATCAGAATACCGACAGTTATGATTGATCAAATTAGAAGAGGATTTTGCCAAAAATGATTTGGACAGACAATTCGGCGATTTCAATTTAGAAGCAGAGAGGCCGCTTTTTCGATTACAGCCAAAAGCGGCCGCCCGATTCTATGAATGGTTAGGATGTTTTCCTTGGTGATTAAACTTCTTTCCAACGGATAAATTTTCGTTCTTCAAGTGAGAAAACTAAAGCAACTTTGATCAGATTTTCTGATGAAGAATCGTCACCATATCCTTTGAGTTTCAGTTGCTCGACAGCTTCTTCGAGTTTTTGATCCGGATTTTCTTGGTCGCGGGAAACCTTAAATTCGAGGATCCAATGCCGGTTGTTAACTTTAACTTCCAAATCACTGCGTCCGTGAGCAGTATGGTGCTCCACTTTAGGCTCTAGTCCGGCTCCTGCAAAATACACCTGAGTAAACGCTCTGACTGAAGCTTCATCTCTTACCGGATATCGCTGATAATCAATTGCTGCAAAAAGACGATTAAGGATGTGGACAAGAGCCTCGGCTGATTCTTCTGACAAAACTTGGACAATTGGACCCGCTCCTACTTGTCCGGCGCTTCTACCCGTCAAGAGGTGCTCAACGTACAGTTGGCCCATAGCCTTCTTTACTTCAAGATTGGGATAATCTAAATAAACAGTATCTCCATACTTCACTGCTTTGATGGTCAAATAACCTGTCTGAGTGAGAAGACCTAAGTCAGACAAAGTGTCGGCGTCCGAACTCCCTGATAGAGTTGATAAAGAAATAGTTTTTTCTCTGCCATATTCCTCAGGACTTCTCATCGCATGGGATTTCAAATATTCCATCAGAACTGAAGGCTTACCGCCGCTTTCAAACCAATAGTCCAAGAGACCGTTTCTCGGGGATGCAAAGAAGTTTAGAAGAGACCAAGGGGCAAATACTCTTTCTGTGGCGCTTCTTTCAAAACAGAAACCATCATAATGTCTCATTAACGCCCCCAAGAGCTCAGAACGTGTTAAATCTAAAGCTCGAGCAGCGCAGGCTAGGTACGGCGAGAAGTATTTCTCGATTTCTTCTTTCGTATAGCCTAAAAGCTCTCCGAACTCCACATCCAAGGAAAGGTCTGACAAATTATTAAGGGCAGAAAAAATTCTGGTTTTGTTGAACTTAGTAATCCCTGTAATGAAGACAAATCTCAGTGCCCCGTCGTTGGACTTTAGGATCGCATAAAAATCCGAAAGGAGGCTCCTGACTTTTTCGAACAATTCGAAATTACTTAAACAAGAAGTCAGTGGTGCGTCGTATTCGTCAACAAGAATAACTAGAGAGTTGGGAGCCTGTTTTTTTAACCATGAAGATAATTGGCTAAAAATTGAAGTTCCGGTTTTGTCAAAGTTAAAACCATAAGGGGCGAAATTGTCTATTAAACGGTCTCGCAAATCATCCCTGAATTTCTCCAAACCGAAATCAGGTCTGATTTCCGAAAAATCCAACCTAACAACGTTGTAGGTCTCAGTTTCTTTCCATAGCTTTTCAATGGTCAAGCCTTTGAAGTCTCTAAGTCCAAACTTGAAGAGTGATTCAAACGTTGAGATCAATAGTGATTTACCAAATCTACGGGGCCGCGCGAGAAAAAATTTCCCGGGGCGAATGGCTATTTTGTATATAAGCGCTGACTTGTCGACATAAATCTGATTCCTTAACCTTAACGTTGCGAAATCAGACGTGCCAAGCGGCAGCAGACTTAACTCATCCATCCCCTTCCCCTTAATTCTAAAAATCTGATTTAGTCAATTTTACCAAAGCATGATAAAAGTAACTTTAACATCGAACCCCGAGACAGTTCTCCTGCATTTGCGGCTCTAAAAATATTTCTCCCCAGTATTTGGAGTTATTACGATTGTTCCAAAACCATGTACTAATCGTTCCATTCCTACTTAAAATAGAACGAAAAACATCATGTTTTGGAACGAAAATGTCTGCCCTCCGCGAAAAAGAATCAGAAATCCTAACCTCTCTTTCAAACTCCCCCAAAAGTCTTTCAGAGCTAGCGGAGGAATTAGGCGCCGGCTTTTCCAAAACAACCGTCCATCGAATAGTTACATCTCTTGCGAAGGACGGCAGGATCGTTGCGAGTGGTTCCGGCAGATCCGCAAAATATGAAATAACAAGCGTTGGAAGGCTGTTTAATCCCATAACTCCAGAGGAATACTTCCGGAAAGAACAAGACGACCGTCAAGCACTGACCTCTTTTAACCATGAGTTGTTTGAAACGCTTCTTAATCATGATCTGTTCTCCCAGGAGGAAATGGAAAGACTCACAGAACGACAAGGAGAATTCGAAGAACGCCGGAAAGGACTTTCGCCTATACTCCGACGGAAGGAAAAGGAGAGATTTGCCATTGATTTATCATGGAAATCCTCCCAAATTGAAGGCAACACCTACACACTTCTTCAAACCGAATCACTTTTCAAAGAAGGAAAACACACCAAGGGCAATACAAAAGCAGAAGCCGTCATGCTTCTAAACCATCAAGCCGCTTTGGATTACGTCCTCAACAAACCTGATTACTTTAGAGAATTAACAGTTCAAAAAATCCTTGAGATTCACCGCTTTCTTACGAAAGGACTTGGAATACCGAACAAAATCCGGGCCGGGCGAGTCGGAATTACCGGAACAAATTACAAGCCTTTAGCCAAAGCGAATCAAATCCAAAAAGCTCTCCAAGATTTGTGTGATCTCATTAACTCCAAACGAAACGTTCTAGAAAAAGCCTTTATCGCTCTGCTCTTAATTGCCTACATCCAGCCCTTCGAAGACGGAAACAAAAGAACAGCAAGAATTATTTGCAATGCGTTGCTGCTCCCAAACAAATACTGTCCTATCTCGTTCAGGACCGTTGAGCCGGAAGATTATCGTTACGCGACATTGCTTTTTTATGAACAGAACTCGATTCCTTCTTTCAAGAAAATTTTCATGGAGCAGTTAGAGTTCTCTACGGCCAATTACTTCTGAGGTGGTCGCTTCTTTCCGTTTGATCTAACTAAGGATAGCTCGAGTTTAAGCAACGGACCATACTGTAATTCGTCTGTCGGATTCGGAAAACACTAAAACCAACTTCAAAATCTCCATTCTTCCGCCCAGCTTTCCAGAAAAGGGTTTATCCAATTGACTTACCGCAACTTGCAGCAACTGTTCAGCTTCCTGATCCGGATGACAATATTCGAGTGTTAACACAATAGTCCTCTCTCCGGCTTGGACTTCTAAAACGCTTTCACCTTTTGCAATCACTTTAATAACGGGCGAAAGCCGAACATTAATCATCGCAATCTGAATGACGGCAAGGACACTCTTTGCATCCTCGATCGAGTACGCTTCGTAATCCACACTTTCCAGCAATCTATTGAATATTCGTACAAGAGTCTCGGGATTATCCTTGACAAGCCTAATAGCGAAGTCCATCACACCGGCCTGTTCAATAGTTTTTCCTACCAGCTGATGCAAGTACATACCAGCCATCGCATGCCGAACTTCTTCGGTGGAATAGTCAACAATGGCGATGTTTCCATCTACAGATTTGAAAGTCAGGTAGCCAGTCTGAGTAAGAAGATCAACTTCTGAGAAATTCTCTCCTATGGCGGGACCGCCAAGCTGCGAAAATGGAATGGTCTTAACGGCAGCGAAATTCTTTGGGTCTTTCAATGCTCCTGATCTAAATAGGTCTTTTAGGACTGACGGCTGGCCGCCGGTTTGAAACCAATGATCGCGGAAGCCTCTAGTAGGATAAATAAGGAAGCTCATGACCGACCATGGATTCATGACTCTGACGGTTGCGGTCTTTTCGAAACAATATCCATCATAGTATCCAGTCAAACGCTGCAGCAAAGCCTCCGGCTCCGCCCCAAGTTGTCTTGCGGCGTTTTCTATATAACCAGAAAAATAGTCTTTTAGTTCTTGAGTGGTAAAGCCAACAATCGATCCGTACTCCGGATCCAAAGAAATATCTGCCAAGCCTTTAAGCTCAGAGAGCATACCGGTGTTTTTGAAGTTCACAATTCCGGTGATAAACACAAAGCGGAAAGCAGAATCTCGAGATCCAATCACCGAAAAGAACCCAGAGATATCTTTCAAAATTAGGTTGAATAATTTTGGATCTTCCAAAGTCGCCGTCAAAGGCGCCTCGTACTCATCTACAAGAAGTACCAGAGAACCAGGCTCCTGGCCCTCTAACCATTCCGACAACTTTTCCAGCAGATCAGGCAGCAAATAACTATCGCATTGAAAGCCATGCTCGCTGAAGGAGTTCAAGAGGTGCAAAACAAAATTCAACTCAAAACGCTCGAACCGGCTAGAGCAAGTCACAGAAAAGTCCAGCAGGACAACCTTATTCTGCTTTCGTTCTTTCCAGAGCTTTTCGATCTTCAAGCCTTGAAAATCTTGGTCACCGCTGCGGAAGAGCGAGTTGAGCACGGACACAAGAAGAGATTTACCGAATCGTCGTGGTCTTGTCAGCAACACTCGAGAATGTTTATCAACCATGGAAAAAATCTGAGCCGTCTTGTCCACATAAACTCTGTCGGACAGACGTATATTTCCAAAAGAAGAAATTCCGAACGGCAATGAAGGAAGAGACATAGAAGAAACCTCAGATAACTCCGGCCATTTTAGGCACTCCCGTATTCTCAAAAAATCCCATGTTACAGGCATGCTTGCTTATATTTATTTTGAATTTTTCAAAACTAATTTTGAAAAGTTCTCTTCCCGAGAAGACAATCGACGGCATCCATAGGATCATTAGAGGACCAAATCCCAACCACCATAAGGAGCCACTATGGACGAGAACCATCGCGGAAAAATCAAAAAAGCACCCGCACCGGAAGTTGTGAAATATCTTATCAACCCGGCGATTAAAACAGACCTAGAAAGAAGTTATCAAACCATCCTCGATATCAACAAAGCCCATGTCTTAATGCTTGCCGAGGAAGGCATCATCAGTACCGACGTTGCAAAGAAGATCTTAGAGTGCACGCAGGAAATCTCTGCAATGGAAGGTCATCCGACCTTTGAAATCAATCCCAATGTCGAAGACCTGTACTTCAACTTGGAGAAGTATCTTCTTGAGCAAACCGGCGCCGAGATCGGGGGCCAGCAGCATACCGCCCGATCCAGAAACGACCTTTTTGCAACAGAAGCAAGAATGGACATCCGAGGTTTCTATCTGCGTCTGTGCGGCATGTTCAATGAGCTTCGCCAGAATCTTATAAATTTAGGAGAGGCAAATGTTGATGCCGTTATGAGCGGCTACACACATCTTCAGCCGTCAGAACCGATTACTTTCGGTCATTATTGCGCCGGAGTTCTAAATGCTCTGGAACGTGATTATGAAAGAATCCAAAATGCTTGGAAGGCCTTGAACATTTGCCCTCTTGGGGGCGGTTCCATGGGTTCTACCACTTTCATGATCAACCGAGACAGAACAAGTGCCCTGCTCGGTTTTGACGAACCCATGCAAAACTCCATCGACTGCACGGCAAGCAGAGATTACTGCCTTGAGATCATCGGCACGATGTCTGTTGCTTCCTGCACGCTTTCCCGCTTCGCTTACGACCTCTACATGTGGTCCACGCCTGAATACGGTTATGTCGAAGTCGACGATTCTGTTGCAGGGTGCTCTTCCATCATGCCGCAGAAGAAGAATGCTCTGACACTGGAATGCTGCAAAGGCAAAGCCGCTCATATGGAAGCTTTCTTCGTGTCAGTTTTCAGTTCACTGAAGAATATTCCGTTCACTCACTGCAGAGACTCTTCAACAGAAGCTATGCGATTTGTATGGACCGCTTTGCAGGAATTTGAAGCTGACTTGGCATTGTTAAATGTCACGATCAAGACATTAACGCTCAAGAAAGAAAGGATGCTTCAAGCTGCAGTCCAAAACTATTGCACAGTTACCGAATTGGCTAACTACCTCGTTCGCCATGACGGTATTTCCTTCCGCAGTGCTCATGGCGTGGTGGCCATGTTGGTCGGCTACATGCAGGAACATAACAAGCTAGCCAACGAAATCACAGTGGATGACATCAATCCGATCTGCGAGCTTCTCCTGGGTAAGAAGACCAGTCTTACTGATGACCTGATCCGTGAAGCGCTTGATCCGACAAGAAACGCGATGTCCAAGAAGACAATCGGCGGTTCGAATTCTGAGGAAGTCACTCGCCAGCTCAATCGTCTTCAGACCAACCTGGATCGTGACAACCTGACATTAGAAAGCAGAGTCGGCCAAGTTAAGGGCGCTAAAGAAGAATTAGAGCGCAAGGTCGCCGAAGCTATCGCTTAATTAACTTAACCTCCCACTTTTCCAACCAGACGGCGTTCCATTTGGAGCGCCGTTTTTACGGCTGAAGGGAAGCTTTCAGACAAGTGGTTTTTTGACCATTGAGATTTTGAGGTTGCCTATAGGTCAATGAGCCTAATTACCTTTCTGTTCCTCAGTGGAAAGCTTTCGGAAATTCGAAGTACAGCTCCAAGCTGATGATCCTTCATATAATTATCAACGAACACGAATGATCAGCTGAGCTTAGATAATGGATAAAAAACAGTGGTCGGAAAATTCCGGTTTCTTCAGTACCGGCACACAAGTCTTCTTAGTAATGGCCGAATGCGGTAATTTGTCGGAAGCATCTTCCGTCTTGGATATGCATCCGTCGACCATTTCTTATCATCTCTCCGAACTGGAAAAAAGCCTAAACCTTCCTCTGTTTGATCATTCCAAAAGGCCCTTAAAGCTCACTTCCGAAGGTTTGAATCTCTATAACGAGCTGAAATATCATTTCTCTTCGCTTAATGTTCGAGTTCAGAAACTAAGACAAAAGAACTTTCTGAAGCCTATTATCCGAATCGGCATCATTGAAAGTCTCTCTCGGAACCTCGGCGTACATCTCATCGAAAAACTTTCCCCTTTGTCCAATGAGATTTCTCTTTTAACTGGGACTTCAGAAAGATTAATCGAGTTAGTTAAGACCCAGACCGTTGACATCGCTATCGCCTGCACTAAGAAAATCGACGAGTCTTTCTTTGCTCAAAAGTACCTGTTTTCTGAACCGTCAGTGTTGGCGCTCCCAAAGGAGCCTCGCTTTGAAAAGGATTTTTTTACCTGGGAAGAACTGAGGTTTTGCGGCCTGCCCTTCCTGAGATACAACCGATTCTCGGGAGGCAGCGAGATGACGGAGAATTTCCTGAACTCACTGTTCATTCATCTGCCGAATCGGATTGAAGTTGACGATGGCGGCGTCATGCTGAAACTCATCTGCAAAGGCATCGGCTGGAGCTTGGTCCGACCTGCTACATTGGTTCAGCATCCTGACTTAGCAGCCCAAGTGCATTTCTGCAAGATGCCTGATCCCGTTATGCAGCGAGAAGTGATTCTGATCTTCGGGAAAAGCGTCAATCCGGAATTGGTTGATACGGTCGAAACTCTCAGTAAAAGTTTCTATGAGGCCGAGCTTTCTAAAGAGTTCAAAAAAATCCTTCAACAAAAATAAAAATAAGGGCTTAAGCCAAAAACCTAAGCCCTCAAAAATTCCCTAAATTATTAGGGTACCTTGAAGTTGTAATAATGGCAGCCGGCACAGTAATTCTTGCCAGCCTGATGGCCTTTGTGGCAAGTCGTGCAAGGCAGATTACCGTCATGCTGAGAATGCGGGTTCATCTCTTCAGGGTTTTTAGGAACAGTTCTCTGAGCTACTTTGTCATAGAAACCATGACATGCAACGCAAGGTTCATGTCTGTCCTTGTCTTCCGGAAGAGCTGCCTTGGGAGCATCCTGCCCGTGACAAGCTGCGCACTGAACGCCTCTTGCAACGTGACGATCTGCTAAATACTGGGGCGTGGTCTGAGCAGCCGCCATGCTCATTACTAAAGTACCCAGGATCGCGGCTAATAATGTTTTCATTTTGTCATCCTTGGAAATTTAAATTAGAGAGCACAAATGGAAAAAGCGACCAAACCTAGGAGTTTGGTTTGGCCGCTAATTCATTAGTACAAATTATGCACGATTAGGAAGTTTTGCAACTTCTTTACCGCAAACCTGACCGAATACCAAGCATTCTGTTAAGTTGCCGCCGCCCTGGTAAACGAACTTAAGGGCAGAAGCAATTTCACCGACTGCATAGAGTCCGGGGATCGGCTGGAGGTTCCAGTCAAGAACTTCGCGCTTAGCGTTAGCAGCGAGACCGCCCTTGGTGTTAGGACCGCCGGCAACCAACGGGCAAGCATAGAACGGGCCATCAGAAACAGGCTGCAACGTGCTCTTTAAGCGGCCGAATTCTTTATCTTCGCCGGCTGCGCAAGCTGCGTTGTAAGCCTTGACGGTTTCAGCGAGAGCTGCGGGATCCATCTTGCCGCCGTTTTCCTGAAGAGCTTTGATCTTCTGGCCAAGTTCTTCAATCGTGTCAGCCTTGAGAATCCAACCCTTCTTCACTGCATCGCTGTTGTCAGCGGCACCGTAGTCAACGAAGCCGTAACCTGGAGTGGAGATGCCGAGGCCGACGAGCGGTTTCTGTTTACGCAGAGTTTCGTCGAAGATGAACCAAGACGGAGAGTTCGGATAGTCGAGTGTGTCGATGTTGAACTTAACTGCTTCTTTGTAGAAGAAGTAACGGCTCGGGTCTTTGGTGACCTTGTGTTCGGCAGCGTAACGTTTACCGTAGTTGTTCACTACGATAGCGTGGCCGGAACCGACGGCAGGAGTGATCATGCCCAGTTTCATTCCGTTGTGGCGGACAGGAGCAGGCATGATGATACGGGAAGCGGCTTTACCGGCTTTCATGATGCCAGCGCCAACTTTCTGGCCCATGGCGATACCGTCGCCTTCGTTATAGATCGTGCCGTAGAAAGCCCAGCCTTCAACGCCCGGACCTTCCAAGAAGGCCTGACGCATCGGCTTGCTGTATTCGTAACCGCCGGAGCAAAGAACAACTGCTTTGCGTGCCTTGTAAGCAACTTTTTTACCGTTTTGATCTGCAATCACGCCGATAACTTCGCCCTTGTCATTGGTGACAAGTTCTTTACCGCGTGTTTCGTAATCAACTTTGATCTTGTCTGCACGGGACTTAACGCCGTTGTCAAGGCACAGCCAGAATGCTTCGCCGGAAATTGCTTTTTCTTTCGGGCCGTTGTAGCAGGGGCTGTTGAATCCGGGAGGAATACGGTCAGGATAGGAAGAACGATAAACCTGGTAGCCGCAGTCTTTAGCTCCCGGGAAGTTGGGGAATGCTGCACCCTTGAAGCCGGGAGTAGCAAAAGCCTGGAACTTCGGATCCAGAGACTTCATCCAATCCAAAAGACCAGGTGTGTAGTCTGCCCAAGCCTGTGCGAGACCTTCGGAGACTTCAGGCTGTTCGCCTTCGAGTTTGCCGGGGATGTTTTCGCCGGAGAACATTGCGCGGGCGTATTCTTTCAGGGCAGCCTTGTTTCCGGTTTTGTCCGGGCAGTGGAAGATGCCGCCGGACATACGAGTATTAGAACGGAGCGTTGCAGCAGGCTGACGTTCGATAACGATAACGCTGGCGCCATTGTCAGCAGCCGTGATAGCAGTTGCAGCACCTGCACCGCCTAAGCCCACAACGATAACGTCCGCTTCTTTATCAAACTTCTGAGCCGGTGTCTGGGCCATGCTTGTTGTAGCAAAACCTCCCAATGTCGCAGCGACGCCTGCTCCTGAAGTTTTCAAGAATGAACGGCGGGAAAAATTGGTCATAAGAAATTCTCCTAGGGTCGCAAGCTGGCTAGGCTTGCTTTTAATAGTATTAATAGCCACTTAAGGTTATAAAGTAATCGGGAAAATATGCATATAGGTGCTTCCCTTGGTAGACAAGGGCTTTGCTTTCATGTAACAAATCTTTAACGAAAGAGATTCTTAAATTTCGTGTTCTTGTTGATCGACGGGGTATCTTTGCCGTGATGAGCACTTAATTTATTTCCTCATCGAAGTCCGGAACGAAATAAGAGTCTTTTAATTCCGGCGTCATCTTCTTTAGCGTTGGCATGACGCTTTCTTTGTAGATTCGGCAGATCTCTCTGGCGATACTTTCAAACAACTCTTGAGAAAAATCCGAACGGGAAAGCAGATAAATCTTTCTTTCCATCCCTAAACCCGGAAGTGCGCTCAGTGTCACTTTGTCTAGAAAAGCCGAATGCGTCATCAAACTCAGCGGGCTCGTAATCGTCCATCCGTTATTGTCGACAACCATCGCTAGTTTAATGGCTAGGTTGTCGACGTTGATCTTCCCGTTTAATTGTATCCCGTAAGTTAAAAGGAAATTGTTGACGAGCTTACCTCGTCCGCTCTTTTCATACGAGTTAATGAAAGGAAGATTACAGAGAGACAATGACTGCCAATTCTTAGCATGGTTATCTTCAAACTTGAACGCTTTCGGAAATACGGCAACCGATGGCTCCCGAATAATCATCAGCCGGCGCCAATCGGTATAACGCAGAGCCGGATCGGAAGAGATAATAATGTCGAGATCATGCGTGCGCAGGCATTCTAAGAGGCGGTCGGAGCTGCCTGTCAGACAAGTAATACGCCCGACCTTCTTCTTAAACGTAGATAAGAACTGCGGAGCCAGATGCAAAGACATGCTCTCTAAAAAGCCGATTCTTAGGTCAGAAAACAAATAATTCTCTTCCCTAACCTGCTCCATGGCCTCTTGAGTGATCTTCATCGCAGGAAGCACCTGACGGTAGAGCCGTTTACCGCTTTCGGTGAGAACCATCGGCTTAGAGCACCGATCAAACAATGTCACTCCTACAGAATCTTCCAGCCTCTTTAAAGAGCGAGAAGCGGACGAGGTACTGATGTTGAACCTCTCTGCTGTTTCCTTTAACGACTTACTCTCACAAACCGATAGAAAGAGAAGCCACTCATGGGAAAATACGGTCTCCGGAACATTCATTGTTGTTTAGCTTTTTATGAGGTTGACCAAAGCTTGCACTGCTTCATCCGGTGTGGACCAAGAAGTACAAAGCCTCAGGATGCCCTGTCCCTCTTGCGTTCGCCTGATTACTTTAAATTTTATCTTTTCCGATAAACGATTGAAAAGCTTTTCATCAACGATCGGAAAAAGCTGATTTGTCTGAGATTCAGAATAGAAGCTCACGCCGACCTCCTCAAAGGCTGTGCGGATCTTGGCTGCCTTTTCGTTGGCAGATCTTCCGAGGCGCTGATACAAGTCATCTTCAAAGAACGCTTTGAAGGAGCATCCTAAAGTTCTTCCTTTGGCGATCAATCCCCCGCACATCCGCAAAACACCGAGAAAACGATCACGTACATCGCGATCTTTTATGACAACAGCTTCGCCGAAAAGCGCTCCGCACTTCGTGCCTCCAATATAGAAAGCATCTGCGCATTCCGCCAGTTCTTTTAATTCCACATCTGAAGAAGCCGCCAGACCATAAGCTAGACGAGCACCGTCAATGTAGAGAAATAGCCGGTGCCTTTTGCAGACACCGGAAAGCGCCTTGAGTTCTTCTAAGGAATAAATCGTGCCTAATTCTGTCGGGAAAGAAATGTAAACAGCTCTTGGACGGCAAACGTGTGCCCTGCTCACCTGATCTGATTCTTCGAAGTTTGAGCAAACCCGTTCGATACTTTCCAGAAGAATCTTTCCGTCCTTACTTCTTACAGTGAGGATTTTGTGGCCGGAAAACTCAATGGCACCCGCCTCAGCAGTGTGTATATGAGCCGTATCTGCGGCTAATACAGCTTCATTTGCAGCCATAACCGTAGTCAGCAAAGAGAGGTTGGCCATAGTACCAGAGGCAGCCCAAAAGACGTCAGCCTCTTCCTTGTTTAGTCCGGCTTTCTTGAGAATTAGGCTTTCTGCTTCCGCGCAGAGCGAATCTTCACAGTATCCCGGAAGCTCCAAAGGATTCGTCTGTACCAACTTCTCTAGAATCTCGGGGCAACATCCTCCAGTGTAGTCACATTGAAACTGGTACATTTTTATCTCCTTGAGTTACTTTTGTTCTGCGCGAAGCTAATACTTCATTTTAGACAGCCGGCTTCCGGCTCAACCGCTTCATGAACTCGGAAGCACCTTCTTTACCGGATATGACTTCTACGTTAAAGAGCATGGCTTCCAAACTATCCGGAGCAGGATTTCCTGCAAGCTTGGTGTATGCATCTTCAAGCGTTAAATCATTGTCATAAGCGTAACGTGCAACTTCTCTTGCCTTATCTTCTCCAACGATCTGCGCCAGCGGCATTTGAAGCGCCAAGGACATTCTGGCGTGTTCAGCACTTCTTTCCTTGTTTGCAGTAAGACCCGAGATAACTTTTCTCTTGAAGACTTCGCATCCGTCGGAAAGCAGTGTGCAGGAATCCAACATACATTTAAGCGGCAGAGAAGAATGGGAGTCGGAGCCAAGCCATCCTGAGTGAACTCCAATATTTAAACCGGCTGCATTGGAGAAGACTTTGTCGCACAGATGCATGATCAGTTCTGCGACCGTCGGATTGATCTTGCCCGGCATGATGGAAGAACCCGGGGCTACCGCAGGAAGGATCATTTCACGAATGCCGGCTCTCGGACCGGAAGATAGGATCGTTAAGTCGCGAGCAATCTTCCAGATAATGTCGGCTGCTGCCTGAACTTTGGCATGGGCCACAATAAAGCGGTATTTATTGTTCAAAAGAGAAGTTAAAGGTTCGACGCTTGCCAGCGGATAACCAACCTGCTCTTCCAGATCGGCTTTGGCTCTAGCTGCAAATCCGGGCAGAACGCCCAAGCCGTTTCCAACATCGCCGGAACCTAACAAACAAACGTTCCAGCCTTTGGCTTCTTCTGCTAATTCATCAGCAGAATGCTGAAGCAAAGATTGATAGGCAGCGAACTCGTCCTCAAGTCTCATCGGAAGAGAATCTTTCAAGCCTAATCTTCCGCATTTGACAATGCCGGCAAATTCTTTGGCTTTTTGTCCGATGGCTTCAGACAGATCACGTACATGGTCAGAAAGTTTAAGAAGAACCTTTCTTACGGCAATGCCTTCTGCAGTTGTGGTGACATCGGCTGTAAATTGATTCAGTGCAATCTCTTTGCCTGATACTGCGCCGCCGGTGAGTTCACGGATTACAGAATCTACTGCTCGCTGAGCGGGTTTGCCGACAAAGCGAATCATGGTTTGGTCTAAGGCGGTCAGTGCATTAGGATCGGCTAAAAGGATTTGGCAGCCTTGTTCGATCTTGGAAGCTTTTTCCGGTGTGAGGTAGCCCAGGGCTCCATTGGCTTTCGCTGAAGCCAAGCAGACCTGAAGTAAAGCACGGAGGTATTCCGGATAGTCACGAAGTTTGTCGCCGGGGAAACTGCTAACCTGGTATTTAAGGTCAGTACTTGTAAAAAATGCAGAGTTATTCGTCATGTTGTCTTTCTCGCTAGGGTTTGAAGTTTGCATTCTTAGTCCACCTTTCTGATGTTCCTGTATTTCTTGAATAACTCAATGGTTTTATTTCTGTCTGTTAATGCCAGAACGTCGAAGATTTCTTCGCAGACATCTTCAGGAAGCACGTGTTCTTTAATAGCGACTTCTTTGCAGGACAGATCTTCCGCAATAGCTTGCTTGGCAATCTTCACACCTGTGGGATATCCGAAAAGACTTCCGACCATCGTTGACAATGAGGTGGACTTTTCTGCATAACTGCGAAGCAGTTCTTCATTGACTTCGACACCTTTTAAGCATTCATTATTGAATAGGCTCAAGGCATGAGAGGCGAGTTTTATCGCTTTAACTAATGTGATGAAGCCGCCGGAGTTGATGGAGCCGTGATCAAGCTGGCCTTCATTAGCAGAGTAGAAAGTCATGTCCTCGGCGATGACCATTTCGCCTAAGACATCCGTCATCATTTCGCAAAGGTAAGCGGTGTTCTCGTGCTCATACCCTTGAGTTCCTTCGGCACTCATCGGAAGTTTGACTTCGTTAATGCCCGAGCGAGGGCCGGAAGCATAAAGCAAAAGGTCATTGGCAATTCTTGTCACAGAGGCGACAAGCTCTTTGACCACTTCCATCAATACGGAATGATGGTCGGTATTGCGCATGCCGTCGAAAATGCCGCTATTAGGGATCACTTCGTCTGCGTAGACCTTTTGTTTCATCGTGAAGCCGAGCACTTTGGAGAGGTTCTCGAAGATTCTTTCAGGATATCCGGGCATCACGCCCATGCCTGTACCGACTGCCGTACCGCCTAAAACTCCGTAGCTAAAAACTTCTTTCAGACTTTCGAGCTGTTCGCGAGCTCTCTGAACTGATCTCAGCCAACCGGCAAACACCTGACCCCATGTCATGGGCAGAGCATCCTGGAGGCCGGTTCTTCCTAAGCGGACAACGGATTTGAAGTCACGGGCCTTCACTTCCAAGGTCTTTTCAATCTCTTTAGCAGAAGCAACGAGCGGATCGATTAAACGATAGAGAACAATCGCCTCGGCTGTCGGAAACACATCGTTCGAAGACTGGCACATATTGACGTGCGTATTGGGATGCACCTGGTCGTAAGCTCTTTTACCCGTCAAGATTTCGTTAGCGCGGTTAGCAATGACTTCATTGACGTTCATGTTCACACCGGTACCTTGAGAGCGCCAAACGTTGACCGGGAAGTGTCCGGCAAATTTACCTGCAATCAGTTCGTCGGCCGCTTTGCATATAGCTTCTGCTTTGACATGATTCAAAGCACCGATTTCGCTGTTGGTGATGGCGCAGGCCTTTTTAATCTCTGCCATTGCGCGGATCACTTCAGGAAATTCGTTGTAAGTATGGTTTCCGATCTTGTAGTTGCCCGAGCAACGAACTGTCTGAACACCGTAGTAGGCTTCATCCGGAACTTCTAATTCTCCGAGAGAGTCTTTTTCTAACCTCATTGCTCCTCCTTAGGTTTGTTGTTTGAGGCTTTTTCTTTAAAAACAAGGACAGTATTGAGCAAGGTGCAAGTTGGGACAATTAATTTGCACGAATTGCAACTTTCTGTTGAGTTGACACCTCGGAAAATGAGACGTAGGAAGCGGTCCGACGGTTAAGAAGAGTTAAGGTGAAGTGGAAAGTACTGGCTAGACAGTAGGAACGGATGCGCTAACCAACCTTTTGGTTTTAAGGAAGCTCTGTAAAATGCTTGATTCTTCCCAATGGCCTTTAGAGACTTAATTTTCAAAGGATCTGGCCGAAA
>ENA-UESD01000225-UESD01000225.1-human-gut-metagenome-genome-assembly--contig:-NODE-225-length-52262-cov-8.131839_pt1 | contig 52262 bp, 48 predicted proteins | sample MGYA00242985_ERZ507986 | MGnify/ENA primary metagenome ERZ507986 (study PRJEB26167, sample SAMN06115408) | human gut metagenome | host: Homo sapiens | place: China:Guangxi | collected 2016-04-06... | reverse complement strand
CAGAAGATTCAGCAGAATGCTTACACCCGTGAGCAGGCTGAGGCTATCCAGGCTGGTTTGCAGAAGCAGAACAATGATCTTCAGGGATTGCAGCAGCGTTTGAGCAATGAGTTTGCTGCTGAGCAGAACAAGTACAACAAGGCTCTCCACGACAGCATTGCTAACTATCTGGCTCAATATAACAAGGACAAGAAGTATAGCATCATCTTCTCTAAGAGTGGTGACAATCTGCTTTATGCTGATAAGGCATACGATATTACCAGTGAGGTTATCACTGGCTTGAACAAGGCTTACAAGGGCAAGTTGAAGGGTGCAGAGGAAACTCCTGCCAAGAAGAAGTAATATTCCGGAAAATATAAACGTATTGAAATATGCTTCGTAACGAAAGATACGATTTCATATTGAATCACTTCAGAAATGCGCTGCCGAATGTGACTACCGAGTTGCAATTCGGTAGCGCATTTCAGCTTCTGGTTGCGACCTTGCTTTCGGCTCAGTGTACCGACAAGCGTATCAATATGGTTACGCCGGCTCTCTTTGCCCGCTATCCAGATGCACGGCACATGGCGAAGGCGAGCGAGGAGGATATCTATGAGCTGATCAGTTCGGTAAGCTATCCCAATGCCAAGGCGAAACATCTGGCACAGATGTCACGGCAACTGGTTGAACTCTTTGGAGGTGAGGTGCCGGAGACTGCTGATGATCTGGTGAAACTGGCTGGAGTGGGGCGAAAGACAGCGAATGTGATCCGTGCCGTTTGGTTCGGTCATGCCACGATGGCGGTGGATACGCATGTTTATCGTGTGAGCCATCGCATGGGCTTGGTGCCTCGTACGGCTGATACGCCTCGCAAGGTGGAGGATTATCTGATGAAGCACATTCCGGCAGAAGATATTCCGAATGCGCATCACTGGATTCTGTTGCACGGCAGATATATCTGCAAAAGTGCCAAGCCGCTTTGTGATAAATGCTTCTTCAATGAATATTGTCCAAAACTCTTGAAGGACAGTAAACTTTGACCTGTGAGGAGATATTTGTTAAAAAGATAGGAGTTAAGAATTGGAAGTTGTTGTGGTTGGTAGTCAACTCCTCAATCTTAACTCCTAACTATTTTTATAATCTCACCGTTTTATTCAAAAGATAATTATCCAGGATAACCATGGCTGCCATTGCCTCTACTACAGGTACGGCTCTTGGCAATACGCATGGATCGTGGCGTCCGCGAGCTGTGAGTTTGGTAGGATTTCCTTCCAAATCTACAGTATCCTGTTCCATCAGGAGGGTAGCTACTGGTTTAAAGGCTACCCGGAAGTAGATATCCTGACCATTGCTCAATCCTCCCTGGATGCCGCCGCTATGGTTGCTCTTGGTTGTGATACGAGCTGCAACATCCTGATTGATTGTAGTTTCCTGATGGTTTGCCGCATCATCAGTAGCATCCATATTCTTAGCTTTAGGAACGAAGACATCATTCTGTTCGCTTCCGCGAGCAGTAACTCCGGCGAATCCTTCTCCATATTCAAATCCTTTGACGGCATTGATGCCGAGCATGGCTGCACCAAGTTGGGAATGGAGTTTATCGAATTCAGGTTCACCCAATCCTACAGGACATCCCTGGATGACACAGGTGATGATGCCTCCGATGGTATCACCATCAGCCTTGACCTGGGCGATGAGTTCTTCCATCTCCTTTGCCTTTGTCTGGTCTGGGCAACGAACAGGATTGTCCTCTATGGTATTGAGATCATATAGATGGTAATCCTTCTTCAGGGCGATACTGCCAACCTGCGATGTATATGCCGTAATGCTGATGCCGAGCTGGCGGAGTGCCAACTTGGCCAGGGCACCACCTACGCAGCGGGCGATGGTGATGCGTGCAGATGAACGGCCGCCACCGCGATGATCACGGATGCCATACTTCTCGTTGTAAGTGAAGTCGGCATGGGATGGTCGGAACAGGCAGCGCATATTCTCATAATCCTGAGAATGCTGGTTCTGGTTGCGCACCTCAAAGCCGATAGGGGTTCCCGTAGATTTTCCCTCGAAAACACCACTTAGAAATTCTACCTGGTCTGCTTCCTTTCGTGCTGTGGTGATGTGACTTTGTCCAGGGCGACGACGGTTGAGCTCGCTCTGGATAAAGTCCATATCGATGTCTATGCCTGCAGGGAAACCGTCGATGACGCCTCCTACAGCTATGCCATGACTCTCGCCAAATGTTGTGAGAGTGAAAAGATTGCCAAATGTATTCCTCATTGCCAAATTCTTTAGTTGATATGAAAAACGGCTATCCCAATGGTATTGAGATAGCCGCTATCGTTTATTCTCAAATATTACTTGTTGCAATCGCAGCCGCCCTCGCAGTTGCCATCCTTGCAGTCACCGCCACAGTTGTCGCAACCGCCGCCGCAACCACCAGCCTCACCGCTGATGATCTGAGCCATCTTGGCGATTTCCTCTGCTGTTGCCTCACGGCTCTCAAGAACCTGACCGCAGAAGTTAAGCTTCAAACCTGCCAATGGGTGGTTGAGGTCGCAAGTTACCTTCTCGTCTGTGATATTCTTGACTACAGCATTGAAGCGGTTACCATCCTCGTTCTGCAATGGGATGATAGCACCTACCTGTACGTGCTGAGCGTCAAACTGTCCATTGATAGTGAAGATCTGCTTGTCGAGGTCGATTACGCGCTCGTCATAGTGCAAACCATAAGCCTGCTCAGGATCCAACTCGAAGTCGAACTCTTCGCCCTCAGCCAAATCAACTATCTTCTCCTCGAAAGCTGGCAAGGTTACACCCATACCGCTGATGAAGAAGAAAGGACGCTCATCTGTAGTGCGCTCAATCAGCATCTCTTCGCCGTTATCACCCTTTGTTACGTCATACAATGCGTATGATACTCTAATAAACTTGTTTTTGTTGTTTGATTCCATTTTATTTTATTTTTTATTGTTTTCTATTGATAGTGCTATCTGTAGGTTATTTGATATATATAATGTACGCGCGTTCATTATATATATAGTTTCTTTATACCTTGCTTGCAGTTTCTTTGTCCCAGCCTGATAGCCACTATTGTAGTTACTTCTTTCCAGTGCGCTTGCGCTTCTTCATCTGTACGCTTTTCACCATTTCCATTCGCTCCAGATAGATAGGGCGCCATTTGTCGATGATGTCCTGTAATCCTTTGCTCTTGCGTGAAAGGTCTGCGTATTCCTCACTGTCAGTTTCGCCAGATTTCTTGAGTTCAAGCATTCTGGCGAGGAACTGTTTCTGATTCTCTTCTGCCACTTTGAGCTGGTTCCCCAACTTTTCGAGGCTTTCGAGGAAGGCGAGTGCCTTGTCTATATGATTTTGTTCTTCCATTGTTTCTGTTGTAAATCTTCTGCAAAGATACAATAAATAATTGGGATATGGAAAAGAAATAGTAGAAATATTGGGGTTTCGAGAAAAAATAATCATAGTGCTCATTTTCTATGGCTGGAAAATGGCAACTTGCCAGGCTTTTTCTCATAGTAGTTCTCATTTGAAACGCAAATGTTACTGATATTGCAAAACTGCTTACCTTTTGAATGCAAAAACAAGTGTTAGATAACGAAAAGTAGAAGAAAGAAGCCTTTTGGTGTTGATGTATGTCAAAAAAGAGGGCTTTTAGAGCATTTTTTTCTTAAAATGTTTGCGTACACAACGGAAAGTTTGTATCTTTGCAGTGTCTTAAAGAAAAGACATCAGGATAATGTTTAACAAGAGTCCTTCTAGAGCCTCCTAGGTTATAATAGTGTAGGTTCAGAAGATGGCTCGTAAAGTAAAGAAAGGTAAAAAGATTATGAAAAAGGTTATGATTTTGGCAGTAGCAATGTTCGCAATGGCAACAACTACTTTCGCAGCAGACGAGGCAACAAACGCAACAGCAGCTTTCAACATGAATGTAAAGATGGGTAGCTTGGCTAATGCATTGTCACTCAATATTGATCAGGCAGAGGCTGTAGCTGATGTTCACAAGAACTTCACAGCTGATATGATGAATGCAGCTACTGCAGCAAAGGATGAGCGTGCAGCTATGATTGACAAGGCTGTCATTAAGGATCTCAAGTACATGCACAGCATCCTCAATGATTCTCAGTATCGCAAGTATGTGATGCTTCTGAATGCAACACTTATGAATCGTGGTTTGAAGTAATTCAATTCGATTGAATTCTGAAAAGAAATTATAAGAGAGAGATATGAATGGACTGCAGGTTGGACGATAAGTCTGACTTGCAGTTTTTTTGTGTGTATAGGAGAGGGGGTAAATAGCAATAGTCTAAAGTGTCTGGCTCATCAGTTTTAGGTATTGTCTAAAACCCCCATTATTAGGTATTGGAAGAATAAGAAAAAAGCCGTATCTTTGCACCCGTAAACAAGAATAGATGAATCGTAGGAGTACGGTAATTGTTTGAAACTATTAGTTTGTTTGAAATATAACTTTTAGATAGAATATATTAATAAAACGAATCTTGTTCGCTAATAGAAATAATTCATAATGTTTTTGTATTAAAGGAAAAAGCTTATCCGAGAGGATAGGCTTTTCTGTTGTTATACAGATAGTTAAGCGTGCATTGGTGCTGGTGCTGAAATTTTCTAGCACCAAAATAGCACCAAATTTTTAACTAGCACCAAAAAGAAAAATAACAAATTGTTGTTCAGAAGTTTAGCCTAGCTTTTATCCACTATTATTTTTATAGTCTTTTAACAAATAGTCAAATGTATAATACGTGTATTTCAAATGTATAATAAAGTGTAGTTTTACTTGTTTTTCACAAAACTTCACATTTGGTTGTTCAAAAAAAAGTTTCTATCTTTGCACCAGTCAAACGTAGCGGAATGACAAATGAAAGAAGACCTCCTTTCCGGCGAAAGCCGACGAGATATGGAATCCCTGAGTTCTAGACCGCTACCTAGGCTTGGGGATTCTCCTTTTTTATCCCTGAGTTTTTTGGCAAGACATACGAGGTTCAATCCGTGCAGTCCTCTTCGGGGTTATCGACCGATATATAAAACTGCTCAGTCTAGTAGAATATATCCATTTAGGTAAACCCTGCGCTGTTCGATCCATTAACAACAGGTGCCCATCTGTCGCAAGACACTACCCCTATTTGGATGAATCAAACAAAGTGGGTAACTTTGTTCTATGTAGGCTTTGGTAGGGAATAATCTACTGCTTATAGTAGTTGATAATTAAATAAAGATTTTCCTTGCTGCTGCCCTCTCCCTATGGGGATGGGTAAAGAATGGATAGTATATATAGTTGAACTAGTAAAATTTTGGCTTATGGAATTGAATGAATTGATTAAAAGTGCCCTAAGTGATGCTAAGTGGTTAATTGCTAAGGGCGGCACTGATAGGGCAGAAGTCCTGAATCGTGTGATGGGTAATATTGATGATGCGTTGAAGGAACTGGATGGGGCAGACCTCATTGATCTTAACAAGGTATGGCATCAGGCGAAGGATGTTATGCCGCCAAGCATATATGGAGGCAATCATGCAGACTTGCTATGTGTGCACCAGTTCAAGCCAAGCTCTCATCCTATGCTTACTCACGAAGAGAACTGCCCAATTCTGGAAGAGTATTTTAAAGCGAATACGAATGACTGGTGGTGTAGGACTGGTGATTTGTTGAAGAAGGAACATCGTGAACTTTATTGGAGATAGATATATTAATTAAATTTTTAGATTATGAGTGAATTATATTGGTTAGGTGTTTTGGGTAACTTGAATGAATTATGTGGGGTTACTGTAGTTCTTTGCTTTTTTGTTTTTGCTGGTTTAGGTATATGGGTACTTGTGAGCATTGATGATTTTGAAGAGCCATCTCCTTTTATTAAAAAAGTATTGAAGGGTTCTCTTTTCGCTATTGTGTTTGCGATATTTGGGTGTATATTTATTCCTTCACAAAAGAATCTCCTTATCATCTATGGGGTAGGCGGTACTATTGATTATCTCAAAGACAATAAGTATGCAAATAAGATTCCTGATAAGTGCATTAAGGCTCTTGATAAGTATCTTGATGATGCGTTGACGGAAGATAAAGATAAGGAATAACTATGGTATCAGAATCAGCTAGATATTATCAGACTCATCCGGCAGCAAGGGAGCGCAAGAAGAAATACGATACACGCTTTGAGTCTTCACCTACACAGAAGGCTAAGCGTAGGGAATTGGCTCGGCACAACGCTGCTCACGATAAGAAGTATGGATCAGCATCCCGAAGGGGAATGGATGCTTCACATACCAAGGCAGGAATTAGGTATAAACCATCATCGGTGAATCGTGGTTCCAAGACGGATATGGCTGGAGATAGAAGAGCTAGGGGCGGTCGCTGATAGTGATTGCCGGAACATACGGAAAGAATAAGAGGGAGTGCTCACGCATTCCCTCTTCCGTTATCAACAATCTATTAACCTTAAACAAAAACCTTTAGCCTATGAATTTTAATTTCAAATCAATAAGATCAAATGAACAAAATATTTCTAAGAACCCATTAACCTTCCTCCTCAGACATCTGCTTCAACTTCTCTGTAAGCGCATTTGCAATCTCACGCTTATCTTCGAGAGTGACGGTCTGCAGCTTCGGACAATTAAACTCCAGCATCTTGATGAAGGTGCTGACCTTATCCTTCGGCTCGCATTTGTACCATGCCGCCATAAAATCATCCCAAGCATCTCTAGTGAAGTCGGCACACAGCTCACGAAACTCCTTCTTGATAGGAGACTCGTAACCTTTCTGCTTTCCGCCGGATTTCGCCCGACCTTTCTCGAACTGACCTTTTGAATTTCTGTCTGTAGCCATATCCTTCACTAAATATGATGCAAAGGTACACACAATCCTGCACATAGAAATCTTATCTATTAACTTTTTGCCGCTAAGTTAATGGATAAGATGCTTATATAATAAGGTATAGTTATCTTTGCTGCAGTTTAAACGTTTAAAATAAATTTTTATGTTAGGATCATTAATCGGTGCAGGACTCGGTGTTGCAAGTAGTATCTTTGGTGGCATTTCAGCCAGAAAGGCTAGACGAAAGCAGGAGCGGATGCTTGCACAGCAAGAAAAGGAAAATCAGGCATGGTATGATAGGAAGTACAATGAAGACCCTACCAAGCGTTCCGATACCGTAAGATTGCTCACTCAGATGCAGGAGCAGATCAAGAACAGAAACAAGGCTGCTAAGGGCAGACAAGCGGTGATGGGTGGTACGGAAGACTCTACCACAGCAGTGAAGGAAGCAAACAACAAGACTCTTGCTGACACGACCTCACAGATTGTGGCTGCAAACGAGTCTCGCAAGGATGCCATCGAAGGTCAGTATCAGGCGAGAAAGAATGCTATTCAGAACAAGAGGATGGGGCTGGAAGCTGAGAAGGCTGCTGGTACTGCTAGTGTGGCTGCTGGTGTTGCCGGAACTGCTGCCAATATCGCTGCCACCATTGATGGTGGATTGGGCGGTGTAAAGAAGGCTCCGAATATGAATGTGACTCAGGAGCAGTTAAGTGGTATCGCCAAGAATCCTGATGATGTTCTCGGCTTGAAGGCTAAGACTACTGGTCTCCCTTCTGAGGGTGAGCTGAATAGTCTAGGTGCTAAACTTCAAAAGGTAAACGTATAGTTATGGGATTGGCAGATTATTTACGAACGAACAATGGCTTGAAGACTACACAGAGTGTACTCAACAAGCAGCAGAGTGGTGTGGATGCTGCTCAGAAGGCTTCTCCTGAACAGATCAATATGAACACCGCACAAGCTATGCTCCATGGAAAGGAGGAGCAGCTTACTCCTCCCAAGGATTCCCATGAGCAAGCGGTGAGGATGAACCAGCAGACTGCCGAGGGTATGCTGAACGGCTCTATCCCTATCGTGAAGAAGGAAGAGCCGAAGTCGGAAGCTAAGCTGGAGCCGGAAAAGAAGCAGTTGACCTATGCAGAAATGTATAAGATGCTGAACCCTGCTGATAGTGAATCTCCTGAGCAGAGAGCACAGAGAGAGAAGAACGAGAAGCGGAAGGCTCGTATCGCTGCCTTTGGGGATGGTCTTCGGGCACTCGCCAACATCATCTTCGCCAGCAAGGGAGCCAAGGTGGTACACAATCCTGAGTCGGATATGACTGCTGCCATCAACAAGCGAAAGGCTTATATGGATGCACAGCGTGAGAAGAATCGGGCGGCTTGGCAGGCTGGCTATCAGAGGGCATTGGCTCTTGATGAGGAAGCGAGAAAGAATAACCTGACTCTTGCCGAGCAGATGAGGTATCACGATATTATTGCTAAGAACAATGATAGCAAGAATGATCTGAGCCAGCAGAGAATTGATCAGGGCAACAGAAGACTTGATTTGTCGAAGATGAAATATGATACTGATGCTGATTATAAGAAGTCTATCTTGGCTATAAAGAAGGCTCTGGCTGATGGTCAGATTTCCCACTGGCAAGCACAAGAGGCTATTCAGCGTATGAATGCTGAGACTGGTCGTATTCGTGCCAACAAGTCGGGTAGTGGTGGCTCCCGAAAAGGTTCCTATTCAGGAGAGGTTGATGAGTATATGGATTTGATGGACAAAGACCCTGAAGGTATGGCTGAGGCTGCTAGGGAAGTCAGAAGGATGGGGTACTCCCCTAAGACTGCTGCAGGAAAGAAGGCTCAGAAGATTGCCTATCAGCGTAAGCATGGTAAGCCTAAGCAGCATCATACATCATCATCCAATAATGGAGGTAAGAAGAAGACTGGTGTAAACTGGTAACAGAGTTGGTAACAAAAATTTGGTAACAAACATATATATATTATGGCAGAAAGACCATTATACACATTATACAAGAATCTGAAAGCACAGAACTATGATGTGCCTGACGATTACAATAAGTTTGAGAGTGCCCTGACCAGAGACGGAAAGGGCGGTGCTGACAACAGACACGCTATCTATGAGAACTTGAAGGCTCAGAACTTCGATGTTCCTAATACTTATGAGCGTTTCTATTCTGCACTTTTTGAACCAAGAAGCAAGACTTCATCAAGAGCGAAGGGCGGTAGTGTTCCTATGAGTGCTGCTGACCGTGCTCGTTTCTCGGCTGGGGCAGCAGCTATCTCGGCTAGTGCTAGCAATGCGGTAAGACAAGCAAAGCGAAACATTCAGACCAAACTGGGGCAAGCAAAGAAGTTCTATGGTGGCAGGGTTACTCCACGTCTAAAGAATCCTTTGCAGAATCAGAATGTACAAAAGAATGAGTTCAACTACAATTCGACAACTGGCAAGACTGGAACCTATACTACAACAGATGGTGTAGAGTTTGATAACGAGTATGATGCTGCTCAGTATCAGAATCGGTTGGATAAGCAGGGGGAGCAGTATATCAATGCAGTAAACGCTGGCGAGATTCCATCTGCTTTCGATGTTCGTGACAAGAACGGAAACTATGACTTGCAGGAGAACATCAACAAGAATGGAACCTATCTTACTGAGGAGGGTGCTCGCAATCAGTTTGATAAGAAGCTGGCGGATGCCTATGCCCGAAAGAAGGAGATTGAAGCTCTTATCGCTGAGGATCATCGTCAACACGGAAATCCTTTGCTCTCTTATGGTGCCAGTATCGGTGCAAGTAACGGAAGAACTGCTGAGCAGAGTGACTATAGCAACAAACTGGCAACATCCCTTGCTCTGGTTAAGCAGCAGATTGGTGCGCTTGAAGCGGTGAAACAATACCCTACCAGTAGTTGGGGTGAGGATGCCTTGAAGGCTCTTGATAATACTGCATTCACGGCTAAGACTTGGGATTTCGGTTTGACAGACTTTGCAACTATGGGTCAGATGGAGCGTATCAAGACCAAGATGGAAAACAACCTTCCACTCTCCGGCTCCGATAAGATGCTCTTGAAGAGTAAGCTGGGTGCTGATGCTGCAGCAGCTCTCGAAGACGAGAAGATGGGCAACATCTATCGCTGGACGAAGATTGCAGGGCAGTCACTCCCATTTATGGCAGACTTCTTCCTGACTGGCGGCTATGGTGGTATTACTAAGACTATCAGCCGAGGAGCTTTGAAGTTCGCTGCTAAGCGTGGCATGGGCAAGGTGAGTGCTGCCATCTTGAAGAATACTGGTATCGTGGCTGGTGATGTTATCGGTTCGTATGCGATGGCAGGATCAGAACAGGCGATGAAGACTGGAGCAGACATTATGCAGCGACATCTGGGTAGTCTTTATCAGAATGAGAAGGGTGATTACAAGTTCGGTACTTTCGATGAGAACGGAAATCTCCTGCATGAGGGTGGCGAGTCTATGGGTACTGCTCTCTATAAGGGTCTGACCTCTGCTATGGTGGAGAACTATACTGAGAAGCTCTTCGGTCATAGCTATGGTATCAAGAAGGGTGCAATCAACTTCATGGAGAAACATGGTATGAATGCTTCTGCTGAGTTCTTCAAGAATATCGGCAAGAGTGGATGGTACACCAATTCCAAGAAGTGGATGGAAAAGTTCGGCATCAATGGCTTCGGTGAAGAAGTGATGGAGGAAGAGATTGGCATTCCTCTTCATGCTCTATTGGATGGAGATAATAAGTTCTCTGACCTCCTTGATACTAAACAGCAACTTGACATCATCGGTGGTATGGCTCTATCTGTTGGCTCTATGTATGCGATGGGTGCTGGCTCCCGACCAGTCAAAGGTGTGTACAATCGTGCTCAGTACTACCGATTCCGTAACAAGGTGAACGTGGCTGATAGTGATGCTCAAAACCTGATGGGCGATAAGTGGGCAGACATCAAGGATAAGATTGACAACTCAACAAACGAGCAGATGGGTGGTGTGTTGGCTGACATTCTCAGACAGAGAGACACTATGAGCAAGGAACAGATTAATGCTGCCATCAACTATGGTATCAACCTGATGAAGATGCGTGGCTACAATGTAGCCAAGACTGCCGAAATGAATGCTAGAGAGATTACCAACGAGCCAACAACTCCTGAGGAGCAGCATCAAGAGGATATTGATAATGCTTACTCTGAGGGTCACGATGCTGATGATGCAGACAAACACGACATTCAGTTGGAGCATGAAGACCAGATGAAGACTCTTGCCGGATTGCTGAATATCTCCGAGCAGCAGTTGTCAGCTATGAATGATGATGAGCTTCAATCCCTGACTGGGCAGAACGACAAGCTCGATCAAGCTATCTATGACTACCAGTTGTCTTCTGCTCGTTATCAAGGTGTGACAGATGATGCTCTGGATAAGATTGATATGGCGGCAAATCAGGCAGCTCAGCGTGTTGATATGTACACAGACAAGAGCCGTGGCTCCGTCCGTAACGCTACGGTTAAAGCTAGTGGTGGTGCGGAAGATTATGGTGTGTACATTATCTCCGGCAATATTGCTACCAACGAAGATGGCTCTATCAATGTAGCGGATAGCGATGATATGATTCTCTTCTATGATCCTACGACAAATTCTGTTGAACATGCTGATGCTCTGAGATTCGCTGAACTGGGTGATGAAGTTCCTGCCGATGATGTGAAGGCTCAGGCGGTAGCTGATGCAAAGGAGAAGGCTATCAAGGAAGTTGCTAGCATTGTTGATGGAACAATAGATGTTGGCTCCCAGTTCAAAGTTACTGGTGCTGATGGTTTGGAACATACCTACGAGATTCTTGCCGACTATGGAGATGGTACTGCTGCAATCTCTATTGATGGTAACGTGGTAGAGAATCCATATTCGCTTGAAGACTTGCAGCACTTGAAAGACTTGGAGGATCAGAAGAGACTGGAAGCAGCCAAGGCTCAGCGTGAGCAGATGGAGATGGAGCGTGCTGAGCAGACTCAGGAGACAGAGCAGCCGGAAGAGATTCAGCCTTCTCTTGACTTCAATCAGATTCTTAATGATGATGGTAACGTGGTGCTTGTTGATGTTCTTGATAAGGATGGCAACACTAAATACCCAGACTCTAGATTGTTCCTTATTCGTGATACAGGTGCTAAAGCTAAGGTAGTTGAGTTGAAGAGTGATGGCACATTCGTTCCTCATGCAGTGAGCAAAAAGAATGTTGCTACAATCTCTTCCATGTCTCTTGATGAGTACAAGCAAGCGATGGCTGAAACCTCAATGATAGAGGAGAATAGTGGTGCGATAGAGGGCGATAGAGGTGGAATAGAGGTGAATGATGAACTCCTACCTGTTCCTGACAATGTGACAATCAATGGTGATGGAACATACTCTGTTGATGGTGCTGTGCAGGGTGGAGAAAATACTACTGCTCCTGCTGAACAGACAGAACAGACTCCTGCTATGACTCTCGAAGATGGAACCATCGTGCCTATGCTGGAGGATGGCAATCCTGATTTCTCGAAGCTGACTGCTGATCAGACTGCTGAGTTGTATGACTCCCAGTTTGGTGAGGATGCTGATAGCGTAATCAGTGGATGGGTATCTGATGCCAAGAAAGCACTCGACAAGGCGAACAATATGACCGTGAAGGGTAAGAACTTCGTGGAACAGAAGGCGGCAAAGGAAGCTAAGGAGAAGGCGATTGCTGATGCACAGGCGACTTATGATTCAGCCGTGGCTATCCGTGATGCTTATAATGAGCGACAACTTGCCAAGGTGGAAGATACTGCTGAGGGAAGAAAGGAACTCATTGAGAAGGCAAGAAGAAAGTTCGCTCGCTTGAAGAGTGCGGTGAAGGATGATGCAGAGGCAGTATCTCAGCTATACAAAGATGTTGTCGGCTCTCTCCTGCATCGTCTGTATGATGGCACTGGCATTGATGTGACTGATACGATTCCGCTTACTGCTGAGGAATATGTGGCTAGCAATCTCGGTGCTCACTCTCTCAACTATGAGGGAACAGAGATAAGCAAGGGTGTTAAGCAGGAAACTGGATTGAGCAGGGAAGACTTTGCCAAGACTCAGCTCCTCGCTGCTGATGGCAAGGGAACTACCATTGATGATCTCGTACATAGTCTGTGGGAGAATCGTCCATCCAACCTTGAATCTCTCGATACTCAGGATATTCGCAATGCCCTTATTGGTGTGCTCAATAGCGGTTTCAAGGCTTCGGAAGCTAGAAACTATATTGAGAATCTTCGTATCGCTCAGGCTGAGAACATTCTTGAAGAGCAGAAGAAGGCGGCTGAAAACGCTGCATTCGCTGAGGAGCAGAAGGCTGAATCAGAACAACAGACAGAAACGGCTCCTGAATCTGAGGAGAAGACAGGGGAAGATAACTCTGATGAGATTAATGATGAGGAGAATGAGCAGACAAATGAGAATACAAATGCTCCTGAGGTTCCTGAGGATGCAACGGAAGAGAATCCGCTTGGTGCTCAGCGTGACCAGACTTACCTTCCTTTCTCTGCTAAGGAGAATGGCAAGCAGCAGACAACTGCCGAGCGTGCTGCTGACGTGGAGAAGAATAAGGTGGATGATATGAAGGTCGTTGACAATATCGTGGGCGAGAAGACTCGAAAGGCTTTCGAGAGACTGGCTAAGATGATGGGTGCTAGCATTCAATGGCAGTACTCTGATAAGTTGGGCAACGGCTGGATTCAGAAGACTACGGATGCCGATGGCAACGTGCATCGTACCATCTTCATCACTCTTGACTCTTCTATCACGGAAGGTGCTCAGTTTATCTTCGGTCACGAAATGACCCACCAAATCAAGAAACTGAACCCTGCTGCATACAATGAGTTGACTCAGCTTGTGCTTGATACCTATGGCTCTGATGCCTTCGACAAGGCGGTAGATGAGACGATGAATAGATATTCCGATGTCGGATTCTCTGGACGTGCCAGAGATTACTATGCTGAGGAGGTGGTTGCTGATGCGGTAGGCGAAATGATTCGTGATCTCAACTTGGCTCACACTCTCGCTATGAAGATGTCTCATCCTCTGCTCGCTGCTATCCATGAGATATTGCAGAAGATTAAGTTGGCTTTCTATGGTACAGAGTATAATGATGTGACCAAGAACATCATCCGCTCCATTGAACAGGCTTACGTGAAGACTGCCAAAGGTGAGGTGACAAATTCTGAGACTGGTGAAGATGTTTCATTCTCTCTCCGTCAAAAGCCTGAGCCTAAGAAGAAGGGTATCGGCTATAAGGTGTTCGTATTGAAGGATGGCAAACTCTATCCACCTATGGTAGCGAACCCTGATGGTGCTGCTACTCCAGTGGGGGTATGGCTCGATGCTGATGCGGCTCCTATCACAGGAGAAAGCAAGACTGGCAGACCTCAGGTTAAGCAGGGTGGCAAGGGAACACAAGGCGGTAGCGGTAAGCTAGCCTATAGACCAGGCTGGCATCTTGGTGTAGTGCCTTACGCTATCCAGTTCAACCGCAAGGATGCTGAGGGCAACAAGACTCTATTCCCTAAGAACTTCGTGTTTGCTGAGGTAGAGTATGCTGCTGATGTAGATTATCAGGAGGAAGCTCGCCAAGAGGGTATCAATCCTTCGGGTAAGTATCAGCATTCATTGGCTGGCTTGAAACATCTGCCTACTGATGGTTATTATATGTATCGTACCAACCCGAACCCTGAGACTGACCCTTGGGTGATTACTGGTGCGATGAAGGTGAACCGTATTTTGACCAGAGCAGAGCAAGCGGAACTTGTGAAGAATGCTGGTCGTGAACCTCAGCAGATTCAGGATGGCGATATTGTTACTGATGATGTTGTGAACAGCATCAATCAGGAGATAGCTGCTGCTCCTAAGTTCTCGTTAAAGGTATATCATGGTAGCGGTGCTGACTTCACAGAGTTTGACTTCATCCACATGGGTGAGGGTGCTGGCTCCCAAGTATTCGGTTGGGGTGGATATGTTACATCTTCCAAGAAGATAGGAAAGAATTATGCTACTCTGATGGACAATGATCCTTCTAGGGCATATTTTCGCATTCAGCGTTCTAATGGTACAAGGTTCGCCAAGAAATATCCTACTCTAGAATCATTCCTACATGGTGATAAGCAAATAGCCATGAATGACAAGTTCACAGAGCAGGAAAAGATTGACTTCTACAATGAAATGAAGAAGTTGGCTGAGCCATACCACAATCTCTATGAGGTGGATATACCTGATGATAATGGCAGCAACTATATGGATTGGGATAAGCCTTTGAGTAAAAATCAGCAGGATGCCATTCGTGAAGGGTTGGAGCATCTTGGTGTAGGTATTAAGACGTTAGAAAGCAAAGGTCAGTCTTTAGAGAGAACTGGCGAAAATGTTTACAATAGTACTCTGTATATTGGGTTAACTGGAACAGAGTATGATTTGCCTGAAAGAACTAAAGGAATAAGCAAGTTCCTATCTTCTGTTGGCTTTACTGGTATTAAGTACAAGGCTGGACGTAACTTCGGTGGTGCTAAAAAGGGCGATACCAACTATGTTATCTTTAAGCCAGAGGATATGAGAATCACAGAGCACACCAAGTTCTCGTTGAAGTCAAAACCAGTACGATTTGAAGCTGGCAAGAAACTCAGCGATGAAGAGAAGAAGGAAGTCCTTTCTACATTGAAGGATGCCTATAAGGTGAATGGTGTTCCTTATCATATCGAAGAGACAGCTGGCGGCAAGGAGAAGAGAGTATATGAGCCAACTGCCGATAGCTATATTGTGAGCGATATAACCAATCGTCCACTAAGATACTATATCACTTTGCCTGATGGTCGTGTGGCTCATCCTACTGAGGTATATCCTAATATCTCGGATAATGAGGTGAAGTCTTCGGCTACCAAGCAGGGCTTGCTTGATGAAGAGGTTGACCAGATTGTTAGTGCTGCCATTGGCAACATGAAGGATATTGCCGACAATGCCAAGGCGGTAGAGATACTGAATGAATTACAGAACCTACCACATGAGACACATGATGTAGGCTATGGCTTAAACCATACACGTTCATACAACTACAAGACTGGTATCTTCACTTCTGATGCTGCCCAAGCTATTGACTATGTGGTAAGACGAATGAGAAGAAAGGAAGATGTTCCTGCCGAGATTCCTGCTGCTTTGAAGAAGGCGGTGGCTGATAGCTATGGTATGGTTGATAACCTCATTGATGGCATGATCAACACTAAAGTTGGGGCTGCTGAAATCAAGCCAGTTGGTGTTGGTGCTTTTGGAAATATATACAATCAGTTCCGTGGTAAAGCTAAAGCAGCTATAGAGTTTTTGAAGAAACTTGGTAGCGGTGAGGCTGCTGCTGCACTACAACATCATACTATTGGTGATATATCTTTGGTATGGGGAGATAAAAAGACTGGTCTTGATAAGATTCTGAGAAAGCATCCTGAGGTTGTTGACAATTTGCAGTCTATCATAGATAGTATGGAGGTTGTTCAGGAAAGCGACAATCGCATCAAGTTGGAATCACCTACACACTTTGCTGTTGTAAGTAAGGAGTATAAGGGTGAACCTAGAGAACAATGGTTGTTGACGGCATACGAGAAAAGAGAATCCTTGGAAAATGGCAAGAGTATGGACACTGCCACTTCTTCGTTGGGAGGTGACACAGCTCTCTCCCAATCCAAGGAATCTGCTGCAAAGATAGACAATTCTTCTGAAACTGCCAAGGAAAATGGCGAAAAGTTTTCGTTGAAGGATGAAAAAATCAAAAGTGTTGCAGAAAAGTTTGGGGTAAATGAGGATGATGTTGCTATGTATGCGAATGCAGTTGAACGAGGTTCTACTGCTGAGGCTGCACGTGCCAGAGCAAACATCAAACGATATTTATTGCAGGCAAATGAAGACAAGATTTCCTCATTTAAGGATATTATTAAGTACACCAAACCTATAAATGAAGCCTTGAAAGAGAACTTTGGTGACCTTGACGCTATGATTGAGGAACGAAGAAAGCAGGTGGAGGCTCAGCGTAATGCTATGGAAGCTGCAAGAAAAAGAGCGCAGGAAGAGGAAGAGAAGAGACAGAAACATCTGGATGAACTCTCTCTGATTCCAACTGATGAACTTGATAAGCGTTATATGGATGCCATTGCTAATAATGATGAATCGACAGCAAGGGAAATGCTTGATGAATCAGCTAGACGTAATGGTTACGGTGACGTTGATAGCGATTACCAAGGTCAGGGAGCGTGGGCTGCTCCATCAAATCCTCAATATGAGTCTGATGAGGCAAGAAGAGCCGACATAGAAAACTCTCCTGATGTAAACTTGGAAGATATTGCATTAGGTTATAACTTGCAGCCTGATGATTATTTCGACAATCCAAGAGCATATATGAACAATACTGCTTATGGATTGGAGTCTGCTCATGTTATAAAGAATGCACTTGATGCCATTAAGAATGGCGAGAAAGATGTTAAGGTTAAGGTTTATCGTGCCGTTCCTACTTCTGTAAAGGAAGGAAAGTTGCGTAATGGTGACTGGGTTACTCCTTCAAAGAAGTATGCTGAAATGCACGGTGATAACAGGTTGGATGGAAAATATCGTATCATTGAAGATGAAGTTCCTGCAAATCAATTATGGTGGGATGGCAATGATGTTAACGAGTTCGGCTTTGATGATGGTAAGGAATACAGATATAAGAATGCCAAGAATAATCGTAAGCTGAATGACCTCATTACTTATGATAATAAGGGCAATGTGATTCCTCCTTCAAAGCGTTTCAATTCTCGCAAGAGTGATATTCGTTTCTCTCTCGCTGGCGAGCGTGGTGCGGCTGCTGCTGACAAGGCAGAGGAGCGTACTGCTCGTATGGATAACCTCTCCGTGGCTCGCAAGATGGAAGAGGAGAAGAAGGATGCCAAGGCAATCAAGATGGCTACTGGCTGGGAACGTGGTGCTGATGGCAAGTGGAGATACGAAATGCCGGATGCCAAGATAAAGGACACGATGGACGTAGGCGGTGGGCACATCGTTAAGCGTTACGAGGATGATATGCTCTGGAATGGCGGCAAACTATCTAAGGTGATTGATGCTCCTGAACTATTCAAGGCTTATCCTCAGTTGAAGGATGTACGTATTGATACGGATGCCATTATGAACGATATGCCTTCAAATGGCGAATATAATGCCAAGACAAACACCATTACCATCCATGCTGATGAGCTGAAATATATGAATAGTATATTGAATCACGAGATTCAGCATGTAATCCAGTCTATTGAGGGCTTTGATAGAGGAGGTAGCCCTAGATTGGTTAGAGGTGAGATTAAGAAGAGATTAGCAGAGGTCACTAAGCAGATTCGCCAGTTGCGTGCAGAAGGCAAGGAAGATGAGGCTAAGGCTATTGTTGAGAAGAACAGAGGTCTTTATAACGCTTATCAGGCGAATGATGATTACAACAGCTACAAGTCGCTTGCTGGCGAGGTGGAAGCAAGAAATGTGCAGGAAAGAATGAATATGTCTCCTGAGGAAAGAAGAAGAACTCTCGCTGAATCTACTGAGGACGTGGCTCGCAAAGACCAGATTTTCTTGGGTGTGGGCGATGTGTCCTTCTCTCTCCGTGATATGGCTGACGGAAAGGAGAGTGGGGCGGCTGATATGGCTGAGGACTTGAAGAGTCTGAACACTCCTGGTGAGGTGGATGATGCTATCAATACTGCCATTGATGATATGCCTAGCGGCTGGCAGATGGCTAACAAGAAGATGATTCATATTGCTCAGGCTCTGGGCGAGAACCGCAAGGCTGAGATTGCTGGCGTGGAACCTAAGTTCTCCCTGAAGGATGGCTCTCTCATAAAGGCTGGAACCTACTTTAGCGGCGGCGGTCTTGTTGAGGAAGGCTTAAAGGGTATCATCGACCCTGTGGTGGCAGTTGAGTATGATGAGAAGATAAGCGGTGTTTATCGCAACAACTTCGGGCAGCACATCGTTACTGCTGATGTCCGTGACGTTGATCCAAAGGAATTGGTGAAGCAGATAGATGGAGAGGTGGAGTACTTTCATGCCAGCCCAGTCTGCAAGAACTACTCTCAGGCGAAGAGTAACCATACTGAGGTGGAACTTGACAAGGAGACTGCTGCTAGTACTGCCGAGTTTATCAATGCCGTTAAGCCAAAGGTGGTGACCATTGAGAATGTAAAGGGATATAAGGATTCGGATGCGATGAAGATTATCACGGATGCGCTTGATGCCAACGGCTATACTTGGGATGCAGATGTGTATAACGCTGCTGACTATGGCGGCTACACCAACCGAGAGAGATTGATTGTCCGTGCGGTTCGTGATGGCAAACTCCCTGAAAAGCCAAAGAAGATGGCACACAAGAGTGGCTGGTATGAAGCTGTGGCTGATATTATCCCGACCCTGACCGAGAAGAAGAATGGAGTTGCTAACTGGATGGATATTCGCTTGAAGGCTGATGGCATTGACTGGAGAAACATTGACAAGCCATTGTATGTGATGGGTAGTGCTTATGCTGACGGAAAGATTCCTCATGCCTTCGCTGATGAACTGCTGCCTACACTCCGAACGAAGAGTGGTGATGTTATTGTGATGCCGGATGGTAAGGTATATCGTGCCATGGGCAGGGTGCTTGCTAGAGTATCAGGAGTGAGCGATGATTACAAGATGCCATTCTCCGAGAATCTGAGTCATACCATCATCGGCAACGGAATCCCTACCCAGTTGACGGAACATGTGATCGCTCCACTTTTGCAGAACACCTTGCACCCAACCACTCCTGAGGATGGCAATACCAAGTTCTCCTTGCGCTATGACAAGTTTGAACACGACTTGAACCAGTGGAAGAAGGATAATAATCTGCCTAAGGATGCCCAGCGACCAACTATCCCACAACGCAACGCTGGCGAGAGTGCCGTTGACTTTCTGAGGAGAGTGGACGAGTACCGCAAGCAGATGGCTCTGTGGAAGACTGCTCCAACCTACGAGCAGCATCTTCTAAGTGATGATACTGCCCTTGGTGAGTTTAACCGAGAGTTGCAGAAGGGTTCTGTTCTCAAACGTATCGCCTTCCAAGATAGTATGCTGGCTATCCGCAAGGCTCAGGAAGCTATTATGAAGGAGGTGGGTGTTGACCGCCTGAATATGGCTGAGGATGCCTATACTGCCGAGAACCGAAGTCATGGCAAAGGCAAGAACGAGTTTGAGGAGTACAACAATGAGTTTCTGCAGCCACTCAGAAAGGCTTATCATCAGATGAAGAAGGTGCTGGGCGATAGCTACGACAATGTGCGAGTCTATATGATGGCTAAACACGGCTTGGAGCGTGATGCTCAGATGGCATTCAAGAAGTCTCTGGAATCTGACTATGAAGATGTGAATCAGAGAAGTGCAGCATACAAGGCATACAAAAACGACTTGGATCGTGTGTCAAATGATGCTGACTTGGAGTTTGGCAGGGTAGATTTCACCACTTGGAGACAGAAGGATAATGCTCTCCGAGGAAAGTACTCTCCATCCTATATGGACTACCGCTACGATGATAACGGAATCGCCTACGATTATTCCGGCTTGTCTTCACTCTTCGATGGTTCAGACTTCGAGGAAGCTGCCCACAGACTGGTAAGAGATGTGGAGACCAAGCATCTTGCCGAGGCTCAGGCTCTTTGGAATGCTACGAATGCTGCCACCAAGAAGATTCTTCGTGATGGCTTCAAGGCTGGAATGATGAGCAAGGATGCCTACGAGTATGTGAAGGGTATGTATAGCCACTACATTCCTCTCCGTGGCTGGGATGGCACTACTGCCGACCAAGTATGGGACTATATCGGTGGCGGAAAGGGTGCGTTCAATCAGACCTTGAAGAATGCACACGGACGAACCTCTATCGCTGATGATCCTATCGCCTACATCGAGAATATGGCAGAGAGTGGAATCCTGCTGAACAACAAGAACTGGGTGAAGCAGCACCTGATGCTCTTGGCGCAGAATCATCCTACCTCCCTGCTCACCCTGAGCAAGGCTTGGTATGTGAAAAGTACGGATGCCAACGGCAACGAGGAGTGGATTCCTGCTACCCCTCAGATTACTTCTCAGATGAATAGTAATCAGGTGAAAGCTGCCATTGATGCTTTCGAGCAGAAGATGGAGCAGATGGCTCAGACTGGTGATGCTACCCAGCAGAGAGACGGATTGAACATAGCCTATCCTCAGACTCATAGCGAGGAGAGAGAACATGAGGTGCGAGTGATGAAGGATGGAGAGGAGTATGTAATCTACGTGAATGGTGACCCTCAGTTGGCTCAGGCGATGAATAATACCAGAGCACACCGAGTAAGAGAGATTCAGAGCGGCAAACTTGATAGGGCTGCTGCTTGGTTGGGCAGAAAGATGGCTGCTGCCTATACTAGTCTTTCTCCTCTCTTCATCCCTTCCAACTACTTCCGAGACCTGACCATGACGCTGGCATCTACCGCTATTCGTGAGGATGGCAGATACAATTATCTCCTCAGAAAGAATCTCGCTACCTCTTGGAATCTCGGTTTTATGCTGAGAGACTATCAGAATGGCAAGTTGAGAGAGAAGGTAAGCAACGGAAATGCTACGGCAAAGGAACAGATGTTCTATGACTTCATGATGAATGGTGGCGAGACTGGCTTTGTCTCTTCGCTTGACGTGGAAGATTTGAAGAAGAAATTCAAGAATGACTTGAAGGATTTGGATAGATGGAAGGCGAACCCAGTAAAGGTAGGACACACCATTATGGATGGCATTGAGTTCCTGAACAGAGCGATTGAGGATAGCAACCGATTTGCTGTCTATATGACTTCCATCCAGTATGGTCGCTCCATTGATGAGGCTGTGAATGATGCCAAGGATGTAACCCTGAACTTCAACCGCAAGGGTACTGGCGAATATGGCTGGCAGATGATAAGAAATCTCTATCTCTTCATCAATCCGGCGGTACAGAGCTTGCAGACCTTGGGTGCGCTTGCCAAACATCATCCTTTCAAGTTCACGGCTGTTACTGCAGCTTGGTTGGCGAGTGGTGTGCTGGTTCCTATCGTTAACGCTGCCCTGATGAGTCTGTTGGGCGGTGATGATAAGGATAAGTATTGGCAGTTCTCCAAGTGGGATAGACGAAACAACTTTATTATGTGGGTTCCTACTACTCATGAGTTCGTGAAGATTCCGCTTGCTCAGGAGTTCCGTGCCTTTTATGGAGTAGGCGATATGATTGCTTCCAAGATGATGGGTGGCGAGCTGGCAGAGGAAACTTGGAGCCAGTATGCAGAAGACTTGCTCGGTCAGGTAGTGGATATGTTTCCGCTTGATCCAACTGGATATGATGGCAACATAGCAGTCAGCCTGATGCCGAACCCTATCCGTCCTGTCTTTGAGTTGGCTTTCAATGTTGATTTCACTGGCAAGCCATTATTCAAGGACACAGAGTATAACAAGTATGACCCGAACTTTACCAAGGCATACGTGGGCACTCCTGATTGGCTGGTGCGAGTATCGAAGATGGTTAACTCAATCGGAAATGACTATCCTGATGTACAGCAGAATGCCATAGATGCTTTTGGAGACCCAAGATACAATCTGAACAACCCAGCGGTGGTTGATCACGTCTTGTCTTCCTATCTTGGTGGTGCTTACACAATGGGCAGTCAGGTGCTCGGTGTCCTCACCAAGTCACTCAACGACCCGAAGGAAATCAAGATGGCAGACATACCATTGGTAAGCAAGTTCGTGAGCAACCCAGATGATAGACCAGTCACCAAGAAGCAGGGTGATGAGTTCTGGAATATGAAGGAGAATCACGACCGAGCAGCCAATACCCTGAGCAAGTTGAAGAAGCAAGCTAAGATGGATGGCGATTACTCTATGCTGGAGCGGTTCTACGGCTCAGAGGAATATAAGCAGTATAAGCAGGAAGATGTGAAGGTGAAGAAGTATGAGGAAGACAAGAAGAAGGAACGTGCCGAGGAGAGTGGGGAAGAGTACAGACCTCACAAGCTGAATGCCGAGGATATATATAAGGCTCACGCTACTCCGAAGGATGATTTCGAGGACTTGAAGCTGAAACAACTCTATACCAAACTGAACGGATTCAAGACTTCCTACGACCTCTTGGTAGATACAGCTCCGAGTCAGAGCGATGGCTACTACAACACCAACAAGGCTGCCATTGATGCCATTGACGAGATTTCCATTGACAAGCAGGAGATTTCCGAGTTGAAGAAAGGTTTCTTGGATGATGGCAAGGATGCCTACAATGCCGAGGACATGAAGAGAATCCGTGAACTGAGAAAGCGAATCCTCTCCGTGCTGGAGCCAGCCAATAAGGTGGTTGTGGCTAACCAGAAGGCGAAGGCTGAGAAGAAGTAATGCAAATATGACTATCCCCCGAAGGTGTCATGCTTTCGGGGGATAATTGTCTCTAGGCAAGGAATCTGCTTTCAATCCGGCACAAAACACCCTTGATTTGATAGGAAAAAGTTTCAATCTGAAAGTATTAACAAAGATTATACTTTAAATTCCCTCAAAATAACTTCGTTTTCAAAAAATCCCATTATCTTTGTAGTATCTAAGAACATCTGTTTATCAGATATTTAAATCAACGGTTCAATACCATTAAACTTTAAAAACGAAACGCTTATGGATAAAAATGAAAATGACCAACGTGTCAGTAGAATGTTCGGCGAGATAGTTAAGCTTATCCCCGAACGCAGCAAGATCAAGACAGACTTGCTTTATTTCAAGTATGCGCCTATATTGGTCATGCTTTTCAGATGGTATGGTATATCTCAGTTCTATGACAACAAAATGGAGATAACGCTGTGGTATGAAGAGAACGAGGAACCTATCTGGTTCTTCTACTTCATCACTTACATTCTTTACCCGATTTCTCTTTGGAAAGGTCAGGTGTTGCACCGATTGTGTGTAGAGTGGCGCATTCCGATTTTCTATATTGCAGGAGTCAATGTGATTCACGTCATGTATGATTCCATCGTTATCACGAATCAGATGTACTATTGTGATATGTTCCTAATTACACTCATTTTAATTATATATGCTTATGTCGCAATTAGTAAATTACAGCATCATCGAAGCAGGACTTCGTGCTCTTGCAGATAAGGCACATGAATCAGCAGTAGCCCAAGCAGAAGGCAAGCCTATCCCTTGCGGTCTGTCAGAGAATGATATGGAACTGGTGGTACTCCTTACTGCCATGATGAATGATACCCAAGCCAACAAGGGCTGGTGTGCTCACGAAATGGGGAAGTCTATCTCTTCCTTTGAGAAGTATGTTCACGATGGAAAGATACCTGAGGGCATCCACGACCAGTTCGGTCACGAAAAGAAGTGGAACAAATCGCTCATCAGGTTCTTCGCCAACAAGAAGGCTTTCTTCCGCAAGCAAGCCCGAAAGTATGGCATAAGCATATAGCATCCACTACACATTATTATATATAGGAGAGACCCAATCGCCCCTCCTGTATTTTTACGACCTTTTCCGTAACCATAAATCTTTGCTCATCATATACTTATAGAACCTTTTACGAGTTTATCAATCTCTATCCATATTATTCGTATCTTTGTGCTCGTAACGTTACAAAGTGAGTATCATTTAGTGTTTAACAAAAAAGATTTCAGGATAATATGGAAAGTAAAACGTATGTATTCGGAAACGAAGGCTCAACATCCAACAATGGGATGCTCGGTCTTCTTGCGCCTCTGCTCCAGAAGCAGGGTGTTGACCCAAATATCCTTCTTGCCATGAAGGGAAACAATGGTTTCGGTGGTGAAGGTGGATGGTTCATGTGGGTAATCTTCCTCTTCTTCCTCATGGGCTGGGGTGGTAATGGATTCGGTTTCGGAAATGGTCGTGGTGGTCTTGCCAACGAGATCAACAATGACAATGGTCGTGCCCTCTTGATGGATGCCATCGGTGGCAACCGCAATGCACTCAGCAATCTTGCTACCCAGTTGAACTGCACCGAAGGTCAGATTCAGAGTGCCATTTCTGCCTTGACCTCTCAGGTACAGAGTGTAGGTAATCAGGTTGGTATGAGCGGTATGCAGACTATCAATGCGCTGCAGCAGGGTAATATGCAGATTGCTCAGCAGATTGCCAACTGCTGCTGCGAGAACCGCTTGGCTATCTGCCAGCAGACTGGAACCTTGCAGAATGCCATCAACAATGTAGCTACTGGTCAGGAGCGTGGCTTCTCTAACGTAGCTTACGAGACTCAGCGACAGACTTGTGACTTGCACAACGCAATAAAGGAGAGCACTCAGACCATCGTTGACGGACAAAAGCAAGCTGAGTTCAGGGAAATGCAGAACAAGATTGATGCCCTCCGTGAGGAGAACAGCACCTTCAAGTCTTCTGCTATGACCTCTCAGATTGTTGGTCAGGCTGTGGCTCCTATCAATCAGGTATTGGCTGGCTTGCAGAACGAGGTGGCTGGTATCAAGTGTAAGTTGCCGGAGACTGTGACTACACCTTACAGCCCATTCACTGCAGTTCCTAACTGCGTTGCTTATCAGGCTGGCTTGTATGGACTGAATGCTGCCAACAATGCAGGATTCTGGGGTTAAAGAAAGGAGGCTGCTATGTTATGGTTAAGACCTTATACTTGGGTGAATCGTAATGGCTCGGCAGCTATCGCTTCTACTGGCGTGAAGGTGAATACTGCCGATGTGGTGTTCACCTTCAAAAACCACGCTTTCGTGAATGCCAACTATAGGGGTACGATTTTCGTAAACCTGATGCAGGCTATTCCGACTGGAACGACTGGTACGCTGCCTATCCTTTTCGAGACAAACGGAGCGACACAGGCTGTGAGCAAGTTCAATGGCGAACCATTGACGGTTGCAGATGTGCCGGGTACTGGAGTGGTTCAGCTCTGGTTTGAGAGAGACACTAACACCCTTCAACTTATGACGGGTATTGTTTAACAACAGAATAGATAATAGGAGATTACATTATGTTTCAAGGTTTAAGAACAAATTCTTTATTCTATGTCCTAGACAAGGGCGAGAATCCTAGCTTGCGAATCGGTCAGGTTGTTTCGGTGAGCAACCCTCAGACGAGATACCCTTCTTTCAATAATGGCTTCACTCCTCAACCTATGGAGACTGTGGTTGATGTGAAGGTGAAGATCAATGACGAGGAAGTGGATTTCAAGCAGCTACCTGCCAACGGACAGATAGCCAACGACAAGAATCTTGTGGTAAGCGATAGCAAGGATGCCATGAGTTCCGAGGTCGATGCAATGCTGAGACAATCCAAGGCGATACTGGAGAGCGTAGATTACCACGAGAGAGTCGTAAAATCTTGCGAGGGAATGCTACTGCAACTCAACCCCCAGATAGCCAAGGAGAAGGAACAGACAGAGAAAATCAACAAGCTGGAAGGCAAGGTTTCCGGCATTGAGGGCAAGATTGACAAGATGATGGGATGGCTCCAACAGAGCATCAATAAGTAATCTCCTATCTATTCACTTTAATATCTTATGATTATGGTAATGATTGAGATTACAGAAGATAAGTTCGATGATTTGTATGACAACATCGAGTCTATGCTTGGTTTTGGCAGCAAGGCTATGTCTTGTCTGAAAAAGATGAAGCAGGATCGTATGGGTGAGCGTATGCCTGATTATCGTGACGATTGGAGAAGAGAGCGTGAGGAACGTGAAGAGCGTGAAAACAGACGTAGATTCAACAACGTGAACGATGATTGGAACTACCCGAACCGCTATGGTGAAAGAGGTGGTGGCGGCTACAATGGTGGCGGTCGATAGTGTTTAACTTGGGAGTTTGGTAGCGGCATTATGTCGGAACCAGACTCCCATTAATATTCAGCAATATGGGAAAATGCAGAATGCCATTGGATATGTATGACCTCAAACCTGAGGCAATGGTTGCCTATCTCAGATACAATGGCTATCATTTCAGCAAGAAAATGTGTGAGTGGGCGGTGAAGCAGATGTATAAGTACGACCCTTCCACCAAGCGTGATGTTGGTATCTCGTTTTGGGATAAGGAGAAGGTGGATGCCTTGCTGCTAGGTCAGGGGATTGAGGTGAAGAATAAGATAGGCTACGACCATGTATATGTGGCGAATATGGCGAGGGCAGACTTCTATAAATCTTCCATCAAGGATGAGGAGCAGCTAGCCCAGTTCATCAAGGATATGGTGGATGATGCCGACCAGAAGGATGGCTTCATCTTTAACAGATTCTATGCCGACTGCTGCCACAATGGTGTACCTATTCCTTGGGAAGATGTATTATGATCAGAAGAGTAATACAACTCCCGAAGTACGATTGGAGCATAGTATGTTTCATAGGTTATCAGCCAACCAATACCGATGAGATATGCTATGCTCTTTCTGATATTGGATGCAGCGGCAATCCATTATCAGAAGCCCAAGAACATCTAACCAAGCAGAGTGCAGACAGAGGTCTCACGTATTCCAACCTTGCCCAACGGATAAGCGTTCTTGCCATAGGTAAGGGCAATGCCGCAAGTATCATCAATACCATCGGTCACGAACTCCTGCATGTAGTAGCTCATATCTGTGAGCAGGATGGAATTGATATTCTAAGCGAGGAGCCATGTTATATGATGGGGAGTTTGTGCGAGCAGTTCTTTAAGGTGTATGGTTAATATGTATGGGGAGGAGGCTTGCTACTTGCTTGGTGGATTGGTGCAGGCTACATTTTTTAACACCAAAAAAGGAGCAAGTCTTGAATAATTATTGTATCTTTGCACCAAATTAAACATTCAAACTTATGAAGAAGAAAATTAAAGTTTATTCTATAGGGGTACTTGTTTGCATCATCTTTGACGTTACATTTGCCACTTTGGTTACTATTTATAGTAAAACACCGGTTTCTGATTATATCATTATGGGTATATTTCTTTTAATTTCTGATTTTGTGATTCTTGGAATGAGCTATACTTACTTAAATGAAAAATCAGAAAATAAATGTTTGGTGATTAAACTGCCTGGTACAGTAGATGATGATAGTTTGCCTAAGTTAAAATAGAAACAGAAAAATTGAAGAGTAAATACAAGAAGAAGGGAGTGTTGTTTAGCACTCCCTTCTTTATTTATATGTTTTACTCCCCATACTTTGGCTCCTCATACACCAAGTTATGCTTATCTACGTAAGCCTTGGCTTCTGGGTATGTGTCAAACTCTACTGCGGTGGCATCTACTGCTGGGAATACCTCAGCATTATCACCTTCTTCTGTGAGAGGGAACACCATCTTGGTTCCCTCATGTACTACCTTATATTTCTTTGTTAACTTATTCATATCTTATTTTCTTTTAGTTCTAACTTATTGTTTAAAAATGCTCTTCTTATGCCGGGGTAACAGAAACCGTATATCCCTTCTGTTGCAAAGTAGCGAGTGCAGAATCAGATGCAGATGTACGAGTACCTACGATAGAGATAGTTTTCATCCATGTAGGGAATGCTGCAACATTTGGATGTGCAGTACACTTAGCCATACCTATCAACATATCATCGACGTTGGTCACCTTAGCATAACCACTCCAGGCAGTGATGTATTCAGAGGTATCTCTTCTTGTCCAATTAAGCACTGTCTTAGAAGCATCTTTGCCAAAAGCTATATAGTAGCATTTAGCTGGCAATTTGGCGAAATCACCTGTTAAATTGCCAACATCAACGATACGGATTTCTTGCAAAGGACAATTTCTGAATGCACTAATATCTCCATATACAGAAGTTTTATTGAGTTCCAATAAAACTAATTTTGTCAGATTATTTAATGCACTGATGTCGCCTGAGACGTTAGTGTTGCTCAATTTTAAAGCTAACAATGCAGTATTGTTAGAAAATGTGCTTATGTCGCCTGAGACGTTAGTGTCGTTTAAATAAATATTAGTAAATGCAGTGTTGTTCTTTAATGCACTGATGTCACCAGTGACGTTAGTTGCGTCTAAATGAAGAATTGACAATGCAGTGTTGTTCTTTAATGCACTGATGTCACCAGCAATCTTTGTGCTTGATAAATATAAAGTTGACAATGCAGTGTTGTTCTTTAATGCACTGATGTCACCAGTGATGTTAGTGTTTTGCAAACTGATATACATTAAGCTAAGAGCATTCTCAAATGCGCTGATGTCACCTTTAGCTGTAAACGTGTCTATCCACGTTAATGAATTAGAATACTTCAATCCATCAATATTGATAGATTTGTATTTTCCACTAGTATATCCACTCACGTTTCTGTTTATGCCACTTATTAAGGAAACTTTATATTTGTTCTTAATAGACAATTCATAGTTTCCATTAGAGATAAAGAACTTTTCGCTAGTTATGGTTTTTACCTTTCCATAATTTGCAGAAAGATTTTCATCTGTAAAATAGCCGTCACCAACAATACTTACTTCTGTTGGTTCAGTAAACTGCAAATCCATACCTTGCGTTAATTTGGATGGATCTGGAGCGGAGGTAACATTTATTCTAAACTCTCCAATTTTGAGCAAATCAGAATTATCTACTGCTCCATTTAATTTTGTTACTAAACATTTATTCATAATTTATAATATTTATATTATTATTATTATTAATTGTTTCTTGTATAGTTATATACTTTATCCATGTTGGCTGTATTCTGTTCAATCCATTTCTGTACTCTATAAATATTGTCACAGTGTTTGAATTTGCTAATGGGAGAATAAGCACTAACAGTATGTGGAGTATTTACAGATAAGGCAGATGTTGCTTTTATACACTTGTACTTGAAATAACCCATCTGTTCATTAAGACCAAATGAAACCACATCACCTACGTTGTATGCATGTGCAGCATCGAATGTCTCGGATGTATATGTCTGAGGATTTCCATTGCCATCAAGAACAGATTCCCAATATTCACTTCGCACAATGCTATCTGCAATACATGGAGAATCAGACCATTTCTTGTATTCCTCTTTGAAGAAGTCTGTACCAATACGCATACACCAATCTTGAAGAAGTCCGAAGATATTATCAGCAGATGCAATGCCTAAATCTGCAAGATACTTGTAGCGAGCATTAAGTTCTGTGGTATAATACTTCACGATATATCCGTTAGGCATGTTAATAGAGCCATTAAGATGAGAACTAAGAACATTTGTTATCTGATTACCTTGGAAATGAGCACCAAAAGATACATCACAGTCATAAAGATTAACCCACCATTTAATACCATCATAAGTAAACCATTGCCAGTTTTTACTAAATCCATCAGAGTTTTTTAATAGGTCTGATACTATAATATAATCAATAAGATTTTCTACATCATAGTACTTTTCAAACACTGCCTTGAATGATTTCAAATTCTCATCTGTTTTGCTTGATGTCTCGTAAGTAGAGGCAGCAGCCTTAATGATATTAATTGTATTTGCGAAGTCTTGAATATACTTTTTAACCTTGGCGGTCCTTTGCAAGTTTTTCTTAATCTTTGAAGAAATGGCAGTACCATCAGGAAGTTGTCCTGCTGCTATCCAAGTGTTCACCTCTTCTTCTCCAGCAATCTCCTCTTGCTTGATGTCAGCATCGTACTTGTTACCTCCAATAGCATAGAGATTCTTGGGATTACGCACCTCAAACCCATTATCTCCTGTACCCCATACAATTTTTCCATTCCATAGGATATTGTAGTCAATCGTACCATCAAGATGTACATTTTCAGCGGTACTTTTATCCAAGTGATAGTTATCTCGGTGCTTCTTCAACTGGAAAGAGAAGATGCCATAAAATTCGCCTTTAAAATATACTGCCACTGGGAAACCATCAGGGAAACATCTTGCCCCTGTGTCAGTAAGAAGTTCATAATCTCCTACATGCGGATTGCCAAGACTCTTTGTTGTAGTTCCTATTTTTGACATGTCAAGAAGAGCCTTTTTCCAAGGGCGGTCATACATATTTCCTCTTGTTCGTACAATCTGGTCATATAGCTTGTAAGACACAGCACCAACCCCACGGAAGAAGTCTGTATAATATGCCTTCATGTGGAAGCTGTCTTGTGGAACCCAATTTCCAATTTTTACCTTTGGAGTATCATCGCCAATCCATTCATCATCACAAAAATCAATAGCAACATTCTTCTTAATAAAATTCAAAGAAGAGTTGCCTTGTGCATTGAGAATAGCGTGCTTCTTGAAGTAGTTACCCTGCATATCCCAAAATTCCAAGAATGCTTTCTTATTCTGAGTCTTGGTTGTAGGCATTGAATCAATATTAGAGACATTAATAATAGCAAAGCGAGGCTCTGGTATCTGAATGAAACTACTTTCACTCCAATCAATAGGTGTCTTTACATCAAAGCCATTTGCTTTCAAAGCATCTTGTATATTGTTCACACTATTGCCTTGGAGATTGATATTTGACACATCAAGGTTAGTAACTTCCATAGCATACTCATGTTTCTTACCACTTGAATCACGATAAGACATTACCTTTCTATCTGCATCTGTTGTAATCTCAGTTCTCCCCTCAGGGTCTTCAATATGCTCAAACTCCTCTGGAATGGTCTCAGACTTGGCATTGTGGATATAATGACTACCATCATTGTAAGTAGCAGAAAGAACCTTTCCGTCTGCATCTTTCTCTACTGCCATATACTCAGGATTCTCCTGCAAAGAGAAAACGTCAAGAAGTTCTTTGAGATTAGAATCTATTGTGCCTACCTTCTCCTGCAATGATGTAAGGTCTGATTGTAGCTGAGAGATAACTTTCTTCAAGGCATTGACTGCATGGATTTCGCCAATGATTTCTCCGTCTCTTCTGATACCAAAAACCACCTTATCATCTGCATCAAGCCAAACAGCAAAGTATTCCTTATTCTGAATGACATGATACATTTCATTGAGAGGATAATATGGTTTGCCTGAGTCTCTGTAGAAACCAAACAGAACCTTATCATCTGAATCCACTATAGCTTTGATAAACTCCTCATTTTCGATTACTCTAAAGCACTCTTTTACTTCATCATCAATGAGAGACTTTCCTTCCTCTTTGTCAACCTTGCTTTTCTGCAAAGCAGTAATGCTTGCAGAAAGCTCTTCCTTGGCAGCATTAATAGCTTTAAGAATATCTGTCTTATCCTGCTGGCACTGGTTGATAATTTCCTGCAACTTTGCTCTGATTGGTGCAGGAATACCCTTGCCCCACTCAATGGAACCATCAAGCTGGATTCCAAACAAGAAGTGGTCTTCTGCATCTACTATTGCCTTGATGAACTCAGGAGACTCAATTTCACGGAATGGAAGTGCAAACTGGGAGACTACCTTATCCTTTGAATCACCAAACTCTTGGGAAATATTCTCCTTGTTGAACTTCTTGTTTGCAAGTTCATCAATGGCTCCCTGTGCAGTGATTGAATCAAGACCACTCTCTGTGTTTTCGTATGTTACTGCTGAGGCTTGGCTTGCACCACCACTTGCGGAAATACCCTTGATGGCTTCCTCCATCTGAGTGCTGCGAGTCTGCAACAATGAAATATCATCATCGTTGGCGGTGATTTGCTGCTGCTTATCATTAATCTGAGACTGAAGGTCTGTGTCCTTCTCTTTCAGTTGCTTGACAGACTTATCTACATCTTGGATCATCTGACTTAAATCCTCTGGGAGACCAGTGGCGGCTTGGATGGTTTTGCGAAGCTCTGGGTCGAATTTCTCGATGCCAAGCGTATCGTCTGCTACCTTTTCATTTGTGACTGAGCCGTCTTTGATTTTTTCCGTAGTTACAGATCCGTTGGCGAAATGTTTGGTCTCCAAGGATGCCTCACGAACTACCCTGCCATCAACCGACTGGTTGCCAAGTTTCGGGTTTGTAATAGCTCTCTCCTCTACCTTCTCAGTTGTTACAGCCAGGTCGTTGAGCTTCTCGGTGATGATTGCCTTATCCTTAACCTTATCGTAGGTGACTGCCTCAGGAGAAAGTTTGGAGTTATCAACTGCGCCATCATTCAACTTATCCGTGGTTACTGCCTTGTTGTTGATTTTTTCGGTCTCTACGGATGAGTCGGCAAGTTTGGAGGTGGTGATGTTTGCATCTGCTACCTTGTCGGTGGTGACGGATGCTGCATCCAGTTTATCGGTGGTTACCGATTCATTTTCCAATTTCTCTGTAGTAACGGCTTTGTCGGCAATCTGTGTAGTTCCGAGTTGGTCGGTCTTGTTGACCTTCTCGTCAAGAATCTCCTTGGTGGATTTACCAGAACTCTCATCCTTCACATACTTAGTATATGTCAAGGTCTCATCGGCTCTTCCACTTACGAGCGTGTTGTTGTATTTTACTTCTTCTGCCATATTATTTTAATTTAGCGTTATATGTATATTCTCCTGCTTTCAACTCATCTGACCAATAATAGTATATATCTCCTACCTTAGTAGAGTTGAGATTTGCCGTGAACCCTGACTGAGTGAAGACAACAGGAACACGGCTGGCAAACCAGATATATGGTTTGTCCTTGGTGGTAGTGATGGTGATAGACTTATCAACCATATCACCCACACCCTTGGTCAGTTCATCCATATTGAACTGGCACATATTCTTGGCAGCGGTGGCTCCGTAATAGTAGATATTATCATCGCCATTCGCCATGATGCTTACGTAGCCTGATACGGCTGGAATCTCAATCTTGCCATCCTTGTAAGCATCTCTTGTGATGTCGGCTCCATCCATGACTACTTTCACTAAACCGATGTTGAATCCTTCGGCAGGAGTAAGAGTTGCCTCAAATTTCTCACCCAACTTCAATGTGGCAGGAGTAGAGGAGAGAGTAACATCATCCAGAGAATAGACAAATGTACAATCAGACTGATTCTTGGTGACCATATAATATCGAAGGTCGAACATTCCAACCGTCTCACCTTGGAAGACTCCTACTGGAACTTTCACCCTTTGATTGGTCTCTATGATCTGCAAGATGTTTCGCTCCACACTCTTCATCGCATAACCATCATAAGTCCACGAAACGGCTACATTGTAGTTTCCGATTTCCAAGGTGGATGGAATATTGCATACCAGCACATTATGCTCGATGCCACCGATAGAAGTAGGAACGATGATGGAATCATCGAAGCAGCATTGCAGTTCCACCTTGATATCGGATGCTTGTGTCATATCGAAGTCAACCAAACGATTGAACTCCTTAGACATTTCCATCTTCCGCACCAAGATATGAAGCTTGAAAGCATTTCCTTGTACTATTTTATAAATCATATTTTGATACACATTATTAATAATAGCGCAAAGATAGGCAGAATTTTCTCTACCTATCTCTTATCCATTAACTTTTGGACATTAAATCAATCCCTTCCATCTGAGGAACTTGCGCTTGCGGCTGCGCTTTCCTCTCTCGCTCTTGCAGTTGGTATGATAGACACAATCACGGAAGAGGTCTCTTGACTTCATATCCTTATCTACCAGTTTAGTCTTCTTGAAAGCCTCGAAGAGTGGACGGTTCATAATCATCAGGTTGCCCTTCTCCGTAGGTAGGACAAAGTAGATTTCACCCTTGTTCTTCTTTGCTGCATAGTCTGCCTTAGCCGTAGCTTGGCGGTACATAATCTCGCATTTGATGCGCTTGAAAATCTTAGTAATCTTCATAATCGTATAATTAAAGTTGAAACTATATGATGGTTGCTGCCGAAACAGAAACCTTTTTTCTCATTACTCTAGCCTGAATCTGAATCATTTTTGGCATTTCCATTTCATTGAAGCAGATATGGAGTCCGATGGCTCTTGTCATGAGCAAATCATCGTGCTTTCCGTCTGCTGCTTCATATACGGTTCCGTTCTTCTCGTAGGTGAGATACTCATCTAGGCATCTATCGTCTCGTTCTACATAAAGATGTTCACGGATCACCTGAACCAGTACAGAGATAACCATCGGCTTGGTTGCCACATTAGTGTGGAATCCATACTTCACTGGAACCTTATTCTTGATGTCTGACTCACTCTGCTTGCGTGCATAGAGATTGTCATAAACGTCCTTGATTTGATTCAGGATGAACTCAGACTGATCACCGCCTTCCAAGATATGCTCCTTGTCTTTCGTCTCCAAGGTGTTGGATTCAATCACCAAGAGGGCATTATCATAGAACTTGGCTATCTGTGCTGCTTTCCAAGCCAGCAAGTCCATATCAATATGCCCATACCATTGGGCTACCACATACGGCTTGCCACCTTCCATCATCCAGTATCGGTCGAAGACACAGATAACAGACCAGTCGGCATTCTTGCTTCGTCCACCAATATCCACGACCACTAGATAGCGGTTGGTAACCCTGCAATCGTCAAAGTACTCCGGCTTGCTCCATATCCATAGCTGACCCTGTTTGTCTTCACAGAAGCGGACATTCTGCATACACTTCTTGCCCTTGTAACCGTCACCATATACATCCCCGATAAACTTCGGTGCTCGGCATCCTTTTCTGAACTTGTCAACCTTATCCTCTGCGAATACCTTGGCTCCTGAGTGTTTGAAGGCTTCAATATCATCGGTAGGGTATCCAGCAGCCATATCAGCGTGGTCGGTGAATTTCTTTCGCTCAGCCATATACCAGTTGATGGCTTCAAGCGGAGCACCCAGTGTCCACAACTTCCAAAGGTATGTGCCCGGCTCCTCTCGGTCGGACATCGTGTTGCTGTTGTTCCTATTCTCGTATAACCATTTGGTAAACTCCACCTTCTGCTTCTTGGTTTCAAAATCAAGATGATACATATCGTATATCTCGAACCAAGGAACAAAGAACGGCTCGAACTGGGATTCACCCTTTTTGGCTGCAATCCATTCCTTGTGGAAGAAGTTGCCAGTACCATTGGCGGTGGACTCGTAGGCTATCATCGTATATGGTCGATATAAGATACCATTGGTGGCATTCTGTACCACTTCCTCAGGAGATTTGCCATCTGTCTTTTTCCACAGACCCACCTCGGAAAGATGAACCAAGTTGTAGTCTTCACCATTGGCTGATAATGGTCGCTCCATAGAACCCACCTTGATTTTGCAGAATCGCTGAGGAACCTTCTTCACGTTGCCGGATGTACCCACACCCACAAACTTAGGTTCGTTCTCAGAGTAGGCTTCACCCATTTCATAGAGGAATTTGGTAGGGAAGTTTTTCAAGGCTTCCTCAAACATTCCTCGGATGGTCTCTGCGGTGTCCTTCACCTGAGCAACAATCAGCGAGTTGAGACCCTTTTCCCACATTAATTGCATCCAGAGCATATACATCTGAATGACCGTTGAACCTCCCCATTGTCGAGCCTTCAAGAGGATGAGTCGGATAGGGCGGTTCTTCTTTCTTCTCTCCTCCAGCCACCTGAGCAGTCTGCGCTGCGGTCTTCTCAGCACAAAACGGAAGGGGAGACCTCCACCTTTCGGTTTGATATAGATGAACATGGCGAAGAAGAAGAAGGGGTCGTGCTTCATCCTGATTCGGGTGAACTGCTCCACCAGTTGCTCCATTTCCTCTTCAAGGTTGTATGGCTCATCCATATCCGCATGCAGTTCTTCAATCACCACCTTGCAGCTACCCAGTTCCAGCAGCATCTTGATGAGCGGAATCTTCTTCATGCTCATCGGGAGGTGCTGCTTCTGAATCGGGAAGTCTGGCAGGAAGAGCAGGAATCGCTTATCTCCACAACCATCACCCTTGATCGGGCTGAAAGGAGTGTTGATTTCCTTGATGCGCTTCTCATTCTCTGTCAGGATGCTCAATACATGTTTGTCTAGTGCATCAGTCAGCTTGGTTCTTATGGCTACTTGTCTTGGCATATCGGAGAATTAAGATACCCCCACAACAGACCGACTACATAGCAATAGATGTGGATGCCCACTGCCATGCAAGGAATGAAAAATCCTACACATATATACGAGAGAATAATGATGTTGTATCTCACCTTCTTCTCTACGAATGGGGCGATATATCCCATATAGGCATATACGAAACCGCTGAGACCGATGATGGGTACGCTAGAACTGGGGTAATAGCTTACGGCTATTAGATAGAACACCACCATATCTACGATGCCGCAAGGTCTGGCTTTCAGGCATTGATGCAGCACCCAAAGGTTGATGGCAGCATGGAAGACGTTCTGATGGAAGAACGGATAGGTAAGTCGGTTCTGCATAGAGCAACCATCATAGAGACCCATCCCATCATAACCAAGGAATGTGATACACATTATTATAATGTACCCAGCATAAAGCGCAATCTTTTCTTTCTTAGTTCGTAACATCTTTCCTTCTCCTCCTTTCTCACCTTATGAAGAATTACGTGTATTGATTTCGGAGAAAGATAGAAACTTGGAGCCTCCTGATTGCACACGTAACTAATGGCATCCAACTTGGTGATGGAAGGATGCTGCTTGGTATAATCAATAAATCTGCGGTATATTTCCTGAAACATTTCTCTCTTGGTAGGGTTCATGTTATTCAAGGATTTCCCTTTGATCATCGTCAGAATAACATTGTAAGCCCTGATATCCGAGACCCAAAAACGCTTGCTTGAAGATTGCAGTAATCTCTGCTCAATCTCCAAGAGGCTGATATTGTCTCTTACTGATATGATTTCCTTGTAAGCCCTCAATATGTCAGCGTTTCGCTCTTGTGTAAAGTCACATCGTGATCCTTTATGTTTCATTTTCTTATGATGCAAAGTTACAAAAAAGTATTGAAACAACCAAATTATTCATATACGATTAATTAAAGTTAACGGATAAGATTGATTATAGGCGGAAAAGCATTACTTTTGGGCATTGATTTATAAATTAATACATATATATATGCCTGATAATATAAATACGGAACAGAATGCTGGTGCTGCTGCACAGCAAGCTACGAAGACCAAGAGAGACTTGGCTTTGGAGCGTTTAAAGACTCGTCACCCCGATACCGAGTATGCGGATGATGAAGCTATCTATGGTGCTATCAATGATGATTATGATGCTGACCAGAAGTCTTTGCAAGGTTACAAGGATAACGAGAAGGCGATGGCTGACTGGATGGGAAGTGACCCTGCAGCGGCTACCTTCCTGCAAGCGATGAAGGCTGGCAAGAGTCCTTATGCAGAATTGATTCGTACCCACGGAGAGGATGCTATCGACTACTACTCTGATCCTGATAATGCTGACGAGATTGCCAATGCTCAGTCTGAGTTCTTGAAGAATGCGTCTGATGGCAAGAAATTGCAGGAGGAGTACGACAAGAATATGCCAGCCAGCTATGCGGTCTTCGACAAGCTGGAGGAGAAGTATGGCGAGGAAGCGGTGAATGAAGCTATCGACCAGTGCTTTCAGACGATGAACAATGTGGTGAAAGGTATCTTCACCGAGGATATGATTACCGCTTTCATCAAGGCAAAGAATCACGATAGCGATGTGGCTGATGCTGCTCACGAAGGTGAGGTGCGTGGTAAGAACACCAAGCACATGAAGAACTTGGAGCTGCGCAAGAAGGGCGATGGTACTGCAGACCTTGACTCAGCGAATGCCGAGACCAAGAAGACCGACAACCAGCCGGAACTTGGTGCGCTTGGCAGGGCTACCCGAAGAGGAAACATCTGGGAGCGTGGAAACGAGAAGCGAACACGCATCCGATAAGATAGAGTTAGATTTATATAATGTTTAATTAATATTTAGGATAATGAAAGTAACAAAAAGTACATTTAATCGACTGTTCTCCATTTTCATTATGGTGATGGCAGTTATTTTTTGTGTAAACGGTCAGGTGCTGATGGCTGAGGCTACTCTTCCTGATGGCGGTACTTCTGAGAGTGGTCACCCTGCGGAGGCTGGCGGTGCTCCTGCTGCTGGTGAAGCTGGCAATGGTGGTGCGGCTCGTCAGAATGAGGGTATCGCTACCGAAACCAAGGGTCGTGAGCACTTCAACGAGAAGGGTATTGAGTTTTACAACAATGACATCAACGAGAAGATTATCAAGATTCGCCCGATGGCAACACCAGTGGATCAGATTTCCCGTTATGCCACAACCAAGTCGGCAAGCTCCTTTGTTGTTGAGTATTGGAGTATCGGTACTCGTCCTATCCGAACCACAGTAAAAGAGAATACTGAGACAAGTACTGGTACATCTATGGTCTTGAAGGTAGAAGACCCTGAAATGTTTACGCTTGATGATACCATCCGAGTGGTAGGTGTGAAGGCTGTCACTAACTATAAGGGTGTCGCTTATTCAACCATTACTGATGCTCCTACTCCTGATTTGGTGCTCTGTGTGTGCGGTAAGGACACAGAAGGCTATCCTATCGTGTATGCCATTAATGGTAACATGGTCAGCAAGCAGCCTATCGGTGTTCCTGCCTTGAAGCAGGGTCAGAAGTTGATTCGTATGGCAAAGAGCTGCGGTGAGCTGGATGTACAGACTGGTCGTTTCAACAACCTTCCTGATTCTGATATTCAGTACTGCCAGAACTTCATGATTCAGGTTGAGCAGAGTACCTTCGATAAGATTGCTGACAAGCGAGTGGATTGGGATTTCTCAGACATCGAGGAGGATAGTATCTATGATATGCGACTTGCCATGGAGGGTTCTTATCTCTTCGGTGATATGGCTTGCATCAAGCATACTACCAAGAACAATTCAGCTCAGTGGTTTACCAAGGGTATCTGGTGGATGGCTGGCAAGGATATTGAGGTAGGTCATATTGCTACTGCCGATGAGATCAAGAAGGGCTACACCAAGAATGAGCGAGTTATCACAGACTTGGAGCTGGTAGATGTTTCCAAGGATATGTTTGTCGGTACTGGTATCGGCAACAAGCGCAAGGTGGTTATCGCTGGCTCAGACTTCGTCCGTGCATTCAGTAAGATTGATTCTGACAAGTTCCGCTTGAAGGACACCGTTGAGGTATGGAACTTGAAGTTCAAGAGTTGGGAGACAGACTTCGGTGAGGTGTTGATGATTCACTCAGAGTTGTTCGACCTCTTCGGTATGAGTGACTGCGGCTTCGCTCTTGACCCTGAGTTCTTGGTGAAGAGAGTACACTTGTCTTGGACTCGTAACGTTCTCGACTTGAAGAAGGCTGGAATCCGTAACACCGATGCAGTAGTTATTCAGGAGGTTGCTTGTCTGTACTTGAAGTACCCTAAGGCACATGCTCGTATGCGACTTGCCAAGGTTCCTACATCTGAGGCAGAAGAGACCAAGGCTGCTGCTTAATGCAGGGCAAATTCGGCAAATTATTCATTAAATAGAGAGGGGTGTGGGCACTAGCCCCATCCCTTTTTTCATAACACATATATAATAAGGTATAATCATGTATAAGAAATATCAAGCTGGTACGGATTTGTCGTTCAGCGTTATGGTTGGTAACGAACGAGTGAGAGTTGTCTTCGAGGGCAAGACTATGGGTTGCAGTATCTATGGCACTAGAGACGAGAAGTTGCAGAAGGCTATCGAGTCTCATTATTGGTTCAATGACAAGTTCTTCTTGGTGGAAGCCGTTGACGAGAAGAAGGAAGCTGCCGAAGCCAAGAAGAGAGCGGCTGCCAAGACCAAGAAGAAGGCGGCTGATGAGAAGAAGACCCATATCGTGACAGACTTTGAGGATGCCAGAGACTATCTGGCTGAGACCTTCGGTGTGAGCCGCTCGAAGTTGAAGACCAAGGAGGACATCTTGTCTATTGCCAAGGAAAAGGGTGTTGAACTAGAAGGACTTGAATAATGAAGAAGTATGCTGTATCTGATTTGGTGAAAGAAGTGAAGGTGCTCTTGGACAGAAACCAAGAGTCTTCCGGCTTGCTGACTCCCGATGATACTGATACGCTCTCTCAGGCAGAACTTATCAAGAGTAAAATCGTAGATGCAGCAAGTATCATTCTTTCCGATGCACCAATAGATATGGTGGATGGAATCAAGCTAGACAACATCAGCGTATCTTGGGCATCGAAGAACAATGCTTATGTCGGCACGGTCTATATGCCAGCCGATATGATCAGGTTGCTCAGTGTAAGAGCCAGCGACTGGAACCGCAATGCCGAAATCATCACCGAGAATGATGAAGCCTACAAGTATCAGGGCTGCAAATATGGAGTGAGGGGCAATCCCGACAGACCTATTGCGGCTATCATCCATACCAATGGCGGTAGATACCTAGAGCTATATACGAGCAAATCGAATAGCGTGACGGTTGACTTCACCTATGTGGCTCAGCCGGAAATCATCACGGAAAGCAGTGGTGCAGGGTATATCAATCTACAGAGCAACCTGAAAGATGCTATCCTCTATATGGCTGGCTATCTCACTTGCGTGAGTATGGGAGATACCGATACTGCGGCTGGGTTATTGGGTGTAGCCAGAAAACTGGCACATATTGTCGAACCAACAACATCGTAATCATGGCAAAGAAGAAAGAAAAAGCAAAGTTGTTGTCGCTGAGCAAGGTGGTGGACAGAGAGGAACTGGATAGCGTAAAAGCTTCCAAGAACCGATTCGACAAGCCATACGAGCGTGCCTTCTCCATCCTGCTTGAAGCACAACGATACTATAACAACATGGATAACTTCCGAAAGCGTAGGGAGAGAAACAAGCGGTACTGCTATGGAGACCAGTGGGGAGATCTCATTGAAATCGAGAATCGGTGCGGCTTTACCAAACGTATCAAAGAGGAAGACTATATCCGTGAGCAGGGTAGTGAGCCGTTGAAGAACAACCTGATCCGAAGGCTGGTGAAGAATGTGCTGGGTGTGTATCGCTCACAGAGCAAGGAACCTACCTGCAATGCGAGGGATAAGGATGAAAAGCGGTATGGCGAAACGATGAGCGTGGTGCTGCAATGCAACCGACAACTGAACCGAGAGACGGAAATGGATGCCCGAACGATGGAGGAGTTCCTGATCAGTGGTGCTGCTATCTACAAGAAGAAGTATGGATGGCGAAGGGGAAGGTTGGATTGCTGGACAGACTATGTGAATCCGAACAATTTCTTCATAGATAACAATATGAGGGATTTCCGTGGCTGGGATGTAAGTTGCTTGGGCGAGGTTCACGACATTACCATCGGCAATGTGCTTCGGGAATTTGCCAAGACTCCTGCCGAAGCAAGGAAGTTGAAGGAGATTTACCGACTGGCTGCTGACCGAGATTTCGTAATAGCCGACTGCACCCAGCGTTTCGGAGAGTTTGATCCGAAGACCATCGACTTCATGAATCCTGCCAATCCTTCACTCTGCCGAGTGATTGAGGTTTGGCGCAAGGAGAGTAAGCCACGCTATCGCTGCCACGACTATAACAATGGTGACGATTTCAAGATTGACATTGAAGATAAGGCTGATATTGTAGATGCTGAGAACAGAGACAGAATCAGGCGAGGTATGGCTGCTGGCATGATGGAAGAGGATATTCCGCTGATTGAATACGAGTGGTTTATGGATGATTACTGGCATTTCTATTATCTTTCTCCTTTCGGTGACATTCTGAGAGAAGGCGAGACTCCTTATGCCCACGGAGAGCATCCATACTGCTTCAAATTCTATCCGTTTATTGATGGCGAGATTCATAGCTTCGTGGAAGATGTGATTGACCAGCAGAGATACGTGAACCGACTTATCACGATGTATGACTTCATCATGCGTGCGAGTGCCAAGGGTGTGCTGCTCTGTCCTGAGGATTGTCTGCCGGATGATATGAGCTGGGATGATTTCTGCGATGAGTGGAGTAGATTCAATGGTGTGGTGAGATATAAGCCGAACAAGAGCGGTCAGGTTCCTCAGCAAGTAGCCAATAACTCAACGAACATCGGTATCGGTGACTTGCTCAACTATCAGTTGAAGTTCTTCGAGGATATATCGGGTGTGAATGGTGCGCTGCAGGGTAAACCAGGAGTATCGGGTACGAGTGGTTCACTCTATGCCCAGCAGACACAGAATGCCACCATGTCGCTGCTTGACATCTTGGAGAGTTTCAGCCAGTTTATCATTGATGGTGCTTACAAGACGGTGAAGAATATGCAGCAGTTCTATGATGTGGCTCGTAACTTCAACATCGTTGGCAGGGCAGGACAGATTGTTCGCTATGATCCGAAGAAGATTCGTGATGTAGAGTTTGACATCAATATCACCGAGAGCACGGCTACTCCTGTATATCGTCAGATGGCAAACGACTTCCTGATGCAGTTGTGGCAAGCTCAGGCTATCACCTTGGAGCAGTTGTTGCAGGTAGGTGATTTCCCATTCGGTGACGAACTTCTGCAGTCGGTATCATCCCAGCAGGAGGCAATCAAGAATGGCGAGACTCCACAAGGATTCTCTCCTCAACTGCAAGCGCAAGTGGATCAGGCATCCCAGAGCAATCCGAAGGCTCAGGCGATGCTGCAGCAGATGATGAGTGGTCAGGGTGTGCAGCCTAGCGAGCAGTATGCACCGCTCTCTGTTTAGTTTATAGTTTATAATTTTAATAGTTATGATAGCAGACAAGACGAACGACAAGAAATGGTATGGCAATGGCAAGGACAATGCCGACCAAGGAAGCAATGCCAACAAGGGTATTGCTACGGAGACCAAAGGTAGGGAAGACAATCCCGACCTTTACGAGAATGACGTACTCGGCAAGGTGGCGAAGCGCAAGAAGAATGACATCTGGTCAAGGGGTGGCGAGAAGAGAACTAAATTCAAGGACGAATAAAAAATGAGGTGTTTTATCGTAACTGTATTCTTCTGATATTCAGATGGCTACAGAAATCTTTGTGAGTTTATGGTGCTCAGCGCAAGATATATGTATCTTTGCAGCATCATAAACTCTTAATTTTTATATATTATGGATTTTGTAGATTTCGTTGATAAGTATCAGCAGGATATGACTCCTGAACAGATGTTGAGTATAGCCAAGGCTATGGGTAAGTATCTCTCATATAAGTTGAGCGATGTAGAGGTACATCATCTTTGTGCGATGGTGTATGGTGTATTAAGCGAAGGGCATTTTGACAAGCACTTTGCTGATGATGCCATCAAGAAAATGTGGTACGAGGATGAGGATGGAACCAAGCACATGGCTCCTTTCTTTACGGACGAGGAGATAAAGGAAGCCTTTGACCAGCATAAGGATGATATTTCCGACTACAACATCTTTGACTTGGCGGTTACGATGAATCTGCTCAGAAGCGACCATCATAAGCTGCTGAAACAATATAGCAAGGATGAGGAGGAATTGAAGGAAATGGTGGTGATGATGGCTATTGAATACCTTCAAGACCCTGACTGCTTGCATCCTACAAGCAAGATATGGCACAACATTAACGGATAAGATAATAGTTACGGGAACATATCTTATCTTTGCATATTATTAATAATATATAAAGATAAGATATGACTCCAAACGTGCGTGAAGGTTTGCAATATGGTGCAGCTATTGGAATGTTAGCGAGTGGTGTTGTCCTCACCTTCCTATCATTCTTTCTCAATAATTATGTAGTTTCGGATGGTGTACTCTGGTACGTCAGCCAGACGTTGGTTTACTCTGGAGCGATATTCGGGGTAAACGTTTATTTTAAGACTAAGTTGGGCAACTTTGAGAGTATGGTGAAGAACGAACTCGCAAATATGCAGAAACAACAAGTGAAGGAGGGCAAGTAACTATGAAGGTAACAAGAAAACAGATTTTAGAGATTATGCCAAATGCCAAGGATAAGGTGGATGCTTTCTTGCCTTACATCAACGGCTATGCCGAGGTTTTCCATATTGATACACCGAAGCGAATGGCACATTTCTTGGCTCAGATAGCCCACGAAACCAGCGAGCTGAGATATACCAAGGAGGTGGGCAACAAGGCTTACTTCCACAAGTATGATGAGGGCAAGTTGAAGAATATGCTAGGCAACCTGAAAGATGGCGATGGCTACAAGTATAGGGGCAGGGGCTTGATTCAGATTACGGGCAGAGCCAACTATCAGGCTTACCAGAAGAGCAAGTACTGCAGAGGTGACATCATGGAGCATCCCGAACTGCTGGAGCAGCCATTGGGTGCAACCAAGAGTGCGATGTGGTGGTGGTGGAAGCACGGCTTGAATGAGCTGGCTGATAGTGATAGCTTCCTAGCAATCACCAAGACCATCAATGGCGGCACCTACGGCTTGGAGCACAGACGAACATTCTTGAAGAGAGCTAAGGCTGCATTAAAAGTATAGGCTTATGAAGAAGTGGTATGATTCAGATGTATGGCAGTTGCTGATCTACATTTTGGCTATGCTGCTGGTAGCATTTCTTATGTCGGGATGTAAGACTTCCTACGTCCCGATGGAGAAATTCGTATATCGTGACGTAGTAAAATGCGATACCCTGCACACTTCTGACAGCATTTTCGTGCACGATTCGGTATCAAGTTCACAGAAGGGAGATACCCTGTTCGTTGACCGATGGCACAAGAAGGTGGTTATGAAGACCCAGTATAAGGTAAGGGTGGATTCCTTCATCCGAAGAGACTCCATCCCAGTACCCTATCCAGTAGAGAAGAAGCTATCCAAGTGGGAGCAGTTTCAGTTGAAGTATGCGATGTGGTCGATGGGAGCGATGTGCGCCCTGCTCATCATTTTAGGTTTAATCATCTATAGGAAACACAAGAATGGCAAATTTATCAATTTCAATCACAAAAAGTAGCATCTATGAGGAGGTGGCGAAGACTACCGCTTACATCGGTGGCAAGAACTTGGATGCAAACGGCAAGAGTCTGTATGATCAAGTGTTTGTGACGGATGCAGATAGGGAAATGCTGGAAGGCTTTTGGAATGATGCCATCAATGACGTTTCCGTAGCCTTGGAGAGCGTTCTTGCTACAGAGAAGAGTGATTCGGGAGAAGAGGAAATCTTCGGACTGAGAGTAAGCTCTCTTTTTAAGGAGTCATTGGTGAAGACTTTGGAAACTACAGCTTTCAGCTATGTAGTAAATAAGATTGTAGCAGATTGGTGCTTAGTAGTTTCTAGGGATAAGGCAGAAGATTATCTCAGCAAGGCAAACGCTTTGCTGGTGAAGATGGATGCCATTCTCTATATGCGTAAAAGACCAACAAGATAGGATGGTAGGATATGAAACATTGCAATAAGGGATATAAAGTGATGATAGAGTTGGAAAAGAAGGAGTTGATATACGACATCAAGAATACGGCTTTTTCTTTTTCTGACTCTTATGCCAGTCAGAAAGATATGGATGCCAAGCAGTTGAAAAATGTGTTTGACGTATCTGAGGAAGGCAACCGTGATAAACTGGCTAGAATATTGGATTCAGCCGTAGAGGATTGCAGGGAAATGCTTTTCCGCTTTACCAAGGTAGAAATGTATTGTGGCGGCTTTGACTCGAACGAGTGGGCAGAGTGCATCGGTTCTCCTACCAATGAGGAGGAAGCCTACTATCTGGCTCTGAGAATGCCAAAGGGATTCTCTTCTACGAGTGTACATACCATGACCGTGTATATTCACGACTATATCGTGAATCAGGCATTATACGAATGGTTGATGGTGGTCTATCCCGAAGGTGCAGACAGATTCTGGGCACTGGCGGAAGAGAAGAAGGAAAAAATAAAGAATGCAAGTAATCGCTCTGCTGTAAGGGCGAGAATCAGGCTTCATCCTTTCTAGACTTATGGTTAACGAAAAAGCAAGGGCAGCTATCTTCACAGACGGCTGCCCTTTTTGTTTTAATATAAATTTATGTTTATGAAGAAAAACTTATCTAAGCTTGTTTTGCAGTCGGGCAACAAACTCTGTTCCTACGCTATGAATGGATTCATCGTAGCTGAGACTGCCCATTACCGCAAAGCGGAAATACTTGTAAGGTGATCCTGCCATACCAGCAAGAAGCTGGTTGACGGAAGAATGAATGTAGAACCAGTTGAAAAGGTCGTTGCTTCCATAGAGCACCACACCCACCTTACCTTTTGCTGCGTTGCGGAAATAACCACGGATGATGCTCTTGAACATCGTCTTGTGGATATTCTCCTGACCGAGAGTCAACGGACGTGTGCAGAAGAAATAGGAAACGTTTTCCGATGGCTCCTTGACATATACGTCAACAATCTTTCCGCTCTGATTGATGGCATAAGATTCAGGGTAAGAGTTGACGGTGGAACGGAACACGTTGTGCATCGTTCCCCACATTCTGCTCTTCAAGGAATACACATACGCATAGGTGTAGTCGGGTCTGAACACGATGATGCGGTTATCGTAATAATCATAGATCAGACTTGCCTTCTGCAGGAATGTTCTGAATCGGATATATTGGGTATCAGATTCAGGAATGCCACCAAGGGCAAGCAGCTTCTTCTGATAGTCGTTTTTGAATATCTGGGTGAAGACAAACGGATAACCATCAAGCACATCTGTGATACACTCGGAATCCCTGCCTCGCTGCATCATGATTCCTCGTTCCGTAGGGAACAGAACGGCATCATCAATCTGCAAGATACCCTTAGGGTTGGAGCAAATATCTCTGTTGGCTGGCTGTCGGGCATCGTAGGTTCCTTCCTGATTGGTCATTAACACCCATACTCCTTCATCTGTGAAAGCATAGAGAGGAGCTTCGCCAAACTGACCCTCGCTGATTGGTCGGGTATTGGCGGTAAGCGCATTGATAATGGATGATCCAACCTGAACCGAGTTCTTGGCAGGGAACACCATCGGATTCTCGGCTTCGCTGACCTTGACTACATTAGGCTGCTGAGAGACATACTTCTGATTGTCGGTCTTGCTTAATGCAGCATTATATTCGGCTTCCGTAATCTCGGTGAAGTCTCCCGTATCAATCGGTGTAGAATCCCAAGTATATTCAGAAGGGATAATGACTCCACTTCCGCTACCAAAGTTTCCTCCACTGGTTTCGCTTGCTTTAGTGCTGCCACCTCCAAAGTCTCCACCAGAAGAACCGCTCTTGATGAGCTTATGGCGATATACTTGCATAAAGGCTGGAAGTCCGGCATCATCGTGATAACGATACATATAATCAGACAACTCTGAACTTTCTGTTTCTGTTGGTGCATCTGTTCTTCCTCCAAATCCCTCGTTGTTCAAAGTATTTGAAGTCTGTCTATCTGCTGCAACTGGTGTCGAGCGGTTCTTACTGATGTTGATATAGTAAGACATTCCGAACGTCTCGGAAGGTTTCAGCTTAACTTTCTTTGAGTAGTATTTGCTGTATTTAGGGAGATAGAAGTAAATGGTCATAGCCGTAGCAAGAGTGCTAGGATATGCCAAGATAGGGCTGAGAGGGTATTGCAGCTTTCCCTTGTAGTAAATATCTCTCTTGATACTATTATCGCTGATGCTGACCTGATATACTGCATCACAGATGTAATCGGTAGAGAGTGTTTTATTGGGGGCAAGATCAGTGTACTCATTCAGGTACATCTGATTATTCGAGACTTTCCGGCTGGAGAAAATATTCGTATCGAAAGCATTGAAGATAGTCTTCTTCACGTTTCCGATATGCAAGCGGTTGTTGTATGTAATGGAACATTGACCGCCAAATGAGCTTCTCTGAAAGTCTGCAAGAGAAATACTTTCCTCGGTCTCCAATACTCGTTTGAGAGGAATAGCTGTGCCGAATTTATCCTTGCTGATGCTTGTGCTCAGATAGAAAGATTTCTTCTCGAAAGACTGATATACATCTTCCTCTGACAGATATTGAAAAGCATCGCAATTAACTCCTGATGCCATTTTGTCGTTCCAAAGGTAGCACTTATATCGTGATATACCTTTGGTTTGTTTCTCCGTATCAATAAATGATTCCGGCTGGGAAAGATAAACATCTACACCGCTGATGAGGTCTTCAAGACCTTCGGGTATATCCATATTGATAACGATGGAGTGAGTATGAAGGCTTGTGCTAGTACCAACAGCCTTTTTCTCCTGATACCAGATAAACTTGTTGAATGTTGTTTCAGGTGCAAGAATGAATGGATTTGATATATTGATGTATGATACACCATCATATAGACGGATGGCGATTACACCAAAAACGGTATATTTGAAATACTCCGTGCCATTCTCCTCCAACTGCTTATTGATCAGCGCATCCAAAGCATTGAAAATGATGGATGCACCTTTAAGAGAAGTATCTGTTCTATTGGAATAATACTTGTTTGACACAAAAGCGGAATCCCAATCATCACCAAGATTAACGGAAGCATTGCATACCACCGACTTTGTATTTGAGATAATTGCACTATAGTTAATGGCAGATAAGTCGAAACTAGTGTAATCGCTTCCGTTCCAATAGGCATACTTGGTGTTTTCCTCTCCCACAAAGCACAAGATATTTCCGATAGCACTTACGGCATTGACTTGGAAATTGCCAAGACTGATGGTGTTCTCACTTCCGTTTCCACCTTTCTCTGTCCAATACCAAGTATTGCCATTACGGATGATGTAGTGGGAGTGAATGGTATTATTGTGAGCAACCTTGTGAATCAGTTCGATGCTGGTTCCATCAGGTATGGTGATGGCAGAATCAACCACCACTGGCTGGTGGATAGGGTGGAGTGCTCCATCCTCGTTGATGAGGTTCAGGCAAGTTCCCAGCTCACCCTCCTGACTTTCGTGGTCGGAAGGCGAGTGGGAAAGACCTTGAAATAATACTTCTTTAATCATATTTGTATTGTTATGTGTTTGGACGGATGATCTCGTAGTATGGCTCGCCATTTTTGTTCTTACGAGGAATGCAGGTCAGGCGCACCATCTTGTTGAGTGGGAGATTGTAATCATCAAGGATGGCTGTAACCGATGGACGTTCGCTTCGGAAACCAATCTTCTTGTGCTCCTGATTGTACTGGAGCGGACAGAAGATAGTCTGAGCCTTGCGGAGTTCTTCGTAGTCCTCTCTCAGGCAGAATCCGTATGTTCCTCTGCTGGAGATACGGAAGACGAAGATGGAGCTATCTGTGCGCTCTATCTGCATAATATGGTTGTAGATGCCCTGCGAGAGAGTAACAGAATTGGCTCTACCATCAAGTACCACGAAGTTTTTTCTGTGCAGGAAACCTTGAATGTTCCGGCACTTGTCTTTAATATAACTGAATATCATTTTGCAAATATACGAAGTTTTGGTTAGAAAAGATTATTATCCGTTTACTTTTGCCTTCTTCTTGTTGTACTGGCGAAGGCGAAGCTTGGCATTCTCTGCTCTGAGACAACCGCAAGACTGGGTCACTCCTCGGAGCAAATTGCAGGATAGGACAGAAACACCTCTGCCACAATCACACTTGCATATCCAATAAACACCATTCTTACTGGATTTGCCGGAGCGGCAGCAGACATAAAGTCTGCCAAACCGCTTTCCTTTCAGGTCAATCAACTTTCCCATACCTTATTTCTTGCTAAGTTCCTTTGCCTCTTCAAGAGATAATGGCTTACCGCCAAGAGGTATGCGGAAGTCGAACTTGGAACGGAAGGAGTAGTAGCAGACAAAATCGAAGCTCTCCTTCATTCTCTCGTCAGTGGTGATGTATTTCTGATAAGCGATAACATCATCTTCTGAGCGATAGATGGTAGAGTTTACGAAGTAGTTGCTGGTTCCCTTGTTGGCAATGACTGCGATATAGAACTTCTTGCCAAGGATGCGCTCTGTGATGCGCTGAATAATTGAAATCTTCTTTGTTGTCATGTGTAATATGTTATAATGAATGAGTAATATAGTTTCATTGGATGCCGCAAGATACTATGCAATCTTCCTTGTTGATACCTCGGAAGTATTTGCATCGCTGGCAAGCGAGACTGCCCACCATTAGGATTTCCAAGGTGTACTTGCCTTGGATTCCGAAGGGGCAGGGAGTTGTGTATTCGGTATGACCTCCCACAAACTCGTTGACGTTATAATTGGGGTATTTCATATTCGTTTTTTTTAATGTTCACCGATTAAAAACAAATGTTTGTAGTTTTCTCTATAAACAGGAAAGACATGTGTATCTACCTTTCCACATGATTTTGATTCAGGACAGAATCCTCTGTAAATACATTGTGGAACACAAGCAGCAGTAAGATGAGGTTCGATTTTTCTCAACTCTTCAACCACTTGCATCCATATCTTTCTTGTCTCATAGGATGCCTTGTAGCAGAGTCTCAGCTTGGAGATATTGATGATCTCCTGAGCGTTGATGGATAGCTGCAAGTTGACCAATTCGTCCTGACGCATATCGTGGCGAGATACCTTGGAGCCAGTAATATCCGGTCGGGAGGTTGAACCGAATGGCTGAGCGTGAACGTGGCGAACAAAATGGTTGCTCACCCAGTATGGTATGCCATACATCTTAATATCGAACTCCAGCAATCTCAGTGGTGAGTGCTCGCTGAGAATCATCTGTTTCTTGAACTCATCGCTAGGCTCCTTACCCAGCGGTTCTTTTCGCTGTGTGAAGCGAGCAGCATCCACCACTCGCTCCCAATCTGTAACTTTTGTTATTTCTATTTTCATAACTATTTTTATTTTAGTTTCTGACCTTTCTTCTACCTGATCCGGCATCCTTCTCTTTATCCCATTCAGCGATAGCTTCCGCCAAATACTTATCCATAGCCTTAGTTAATCTTTCCATGCCTATTCCTCTTTACTCGCCTGATCACCAAGAATATCCTTGATTTTCTTTTCGATGAACTCATCAGAAGTGAGTTTCTTAATAAGTTCATCTATATCAGGTAACTCTGCATCAACTCCAACTTCCTGATTTTTGGAGGAAACATATTCCTTTAGTGCTTTTAACCAAGAACTGTTAGCCATGTCTGCCAACGAATCTTTTTTGCTATCGTAGGCTTTCTTTAACTCTCCGTTATCACGGAAATATCTGAGAACTTCCGTCAATGCAACAATGAAGTTCTTGTCTATCATCGGGTTGCTCTTCGCCTCTTCCAGTTTAAGCATCAGGAAGAGTAATGATGAATGTAAATCTGTTTTGTTCATAATTATTCCTTTCTTTTTTACCATCTCCCTTTTACAGGAGAGGGTGGTTAGTTACTCCTCAACTTCAACAAACTTTCCGTTTTTAAGTTGATACCAAGTATCAGCCTTGATATTCTCTCCATCAACGTACTCAGTCTTAACATATACTGGAACATTACGTTTCTTTTCATCGCTCCATTTCCATTCTGCCAGCGTTATCCATGAGCCTACCTTTGCTTTTGCTCTAGAACTATTGCCAGCACACATAATAACGGAGTCTTCTCCAGTGCTACCAATCTGAGCATAGTCACCGCTTGAACCAATCTGAGCAGAGTCACCGCTTGAACCAATCTGAGCATAGTCACCGCTTGAACCAATCTTAGCAGAGTCACCGCTTGAACCAATCTGAGCAGAGTCACAGCTTGAACCAATCTGAGCAGAGTCACCGCTTGAACCAATCTGAGCATAGTCACCGGTTG
>ENA-UESD01000222-UESD01000222.1-human-gut-metagenome-genome-assembly--contig:-NODE-222-length-52328-cov-15.517215_pt1 | contig 52328 bp, 39 predicted proteins | sample MGYA00242985_ERZ507986 | MGnify/ENA primary metagenome ERZ507986 (study PRJEB26167, sample SAMN06115408) | human gut metagenome | host: Homo sapiens | place: China:Guangxi | collected 2016-04-06... | reverse complement strand
GGACTGCTAATTCATACGATGGGAAAGGTAGCCATCGCATTTTTATACCTTATTTTCAACTACTGATTCAAATTATTGATTAAAAATAAAGATATTTTCATCAGACATCATTATGCCTAATATAGCAGCGAAACTCTTCTCCCGTTCAGATAGGGATAAAAAAAATGCGTAAATAAACGATCGCTGCACCGTCTTTTTACACATGGGAGAAAGTATCGCCCGATGTGTTCAATCGTTTTGACCTTTCTCTTCAGCCAACCACTATCGTAGTCCGCTGTCTTGGCTTTCAACCGCCCTATCGCATGTTGAAAGTTGCTCGTATTTTCTGAGTGCAAAGTAAAACAATATTTTTTTCAATTCCAAATCTTCGAATCCCTTTTTTCTAAAATTTCATGCTATTACATTCATTTTCAGGGAACATCATATTTCGATACAAAAGGACGAATCGTTGGACCGGAGTAAGATATGCCACATAAAACATTGATTATCAGCAATATTATTCCAGGTTCGAATCCTGGTAGCTCAACTCAAAAAGGATGCCTCGCATGCGGGGTATCCTTTTTCGTTTTCGGGCTATTCCCCGCGGTCCTGCGCGCTCCGGTGGAGGGGAAGGGCTGCCGCCCGGAGCGAACAGACGGTACGATGCCTCGGACACCGCCGACAAAAAAAGCCGGGAGAACCCCCTCCCGGAGTTCTCCCGACTGTACGGACAAAGCCAAAGGGCTATTTGCCGAGCCCCATCTTCTCGATCAGGGCCTTGGTTTCGGGTTTGTGGCCCCGGAAACGCACGTAGAGCTTCATCGGGTGTTCCGTGCCGCCTTTCGAAAGGATGTTGTCGCGGAACGACGAAGCCACCTCGCGGCTGAAAATACCCTTCTCCTTGAAGAGCGAGAAAGCGTCGGCCTCGAGCACTTCGGCCCACTTGTAACCGTAGTAACCCGCCGCGTAGCCGCCCGAGAAGATGTGGCCGAACGAGGGCGCCATAGCGGTTCCCGCAATGACGGGCATCACCTGCGTCGGGGCCATCGAAGCCACCTCGAACTGCTCCACGTCGCCGTCGAACGGCTCGGTGAGCGTATGCCAGGCCATGTCGGTCATGCCGAACGAGAGCTGGCGCACGTTGGCGTAGGCCGCCAGGTAGTTCTGCGCGGCGACGATGCGGTCGACAATCTCGGCCGGAATCGGCTCGCCGGTCTCGTAATGCACGGCCCACAGGTCGAGGAACTCCTTCTCGGTGGCCCAGTTCTCCATGATCTGCGAAGGCAGCTCCACGAAATCGCGGTAGACGCTCGTGCCGGTCAGCGACTCGTATTTACCCTCGCCCAGCATGCCGTGGAGGGCGTGCCCGAACTCGTGGAGGAAGGTCTCCATCTCGTCGAAAGTCAGCAGCGAAGGCGTCGTCTCGGTGGGCTTGGTGAAGTTCATCACCAGCGACACCAGCGGGCGGGTCTCCACGCCGTCCTCGATCTTCGTGCCGCGGAACTCGGTCATCCACGCCCCCGAACGCTTCGAGGCACGGGGGAAGAAATCGAGGTAAAGCACCGCCATGAAACGGCCGTCGGCATCCGTCACGTCGTAGGCCGTCACGTCGGGATGGTAGACCGCAATCTTTTCATTGGGCGTGAAATTCAGTCCGTAGAGTTTGTTGGCCAGCATGAAGACGCCTTTCTTCACGTTTTCGAGTTTCAGGTAGGGTTTCACCAACTCGTCGTTCAGGGCGTATTTCTCATCCTTGTATTTCTCGGTGTAATAGGCCCAGTCCCAGGGCATCAGCTCGCCCTTGAAGCCGAGCGACGCGGCATAGTCGGCGACCATGCGGTAGTCGGCGTCGGCATAGCTCTTGGTCTCGGCGAGCAGTTCGGCGAGGAAGTCGTTGACGGTCTTCGTGTTCTCGGCCATGCGGTTTTCGAGCACGTAATCCGCATAGCATTTGTAACCCAGCAGATTGGCCATCTTCAGGCGCGTGTTGACGATCTTCTTTACGATCCCAGTGTTGTCGTATTCGCCGCCCAGCGCCTTGGAGCCGCTGGCCCGCCAAAGTTTCTCTTTCAGGGCGCGGTTCGACGAGTAGGTCATGAAGGGAAGGTAGCTGGGGTATTGAAGCGTCACCGTCCAGCCCTTTTCGCCGCGGGCCTTGGCCTCGGCGGCCATCCCCTCCTTCACGAACGCCGGCAGCTCGGCCACCACCTTCGGATCGGTGATGTTGAGCGTAAAGGCGTTGGTCGCCGCGAGGGCGTTCTGCCCGAATTGCAGCGTCAGCGCCGACAGTTCGGAGGAGTACTGGCGGTAGAGCTCCTTATCGGCGTCGGACAGGGCCGCACCGCTGCGGGCGAAGCCCTTGTAGGTGTTCTCCAGCAGTTTCTTGTCCTCTTTCTTGAGGCGTCCCGGATGCTCGTAGACGTATTTCACGCGGGCGAACAGTTCGGGATCGAGCGAAATGTCGTTCGACAGCTCCGTCAGCTTGGGCTGCACGCGCTGCGCGATCTCCTGCATCTCGTCCGACGAATCGGCTTCGAGCAGGTTGAAAAAGAGCCCCGAGATGCGGTTGAGCAGCTCGCCCTGACGCTCCAGCGCCACGATCGTGTTGCCGAAGGTCGGCTTCTTGGGGTTCTTGACGATCGCCTCCACCTCGGCGCGCGAGCAGGCGATCGCGGCGTCGAACGCCGGTTCGTAGTCCGAGAGTTTGATCTCGGAGAACGGCGGGGTCTCGTGAGGCGTATCCCATGCGGCCAGCAGGGGATTCGACATATCCAGTTCGGGCAGCTGTGCTTCGGGGATCGAATTGTCGGCGCAGCCTGCCGCCATAGCGGAAACAGCCATAATAAAGAGTGCTTTTTTCATTTTTTATTTCGGTTTTCAGGTTTCTTTCTGAATGGGTTTCGTCCGGTCAGTTTTCGGGAACAGCCTTTACGCGAAAGCCTTCGGCAGGCTCAGGCGAGCCGGCCAGCGAATCGGCCGGTTCGGGTTCGTTCCACAGCCCCCGGCTGCAGAGCATCGCCCGCTTGTCGGGGTCCTTGCCGCGGAAGTCGCGGTACATGGTCATGCCATCCTCCGAGCCGCCGCGGGCGAGGATCTTGCGGCGGAAATCGCCGGCGATCTTCTTGTTAAAGAGGTCGCCGCTCTCGCGGAAGGCCTCGAAGGCGTCCTTGTCGAGCACCTCGGCCCACGTATAGAAATAGTAGCCCGCAGAGTAGCCGCCGTCGAAGATGTGCGAGAAGTAGGGATAGCGGTAGCGCGGCTCGATCTGCGGAATCAGCCCGCGTTTTTCGGTCAGGGCCTTCCGCTCGAACTCCATCGGGTCGAACGGCTCGTATTCGGTGATCGAGTGGATGTCCATGTCCGACAGCGACGCGGCGATCAGCTCCGTGGTCATGAAGCCCTGGTTGAACAGTTCGCTGCGGCGCAGCTTCGCCACCAGATACTCCGGAATCACCTCGTTCGAACGGTAGTGCACGGCGTACTGCTTCAGCACCTCGGGATCGAAGGCCCAGTTCTCCATCAGCTGCGAGGGCAGCTCCACGAAATCGCCCTCCACCTCGGTCAGTCCGCGGTACTTCACGTCGTGGAAGAGGAAATGGAGCGCATGCCCGAATTCGTGGAACAGCGTTTCGGTTTCGTCGAGGGTCAGCAACGCGGGGGCGTTGCTCGTCGGACGGGTGAAGTTGCAGACGATCGACACCACGGGCGCCACGCGCTTGCCGTCCTCGTAGGTCTGCTCCACGTAGTTGCCGCACCACGCGCCCTGGCTCTTGCCGTCGCGCGGGAAATAGTCGAAATAGAGCACGCCCAGATGCGATTCGTCGGCATCGAGCACCTCGTAGGCGATCGCATCGGGATGGTACAGCGGCACGACGATGGGACGGAACGTGATGCCGTAGAGGCGGTTCGCCAGGAAGAAAATCCCCGACTGCACGTTCTCCAGCGAGAAATAGGGACGCAGCAGCTCCTCTTCCAGCTGGTATTTCTGCTTGCGGACCTTCTCGGCATAGTACCACCAGTCCCACGAGGCGAACTCCCCGTCGGGGTAATCCTTTCTGAAAAGCTCCTCCATCTCGGCGAGTTCGCCCTTGGCGCGCTCCAGCGCGGGCGTCCAGATCTCGTTCAGCAGCTTGTAGACGGCGTCGGTCGTCCCGGCCATCTCGTCGGCCACCACATAGTCGGCATACGACGGATAGCCCAGCAGATGGGCCTTTTCCGTGCGCAGACGGATGAAGTCGTTGATCAGCTGTTTGTTGTCGTACTCGTCGCCGTTGTTGCAGCGGTTGAGATACGCCTTGTAAATCTCCTCGCGCAGTTCGCGTTTCTGGGAATAGGTCAAAAACGGGATCAGGCTGGGTTTGTGCAGCGTGAAGACATACTTGCCCTTCTTGCCCTTCTTGCCCGTCGCTTCGGCCTTCTCGCGGGCCTGATCGCGGACGTTGGAGGGAATGCCGTCCAGGTCGGCCGATTCGAGCACCAGCGCATAGTTGCCGTTCTCGGCGAGGATGTTCTGCCCGAACTTCACCGCAGCCAGCGACAGTTCGCCGTTGATGGCTTTCAGACGGGCTTTCTGCTCGGCGTCGAGCAGCGCCCCGGCGCGCACGAAATCGCGGTAGGTCTTCTCCAGCAGACGGTTCTGCTCGGCATCGAACTCCAATGCACCGCGCCGGTCGTAGACGGCCTTCACCCGTTCGAAGAGCTTTTCGTTCAGCAGAATCTTGTCGGCGTGCGCCGCCAGCAGGGGCATCACCCGTTCCTGCAAAGCCTGCATCTCGGGGGTGTTCTCCGCGGCGCAGAGCATGCCGAAGATCAGCTCCGTCTGCGCGAGCATACGCCCCGAGCGGTCGTAGGCGAGGATGACGTTCTCGAACGTCGGGGCGTCGTTGTCCGACGTGATGGCGTCGATCTCGGCGTCGTGCAGCGACATGCCGCGTTCCAGGGCGGGCAGGAAGTGTTCGGGAGCTATCCGGTCGAAGGGCGGCACCCCGTAGGGCGTATTCCATTCGGCGAAAAAGGGATTTTCGCCCGCATGCTTGTCGGATTTGCAGGACACGAGTGTCATGGTCAGAATAAGTGTCAATAAAGCGGTGATACGTTTCATGCTGTCGTGTTATTTTAGTAACTTTGCCGCATATTATTTACAAAGTTACAATAAAATTCCATAAATAACGCCTCCGATCATGCAACTATTTTACGCACCGGACATCATGCCGCCCCTGCACACTTTGGGCGAGGAGGAGTCGAAACACTGTGTCCGCGTCCTGCGTCTGCGGCGCGGCGGGCGCATCCATATAACTGACGGACGGGGCAATTTATTTTGCTGCGAGATCACCGACGACGATCCCAAACGCTGTACGGTGCGGATCGTCAGCGTGGAAGAGGAGTTCGAAAAAATGCCCTATGCGCTGACTCTGGCCGTCGCGCCGACGAAAAACCCCGACCGCTTCGAGTGGCTGCTCGAAAAGGCCACCGAGGTCGGCGTCACGGAGTTCCTGCCCCTCGACACGGCCCACAGCGAACGGCACGTCTTCAAACCCCTGCGGGGTGAGAAGGTCATCACCTCGGCGATGAAACAATCGCTGAAGGCCTACCGCCCAGCGCTGCTGCCCCTCACGCCCTTCCGCGAAGCAGTGCTGCGGCCCTTCGAGGGACGGCGTTTCATCGCCCACTGCGCCCCGGCCCGGTCGCCCGAAGGCAAGGTCTACCTCCCCGACGCGCTCCGCCCGGGCGAGACGGCCGCGGTCTTCATCGGCCCCGAGGGGGATTTCTCGCCCGAGGAGATCGACTTCGCCCTCGCCCGCGGGTTCGAGGAGATCACCCTCGGCACCCAGCGTCTGCGCACCGAAACGGCGGCCCTCGCGGCCGCGGTCATGGCCTCGGTCGTAAACCCGCCTGAGAGGCGGGACTTATGAGCGGCGGAAGCGGGAAACGGGCTTTGACGTGCAAAATCCTGCCGCAGCACCTAAAACCCGCTTTTTAAGCGGAGGTTTTGATACTTTTGCCGCCAAAAGTACCTAATCAGACTGCGAATGTTAAAAATATAAAACCTGAATAACTTGCAACGCCTCCATACCATCTTCCTGTCATTCTTCAAGATCGGGCTCTTCACCTTCGGCGGCGGCTACGCCATGCTGCCGCTGATCGAGCGGGAGCTCATCGCCAAACGCAAATGGATCGGGCAGAAGGAGTTCCTCGACCTGCTAACCCTCGCGCAGTCGGTTCCGGGACCGATCGCCGTCAACACCTCGGTGTTCGTGGGCTACAAGGTCCGCGGCTTCGGCGGCGCCGTGGCGGCCCTGCTGGGGTGCGTGCTGCCGTCGTTCGTCATCATCCTGGCCATCGCGCTCTTTTTCGCCGACATCCGCCAGAACCCGGTCGTCGACGCCGCTTTCAAAGGCATGCGCCCGGCCGTCGTGGCGCTCATCATCGGCCCGGTCATCTCGCTGGCCCGGGGCATGCACTGGACCATGCTGGGGGTGATCGCCCTCGCGGCCCTCGCAGTCTGGGGGCTGGGCTGGTCGCCGATCTGGGTGCTCGCCGCCGCAGCCCTGTCGGGCATCGCGTGGGAACTCGCAACCGTTAAAAAGAAAGGAAAGCAATGATACTCTGGCAACTCTTCCTGTCGTATCTCAAAATCGGATTCTTCGGATTCGGCGGCGGCTACGCCATGCTGTCGCTGATCCAGAACGAGGTGGTCGTGCAGCACCAATGGATGACCAACGCCCAGTTCGCCGACATCGTCGCCGTGTCGCAGATCACCCCCGGCCCCATCGCCATCAATTCGGCGACCTACGTGGGTTACAGCGTCGGGGTCCAGACCGGACACCTCTGGTGCGGCATTCTCGGGTCGGTGATCGCCACCTTCGCCGTCTGCCTGCCGTCGCTCACGCTGATGATCCTCGTGGCGCGCTTCTTCATGCGGCTCCAGCACAACCGGCTGGTCGAGGGGGCCATGCGGGGCATGCGCCCAGCGGTGATCGGCATGATCGCCGCGGCGGCCCTGCTGCTGATCTTCCCCCACAGCGACGCCCCCGGCGACCAGAACTTCATCGACGCCTGGAGCTGGGTGCTGTTCGGCGGAGTCTTCGTAGGATCGTGGCGCAAGATCAACCCCATCCTGCTGATCGTCCTTTCGGCCGCGGCCGGAATACTCATCTATTACGTGTTCTGACGTGCGCCGTCAGCCCGCCGTACAAACGCCGGGCCCGCGTCAGCACATGCAGTGTCCCCAGGATTCCCGCGGCAAGTCCCGCGGCGTAATGGCACAGCCCGACCGGCGTGTTGGCCCCATCTACGCAGCACAATAACAGCACCGCCGTAACAAGCAGCGGAACGCATACGGCCGACAGCGCCGATACGATCCGGCTCCTGCCCTTCGGGCCTTTCGCCCACAGCCCTTTATACCACCCCCAATGGTCCCTGACGTGTATGGCTCCGAACACCGTAAACAGCAGACTGACAAGCGTATGAAACACCGCCCAGCCGTGCCAAAGTTCATGGTCTGCGCCGTGCCCGGCGACATGCAGTTCCAAACCCGTATATACCGTCAGCGCAAAAAGAGGCGCCAATACTACATCCACAAGGAATACAAACCGTTTTTCGTTCATCGTTTTTTGATTGCAAAATAACGGCTTGCCGGGCAAACGGACAATGGACGCCACGAGGCGGGATTTGGACTATTCGAGGTATTTTTTCCGATAGGCGGTGGGATTCATTCCGGTCTGCTTCGTGAACAGGCGGGTGAAATAGGCATAGTCGTCGAAGCCCAGTTCGCAGGCTATCTCCCCGATGTTGCGCGTCGTATAGACCAGCATGCGCTTCGCGCGCAGCACGATTTCGTTCCGGATGTACCTGCCGACACTCTCCCCGGTCACGTTTTTCACCACCTCGTTCAGATAGACCGGGGAGATATGCAGAGCCGCCGCATAGTGGGCCGGATTCCGGACGATCCGGCCGTCTCTCGCCAGCAGTTCCCTGAATGCCAGCACGATTTCCACATGCCGCCGGTTTCCGGGCAATCGGCCGACCGCGCTCCGCAGAATCTCCGTCACCATCCCCATCAGCGCATCCGACAGATACCGCACGATGCGTTTCGAATCGTCGTTCTCCAGGCTGTCCATCCTGCGGAGGATCATCGCAAACAACCGTTCCAGTTCGTCCCGCTGCGCCCCGGCGGTACGGCAGGGCGCCGGACACAGCGCATATTCGGCGAGCACCTGCTTATTCGGGGGATCGACGAGCGCAGCGTCCGCAAAGAGGAGCAGCGCCTCGGCGTCGCCGGCATCCGCGACGCGGTGGACCTGTCCCGGCCGGACAGCCACGACATCGCCCTCCGAAAGGCGGTACTCCCTGAAGTCGATGCCGACACGGCAGCTTCCGCCGGTCACCAGCCCGAACACATAGAAATCGTCGCGGTGGGCATATCGGACAGGCTCTCCCGCCGACCGGGAAGCGATCTCCTTGACGAATATCCCGAAATCGGAACGCTGGGCCGCCTTGTGCAGGGGGATGGAGGCGGATTCCGGATTCACAGCGCCAGCAGCATGGTTCCGCCCGTCAGCAGCAGGAACAGGAAAGCCGCGAGGAACAGCATGCCCAGCACGGCGACGAAGGTTCCGATGCACCCCCACCGCTGGTCGCCGCCCGGCAGCGGGTCGGTCAGCAGGGCGATGACGAGCCCCACCAGCGGCGTGAAGATCACGCTCAGAAGAAACGCCCAGCCGAAGCCGATGCGCCGGCGGCTGCCGATGATCCCCACCAGCACGGAGAGGAAACAGCCGCTCAGAAGTCCGAATATCAAGGTCAGAACACTCATATCTTGCGTTTTAATCCAATGTCAAAAGGCGCCTACCGCGTGAACCGGTAATAGGTCCCCAGCGGCAGTTCCTTGCCGGCCCGGTCGGAGAAACAGAGTTCGCCCCACTGCTCCGTGCGCGGAGCCCCGAACGCCTGCCTTACGGCGGTGCGGGCCAGCGTCGGGGAAAGCCCCATCGAATAGAGGTTCAGCACGAGGAAGGCGTTTTCCGGCTCCAGCAGCCGCGCACAGCAATCCAGCATCTCGCAGATGTCGTCCTCCAACACCCACTTTTCGCCGTTGGCCCCGCGCCCGTAGGCCGGAGGATCAAGGATGATGCCCCGATAGCGGCTGCCGCGGCGAACCTCGCGCCGCACGAATTTCAACGCATCCTCGACGATCCACCGCACGCCCTCCAGACCGCTCTGCTCCATGTTCCCGCGCGCCCACGTCACCACCTGCTTCACCGAATCGACGTGCGTCACCTCGGCTCCGGCGGCCCGGGCCGCCAGCGTCGCGCCGCCCGTGTAGGCGAAGAGGTTCAGCACCTTCGCGCCGCCCGAATCCCCGGCCAGCTTCCGGCACTCGTCGTAGATGAAGTTCCAGTTGGCGGCCTGCTCGGGGAAAATCCCCACGTGCTTGAACGATGTGAGCCCCAGCCGCATGCGCAGCCGCATCCCCCGATAGGAATACTCCACCGTCCAGCGGTCGGGAGTCTTGGGCGACAGGCGCCATTCGCCCCGCTCGTCGCTGCGGGCGTCGCGCAGGAACGCGGCGTCGGCCGTGCGGCGCCATTCCTCTTCGGAAAGCGTCCGCCGCCAGATGGCCTGCGGCTCGGGACGGCGCGTCACATAACGCCCGAAACGCTCCAGTTTCTCGAAATCGCCCGTGTCGATCAGTTCGTAATCCCCGAAATCGGGTGTCAGCTGCTCCTGCATTATTTCAGATTTTTCGTGCAATCAATTAGTGACATTTCGCAGGCCGCGCAGTCGAATTCCAGCCGGTAACGGTGCGCGCCGTGCTCCAGATAGAGGTCGCCGCGCAGCCGCGGACGCTCGCGGAGACACTCGCCGATCTCGCGGCGGATGCAGTAGGCCGAACGCATCACCCGATGCCCGGCGGTCGTCGGCGCGAGGTCCAGCCCCCGTTCGATCTCCCGCACCCCGTGGTCGCGGTAGAACGCCTCGGCCAGCCGGTTGGTGACGTTCTCCTCGGCCGTCAGCCGCTCCGAAGGATACCGCGCCGCCGGATTTTCGGGCAGAATGCGGTGTTCCAACGGCCTGTTCCGGCGCGCCTCGTCCAATGCGGAGAGCGCTTCGCGGCGCACCTCGGCGGCCAGCGACGCCGGCACGAACCACTCCGCGCCCCGCACCTCCGCATCCCGCACTGCAAAAATCGTGTCGCCCGACTTCATCGCCTGTACCCGCAGCGCCGAAGCGTTGGCGCCGGGATTCTTCGCCCGGTCGAGCGGCACGGTGCGCGCGGCCGAAGACGTGACGCCTTCGCAATCGGTGTAGGTCATCGCAAAACCCTCCGCCGAGACCTCCGCGACGGCCGTGGCAGGAATCACCCGCCGCGTGCGGCTGCGCTCCAGCCGGAGGTTGAACAGCCGGTCGGAATTGCGGTAGACCTCCGCCCCGGCGACGATCCCCTCCATGCGGTTGGGCACGATGCGGCGCCCCTCCGCGGCATTGACATTGGTTCCGGTCACGCCGTGCGGCGTGATGAAGCAGATACCGTCGCCCGGAGCCAGGTCAGCCTCCCCGAGAAGCGTAAACCCATTCCCGAAAACCTTCGCCACGCGCCCCACATACTCGCCAACGGCCTTCGGAGTGTCGAACGACGCCACCCCGGGACGCTTTCCGGCAAAAAAGTATTCGGATTCCCCGCGCGTGAAGCTCTTCGAGGGATCGGGCGTGAAGTCCGGAACGCTCTCGCCCGCGGACGACCGCACGAACCCCGGCCGCACGGCCAGCGCCTCGTCCACCGCCCGGCGGTAATAGGCCACGACATTCTTGATATAATTGGTGTCTTTCAGGCGCCCTTCGATCTTGAAGGAGGTGACGCCCGCATCCAGCAGGTCGCCGATGCGGTGCGAGAGGTTCATGTCGCGCACCGACAGCAGGTGTTTGCCGGCGATGTAGGTGCGTCCCCGGCCGTCGGTGAGGTCCCAGGCCAGGCGGCAGGGCTGGCTGCATGCGCCCCGGTTGCCGCTGCGCCCCGACATCGACCGCGAAAGGAAACAACGGCCGCTGAAACCCACGCAGATCGCCCCGTGAACGAAGCATTCGACCTCGGCCGCCGTGGCCGAGCAGATCGCCCGGATCTCGTCCAGCGACAGGTTCCGTTCGAGGATCACCCGCGCGAAGCCCGCCTCGCCCAGAAAACGGGCCCCCTCGGGCGTCGAGTTGCACACCTGCGTCGAAGCGTGCAGTTCGACGGGCAGCGACATCCGCCGCAGAGCCATGTCCTGCACGATCAGCGCATCGACGCCCGCGGCGATCAGCTCCCGGGCCTGCCGTTCGGCCTCCTCCAGCTCGTCGTCCCACACCAGCGTGTTGAGCGCGGCATGGACCCTCACGCCGTAGCGGCGGGCGTACTCCACGACGCGGGCGATCTCCTCCGCGGAGTTGCCCGCGGCCTGCCGGGCCCCGAACTTCGCACCGCCGATATAGACGGCGTCGGCGCCGTAATCCACGGCGGCCACGGCCGAGGCGTAATCTTTGGCGGGAGCCAGGAGTTCGACGGTTTTCACGAATGCGGAATTTTGCACAAAAATAAGACAATTTCAGGAATTGTTTTGTAATTTTGCCCTTCGAAACGCGAAAACATAAAAATCACCCGATACTATGCTTACGATAAAGCAAATCCGCGACGACAAAGAGGCTGCCGTCCGCAAACTGGCGAAAAAAGGCATCGACGCCGCGCCCGTCATCGAAAAAATCATCGCCTTCGACGACCGCCGCAAGGCCGTCCAACTGGAGCTCGACAACACGCTGGCCGCCCAGAACAAGGCCGCCAAGGAGATCGGCGCACTGATGGGCCAGGGCCGCCGCGAGGAGGCCGAGGAGCGCAAACGCTTCGTGGCCGACCTCAAGGAGAAATCCTCGCGCCTCGAAGCCGAACTGAACGACGTTCGGCAGGAGTTGCAGGCCGCCGTCGTTTCGCTTCCGAACTTCCCCGCCGACATCGTCCCCGAAGGCAAGACGGCCGAGGACAACCTCGTGGTGAAACTCGTGGAAAACTACACGACGCTGCCCGAAAACCCGCTGCCCCACTGGGAGCTGGCCCGCAAATACGACATCATCGACTTCGATCTGGGCGTGAAGCTCACCGGCGCCGGATTCCCCGTCTACAAGGGGAAGGGCGCACGGCTCCAGCGCGCGCTGATCAACTATTTCCTCGACTGCAACACCCGGGCCGGCTACCTCGAAGTCGAGCCCCCCGTGATGGTCAACGAGGCTTCAGGCTTCGGCACGGGACAGCTTCCCGACAAGGAGGGCCAGATGTACCACGCCACGGCGGACAATTTCTACCTGGTGCCCACGGCCGAGGTTCCCGTGACGAACATCTACCGCGACGTGATTCTCGAAAAGGAGGATTTCCCGGTGAAGATGACCGCCTACACCCCCTGCTTCCGCCGCGAGGCCGGCTCCTACGGCAAGGACGTGCGCGGACTGAACCGCCTGCACCAGTTCGACAAGGTGGAGATCGTGCAGCTGTCGCTGCCCGAAGTCTCCTACGAGGCGCTCGACGGCATGGTGGCCCATGTCGAAGGGATCGTCAAATCGCTCGGGCTCCCCTACCGCATCCTGCGGCTGTGCGGCGGCGACATGTCGTTCACCTCGGCGCTGACCTACGACTTCGAGGTCTACTCCGAGGCCCAGAAACGCTGGCTGGAGGTGTCGTCAGTGTCGAACTTCGAGTCGTTCCAGGCCAACCGCCTCAAACTCCGCTACCGCGACGAGGAGAAGAAAATCCAGCTGGCACACACGCTGAACGGCTCCTCGCTGGCCCTGCCGCGCATCGTGGCGGCGCTGCTCGAAAACTTCCAGACCCCGGAAGGCATCCGCATCCCCGAGGTGCTGGTTCCCTACACGGGTTTTGATATTATCAAATAAGTTTCTATATTTGCACTGCACACATTAACCATAAACACGAAAAACAATGGCTTACAAAATCACTGATTCCTGCGTAGCATGCGGCACCTGCATCGGCGAGTGCCCGGTAGAGGCTATTTCGGCCGGCGACATCTACGTCATCGACGCCGACAAGTGCATCGACTGCGGCACCTGCGCAGGCGTTTGCCCGAGCGAAGCGATCGTTTCGGAGTAACGAACGGAATATCCGAAAGGAAAGCACACCCCGCAGTTTCGGCCGCAGGGTGTGCTTTCGGTTTAAGACAGAGCGATGGACGATCTTGAAAAAATGAAGGCGGGTCTCTGGCTCCACGCCATCCGCCCGCAGATCGGCGAAGCCCTGCGGCGTGCCGAGGAACTGGTCTTCGAACTCAACCGGCTGGCCCCGAGCCGCCGCGAAGAGCGCGAGACGATCATCCGCCGGCTGTTCGGGCGCATCGGCCGGGATTTCACCATCCACAGCCCATTCCACTGCGACTTCGGAGAGCAGATCTCGATCGGCGACCATTTCGTCGGCAACTTCAACCTGACGATTCTCGACGAGGCCCCCGTGACGATCGGCGACCACGTGTTCATCGGTCCCAACGTGGGGCTCTACACCGTCAGCCACGCCCTGCTGCCCGACCAGCGCAACGCGGGCATCATGCGTTCGCTGCCCATTACCATCGGCAACAACGTCTGGATCGGGGGCAACACGGTGGTGATGCAGGGCGTGACGATCGGCGACAACACGGTGATCGGCGCCGGGAGCGTCGTCACGCGCGACATCCCCGCGGGGGTGATCGCCGTCGGGTCGCCCTGCCGGGTCCTGCGGGAGATCACCGAGGCGGACCGCATAGCGGAGGTATATTAGCGCCCCGGAAACGGAGCGCTTTTACGTCATTGCGAGGCATCGCAGATGCCGTGGCAATCCGATTGAAAACCACAACCTTCCGACGCGTATCCAGCGGATTCCCACGCTCACTCCGTTCGCTCGGAATGACACGGAACGCTCTTTTACGTCATTGCGAGGAGCCGCAGGCGACGTGGCAATCCGATAGAAGACCAAGACCTTACAACGCATCCATCGGATTCCCACGCTCACTGACGTTCGCTCGGAATGACCCACCTAAGAGGTGGGTTTTAGGAGGCGGCAGTCTTGTAGCAACGCTCTCCGTCCAACTCCACGCCTTTCCCGTCACAGCGGAAATCAGACGATTCCGTTCGACAAATCTTTCCACAACGGATTCCGGGAGTCAACCAGCTCCATCTTCCGTTTCCGGCTCCAGCTCTTGATCTGTTTCTCTCGGGCAATCGCATCCCGAATGACCGAATACTCCTCGACGTAAATCAACTTATGGACGTTATAGCGGCGTGTAAATGCGGACAAACCAGCCGCATGCTCTTTCATGCGCCGGGACAGGCATGTCGTAACACCGACATACAGCACCGTATGCAGTTTATTGGTCAATATATATACATAACCGCTTTCCATACCGATCCTACTGCGGTCTCTCCGGATCGCCGCGTCGCCTGCGGCTTCTCGCAACGACGTGAAACCCCATCGTTCTATTCGTAAAGCAAGTATTTCGTTCTCCGTTCACGATAGCGTTCCACATCGCCGGCCCAGCGGGCGCGTATCTCCGCCTCCGGGGCTCCGGCGAGGATCATCTCGCGCACCCATCCCACGCCGACCAGCTTTTCGAACATCGGCGTGAAGAACTTGTCCCCCATTCCCAGGTCCGCACAGGCGTCGATCACGTACCGCAGCGAAAAGCCCACCTCGCGGGCCTCGGCGAGCGGCATGCCGCTCAGATCGACGCCCCGGCACAGCCGTCCTTCGAGCGGCGGATGCTTGGCCCCGGCCGTCGGACGGGGCGTGAAAGAGAACGTGCGTCCGGTCATATCCGGATGTCCGTACATCTCGAACGGTTTGTCAGTTCCCCGTCCGAGGCTGACGACGGTGCCTTCGAAAGGGCACAGCGCGGCATAGAGATAGACGGCGCGCGCGGTCGGCAAGTTGGGCGACGGAGCCACGGGCAGGAGGTATTCGGTCGCATGGGTGTAGTTGCGGCACTTCACGACGGTCAGGGCGCATTGCTTCGCCCATCCCTCCCCGGCGGCCATGCGGGCGATCTCGCCCATTGTCAGGCCGTGGAGCACGGGAACGGGAATCGCCCCGACGCCCGACCGGTATTTCATGTCCAGCACGGGACCGTCGATGATGTGCCCGTTGGGATTGGGACGGTCGAGCACCACGACCCGGCGGCCGAAATCGGCGCAGGCATCCATCATCCGCAACATCGAGATATAATAGGTATAGAACCGCAATCCGACATCCTGCATATCCACGACCAACACGTCGAACGAGCGCATCGTCTCGTCCGAAGGACGTTTCGTGTTGCCGTCGTAGAGCGAGCGGATGGGAATGCCCGTCCGTGCATCGACCGAACTTGCGACATGCTCCCCGGCGTCCGCCGTGCCGCGGAATCCGTGTTCGGGCGAGAAGATCGCCGCCACGTCGAAGCCCGCCCCGTGAAGCAGGTCCACGAGATGCACCCGCCCTGCGGCATCGGCCCCGGGCGCTCCGGGCATCTCCGCCACGGAGGTCTGATTGGCCAGCACGGCCACGCGCTGCCCCCGGACGAGCGGGAAATAGGCCGCTGTGTCGGTCATGCCGACCAGCACCCGAGCTGAAAGGGCCGACGGCAAAAGCACTGCCAACAACGATATGACGCTAAGCCTGCGCACCGAACTCCATTAAATATCCCTTGATGAACTGGTCCAGGTCGCCGTCCATCACCGCCTCCACGGCCGAGGTCTGGACGCCCGTGCGGTGGTCCTTCACGCGGCGGTCGTCGAAGACGTAGGAGCGGATCTGCGACCCCCACTCGATCTTTTTCTTCGAAGCCTCCAAAGCCTGCTGCGTCGCCATGCGCTTGTCCAGTTCGCGCTGGTAGAGCTTCGATTTGAGGATGCGCATGGCGTTCTCGCGGTTCATCAGCTGCGAACGGGTCTCCATGTTCTCAATCAGGAACTCCACGGGTTCGCCCGTATCGGCATCCTTGCCGTGGTAGCGCAGGCGCACCGCCGTCTCGACCTTGTTGACGTTCTGGCCGCCGGCGCCCGACGAGCGGAACGTGTCCCATTCGATGTCTGACGGGTTGACCGTGATCTCAATCGTGTCGTCCACGGCGGGCGAAACGAACACCGACGCAAAGGTCGTCTGCCGCTTGTTGTTGGCGTTGAACGGCGAAAGGCGCACCATGCGGTGCACGCCGTTCTCGCTCTTGAGGTAACCGTAGGCGTACTCGCCCTCGAACTCCATCGTGCAGGATTTCACTCCCACTTCGTCGCCGGCCTGATAGTCCAACACCTTGACCTTGTAACCGTGGGCCTCGCCCCAGCGGGTGTACATGCGCATCAGCATCGACGCCCAGTCGAGGGCCTCGGTGCCGCCCGCCCCGGCGTTGATGTCGAGGATGGCTCCCAGTTTGTCCTCCTCGCGGCGCAGCATGTTGCGCATTTCGAGATTTCCGATCTTCTCGAGCGTCGCCGCATAGTGGGCGTCCATCTCGGCCTCGGTCACCACCCCCTCCTTCACGAAATCGGGCATCAGCGCGAGGTCCTCGGCATCCTTGCGCACGGCGTCGTAGTCATCGACCCACGCCTTGATCGCCGCCACCTTGCGCAGCTGTTCGCGCGCCTTGTCGGGTTCGTCCCAGAAATTCGGTTCCTGGGTCTTCTCCTCCTCGTTGCGGAGGTCGATGCGCTTCTGTTCGATGTCGAGACAGCGTTCCAGCGCCTCCCGGCGCTGTTCGATCTCCTTGATCTGTTCGGCAAGTACCATAGTTTTCGATTAAATGCTAACAAAAATACGGCAAATAATCCGGAAGTGCAATATCCATACGAAAAGAGCCGCCGATCGGCAGCTCTTTTATCCGGCACTACCGCAATTCAGGCAGTGTGAACGCAGCCGGACGTTGGTCGAAAGGTTTGTAAACCCAATCGGGGAACAACTTGAAATGGAAAATATCGCCCGCATAAATCTGGTAACACGGTTCCGGATTCTCCTTGTAAAAGAGCTCGACCTTCCACCGTTTCTCGATCGCCTCGATCAGGCGGGCGAATTTCTCCACATTGAGGGCGCTCGGATGCAAGTTGTCAAGCGAATCGGTACCTATACCGCCCATTGCAATAGAAACGATCTTTCCGGTATAATCGCACAAAATATAGAGAAAGATACCTCTCATGTCGCTCGTCTTTGCAGCAGCATATTTCTCGATCTCTTCAGGAGTATAGACCGAGCGAATTATCCGTTCCAATTCATCATTGCCGGATATCCCCGTAATCCGAAGTTTCGCCTCATCCCGGAGGAGCAGCGTCCGGCGGGCGTTGGACTCATATTCAAGAAAATCCCCGGACTCCCAAAATTTCTCCCAGGCCGCATTCATCTCCGGCCTTGTCAGTCTGTAAAAATCCGACCGTTTGACAAGGCAATAGGTCTTGTCGCCCACCTTATATTCTTTCACAATCTGCGACGGCGTAACGTCGGCACGTGCGGGAGCGATCATACCGACCAAAAGCAATACCGAAAGAAGAAACAATAGCTTTTTCATAGGCTAATTATTCGATGGTTTTGCAATATAAATAAAATATTCATAATCAGCAAATCACAATAAAAAAACAGACATCGGAACCATGCCTGTTTTTCAATAAACCAAAAAACGTATTCTCACATTTTTTCGTGCAGTTTCCGTGCGGCGAATTCCAGAATGAAATCGGCCGTGCCCTCGTCGCCCAGCACCGAGGAGCTCACGCAGAGGTGGTAGGTCGAAGCCACGCCCCATGTCCGCGAACTGTAATAATTGTAATACGAAGCGCGGCGGGCGTCCACGCGCTCCATCAGAGCCTGCGCCTCAGCGGGAGTGCAGCCCTGCCGCGCGCAGATGCGGCGGCAGCGGTCTTCGTCGTCGGCCGTGATGAAGACGTTGACGCAGCGCGGATTCTCGCGCAGGATGTAGTCGGCGCAGCGGCCCACGAAAACCGCCGACTCCCCGGCGGCGACCTTGCGGATCACGTCGCTCTGAATCTTGAACAGCGCGTCGTTCGACAGAACGTTCGTCATGCCTGCGTCGTCGCCCGCGAAGGGTGCGCGCAGATAGCCGATCATCGTCGAGAGCACGCCGCGCGACTCCTTTTCATCGGCCTTTTCGAAAATCTCGGGACAAATACCGCTCTCCCGGGCGGCCAGGTTGATCAGCTCCTTGTCGTAGAGGCGGATGCCCAGCCTGCGGGCGATGATCTCCCCGACGGTCCTGCCGCCGCTGCCCAGCTGGCGGCCGATGTTGATGACGAATTTTTCCATATCCCTATCCCTCTTTGGCGGCATTCGCGGCGCCGATGGCGCGGAATTTCCGCAGTTGGTAAGTCAGCATGAAGAACGCCACGAGCGACGCCAGGAAATCCGACAGCGGCATGGCACACCACACGCCCCAACTGCCGCTCCACTCGGTGCAGGCGTCGAAGATGCGGGGCAGGAAGATCAGCCCCGGCATCAGAAACAGCAGCTGGCGCGACAGCGACAGGAAGATCGCCTTGCCGGCCATGCCGACGCTCATGAAGAAGTTCGTGGCCACCATCTGAAACCCGATGATCGGGAAGCAGAAGAAGACGATGCGCATGCCCTCGACCGACAGGCGGATCAGCTCCTCGTCGGAGGTGAACATCCCCACGGCCATGCGCGGCAGGAACTCGCCGATGACGAATCCCGCCGTGGTGACGCACGTGGCGCCGATGATCGTCAGTTTCAGCACGCGCATCACGCGGTCGTACTGCTTCGCGCCGAAATTGTACCCCGCGATGGGCTGCATGCCCTGGTTGACGCCCAGCACGATCATCACGAAGAAGAAAGCCAGCCGGTTGACGATGCCGTAGGCGCCGATCGTCAGGTCGCCGCCGTACTCTTTCAGCCCCTTGTTGATCAGGATGACGATGAAGCAGGCCGCGAGGTTCATCAGGAAGGGCGACATGCCGATGGCGAGCATGTCGCGCACGATCTTCTTCCGCAGGCGGTAGATGCCGCGCCGGAAGTGGAGCAGCTCCCGTTTGTCGGAGAGAATCCGGAACTGCCATACGAGCGCGATGATCTGCGCCAGCACCGTGGCGACGGCCGCTCCGCGAATGCCCCAGCCGAACCCGAAGATGAAGATCGGGTCGAGGACGGCATTGATGACCACCGTGATTATGGTGGCGTACATCGACTTGCGGGGATGCCCCGAGGCCCTCAGCACGGCGTTCAGTCCCAGATACATATGGGTAATGACGTTGCCCAGCAGGATGATCGTCATATACTCGCGGGCATAGCCGATCGTGGCCTCGCTGGCCCCGAAGAAATAGAGGATCGGATCGAGGAAAAGCAGCGTCACGAGTCCGAACGAAACGCCGATTATGAGATTGAGCACCAACACATTGCCCAGCACCCGCTGAGCCGTCTCATAGTCCCGCTGGCCCAGACGCATCGAGATCAGCGTCGCGGCACCCACGCCCACCAGCGAACCGAACGCCGCGGCGAGGTTCATCAGCGGGAAGGTCAGCGCGAGGCCCGAAATGGCCAGCGGCCCCACTCCGTGGCCGATGAAGATGCTATCGACCATGTTGTAGAGCGACGAGGCCGTCATGGCGATGATCGCCGGCACGGCATATTGCACGAGCAGCTTGCGGATACGCTCGGTCCCGAGCTCCAAAGCCGCCGATTTTATTTCTGTTGTCATAAATTCATTCCATTTTCCCCGCGTTTCGGACACGGAATTTCATGTACTTTTTTCGGAAAAAAGTACCCGGCTAAGAGCCGGAATCTTTCAATGCGGCATACGGGAGCGGAAATAAGGTGCTGATATGCAAGGTACTGCCGCAGCCCCAAAATCCCGCTTCTTAAGCGGGTGGGGGCTATTCCAGCTCCCAGTCCGTGCCGTCCTTGCGGTCCTTGACGCGGATGCCGGCCGCGGCCAGCCCGTCGCGGATGCGGTCCGATGCGGCCCAGTCCTTCGCGGCGCGGGCCTTCAGCCGCTCGTCCAGCAGCATTTCGACCAGCGGCGTCACGTAATCCCGGCCCGAGGCGGCTCCGGCGGCCTTTTCGTCGCGCAGACCCAGAATGTCGAAGGCATAGCGGCGGACGGTGGCCGCAAGGGTTTCGAGATCGGCGGCGGTGATCGTCTGCGAACCGTCGATCAACTGGTTGATGATGCGCACCCAGTCGAACAACGCCGAAATGACCATCGGCGAATTGAGGTCGTCGGCCATCGCCTCGGCGCAGCGAATCTCCAGCTCCGCGGGGTTCACCGTCGAAGCCGCCGCGGGTTTGATTTTCCCCAAAGCCTCGATGCCTTTCATCAGACGGTCCAGCCCCTTTTCGGCGGCCTGCAAAGCCTCGTTCGAGAAGTCGAGCGTCGAGCGGTAGTGGGCTTGCAAGACGAAGAAACGGATGGTCATGGGCGAGAAAGCCTGCGCCAGCAGTTTGTGCGACCCGGTGAAGAGCTCTTCGAGGGTGATGAAATTCCCCAGCGACTTGCCCATCTTCTGCCCGTTGATCGTGATCATGTTGTTGTGCACCCAATACCGTGCCGAGTCGTGGCCCAGCGCGGCGGTAGACTGCGCGATCTCGCACTCGTGGTGCGGGAACATCAGGTCCATGCCGCCGCCGTGGATGTCGAAACGTTCCCCGAGGTAGCGCGTGGACATCGCCGAGCACTCCATGTGCCAGCCCGGAAATCCCTCGCCCCAGGGCGACGGCCACCGCATGATGTGTTCGGGCGCCGCTTTCTTCCACAGCGCGAAATCGTAGGAGTGGCGTTTGTCCGACTGCCCGTCCAGTTCGCGCGTGTTGGCGACGATGTCGTCGAGGTTGCGGCCCGACAACCTGCCGTAGTTGTATTTGGCGTTGTACTTCTCCACGTCGAAGTAGACCGATCCGTTGGACTCGTAGGCGTAGCCGTCGGCGAGGATTTTCTTCACGAACTCGATCTGCTCGATGATGTGGCCCGAGGCGTAGGGCTCGATCGAGGGGGTCTCGACATTGAGGGCCTCCATCGCCCGGTGGTAACGCTCCGTGTAGTAGTGGGCCACCTCCATCGGCTCCAGCTGTTCGAGCCGGGCTTTCTTGGCGATCTTGTCCTCTCCCTCGTCGGCGTCGTGCTCCAGATGCCCCACGTCCGTGATGTTGCGCACGTAGCGCACCTTGTATCCCGAAGCCTTGAGGTAGCGGAACAGCAGGTCGAACGTCACGGCGGGGCGGGCGTGGCCCAGATGCGGATCGCCGTAGACCGTGGGACCGCAGACATACATGCCCACGCGGCCCGGCACGAGGGGTTCGAACTCCTCCTTGCGGCGGGTGAGCGTATTGTAAAGTACGAGTTTGGAATCCATATTCGTGAATTAACGTTTTGAACGGGTAAAATTACAACTTTTTCCGCAAACATCCGCCTTTCAGCTCAAAAATCGAGCAGCCGGAAGCGTTTGCGCACCTCGGGCATCGGCATCGGCTCCTCGTAGTGCCACCATTCGCGGCGGTAGGGAACCAGCCCGGCCTCGCGCATGACCGACCGGAGCAGTTCGCGGTTGCGGGCCGCCACGGCCGAGATCTTCCCCGCGGCGACCAGCGCGGCCTCGCCCCCGGTGTGGGCCTCCTCGCCGAAGAAATCGACCGGCGTTCCCATGTCGGCCTCGCGCCCCGCGGCGTCGAGCAGCGTCACATCGACCGCCACGCCGTAGTTGTGGCGTCCTCCGCGGGTGCCGTCGGCCACATAGACCTGATTCGGAGTCCCCTCGACCAGGCTGTACATATACCGCTGGACGCTGACCGGACGCGCCGCGTCGCAGACCAGCATCCGCCACCCGGGACGCCGTTCGCGCAGCAGCCGCTGGGCATGCGCCAGCTTCGCGGCGAAGTGCGGCAGCAGATAGGCCCGTTCGAGGTCGCCGTAAACGTCGCGCCCCATGAAATTGTCGTCCGTGGAGTACATCAGCCGTACGCGCAGGGTGGAATCCGCTTCGAGCACGTCGATCAGCCCCGCGTCGCGCATTTTCCGGTCGGTCGCGCCCTGCGCCCGGACGCCCGCGCAGAGCAGGACGGCACACGCCGCCAAGAGCAAGTTTCGTTTCAACATTTTTTGCGGTATTGACGTGACAAAGGTAGCAAAAAGCCGGGGCGGTTCCAAAACCGGATTGCGAACGGCCCGGCGAGACTTTTCGAATCTCCGAAAGCGCCGTTACGGCACCAAAGACAAGAAATATACGCCGCTCCGGCGCAGGAACCGGGAAATTATCGTACCTTTGCCGCCGATTATTATGAAATTTCAAGACTTAGGACTCTCCGAGCCGCTGTTGCGCGCCATCGGGGAAAAGGGGTACACCGATCCGACCCCCATTCAGCAACAAGCCATCCCTCCCGCACTCGAAGGCCGCGACCTGCAAGGCTGCGCACAGACCGGGACGGGCAAGACCGCAGCCTTCACGCTGCCCATCCTCCAGCTCCTGGCCGCAGAGCCCGCCGCCAAAGGCCGCCGCGAAATCCGCGCCCTGGTCGTCACGCCGACGCGCGAGCTGGCCATCCAGATCGACGAATGCTGCCGCGACTACGCCCGCTACCTCGCCGTCCGCCACTGCGTGATCTTCGGAGGCGTCAACCAGCGTCCGCAGGTCGATGCGCTCCAGCGGGGCGTGGACCTGCTGGTCGCCACCCCGGGCCGCCTGCTGGACCTCGTCGGGCAGGGCCATATCTCGCTGGACAAGGTCCGCTTCTTCGTCCTCGACGAGGCCGACCGCATGCTGGACATGGGCTTCATCCACGACATCCGCCGCATCCTGCCGCTGCTGCCCGCACGGCGGCAGACGCTCTTCTTCTCGGCCACGATGCCCTCGGACATCGCCCAGCTGGCCGCCAAAATCCTGCATGACCCCGTGCTGGTGACCGTCACGCCGCCGGCCTCGGTCGTCGAGACCATCTCGCAGCGGGTCCATTTCGCCGAGAAGGCCGAAAAGAGCCGGCTGCTGATCGACCTGCTGGAGGGCTCCGACGCACAGCAGGTGCTGGTCTTCACACGCACCAAGCACGGCGCCGACAAGCTGGCCAAGATCCTCAACCGCGCCGGCATCCAGTCGAGCGCCATTCACGGCAACAAGTCGCAGAACGCCCGCGTGAAGGCGATGAACGACTTCAAGGGCGGAGCCTGCCGCGTGCTGATCGCCACCGACATCGCAGCGCGCGGCATCGACATCGACCAGCTGCCGCTGGTCATCAACTACGATCTGCCGGAGGTCGCCGAGACCTACGTCCACCGCATCGGCCGCACGGGCCGCGCCGGGTGCGAGGGCGCCGCATGGTCGTTCTGCTCGGAGGACGAGTTCGACTACCTGAAAGACATCCAGAAGCTCACCGGGCTGACGATCCCCGTCGAGGGCCCCGTTCCGGAGTTCGCCGCGCGGCAGAACGCCGCCCCGGCGCAGAAACCGGTCCGTAAAGCCGCGCAGCAACCCGCCCGGAACGCGGAGCCTGCACCTGCCCGCACCCCGGAGCAGAAACCGCCGCAGGAAGCCGCGGAAAAGACCGCCCGGCCGTCGCGTTCGCGCCGCCGCCGGGGCACGCGCCCCGCACCGGGAACCCCGATCCAGCCGTCGGCCAAACCCGCCGCCGACACGCCCCGCAAGCCGGAACGGAAGCAGAACGGCAACGCCCCGAAAGGCGACCGGAACGCCCAACAGCCCACCGCAAACAAATCCGCCGCGAAACCCGCTGCGAACGCCCCGGAGGGCGCTCCGAAACCGTCGTCGTCCCGCCGCCGCAGACGCCGCCCCGCAGGCGGTGCGAAACTGGCGCAGGCCCCGGCGGCGAAACCCGCCGCAGAGCCCGCCCCGCGGAAGAGCTGGTGGAAAATGTGGTAAAAATCGGGTTTTCGCGTAATAAGGATTGGAAATAAGCCGTTAAATCGTTACTTTTGCGAGATAAGTAGTTACGAAAAAAGTTTTCTCGGATATGCAGTTTTTCAAACGCTGGAACAATATCACCGGCTGGGCGGTATTCGCCGTCGCGACGATCGTCTACCTGATGACCATGGAACCCGTGTCGAGCCTCTGGGACTGCTCGGAGTTCATCGCCACCTCCTACAAGCTCGAAGTGGGGCATCCTCCCGGAGCCCCGCTGTTCATGATGCTGGCGCGCCTGGCCACGCTCTTCGCCTTCGGCAACCCCGACTACGTGGGCATCGCCGTCAATGCCATGAACTCGCTGGCCAGCGCTTTCTGCATCTTGTTCCTGTTCTGGACCGTCACCCACCTGGCGCGGCGTCTGCTGACCCGCAACGGCGGCGAACTCTCCGTGGCCGACACCGTCGCCGTGCTGGGCGCCGGAGCCGTCGGGGCCCTGGCCTACACCTTCACCGACACCTTCTGGTTCTCGGCCATCGAGGGCGAGGTCTACGCCCTGTCGTCGATGTTCACGGCGCTGGTCGTCTGGCTGATGCTCAAATGGGAGGAGCAGGCCGACGAACCCCACGCCTCGCGCTGGATCGTGCTGATCGCCTACCTGATGGGCCTCTCGATCGGCGTGCACATCCTCAACCTGCTGTGTATCCCGGCGCTGGTCTTCATCTACTACTTCCGCAAGACCGAACGGGTGACGTGGAAAGGCATCGCGTGGTCAACCGTGATCTCCGGCGCGCTGATCGTCTTCGTCAACAACTTCATCATCCCCTACACCGTCTGGTTCGGGGCGCAGATCGACACGCTGTTCGTCAACACGTTCGGCCTGCCGGTCAACTCGGGCATCACGCTCTTCGCGCTGGCGCTGATCATCGGCCTGGGATGGGCCGCATGGGCCGCCCACAGACGGGGCCGCGTGCTGCTCAACATCATCCTGCTCTCGACGACCATGATTCTCGTCGGCTATTCGTCCTACGCCTCGGTGACCATCCGCGCCGCGGCGAACCCGCCGATGAACTCCAACAACCCCAACAACCCCCACGCCCTGCTGTCGCTCCTGAACCGCGACCAGTACGGCGACCGCCCGCTGCTGTACGGCGCGCAGTATTCGGCTCCCCCCGAGGGCGTGAAGGAGAAGAAGGTGTGGTATCTGGACGAGGACGGCAAGTACAAGACCGCCACGGTGCTGACGGGCTACACCCACTCGCCGGAGTTCATGACCCTCTTCCCGCGCATGTGGAACTACTCGAAAGGCGAAAAGGAGTACAAGCAGTGGGCCGCCTACCGCACCAAGACCGAGGCGCTGCGCGACGAGAACGGCGAAGTCCGCCGCGACGCGCAGGGACGCCCCGTGCGCGGCGAGGTGCTCGATTTCGGCCGCAGGAAGGTCTACACCGACTCCTACGGCGAAACCCGCACGGTCACGGAACCGACGTTCGGCGAAAACCTCAACTTCTTCTTCAACTACCAGCTCTCGTACATGTACTGGCGCTATTTCCTGTGGAATTTCGTGGGGCGCCAGAGCGACATACAGCCTTCGCGCACGACGATCACCGACGGCAACTGGCTCTCGGGCATCCGCTGGATCGACGAGATGTACCTCGGCCCGCAGGACAACCTGCCGCGCGAAATCGCCGAAAACAAGGGCCGCAACACCTACTATTTCCTGCCCTTCCTGCTGGGGCTGATCGGACTGCTGTACCAGCTGAACCGCGACCAGCGGAACTTCTCGATCGTGATGTGGTTGTTCGTGATGATGGGTATCGCGCTGGTCTTCTATTTCAACACCTCGCCCGGCGAGCCGCGCGAACGCGACTACGTCTATGCAGGCTCGTTCTATGCCTTCTCGATCTGGATCGGGTTCGGCGTGCTGGCCATCCGCGACCTGATCGCGTGGATCACCAAACGCAGCAACGTCACGGCGGCAGCCGCCGCAACCGTCCTCTGCATGGGCGTTCCGGCGATCCTCGCGGCCCAGAACTGGGACGACCACGACCGCTCGCACCGCACGATGGCCCGCGACATCGGCTGGAACTACCTGATGTCAACGCTTCCCAACTCGATCATCCTCAACTACGGCGACAACGACACCTTCCCGCTGTGGAACAACCAGGAGGTCTACGGCGTGCGCCCCGACGTGCGGATCATGAACACCTCCTACCTCGGGGGCGAATGGTACATCGACGAGATGAAGACCAAGGCCAACGAGGCCGCAGGGGTTCCGTTCTCGCTGCCCAAGCGCAAGTACACCTATAACAACGACATGATCTACGTCACGAACAGCATCGACCGCGCGGTGGACATCCGCGAGGTGATGGACTTCGTGCGCAGCGACGACCCGCGCAGCCAGATCAAGCTCTCCGACGGTTCAATGACCGACTACATCCCCACCAAGCGCATCGCGCTGCCGGTGAACAAGGAGAACGCCGTCGCTTCGGGCATCGTGGCCGAAAAGGACCGCGACAAGATGGTTGACACGGTGTACATCAACATCAAAAAGAACTCGCTGGACAAGAACCAGCTGATGATCCTCGACATGCTGGCCAACTTCGACTGGAAACGCCCGATCTACCTCACGCAGGTCTACATCCTGCAAGACTTCGGGCTGATGGACTACCTCCAGTTCGACGGCTACGCCTACCGCTTCGTGCCGATCCTCACCCCGGCGCAGAACCCCTTCGAGATCGGGCGCATCGACCCCGACTATGCGGCTCCGCTGCTGAAAGAGACCTTCCGCTATGGCAACCTCTCCGACCCGAGGGTCTACGCCGACTATTTCATCCAGTACAACCTCTCGGCCTCGCACGCCCGCGACGCCTTCGCCCGCGTGGCCAAGGAACTGCTGCGGCAGGAGCGCGTCGCAGAGGCCGTCGAGCTGCTCGACCTGGGGCTGGAACGGATGCCGACTTCGCAGGTGCGCTTCACCGACACCAACACCTACCCTTTCCTCGAAGCCTACTACGCCGCCGCGGCGATGGGCGATGCGGAGGCCGCCGAAAAGGGCGACGCGCTGCTGCGGGAGTATGTCCAGACGCTGATCGAATACATCGAGCACTACCTCCGTTTCGAGGGTGCGCAGGGCGACATGGTTTCGGGCATCATCGACGAGAAGCTCGACCAGCTGGGCGACGTTTACTACCTGGCCAGCTACGCGGGCCGCAGGGAGGTGCTCGCCGAACTGAACACCTACTACCGTTCGCTGGGAGTCTCGGAAGAGAACCTGATCGACGCGGGCGACAAGCCTCAGCAGCCCGATTCGGCCCGCTTAAGAAGCGGGATTTAGGAGCGACGGTCCGCATTAACCGGATTGCACGCTTCAATCCCATTGAAAACCCGCGTCCTATGCAGAACGCACGGAGCAATCCGTGCGTTTTTTTGTGCGCCGCAGGAGCGATTGCGTGCACTTTTTCGTATATTTGCCGGGTACAAACCCCCAAAACCCCGAACTTATGCCGCTGTTCATTCCGAAAGAGTACACGGCCAAACTCGCTCCCGAAACGATGGAGCAGGCCATCACCTACCTCAAAGAGATTTTTCCCGACATGCTGGCCCGCAGCCTGCGCCTGCGCCGCGTCACGGCCCCGCTGTTCGTGCTTTCAGGCACGGGCATCAACGACGACCTCAACGGTGTGGAACGCCCCGTGTCGTTCCCGATCCGCGACCTGGGCGAACGCCGTGCCGAAGTGGTGCACTCGCTGGCCAAGTGGAAACGCATGAAGCTCGGAGCCTACAAGATCGCCCCGGGATACGGACTTTACACCGACATGAACGCCATCCGCGCCGACGAAGAGCTGGACAACATCCACTCGCTCTACGTCGATCAATGGGACTGGGAGCGCACGATGCGCCCCGAGGAGCGCAACCTCGGTTTCCTGAAAGGGATCGTCGAAACGATCTACGAGGCGATGAAAGCCGTCGAAGAAGAGGTCTACGAACTCTACCCGCACATCACGCCCATCCTGCCCGAACGGATCACGTTCATCCAATCCGAAGAGCTGCTGCGGGAGTTTCCCTCGCTCACGCCCAAGGAGCGCGAGCAGGCTGCCGCACGGAAATACGGCGCGCTGTTCCTCATCGGCATCGGCGGCGAGCTGTCGAACGGCCAGCGTCACGACGGGCGCGCCCCGGACTACGACGACTGGAGCACTCCGACCGAAGGGGGATTCAAGGGGCTCAACGGCGACATCATCGTCTGGAACCCGGTTCTCGAAAACGCCTTCGAGTTGTCGAGCATGGGTATCCGCGTGGACCGCGAGGCGCTCGAACGGCAGCTGTCGATCTGCGGATGTCCCGAGCGGCGCGAGATGGAGTTCCACCGGATGCTGCTCGAAGGGCGTCTGCCGCTTTCGATCGGCGGCGGTATCGGACAGTCGCGGTTGTGCATGTTCTACCTGCGGTGCGCCCATATCGGCGAGGTGCAGGTCAGCATCTGGCCCGAGCAGATGACCGCCGAGTGCGCCGCCCACGGCATCTACCTGAAATAAGCCCGCCCGCCCAAGAGCCGCCCGCCTAAGAGGCGGCCCGCTTAAGAAGCAGGATTTAGGGGAGGGGGTGCTTTGGGGCGCTTTCCGTCCGGTACTGCGCCTCTCCCGTCATTGCTCGGCCCGGCTAAGAGCCGGATTTTAGGGCGCGACGGAATGTCAGGACGCTTTCCACCCTTATCTGCGCCTTTTTCGTCATTGCGAGGAGTGTAGCGACGCGGCAATCTGATTGGAAAGTCGTAACCTTACAACTGCATTTATTGGATTCCCACGCTCACTCCGTTCGCTCGGAATGACCCACCTAAGAAGTGGGGTTCAAAGGGCGATGGTTGCTTCGGACGCTTTCCGTCCGGTTCCGCGCCTCTCCCGTCATTGCTCGGCCCGGCTAAGAGCCGGATTCTAGGGCGCGACGGAATGTCAGGACGCTTTCCACCCTCATCTGCGCCTTTCCGTCATTGCGAGGCATCGCAGATGCCGTGGCAATCCGATCGGAAAATCGTGACCTTGCAACGCATTCAGAGGCGAATTTAAGGGCTGCTGAAACATCTTATACCTCGCTCATATTAAAACGGTACGGGGTTTATTTGTGCTGCCGAAAAAAGCGGCGGGCAAAGGAAAACTCTGAAGAATTCAATAATTAGTGACGCAACTCACACCTTTGCTCCGCCGCATGCCATTCCGGCCCGGTATCTGCTGTTTCATACGACAAAGATAAATAAAATTTCCCATTACACACTATATAGGGTGTAATAAAATTTTATTTCCAAGTCATCTTTGCACCATGAAGCCGAGAAGCCCGAAAAGAGTGAACAACTCATTGACCTCAGCCGTTGCGTGGAAATTGAAACAACTCCGCGTTGCCAAAGGGTTCTCACAGGAATATGTAAAGGAAAACACCGGAGTAAACATACAACGCAGCGAATCCAGCACGACAACCGTATCCCTGATTACGTTGGATATTCTCTGCAAATTCTACGGCACCTCGCTGAAAGAGTTTTTCAACACTCTCGACATCGAATAAATGCCTATACAACCGTGGAGCGATACAATGCTTTTGAAGCAATAGCGGGCAGGCTCAAAGAACTGCGCGCGAAGAAAGGTGTTTCGCAGGAAATCGTCTATGAAGATACGGGCGTGCACATCGGCAAGATCGAAACAGCCCGATACAATATCACTGTCAGCACGCTTTCCAAACTCTGCAACTATTACGGCATCACGCTGAAAGAATTTTTCGACTAACAACATGGATAACTCTCGATGCGATTACGACCTCTTGGAGACGGTAGCCCGGAAGCTGAAACAGCTCCGGGAAGCAAAGGGTTTATCCCAGCGAATCGTTTATATCGACACGGATTTCAACATCGGCAAAATCGAAGTCGGAAAGACGAATATCACCATCAGTACGCTATCCCGACTCTGTAAATATTACGGCACCTCGCTGAAAGAGTTTTTCAACGAACTCGACCAATAAATCAAACCCCTGCCTCTTTCGAAGCAGGGCGTCATTCCGAGCGAACGGAAGTGAGCGTGGGAATCCGAAGAATGCGTTGTAAGGTTACGGCTTTCCGATCGGATTGCCGCGTCGCTGCGCTCCTCGCAATGACAATAGAGGCTCAAGCCGCCGCTGCATCTGACTGAAGAGGCGCAGTACCGGACGGAAAGCGCTCCGAAGCACCCCCTCCCCTAAATCCCGCCTCTTAGGCGGGCGGCTTTTGGGCGGGCGGAGTTATTTCCCGGTGGCCGGCTGATCGGGCGTCTTGCCCTCTTTCTTACCCTTGTTGTAGAGGAATCGCTTGATCTTCTGCGTGGGGGTCTTGATGAAATCCTCCTTCTCCTCGACCACCTCCGAGATGCGCGAAAAACGGTTGACCTTGGCGTTCACGAAATCCATGATCTCCTTCTTCAACTGCTCGGTCTTGGCCTCCCAAGCCTCCTTCTTGCTCTCCCACTCCTCGCGCCAGTCGTCGATCATCGACTCGATCTCCTCCCGGTTGAAGTGCACGAGGGCTATGAGACGCCCCTCCTGCTCCGTGACGATCGAATCGGCGATGCAGACGTGCGAATTCAGCACCGTTTCGATGTCCTCGGGATAGATATTCTCGCCCCCGGGCCCCACGATCATATTCTTCAGACGGCCTTTGATGTAGAGCCATCCGTCCTTGTCGAACTCCCCGAGATCGCCCGTGCGGAACCAGCCGTCGGCCGTGAAAGCCTCCTTCGTGGCCTCGGGATTCTTGAAATACCCCACCATCGCGCTCGGCGTGCGGGCCACGATCTCACCCTGCCGGGTTTCGGGATTGACATTCTCCAAACGCAGTTCGACCCCCGGAGCCTGGGGGCCCGTCGATCCGAGACGCACCATCGAGGGAGCGGCTCCGGCCAACAGCGGCGCGGTCTCGGTCAGCCCGTAACCGATGGCATAGGGCACTTTGGCTTCGAGCAGGAATTTCTCGGCTCCTCCGTCGAGCTTCGCTCCGCCGATGCCGAGGAAGCGCAGGCGGCCTCCGAAGAGCTTCAGGAGCTTCTTGCCGGCCATGCGGTTGAGATAGCGGCGCATGAAGCCGATCCGGTAGAGCATGCGCCAGAAGCGCGTGGAGTTGAATTTGGCGAGCACCTGATGGCGGTAGATCTTCTCGATGACCAGCGGCACGATCAGCATCACCGAAGGACGGATGGCCCGCAGGGCGGGCATCAGCGCCGACGCCGTGGGCGGACGGTCGAGATAGACGATCCGGGCGCCCATCGAGAAGGGATAGATCATGCCGATCGAACATTCGTAGGTGTGCGACAGGGGCAGCACCGAGAGGAACGTATCGTCGCCGCCGACCGGGAAAATCGCCTCCGAGATGGCACCCTGCGCGCACAGCGCCGCATGGGTCAGCATCACGCCCTTGGGCTTCGAGGTCGTGCCCGAGGTGTAGATGATCACGGCGAGGTCGTCGGGTTTGGGGATGCCGGTCGAACCCTCCTCGCGGACGCGCTGGGCGATGACGCCGAGATTCTTGGTGCGGACCACGACGTTGAGCCGTTCGATGGTGTCGCGGGAGAGTCTGGTGAAGAGTTTGTCGGAAACCAGCAGCGCCTTGGCCTCGGAGTGTTCGATGATCATGTCGAGCTCCTCGCCCGAGAAGTCGGGCAGGATCGGCACGGCGATCATGCCGGCCGAGGTCACGGCGAAGTAGCAGACGCCCCAGTTGGGCATGTTGCTGCTCAGCAGGGCCACCTTGTCCCCGGCGCGAAGCCCCGCTCCGGTCAGGATTTCCTGCACTTTGGCAATACGACGGCCCGCCTCGGCGTAAGTCACGTCTTCGCCCTCGAACATCGAAAAGGCGATTTTCGACGCGAACTTCTCCACGCTGCTGCGGGCCAGTTCGTACAATGTATTGATTGTCATGGTACGTTCTCGTTTATGTGCGTTGAGATAACGCAAAAGTCCGGGGCGAAATTACTAAATTCCGGCGAAAAAACACTACTTTTGAGATAAAATAACAGCATGCTCGACCTTCTGAACATCAAAAAACTTGCCGCCGATGCGGGCTTCGACCTCTGCGGCGTCGCGCCGTGCCGCCATCTGTCCGAGGGCGAAGCGCGGTTCCGGGCATGGCTGGCGCGCGGCGGGCAGTCGTCGCTGGGCTACATGGAGCGCAACGCCGAGAAGCGTTTCGACCCCCGGCTGCTGGTCGAGGGGGCCCGCACGGCCGTCGTCTGCGCCGTCTCCTACAAGAACGCCGCCTCGGAGGGCTATCCGGCCGGACACCGCACCAAAATCGCCTCCTACGCCTGCACGGCGGACTATCATACGACCATCCGCACCATGCTCGCACAGCTGTTCGAGGCCCTGCGCGCGGCGTATCCCGGGCTCGGGGGCCGGGCGTTCACCGACACGGCGCCGCTGGCCGAAAAACAGCTGGCCGCGGAAGCCGGACTGGGCTGGATCGGACGCCAGTCGTTGCTCGTGACGCCGCAGTTCGGCACCTGCGTCCTGCTGGGCGAGCTGATCCTCACCGACGAGGCCGACGCCTACGACACGCCGTTCGGAGAGGAGCGCTGCGGCACGTGCCGCCGGTGCGTCGAAGCCTGCCCCACGGGGGCCATCGCCCCGGACCGGACCATCGACACCGCGCGCTGCATCTCGTGCCGCACCATCGAGAAGGTCCCGGAGAGCGACGCCGGCCTCGACGGCTGGATCTTCGGCTGCGACTGCTGCCAGAGCTGCTGCCCCTGGAACCTGCGCGCGCCGCGGCACCGCAACGCGGCGTTCGACCCCGTGTTCGACCCGCTGGCGATGGACGCCGCGGCATGGCTGGGGATGGACGAAACGGCGTTCGAGGCCCTTTGCGGCCGCACGCCGCTGACCCGCAGCGGACTGGCCCGCATCCGGGAAAACGTCCGCCGGAACATCGCCCCCGAAGAGCCCTCGGAACGCTGAACCGGCCGCCCCGCCCCTCGCCTCCGATACGGCAAACCCGGCCGACACGACACGCCCCGGCATCGTCCAACGCAACCCAGCACAACCCGGCCCACCCCCGATACCAGCCCCGGCACCGTCCAACGCGCCCCGACATAGCCCGGCCCGATCCCGGCAACATCCAACGCGGCACGCCCCGGCATCGTCCAACACCGGCCCAACACACACGCCCCGCCGGGCACGAAAAAAAGCGGGTCCCGGAATCCGGAACCCGCCGTATGACAGTCGTTCGTCCGCGAACTACTTCGACAACTCGGCCAGCGCGGCCTTGGCGCTCTCGGCAGCGGGACCTGCGGTCACCTTCTGGAAAGCGGCGATGGCCTGCGGCTTCATCTCCTTGGCGTTGTAGGCTGCACCCAGCAGGTAGTACATCAGACTCTTGTCCTCGGGATCGGTCTGAGCGTCGGCGGCGGTCTGGGCCAGCTCGATCACCTTGGCGTAATCCTTCTTGTTGGCATAAGCCTGCAAACGGACCTTCTCGGCCAGCGCGCTCGCCGGATTCTTGGCCAGCATGGCGTCGGCTGCGGCGATGATGCCGTCGAAATTGTTGGCCTCCTGCAACTTGGCCACCATGTTATTGGTGTAGAGCGTGATCATCTCCTTGGCCTTGGCGGCAGCCTCGGCGTATTTGGGGTGCGTCTTGGCCGCAACGGCCTCGTAGATCTCCATACCCCGCTCGTACTGAGCCATATCGCCCGTGTTCATGAACATCTCGCAGTAGCTCATCGCCAGGTTCAGCGCCATGTCCGTATTGTCGGGGTCGGCCTTGTAGCCCTTCTCGAAGATGCCGGCGGCCGTCGCGTAATCCTTGTTGTTGAAAGCGTCGCCGCCCTGAATCTGATACATCTTGGCGACCCAGCCGTTGGCCTTGGCCATCTGGTTCATGTCACCGTAGAGCTCGGCCAGCTCGGCGGACTTGGTGAAATTCTTCAGCGCCTCGTCGTAGTTCTTGCCTTTCAGCGCCCCGCCGCCCAGCATGAAATAGCAGTTGGGGAGCGTCTTCTTGGCGGTTGCCACCAGCGAAGCTGCATCTTCGTTGTCCATCCCCTGGTCGATCACCTGCTCGAACTTCGCGGCGGCGCCGGCGAAATCCTTGGCGCCGTAAGCGGCCGCCGCCTCGTTGTAAATTGCCGTGAGATCCTGCGCCGAGAGCGATACCGCCGCCAGCAGCGCAACTACCGATACGAATAACTTTTTCATTGTCTTACTATTTACTATTCGATTTTTAAGTTTTTCAGTCCGTGCACCCCGCCCGGAGATGCGTCGGGTGCAAAAGTATAAAAAAAATTCCTTTTTTACCAAATCTATCCACGCAAACCCGCGAAAAAACCGCTCATCAACTCCTCGCACTCCTCCCGGAGCACCCCCCGCGCCACGGTCGTTCTGGGGTGGAACACCGCCTCGGAATAACGCCGGAAGCCCTTCTTGGGATCGTCGGCGCCCCACACCACGCGGCTCACCTGCGCCCATCCGATCGCCCCGGCGCACATGATGCACGGCTCGACCGTGACGTAGAGCGTGCACTCCTGCAAATACTTGCCCCCGAGCGTCGCGGCAGCGGCCGTCAGGGCCTGCATCTCGGCGTGGGCCGTGGGGTCGGCCAGGGTTTCGACGAGGTTGTGCCCCCGCCCGATCACCGCACCGCCGGCCACGACGACCGCACCGATGGGCACCTCCTGTTGTTTTAACGCCTTTTGCGCCTCGTTTAGTGCCAGGCGCATGAATTTTTCGTCGGTTTCGTGCTGTTCCATGCCGGATTGTTTTCGGCAAAAGTAACCATTTTTTCCGAAGAACGCACCCCGCGCCCGGCAAACTCCACCCGGAAGCGACGCAGGCGCATCAATTTCGATTCAAAACACGCCTTCTTCCAAAAAGAAAAAATCAAAATCAAAGAAATGCTTGCATTTTATTGCATAATTTCTATATTTGCAAATGGAATAGTCCACAAAACCCTTAAATTCAATTTGCTCCTACAAAAAAACACACATCCGGCCAAAAAACGGCCCAAACCATGCACTCTGTATTTCGAAACCACACCAATTACTAACCAGAACCAATTAAAACCATTATGGAAGAAACTCGCCAAAAAGCACCCGGGAACGGGCATTTTCCGGCAGTCCTGCGATTCGTCGCCGCGCTGCTGCTGTCCGGAACCCTATGCCTCGCGTGGGGGGGGGGAAATCTCCTCGCACAGATCCGGAGCATCTATGTAACGATAGATGCAGCCGATGCAAGCATCCGGGAGATCCTCGAATCCATCGAGGCGCAGAGCGATCTGCGGTTCATCTATGCGGATGAAGTAAAACCGATCCTGACCAAGGTCGTAACGGTCAGGGAGAAAAACGTAAGCGCAAACCGGATTCTCGACCAGATCCTGCCCGACGTCGGCCTTCAGTATTCGGTCGGCGGCACGCAGGTCCGCATCTACCAGGCCGCCAGCGGTTCGCGCGACGTCGCCCAAACGGTCAGCGGCACGGTGATCTCCGGCACCGACAACTCCCCGCTGGCCGGCGTGATGATCTACGTCGAAGGAACGACGGCCGGCACGATCACCAACGGCGACGGCTCGTACACCTTCACCATTCCCGCCAAATCGAAATACGTGACCTTCTCGTACGTCGGTTTCGACACGAAGAAACTCCACGTCGAGGACACCGAGCTGTTCAAACTCGTATCGCTCGCCGAGCAGAGCAACGCGCTCGACGAAGTCGTGGTCATCGGCTACGGCACGCAGAAAAAGGAGTCGATGGTCGCTTCGATCACCTCCGTAAAACCCTCCGACCTGAATATCACCTCCAGTTCGCTGACCACGGCGTTCGCCGGCAACATCGCCGGCATGATCTCGCGCCAGACCTCGGGCGAACCCGGCTACGACAGCGCCTCGTTCTACATCCGCGGCATTTCGACCTTCGGGTCGAGCAACTCGCCGCTGATCATCCTCGACGGCGTGGAGGTGTTGAGCAACATGCTCAACAACATGCCTCCCGAGTCGATCGAGTCGTTCTCGGTGCTCAAGGACGCCCAGGCGACCTCGGTCTACGGTTCGCGCGGCGCCAACGGCGTCATCCTCATCAACACGAAAAACGGCCGCAACTCGGAGAAGATGAACGTCTCGGTCCGTCTGGAAAACACCTTCTCGATGCCCACGATGGTACAGCAGGTGGCCGACGGCGTGACCTACATGCAGCTCTACAACGAGGCCGTCTTCAACACCGCCAAGGAGACCGGAACGCTCCACGCCTACCAGCCGTTCTACTCGGCCGACAAGATCAACGGCACGAAGGCGGGACTCAACAAGTACCTCTATCCGAACAACGACTGGTACGACCTGATGTTCAAGGATTTCTCGGTCAACCAGAACCTCAACCTCAACATCCGCGGCGGCGGCCGTAAGGTCAGCTATTTCCTCAACGCGGCGGTCTCGAACGAAAACGGCATCATCGCCGACATCGAGCAGAACCCCTACGACGTGAAGATGAACCACCAGAAATACATCTTCCAGAGCAACGTCAGCGCCAACATCACCAAGACGACGGTCGTCGGCATCAAGGTCAACGCCCAGCTGGAGTACAACACCCGCCCGATCGAGGACATCGGCAACCTGTTCTACTACTCGATGCGCGCCAATCCGGTACGTTTCCCGGCCACGCTCCCGGCCGAGGAGGGCGACACGTTCGTGCGCTACGGCAACAACGCCTCGTGGGACACCGGCGCCACCGACCTCAACCCGCTGGCCAAGCTGTCCCGCGGCTACGGCAAGCGCTACTACTCCTACATGACGACGGCCTTCACGCTGGACCAGAACCTGGATTTCTTCACCAAGGGCTTGAGCGCCAACCTCACGGCGTCATTCTACAACTACACCTATTCGGCGACCTACCGCACGGCAACCCCCTATTATTTCAAGGTCGAGGACGGCAGTTCGCTCAACCCCGACGGCACGGCCAATCTCATCACCAACTCGATCGGCGACACGGGCACGACCTACCTGACCAGCACCGACGGCAACGGCGGCCACCGCCGCTACGCGCTGCAAGCCTCGCTGAACTACGCCCGCAAATTCGGCAAACACGACGTGGGAGCCATGTTCGTCTACCGCATGAACGAGAAGAAGAACAACATCGCCGGCACGAGCGAGGAGAACCTGCTGCCCTACCGCGAGCAGGGCATGGCGGGCCGCGTGACCTACGGATTCGACAACCGCTACCTGTTCGAGGCCAGTTTCGGCTACAACGGCTCGGAGAACTTCGCTCCCGGCAAACGCTGGGGTTTCTTCCCCTCGGCGGCGGCCGGCTGGGTGATCTCCAACGAGTCGTTCTGGGACGGCATCCGCAAGACGGTCAGCAACCTGAAGATCCGCGTATCGTACGGTCTGGCGGGCAACGACGCCTTGGGCGAGCGCTTCCCCTACCGCTCCATCGTGGCCATGGGCGAAGAATCGGGATTCTACTACAACTGGAACTCCCAGGGCAAAGGCCCGAAGATCACCACCTACGGCAACCCCAACGCGACGTGGGAGGAGGCCAAGAAACTCGACGTCGGTCTCGAACTGGGACTGTTCAACGCGCTGAACATCGAAGCCGCCTACTTCACCGAAGACCGTACGGGCATCTTCATGCGGCGCACCTCGCTGCCTTCGTCGACGGGCCTGCTGGGCGTTACGCCCTACGGCAATATCGGACGTGTGAAATCGCACGGCGTCGACCTTTCGGCCGTCTACAACAAGCAGTTCAACAAGGACTGGTCGCTGAGCCTGCGCGGCACGTTCACCTTCTCGCGCAACGAAGTGGTCGAGAAGGATGAAGGCGACCTGATGTACGACTACATGTCGGTCGTGGGACATCCGGTCAACGCCATCACCGGCGTGCTGGTCGCCGACGGGCTGTTCACCTCGCAGGAGGAGATCGACAACTCGCCCAAACAGCGGTTCGGCAACTACACGGTCGGCGACATCAAGTACCGCGACCTGAACGGCGACGGCATCGTCGACGGCAACGACGTGACGACGGCCGGCAGCCCGACCGTTCCCGAAATCCAGTACGGCATCGGCGCGACGGTGAAGTGGCGCAGGCTCGACTTCTCGTTCATGTTCCAGGGCGCATCCAACGTATCGCTGCGGATGTACAACATGCACCCGTTCTGCGACGCCTCGCACTTCGGCTACGGCATCACGCAGTACATCGCCGACAACCACTGGTCGGAGGACAACAACCGCGCCGACGCGGCCTATCCGCGCCTGACCTCGCAGTTAAGCTCCAACAACACCCAGAGTTCGACCTTCTACATCCACGACGCCAAATACCTGCGCCTGAAAACCGTGGAGCTGGGCTACACCATCAAGAAACTCCGCGTCTACCTGTCGGGCAACAACCTCTTCGTCATCTCCCCGTTCGACTACTGGGACCCCGAAAAGGGCGGCGGCCACGGCCTGTCCTACCCGTTGCAGCGGATGGCGAAAATCGGCGTTCAATACCAATTCTAATCCAAAAGAAGATACCGTTATGAAAAAAATAGCAATGGCGTTAGCCCTCCTTCTCGCGGCCGCATCCTGCGATTTCCTGGATGTCGTTCCCGAGGGCAGTCCCACGCAGGACGACATCTACAAGACCCAGGCCCAGGCCGAAAAGATGCTCTTCATGGTCTACGGCAAGTGCCCCGACCTGTTCCATGCGCAGGCCATGCCCGACCTGAGCGGCGGCGACGACCTGATTTCGAGTTACTACGGATCGGTGCGTTATTTCTCGTGGAAGAGCCTCGTATACGCCACCTCGCAGGAGTCCTCGACGAACACCTACTTCAACATGTGGGGAACGACCTCGGGACTTCCGACGGGCAACTACTCGTACAACATCTACGAAGGCATCCGTTATGCCTACAACTTCCTGAACAACATAGGTTCTGTTCCCGACATCTCGGAGGCCAACCTGCGCTACTGGTCGGGCGAGGCGCACTTCCTGATCGCCCACCTGCACCAGATCCTGCTGGAGTACTACGGTCCGATCGTACTGGCCCGGGAGGAGATCGACCTGAATGCGCCGGCCAGCAGCGTGAACGTGCCGCGCAGCACCTACGACGAGTGCGTCAATTTCATCGAGGAGGAGTTCCGCAAGGCCGCCGACATGCTGCCCGACTACTGGGGTCCCATCGCGTACGGCCGCGCCATCAAGGCCACGGCGCTGGCCTACCGCGCCCGCCTGCTGCTCTACGCCGCATCGCCGCTGGTGAACGGCAATTCGGAATTCTACGCCGATTTCGTCAACAAGGACGGCACGCACCTGATCAACCAGACCTACGACGCCGAGAAGTGGAAACGCGCGATGGACGCCGCCAAGGAGGCTATCGACTGCGTGGAGGCTTCGAAGGAAACGGGAGCCTACACGATGGACGACCGCCAACTGGGCCTCTCCGTGTCGAAAAGCACCAGCACGACCGACCCGTTCGAACTGGGGCGCGCCAACTACACCTACATCTTCACCGGCGACGGCAACGCGACACAGTTCTTGAACCAGAACGAGTACCTGATGAGCCTGAACAAGTCAGGCTCGATCACCTACACGCAGAAGCAGTTCGGCTGCCACCTGGCCAACAACTACACGAAGGTGTCGGGCGCCTACCGCGGCTATTTGTGCCCGACGTTCGAGGCCGTCCAGATGTATTACACCCGGAACGGACTTCCGTGGGAGGACGACCCCGAGACGAAGGACATCGACCCGCTGGCCTACAACAAGGCGGCCGGGACGGTCGAGATGCACCTCCACAAGGAGCCGCGCTTCTATGCGTCGGTGGGTTATGACCGGGGCACGTACCGCTTCAACGGCGGCAAAATGACCATCAAGGCGCACAAGGGCGAGCCGCAGGGCTTCACCGGCAGCTACGACAACGAATACCAGTCCTACAACGGTTATTTCTGCCAGAAATGGGTCAACGAACAGTCGAAGATGACGCTCAACTCAAGCGGAAACTACTCCGTCAGCACCTACATGAGCTACGTCTTCCCCTACATGCGCATCGCCGAGCTATACTTAAGCTACGCCGAAGCCGACTTCGAGTACGACGGCACGTTGAGCGACTACGGCTACGAGTGCCTGAACAAGATCCGCTCGCGCTGCGGCCTTCCGACGTTCCAGGATTCGTGGAGCAGGGCCGGCGGCATCCCCTCGGGCCAGAAGCTGCGCGACATCATCCGCCGCGAACGTTCGATTGAATTCATGCTGGAAGGACGCCGTTTCCACGACATCCGCCGCTGGAAGATCGCCGAAGAGTGCCTGCGCCCCATCCCGAAGGCCTGGAACATCGAGGGCGACACGCCCGAGAAGTTCTACAAGCTGGTCGACATGAAGGAGAACGACACGCGCATCTTCACCACGCCGAAACACTACTGGCTGGCGATCCCCAACTCGCAGCTCAACATCAACGGCCAGCTAGTTCAGAATCCGGGTTATTAACCATTAGCGAAAAGAAACGACCATGAAAAAGCTATTTTTAGCGCTCGCGCTGTCGGCGGCAGCTTGCCTGGCCGGGTGCTCCGACAACGAAGAGATCGGATACGACATCGGCTCGAAGGTGCTGATCCCGAAAAACGGCCTGCAACAGGTCGCCCTGACGGCCGATGCCGCAGCGATCGACTACGAGGTGTGGATCTACCGGAGCGGCTACAACGAAGGCGGTTCGACGGCCGCACTCTCGGTCGACGCCGAAGCGCTGGCCGCCTACAACAAGGCCAACGGTACGGCTTACGTGCTGATGCCCGAAGCCTGCTACGACCTCCCGACCGCCGCCGTGCGGCTCGACAACAACGCCCACACCGCGAAGATCGGCATTCGGATCGACGTCTCGGCGATCACGGCGGACAGTCGCTGCGTGCTGCCCGTTTCGGTCGGCAGTCCCGACACGGAGGTGAACGCGGCGGCCGCCACGGTGCTGATCTTCCCGGTCCGCCCCACGACGGAGAAGCCTGAAAACGCCCAATGACCCGGCCGGATCAATCAACTGAAAAATTAACCATATAACCTTCCTAATATGAAAAAAGGTTTTTTATCGTTTTTTCTGTTCACGGCTTTCGCCCTGGCGCTCTGCCCGTCGTGCAAAGACGACGAGACGGCCGAATGGAAAAACGTCGCGTTCTCGGTAGCGTCCAACCTCGCCCCCGAAAACGGGACCATCCCCTACGAAGGGAGCACGGTCGTGTTCACCGTAACGACCGACGGCAAATGGACCTATGCGATAGACCAGAGCAAGACCGACTGGTTCACCCACCCCACCGTCGACGGCATGACGCTGGCGATTCTGATTCCGGAAAACACCGTGAGCAGGGAGCGCTCCGGCGTAGTCCGGTTCATCTCGGTCTCGGACCCCACGCTGGTCGAGGAGTTCACCATCACGCAGGAACCCGGACCTGTGCCGCCCGAAGCGCCGAAAGCCGACCTGCTCGACGTTGTCTTCCACGCCGACGGCACGGCCGAGGACGTATCGCCGCTCAAGAACGAGGTGCTCTCCTACCCCGGCACGGCGCTGACCTGCTATTACCACGACGTCTACAAGCGCATCGTGACCAACTACACGCACACCCCGGGGCAGGGTTCCCGCAAGGATTCCTATTACCGGGTGGACTACTACACGAACGAGACGTTCAAGCAGGGTCTGGACGACGGCCACACGCTGGAGGTCGTCCTGCGTTCGAACCGCAACGACGGCACGAAGGAGTACAAGCCCTTCTCGGCGCATGAAGCCGGCGGCACGGGTTTCCTGATCTGCAAGGAGGGCCAGGGAGGCCATCCGGCCTGCATCACATTCCTGCCCAATGTGAGCACCACGGGCAAAAGCACGTGGCGCTGGGCGCAGAGCGACGTGACGCCCGAACCGGGCCGCTACTACCACGTCGTGGGCGTCTGGGACAAAACCGCCGAGAAAGCCTATATCTACGTGGACGGCCAACTCAAGGGCACGGCCGACGCTCCGGGCGAACTGATCCACGCCAAGGACGGCGCACGGTGGTTCGCGCTGGGCGGCGACTCGGCCGTAGGCTCGATGGGCAACGCATGGAACGGCGAAGTGGTTCTGGCCCGCGTCTTCGACGACGCGCTGACCGGGGACCAGATCGCCCTGCTCTACCAGGATGCGGCGTTCGCCGGCCAGACGCCCGTGGAATTCGCACTCTCGAACCTCACCTACCTGACCAGGTGCGAGATCGGCGCAGGCTACACCTACACGGTCTACGGCAACGGTTTCGCAGCCGGCGACAAGGTGAAGTTCACCTCGTCGGCCAACGTGACCGCAGCGTTCACGGCCGACGCCGCATTCACCGAAGCCTCCGGCGACAATACCCTTCAGTCGCTGGCAGTGACCCTCCCCGCGGGGATTCCCGCCGGAACGGGCCGGTATTTCATGGCGCTCGTCCGCAACGGCAGCCAATACCCGCTCGGCACGGTCGAATTCACCGTCTGCGACAATCCCTCCGTCTCGATGCCCCGGATCATCGCGCACCGCGGCCAGCATCAGGACGGCGTGGAGAATTCGACCGAGAATTCGATCGCTGCCCTGACCAACGCCCAGAAACTGGGCATCCACGGCGCCGAGTTCGACGTCTGGATCACCGCCGACGACGTGCCGGTGATCAACCACAACACGACGGTGGCAGGCAGCGACCTGCGGATCGAAGAGAGCGCCTATGCACAGATCAGGGACCTCACGCTGGCCAACGGCGAAAAACTACCGACGCTTGACGCCTATCTGGAGCAGGGCGCCAAGGACGCTTCGATGAAACTGATCTGCGAAATCAAGACCCACAGTTCGGCCGCAAGCAACACGCGGGCCGTCAACGCCGTCGTGGCCGCCGTCAAGGCGAAGTCGATGGAGACGCGGGTCGATTACATCGCCTTCGACTACGAGGTCTGCAAGCAGCTCCGGGCGGCCATGCCCGCGGCCGGCGTACAGTACCTGGGCGGCGACAAGGCTCCGGCCAAAGTCGCGGCGGACAAGCTCTCGGGCATCGACTACCAGTATTCGACCGTGCTTTCGAAAAAACCCGAGTGGGTGACGGAAGCCCACGCCGGCGGAATCGAGGTCAACGCCTGGACGGTCAATTCGACGGCCGACATGATGGCCTGCATCGCACTGGGTGTCGACTACATCACCACCGACAACCCCGCCACGCTGAAAAAACTGCTGGAGACACCGTTCGTCACAGCCCCGAAATAACCGCGGAGGCTCCGTTTCGGATTTCTGGATTCACAGGCCGGACGATTGTCCGGCCTGCGTTCTTTGCGGAATCCGCGTTTTTTTATTAGTTTTATACCCGAAATCAACCTTATACGACAACCCTGCAATGAAGAAACTTTTGGTATTGGCATGGGCCGGCGCTGCGTTGCTGTCCGGCGGCATGCTCCGGGCGGAAAACATCCTCCTCTCGACCCGGAATTCCTCGCTGCTGCTGACGGCAGAAAAAGGCAAAACCCCTCTGTTCCAGTATTTCGGAGCGCGCGTCGCCTCGCCCGACGACATCCTCGCCAGCGGAGCGGCGTTCGGCGATGCGGCCTACCCGCAGTTCGGCGCCCAGTGTTACCGCGAAGTAGCCATTCAGGCGACGCACGGCGACGGTTCGATGTCGCTCGAACTGGCTGTCGAGTCGGTGTCGCGCGACCGCAGGGACGGCTCCGAAACCACCGCCATCGCCATGAAGGACAAGCACTACCCGTTTTTCGTGACGCTCTTCTACAAGACCTACGACGACTGCGAGGTGATCGAGACGTGGACCGAGATCAGCCACACGGAGAAGAAACCCGTGACGCTCTACCGGTTCGCATCGGCCTACATGCCCGTCCGCCGGGGCGACACGTGGCTGACGCATTTCCACGGCACATGGGGAGCGGAATGCTACCTCCACGAAGAACCGCTGACCGACGGCATGAAGGTGCTCAAGAACAAGGACGGCGTACGCAACACGCAGCGCGACAACCCCTCGCTGATGATCTCGCTCGACGGACGCCCCCGGGAGTTGACAGGCCGCGTCATCGGCGGCACGCTGGCCTGGGCCGGCAACTACCGCATCGCCCTGGACAATGACAACACCCACACCACGCACCTCTTCGCGGGCATCAACGAGGAGCAGTCGCAATACACGCTGCAACCCCGCGAGGTCTTCACGACCCCGGTATTCGCCTTCACGTTCAGCGACGAGGGCAAGAGCGGCGTGAGCCGCAACATCCACCGATGGGCGCGCCTCCACCGGCTCAACCACGGAACCGAGCTTCGCGACGTGCTGCTCAACTCGTGGGAGGGCGTCTATTTCAAGGTCAACCAGGAAGGCATGGACCGGATGATGGCCGACCTGGCGGACCTGGGCGGCGAACTGTTCGTGATGGACGACGGCTGGTTCGGCGACAAATACCCGCGCAACAACGGCGAGACGAGCCTCGGAGACTGGACGGTCTGCCGCGAGAAACTGCCGCAGGGCATCGAGGGTCTGACCGAGTCGGCCCGCAAACACGGCGTGAAGTTCGGCATCTGGATCGAACCCGAGATGACCAACACCCGGAGCGAACTCTATGAGAAGCATCCCGACTGGGTGATCCAGCAGCCCTACCGCGAAAACCGCAAGGGCCGCGGCGGCACGCAGCAGGTGCTCGATCTGTCGAACCCCGCGGTGCAGGAGTTCGTCTTCAGCGTGGTCGACCGTCTGATGACCGCGCATCCCGACATCGCCTACATCAAGTGGGACGACAACATGACGCTCTACAACTACGGCTCGACCTTCCTGCCGGCCGACCGGCAATCGCACCTCTACATCGAGTACCACCGCGGCATGGACAAGGTGCTGCGGCGCATCCAGGAGAAATATCCCCGTCTGGTGATGCAGTCGTGCGCCAGCGGCGGCGGCCGGGTCAACTATGGCGTCCTGCCCTACTACGATGAATTCTGGACCTCGGACAACACCGACGCCCTGCAACGCATCTACATGCAATGGGGCGTGTCGAACTTCTATCCCGCCGTGGCGATGGCCTCGCACGTGAGCGCCTCGCCCAACCACCAGACGGGCCGCAACGTTCCGCTCAAACTGCGCTTCGACGTGGCCATGTCGGGACGCCTGGGGCTGGAACTGCAACCCTCAAAGATGACCGGCAAAGAGAAGGAGTTCGCACGCAGGGCGATCGCCGACTACAAGGAGATCCGTCCCATCGTGCAGCAGGGCGACCTCTACCGGCTGATCTCGCCCTACGACAAGACAGGCTATGCATCGCTGATGTACGTCGCACCCGAAAAGGACCGCGCCGTCTGGTTCGTCTACAAGCTGGAGCACTTCCTCAACATGCCGTCGCCGGCCTTCCGCATGGCGGGTCTCGACCCCGGCAAACGCTACCGGATCACCGAACTGAACGTCGACGGGAAGCCGGTCCCGCAGGACGGCAAGACCTTCAGCGGCGCGTTCCTGATGGAGAACGGACTCGAATTCACGGTGGGCAAGGAATATGCGAGCCGCGTACTCGAACTCAAAGCGGTGGAGTAATCATCGGTCAGAAACGGCTGTCCGAAATCCGGGCCGCCCAACAAATCCCCGAAACGACGCCCGGTCCCGGGAGGTTCGTTTCGGGGATTCCGCATCTCTTTTCGCTCTTTTCCCTGCATATCCGCCGTTTCATCCGCCTCGCTGCAATTCCGGCGGCGGCGTTCTTCACACACAAAGGTTTTAACAAGGCATCCTGTCATTTAATTATGAATTATGAATTATGAATTATGAATTTTAGTTAACTTTGCGGATCGTAACGACTAAACATAACATATCGCCATGTACAGAACCCATACCTGCGGCTGCCTCCGGGCCTGCAACGTCAACCAAACCGTCACCCTGGCCGGATGGGTGCAGAAAGTGAGGAACCTCGGCGCCATGACCTTCATCGACTTGAGGGACCGTTACGGCATCACCCAGATCGTCGTCGAGGAACACTCCCCCGCCGAGGCGCGCGAAACGGTCTGCCGCGTGGGCCGCGAATGGGTCATCCAGGTCGTCGGCAAAGTCGTCGAGCGGCAGTCGAAAAACCCCAAAATGCCGACGGGCGACATCGAGGTCACGGCCGAGAAGGTGGCCATCCTGCACGAAGCCGAAGTGCCCCCCTTCACCATCGAAGAGGTCTCGGACGGCGGCGACGACCTGCGCATGAAGTACCGCTACCTCGACCTGCGGCGTCCGCCCCTGCAACGCAACATGATTCTGCGCCACAAGATGGCCCAGGAGATCCGCCGCTTCCTCTCCGACGAGGGATTCCTCGAGATCGAAACCCCCTGCCTGGTGGGTTCGACCCCCGAAGGAGCGCGCGACTTCGTCGTGCCGAGCCGCATGTCGCCCAACCAGTTCTACGCCCTGCCCCAATCGCCGCAGACGCTCAAGCAACTGCTGATGGTCGCCGGCTACGACAAGTATTTCCAGATCGTGCGCTGCTTCCGCGACGAGGACCTGCGCGCCGACCGCCAGCCCGAGTTCACGCAGATCGACTGCGAGATGTCGTTCGTCGAGCAGGAGGACGTGCTCGAAATCTTCGAGCGCTGGGCCAAGCACATGTTCAGGCATGTGATGGGAATCGAGCTGACCGAGCCGCTGCGCCGCATGCCGTGGATCGAGGCGATGGAGAAATACGGTTCGGACAAACCCGACCTGCGCTTCGGCATGGAGTTCGCGGACATTACCGACCTTGCCAAAGGGCACGGTTTCAGCGTATTCGACGATGCCGAGTACATCACCGGATTCGCCGCCACGGGCTGCGCCGCGTACACCCGCAAGCAGATCGACTCGCTGACGGAGTTCGTCAAGCGGCAGCAGATCGGCGCCAAGGGCCTCGTCTGGATTCGCGTCGCGGAGGACGGCGTGAAGTCGTCGATCGACAAGTTCTACTCCCCCGAGGAGGTGCGCGCCATGGCCGAGCGCTGCGGCGCTGTGGCCGGGGATATGGTCTTCATCCTCTGCGGCAAGAAGTTCAAGACGCTGACGCAGCTGTGCGCCCTGCGCCTCGAAGTGGCCCAGCAGCTGGGGCTGCGCGACCCGCAGAAGTTCGCCCCGCTGTGGGTGGTGGACTTCCCGCTGTTCGAGTGGGACGACGAGACGCAGCGTTACTACGCCGTACACCACCCCTTCACCTCGCCCAAGCTCGAGGACGTGCAATACCTCGACAGCGACCCGGGCCGCGTGCGCGCCAACGCCTACGACTTCGTCTGCAACGGCACGGAGATCGGCGGCGGTTCGATCCGTATCCACGACTCGAAGTTGCAGGAGAAGATGTTCGAACTGCTGGGCTTCACGCCCGAGGAGGCGCAGAAGCGCTTCGGCTTCCTGATGAACGCCTTCAAGTACGGCGCGCCCCCTCACGGCGGCCTTGCGTTCGGTTTCGACCGTCTGTGCTCTTTGTTCGGCGGCTCGGAGTCGATCCGCGACTACATCGCCTTCCCGAAGAACAACGCCGGCCGCGACGTGATGCTCGACGCCCCGGGCTACATCGACCAGACGCAGCTCGACGAACTGTATCTGGAGCTGCGGAAGCCGGAGGAGTAAAATTTTGTATCTCAATAACAAGAAGAGCCGATAAATAATATTTATCGGCGCTTTCTATTTTAAACCAGCCAATCCGGTGGACAATGTCCCAATCTGTTACATCTAGCATAGGTCTCCACACACCGCCTAATATCAAGAGGCTTACTCATAAATCTTTCTTCAAAAGTTTTCATTATCCCACTGCACGACACATTAAGCAACCCATATACCTTATCAATAAAATTTTGGCGTGACATCCGATGAATAATACTTAGCCCATGGAATTTTTCGGGTAACAGGCAATATAAAAAGGACGATGTTAAATCATCTTCAACGCAGGTATCCCCAAAATCAAAAACAACAGGCACATTGTTCTCAATCCAATTCATTGGAAAGCAAGTTGCGGGAAATCGTACAAAATAGAAACCTTCCATACTGGTTTTTCCCGCTTTATCTTTAAATTCTTTACGGAAACGAAGCATATCACGTTTTAGGCGAGACGCATCTACAACCCAAATCATATTTTTGTAAAATTGTTCACGAGAAATACGTTCTGCCCGCTGAATATGCGAATGCTGAAATTCTATAACGACACCATGTTCCGTTTGTACATCGGCAATATGTCTCTCGCCGGATGTTTCATCAATTAAAACAACCTCTTGCCATTCTTCGGGAAATTCATTCTTCCACGACCGATGCCACTCTGTTTCCGACTCCCACCAACAATCGCATTTTCGCCGATTATTATAGTGTGCCCAATGGTGTATTCGCAAGTCACCGCATTTTGCTATGACCTTTTGCCGGCAATAGGGACATAAGCCCTCTAACCCCGGTCTGGCCTCTTCTCGTTTATCGTCAACCAAAGCAAAGCGCATAGCAATCGTTTTTCAGAATTTTTATCAAAGATAGGAAATTTCGAGAGCAATTCCTATCTTTGCTTTTACAAATTGAATTAGTCATGCCGAACATTCCTTTAGCCGAACGACTGCGCCCCCGCACGATAGACGAATATATCGGGCAGGAGCACCTCGTGGGCAAAAACGGGGTGTTCCGCAAGTTCTTCGAGACGGGCAACGTCCCGTCGTTCATCCTCTGGGGACCTCCGGGCGTGGGCAAAACCACGCTGGCCAAGATCGTCGCCACGCAGTTGGAACGCCCGTTCTTCACCCTCTCGGCCGTCACGTCGGGCGTGAAGGACGTGCGCGAGGTGATCGAATCGGCGCGCAAGCAGCGGTTCTTCGACCAGCGTCCGCCGTTCCTCTTCATCGACGAGATCCACCGCTTCAACAAGTCGCAGCAGGATTCGCTGTTAGGAGCCGTCGAGCAGGGCGTCGTCACGCTGATCGGCGCCACGACGGAGAACCCCTCGTTCGAGGTGATCTCCCCGCTGCTGAGCCGCTGTCAGGTCTACATCCTCAAGTCGCTCGAAGACAAGGACCTGCAAGTGCTGCTCGACCGAGCCCTGACGACCGACACCGAACTGAAGGAACGCGACATCGAGGTCGCGGAGACCGGCGCGCTGTTCAAATTCTCGGGCGGCGACGCGCGCAAGCTCCTGAACATCCTCGACATCGTCGTCGGAGCCACGGACGGCAAAGTGACGATCTCCGACCAATACGTCACCGACTGTCTCCAACAGAATATCGCCCTCTACGACAAGAACGGCGAACAACATTACGACGTTATCTCGGCCTTCATCAAGTCGGTCCGGGGCAGCGACCCCAACGCCGCGATCTACTACCTCGCGCGGATGCTGGCCGGGGGCGAGGAGCCGCGGTTCCTGGCCCGGCGGCTGGTGATCCTGGCCTCGGAGGACATCGGGCTGGCGAATCCCAACGCCCTGCTGCTGGCCAACGCCTGCTTCGACACGGTGCACAAGATCGGCATGCCCGAAGCGCGCATCACGCTGGCCGAGACGACGATCTATCTGGCCACGAGCCCCAAGAGCAATTCGGCCTACATGGCCATCAACAAGGCGATGGGGCTCGTCGAACACGACACGACGAACCGCCCGGTGCCGCTGCACCTGCGCAACGCCCCGACCAAACTGATGGACCGGGCGGGTTACGGCAAAGGGTACAAATACGCCCACGACTACGCCGGGCACTTCGCCGAGATGGAGTTCCTGCCGGAATCGCTCTCGGGCACGAAATTCTACGAACCCGACACGCAGAACGCCACCGAAGCGAAGATCGCCGAACGGATGGCGCAGCTCTGGAAAGACAAATACAAATAAGATGAAGCGCATCGGTATCCTGTCCGACACCCACGGCACGTTCGACGAAACCCTGATGAATTTCTTCCGGGACGTCGATGAACTCTGGCATGCGGGCGACATCGGGTCGATCGAACTGGCCGACCGGATCGCCGCCTTCAAACCGTTCCGGGCCGTCAGCGGCAACATCGACGGCGGACTGACCCGCCGCGTCTATCCCCAGTTCCTCTCGTTCGAATGCGAGGGCGTCCGGGTGCTGATGACCCACATCGGAGGCTATCCGCGCCGCTACGACCCGCGCGCCGTCGCCAAGATCCAGTCCGTGCGCCCGAAGCTCTTCATCGCCGGGCACTCCCATATACTCAAGGTGGCCTACGACCCCGTCTACGACCTGCTGGCGGTCAATCCCGGAGCCGCCGGGGAGTTCGGATTCCACAAGGTCCGCACCGCCGTAAGGCTGGTGATCGACGGTACGGACATGCGCGACATGGAGGTCGGCGAATGGCCGCGAAAATAGAAAAATCGGACTTACCCCGAGCCAAAAGAGCTAACTCACCCCGGCTTTTTCAGCCACCTTCCTACCTGAATGCAATTTATATATCAAAAAAAGCCGGGAACGTATCTCGGACAGACTTTGCAGGTAGTCAGAGAAATAAACGGTGCATTCCGCCGGGGCACCCCACAAAACGGACCTGACTGCACGATTCCGCCCATCGGAAAACCAATACCGCCCGCAACCGACTGATAAACAGCCCGTAGTCCCAAGTCTCAGGATCGGACCGAAACGAACCCGGCACACGGAACCGATTAATAATCAACAGGCACGGTTCACCCGCTAAACAAAAACGATCTTACAATAATCATATACGCCTCGCCGTTAGTATAGCGAATTCACTAACGACGACGCAACATGCAACCGAAAATCTCAAAAACGCTGGAAGGCATCATCGCCCGTTCGGCATTCAACACGACGAAGGCAGGAATGACGCACTCGTTCAAAGACTTCCTCACGCTGGAACTGCTCCGCGAAGAGGGCTCCCTCGCCTATCAACTCTTGTCCTCCCGTCTCAAGGACTGGGAGCTCTACCAGGTACGCCTGCGCATCGAACGCGAGATAATCACCGTCAAACCGCAGGAGTCCCTCTCGCCGGAGACCTTCTTCCGGGATTTCACCGAGGAGCTGCTCGCCACATCGGGGGCTGTCCGGAGCGTCTCGACCGCCCACGCGCTGCTGGCCGTCATCAAGGACCGCACGACCGCCACGTCGCGCGTGCTGGAGATGTACCATGTGACACCGGAGATCGTCGCCGAAGAGCTGCAAAAGTTCTCCGTGGGCGACGACTTCCGCTCCGAAATACAGGTCCACATGCTCGACTTCGGCGAGGAGAACAAATCCGCCGGAAAGGAGTCGGAACACCTGCTGGACAAATTCGGTGTGAACCTCACGCGGCTGGCCCGCGAGGGCAAGATCGACCCGGTCGTGGGCCGCGAGCAGGAGATCGAGCGCGTGGTGCAGATCCTTTCGCGCCGCAAGAAGAACAACCCGATCCTGATCGGCGAAGCCGGCGTGGGCAAAAGCGCCATCGTCGAGGGGCTGGCGCTGCGCATGGCGCGCGGCGAGGTGCCCTACACCATCGCCGACAAGACGCTCTTCTCGCTCGATGTCTCGTCGCTCGTGGCGGGCACGAAGTTCCGCGGCGAGTTCGAGGAGCGCATGCAGCAGCTGATCGACGAACTGCGCAAGGCCAAGGATACGATCATCTTCATCGACGAGATCCACACCATCGTCGGCGCGGGCTCCACGCAAGGCAGCCTCGACACGGCCAACATCCTCAAACCGGCCCTGGCGCGCGGTGAACTGCAAACCATCGGCGCGACGACGCTCGACGAGTACCGCGAGAACATCGAAAGCGACTCGGCGCTGGAACGCCGTTTCCAGAAGGTGGTGATCGAGCCCACAACGCCCGAGCAGACGCTCCAGATCCTGCGCAACATCGCCCCCCACTACGAGCGCTACCACAAGGTGCACTACACCGAGGAGGCGTTGCAAGCCTGCGTGAACCTCACCGGACGCTACATCACCGACCGCTACTTCCCCGACAAGGCCATCGATGTCATGGACGAGGCCGGATCGCGGGCCCACCTGCAATCGGCGCGCGAACCCGAGGAGCTGCAAGCCATGAAGACGGCGCTCTGCGAAGCCAAGCGCGAACGCCGCGAAGCGATCGAAGCGCTGGTCTACGAAAAGGCCGCCTCGGCCCGCATGCGCGAAATCGCGCTGCGCTCGAAGCTGGGCGAAACCAGCGCCGAATGGAAACGCTCGCTGGAAAACAACCCCGTGGAGATCACCGCGGAGCACATCCAGCAGGTCATCACGGCGATGACGGGCATCCCGGCCGAGCGGGTTTCGAGCGGCGAAATGGCCCGTCTGCAAACCCTGCGCGACCACCTCGCCCGGCGCGTGGTGGGGCAGCAGGAGGCCGTGGAGAAGATCTCGCGCACGATCCGGCGCTCCCGCGCGGGTCTGAAAGACGAGAACCGCCCCATCGGGGTCTTCCTCTTCGTGGGTCCCACGGGCGTAGGCAAGACGCTGCTGGCCAAGGAGGTGTCGAAATGGCTGTTCGACGAACACCGCGGACTGATCCGGATCGACATGAGCGAATACAGCGAGAAACACAACGTGGCGCGCCTGATCGGCTCGCCCCCCGGATACGTCGGTTACGGCGAAGGAGGCCAGTTAACGGAGGCCGTGCGTCGTCAGCCCTACGCCGTGGTGCTCTTCGA
>ENA-UESD01000217-UESD01000217.1-human-gut-metagenome-genome-assembly--contig:-NODE-217-length-52738-cov-14.811872_pt1 | contig 52738 bp, 48 predicted proteins | sample MGYA00242985_ERZ507986 | MGnify/ENA primary metagenome ERZ507986 (study PRJEB26167, sample SAMN06115408) | human gut metagenome | host: Homo sapiens | place: China:Guangxi | collected 2016-04-06... | reverse complement strand
GTTTTGGGAATGAGATACCGTTTTTATGAGGATATCCTGCAGAGTCAAGGAGTACTCTTGAAGAGTATGATAGTCATCTCTGAGCTGTTGAAATGATTCCTCGGCTTCATGGATGGTATTTTCTGCAGTTGCAAGCTCTGCTTCGAGTTCTTGGATGTAGAGTTTGTTTGGAAATGGTTCATTGAACTGGTCAAAATCATAATGATTGATCATAGCTGATGCGAAAATCTTGGATATATGGATTTTCGCATTGACCTCATTTTTTTTGTGCGGTTACGTTGGAAGAGCGTTGCCGGATTGGTGACAAACTGCGTGGAACCGCATGTGAGCAGGATTCGCTTTCGAAAGGACTCGAAGTTGTGAAGTCCATAACAAATTCGTTTCAGGACCTTGATCCGGTTGTTGTAGTCCTCGCAGACACCGTTGGATTTATTGTATTTTCAGGTGTTCTGTATGTATCCACGCCAGTGGCGGACCATGTTTGCAGCATGGCGTATTTCTGGAGCTTCAGAAGAGCAGCAAACTTCGAGCCATTCGGTCAGCTGTGTACGCTGGAGAGCCGGTATGGTCATGTCGTTGATGTAATGGAAACACTGGAGTCCCCGCCGGGAGACCGGCTAAGGAATTTACGATTTTCGTAGCCATTGTTGCTACCTCCTGTTGTTTTTATTTATTGTCCGTCGGAAAGACAATATGATGCCATTATAGCATCGAACTGGTGGCAACAGTGGTTTCGCAAGTCGTAAATTTAAGACTTGCTGTGGATGTCCCCAGAAAAGAAAGAAGAACTACAGGAAAGGTTGGGGAGTGTAGAAGAAACCCCGTGAAAATGAGGAGAATTTGTGCAACCCCACGTTTGGGAGAAGAACTACTGAAAAAGATGGGAATTTATGAGAAAACCCCGGAAAAGAAAGTAGAATCCCCCAACATTTTGCATTCTATATTGATTTAAAAATGAATCACTAGTCGCAGTACTTTCTGCTAATAAGCGCGAAATCATTGGATTTTCATGTAAGGCTTTCAAAGTAATGAATAAAATATACAAAATACAGAAACCTATTATAAAAAATGACATTTTTTGTTTGCTCTTATCTAGAACCTGCATAAACATAATACCCCAAAAAACGGGTATAAAAGTTCTTAAGACTCTAATGGCTTCGTTTAATGAATCTACTAACGTAAAAGAACAAAATAAATAATATGCTATTAAAAAATACAAAGAAATTGACAGTAATTGAAAAGAGAAATTTCTTATAAAAAGATCTCGGTGAATAAAAACCGGCAACAAAGATAACAGCATACAACCTCCCATTACAACATAAGGTACCATCATTTTCACACTGGGAAGTGTATATAAAACAGTCGTCAGTGTCACTAATAAAAACCATCCCCAAGAAAGTAAAAAATTATTCTGATTCTCCATATTTTTTTATCATTTTTTTATAAAGCGCTATATATTCACTAAGCATACGCTCTCTAGAATAAACTTTTTTGGCTTTAGAAGAAATTTCATTTTTGCAAACTTTTCCATTTAAAAAATTCAATATTACGTGCAATAAACTATCAAGATCCCCATAATCAACAAACGAAGAGTAATCAGACAAAGAAATAAGTTCAGGTGCTCCTGCTTTAAACCCAACAACAGGAGTGCCACAACACAAACTTTCTGCGCATATCATTGAAAAAGTTTCCCTTTTACTTGTAATTACAGTTATATCAGCTATAGAATATAACTCTGCAAGCCTATTTTGATCAAAAACAGAACCTAAGAGACATATATTAGAGGGAAGTTCACATGTTTTATAAACGCCTGCTACAATAACAAATTGAACATCAATATGTTGAGATAAGAATAATTTTGCTAATTCTAAAATATACCTTCCTCCTTTTATATTATCTGTCAAAGGATCAAAATTCGCAGTAACATGTAAAATAACAGGAACTCCGTCTTTTATTCCTTTGGGAAGAATGGATTTGCTTGATTTACTTCTAGGGTAAAAAATATCTGTATCAATACCATTGAGTATTGTACTATGCTTTATACGACTTAATATATCTGATTTTTCAGCTCTAAACTGTAACCACGGAGATACTGAAACAACTTCTATCTCTTTAAAATTATCAAAAGCACTATTCATCAAGTGCCAGGACTTTGCTGTATTATCTAAAAAATAAGAATTTGTTTTTGTTTTATAATCAAGACATCTCTTACATCCTTTGATCCATTGATTACAATCAAATGCATGAGAGCAATTAGCTGTATACATAAATTCTGCATGCAAAGTTAGAACCGTTGGAATCTTCTTATTTTTTAACCATCTGATTAATTCGTATATATTTACAAAATTTCCATTTATACAATGTAAATGCACTATATCGGGTTTCTTTTTTGTAATTATTCTTTTTAATAAAAAAGTAGAAAAGAAGCAACCACCATACATTAAACCAGAAATATTAGAGCATAATTTATTAACTTTTGAATAAAGTTCAGTACTAATTTTATAAACATGTGGCTCTTTTGAGTGTTTCCCTCTTCCATAAGCAACAAAAGAATCACATCCCAATCTCTTCAACCCTTGATGTATGTCGAAAACAATTTTTCCCGTACTACCAACATTATAGACACAATTTACTTGAAGTATTTTCATAATTAAACAAATCTAAATATGCATTATATAAAAGAGAGCTTTGAATATTACTATCATGACAAAGTCTTGCTGTTTCTAATGCCTTCATTATGGTTTCTTCTCTTTTCCGTTCCGAAAATAAATACTCCATTAAAACTTCTTCTAAAATTTTACTTGAAGTTGCAACTGCTGCACACTTATATTTTATCAAGTGTTGCATTGAAGCAACTTCTACTGGAGCATAAGCAAAAAGACAAACACCACTAGCTAAACTATCTGCGATTTTTGTCGAAACAGAGAATTTTGTTCTTTCAACACTAATTGCATCGAAAGCTTCAACATGAAGAAGCATTAAAGATTGTTTCATAATGGAATAAACATCTGAACCGCCTACAAAACCTTTAAAGCGAATAGAACTTACATTTTTAAAGCTATCTAAAATAAAAGAATCAGTGCATGAAGAATAAATCAATAGCTCAAAATTAGCCTTATGAGTTTCATTTATATGATCTAAAGCTTTACCTATCTCAATTAATGAGAGATAACGATTTAAATGCAAACTTCCTAAGTACACAATGCTTTTACTATTATTTTTTATTGGAACTGTACTTCTTTTAATATTTGCTGCTGTTGATAAGGTTAATGTTTTACACGCAAATTCATCAGAATAAGCTTTTGCTAAAGAATCACATATAGTAAATACTATCTTGGATTTTTCTAATAGTTTTCTAATATTATTCTTTAATTCTCTCTTATAGTATCGTGCCCAAAGTCCCTTACTTTCTGTAGAACTAAAATAAAAATCATCACAGATATAAGAACAAATAGGGCAATTAAGAAAATCTCCTATTTCTAATGCTAATTTATAGAAAAAAGGAGAAGCTCCTGGAGCAACAAAAAGCGCACTGATATTTTGTTCTTTTAACCAGCTTTTCAAATGTGAAGTATTCCAATGAGAACAAGTCCAAATAAAATTTCTAATGAGGATTTTTATAATTCTATGCTTACTTTTACTATAAAAAACTTTCTGATTTAAATTTTCATATAACGTATTATTTTCTTTAATTTCACTTAAATCTATCACACGACCAGCTTTATAAAAAGGGAAGATTCCCTTAAAAGCTTCCATATCAGTAATACGAAAATAACTACTACACTTTAGTACATTAGGTAGTGTTGGATAAATATACAACTGTACTATCTCTGAACACTTAAATTTTTCAAATAAGCCCAAAAACGTTTTTCCCATACTATTATAATCAGTAATAGGATTATGGCTTAAAATTAAAACTTTCATTTTTCCGAATTTAACCAGTTTACACAATCAAAGTATTTTTCAAAAATTCTAGTCCCCCATGGAGTACAGTATCTCAAAGAATCACCAATGGCAGATTTACCTTTAAACTCAGGAAGATAAACCAACCATTTATATTTCTTATTTTCTTTTGCTGAGAAACACACTTTTGGATATGGTAAACTATCAAAAATACACATATCCTCTTCTGTTTTAATAAAATTATCAGTCGATATTACAAAAATATGCTTTCCCGTAACTCTTTTAACACGTTTGCTCCAATCATGTATTAAATGCTCTTGATTTCTATAATGAACTCCTATAATTTCAATATCTCCACACATACAGCATGGATAACCTTCTTTTGTAATTCTGCCTGGTTCTAAAGGATAGTTTAAGTAAACGGACAAATTTGATATAAACTTTAAAAACTCTGGTATAATAAGATTTATTGTTGGAGTTCTAAATTGTTCACCTACATCATGATACAAAATTCCACCTATACAGTTAGAAGAAATAATTTCAAAATCATGATTCTGCAACCTAGACTTCATATAAAGTCTATATGGATATCTCCAGATTTCTTTTATCCTCTCTTTATACTTACGCATTTTTTAAAAGTTTTTCTATAATTGGAATTATTCGAGGATAGTTAACTTGCCGATCAAACTTTTCAGAGAACATTCTTGAAGCATTTTTTCCCATTAGTTCTTTTTTCTTATGATCAAAATATAATTCTCTTATAGCATCAGACATTGCATCTATATCTCCATTTTCAACATTTACTCCCGCATTATATCTTTCCAATAAATTTCTATACTCTTTACTGGTCTGAGTATTTATTACCGGAATTTTTGCAGCAGCATAATCTGAAACTTTATTGATTATCGAAGAAACGGACTGTTTTACAATTGGATTAACAGCCACATCACAAGCCATTAAAGTTTTCATCATTAATCCGTACTCCAACAACCCCATAAAATCACACCTCACATTTTTACTCTTTGCATAGTTTTCAAATTCAGTCTTTAATACGCCATCTCCCATTACCTTAAATACAATGTTTTCAATACCTTGCTTTTTAAGTATAGCCAAAGCATCAATCACACTCTTAATATCATAACTGTGTCCCAAAGCACCTACATATCCTATCCAAAACTCATTAAAATCTTTATGGACTTCTATATTTTGTATTTTCTTCCTTACTAACTCGCTATCAGTACCGATATAAATACTCTCACCTCGATTATTTCCTGTAACCATTGCTCTACGTACATAAGTATCTGAGACAGCTAATATATAATCAGCCCTTCTATAAATACGATTAGCCTGCTTTAACATTGGAAAGAATAAGATATCAGATAAGATAGGTACATTAAAAGCCATTTTAAATGCTTCCGGCCATAAATCCTGAATATCAACAATAACGGGAATCGACTTCTCTTTTGCATATCTAGTTACACAATCAGCAACTGTCAAAGAAGGGACAGATACTAAAATCAAATCAACATCTGTCAATTTCTGGATATAATTCAAAACATTTTTACCAAATTGCTGATAGCTAAGAATTCTTTCAACACCTATATTTTTTGAATATCCCTTTTCATATATTAAGGTCATCTTATATGGTAATCGAGAAAAATTTAAATGTGAAATATCTCTTTGCGCTTTCTGCAAATGACAAAAAGTAGATGTTATAACCTCTAAATTATATTTTGCTGATAATAAATCAGCAAAACTTCGATATCTACTGCTGCTTTTTTCCTCTTCAAAATGCCAATAGTTAGCAATAAGCAATAAATTTTTCTTTTTCATAAATAAAATAAATTACTTATCCATCTTCTCAAAATCTGAATTTTTACTCTTAAATTCCGGCACAATCTGCTTCATGCATTTCACGGTTTCCATACGATCCACAGTCTGGGCGATTTCCTTCAAATGATCAATAGCAGCCACTACCTCAGCACGATCGTACTCGCGGACATGGGCGCGGAAAATCTTCTCATTCGGTGTTGGCAAGGTATTTTCCTTAGTGGCCAACAGCTCTTCATAAAGTTTCTCACCCGGACGCAAACCGGTATACTCAATCTTGATATCCTGATCGGGAACCAAACCGGCCAGCTCAATCATGCGGCGAGCCAAATCGGCAATCTTCACCGGTTTACCCATATCGAACACAAAGATCTCATTACCCTCGCCCATCACTCCGGCCTCCAATACCAGGCGCACGGCCTCGGGAATGGTCATAAAGTAACGGATAATATCGGGATGGGTCACGGTAAGCGGACCACCCTTCATCAGCTGCTCACGGAAACGGGGGATAACCGAACCGTTGCTGCCCAATACATTACCAAAACGGGTGGTGATGAACTTGGTGTGTCCCTGAATCTCTCCCTTGGCAATGCTCATACTCAGAGTCTGCACATAAATCTCGGCCAGACGCTTGGAAGCTCCCATCACATTGGTAGGGTTCACGGCCTTATCGGTAGAAATCATCACAAAACGCTCCACTCCATATTCCACAGCCAGATCGGCCAGATTGCGGGTACCCACCACATTGGCCAGAACAGCCTCACAAGGATTTTCCTCCATCAAAGGCACATGCTTGTAGGCGGCAGCATGGAACACCACCTGAGGCTTATAAGTACGCATCAACCAGGTGACACGAGGCACCACGCGGATATCACCCACAACAGGGGTAAACTTCACATCGGGGAAAGTATCTTCCAACTCCAGACGGATATTGTGCATCGGGGTCTCGGCCATATCAAAAAGAACGAGTTCCTTCAGACCGAAAGTACAAAGCTGACGGCAAATCTCACTACCGATGGAACCGGCAGCTCCGGTAACCAGAACGGTTTTACCCTGAAGCTCTCTCTTGATGTTTTCCATATTGATCTTAATCTCTTCACGGCCCAGAAGATCTTCAATACGCACCTCAGTGAGACGGGCCGGACGCACCTGGCCGTTGCGAACCTCCTCGGTCTCGCCCAGAAGCATCTGTGTCTTGTATTTTTCGCCATAACGCACCAGACGGTCGCTCTCTTCCTTGACCTGACCGCGGCTTTGGAACAGAACGGCATTGGCATGAACATGCAACAAAAGCTTACGGAAATCCTCTTCGTTCTCAATGGAATAAAGCTTTATGCCGCCAATACGCTGAGTGTCGCGCTTGCCGAAACGCAGATAGCCTACAATCACATTGTCGGGAGACAAGGATAAGGAAGGCATGGTGGTCTGGTCTTTCTCCGGATCGAGATAAACCAGCAAACGGCGACGCTGATCGAGCGCCAGCATCTGAAAAGAACGCTGATAAATGGCCACACAGCAGACACGGGCCAGAATCAGCAGCACAAAAGTGAGCAGAAAATCGAGCAGTATGCTCAATGCCCACAAGGTGGAATCAAAATTATCAGTTATGAGATAGTAGGAAACCAGTCCCACACCCAAATCAGAAAGAAGGCAGGCCCAGAAAATACGTGAGGACTCTACCAGCGAGGAGTGACGAATGATGTTCTTATAGGTACGGAAAATCCAAAAGAACAGACTCGAAAATACTAACGTGGACAGAATGAGACAACCGAAAGGCTTGCTGGAATTGCTTTCCGGAAAAAGGCTGGCAATCAACAGATAAGTCAAAACGGTGGCTCCAACAGACAAAGCGACATCGGCGATAAAGATGAGTCGCTGGCTCACAAAGCGTGAGCGCATAATGAATTGCATTAATGTAGTCTTCATGTTTATATATAATTAAAGTTTCTTCAGGTTCAACGCAAGAGCCGACGACGGACCTTGCCTAAAAGGGAGCGGATCAGTTTTAAAAGGCGCTTCGCCACAGACACGCGGGTCAGCTCCTCACAGGCGGAGATCACTCCCTGATGCGCCAACAGTTCAAAAAAACGGGAACGGCGGGCAGCAGATGCCTTGGGAGAATGTTCCAAGGCGGGGTTGTATTGCACAACCTCCTGGTAGGTACTAGAATTAAGTTGCAGGGGAATCTGTTGTAAAGCGCGGGCTCCCGAAGGAGTATGCACCAGAATACAACTCACCCCTCCATCATCATCCAGCTCGGGATGAACATGCTCAATGCCCCAGAAATCGCCCATCGTGAGATCGGCGCCACTGCTGCATGATTTCGCAGCACAGGCATAACAGCTAGGACGAAGAAACAAATCGGCCAAAAAGCCGCGCATATAAGGATCTTCATAAAAATATCGGCTGACAGAGGCATGGTCGTAACGGAAAGTCACACGATAGCTGTGCCAGCCATGCTCTTTATCACGGAAAGAAACGCCCCGCAAAGATGTATCGCCCGAAGACGGACGAACCGCCTGCAAATAACGGCGCCACACAAGCGGACTGGGCACTCCGTGACAAATAAAATCGAGAGTAAGCAAGCCTTCATAGTCTTTGCGCAAAAAACGGCGCAAACCGGATATCTGACAAGGAGTACCGGTAAAAAGTACCCGACGACCCTGCTTCAGAAAGGTCTCGGCCTGAGAATAGGCAGACCCGATGCGGCTCTGCACGTACTTGGAACCGCGAAAGGCGGCCAGACCTTCGAGAGTCTCTGTGTAAGCATGCTCCACCGACCAGTCGGAAGCAAAACGGGCTCCGAAAACCACACCGCCGGATGCAAGCACGGAAGCGGCCAGGGCCGTGAAGCTGCCTCCGGACGAACTGGCCTCACGAATCTGCTTATCGGGATGCAGGGCAGCATAACAGGCTTGCGGAGCATGGGAGGTGCCGGGATGAAGCACCGGACAAACCTTCTCGCAAAGTCCGCAATCAATGCAACGGGAAACATCTACCTTCGGATAAAGAAAACCTTCGGTATCTTCCTCCAGAAGAATGCATTGACGGGGACAACGCTGCACACAGGCAGCACAACCGCAACACTGACTTTTATGCTGTATCAGAATCATCTTCTCAAAAATAATGTCTGTACCTTATTCCGGACAAAGATCCGCTCACTCTTGCTCAGTGCCAGAAGATAGCCAAACAGAAGGGTGGAAACACCACTCAACAGGACCACCAGCACCAAAGAAAGGAAACTGTTGTCGGAATACCAGCTGTAACAGGCGGGAAGAATCACACCCACCAGACTGAAAGCAAACAGAGGCAACAGCACCTGACGCAAATAGGCTCCAACAGACAGGCGAATCAGAGGACGAACCACCAACAGACGCGCCACAAAGGCTATCAAAGCCACGCACAAATGAACAATAAATACGGAATAAGGCTGGCCCCCGAGCTTCAACACCACATAGGATATGGGCAGAATACTCAAAAGAATGGAGCCGACCAGAGTCTGATATTTCTTAACCTTTCCGGTAGCTGCGGCAGCGGTCATAAAAGGATTGGCCACTGCATCGACAATCGTCACACAGAGTATCAGACGTAAGAATATGGCGGAATAAGGAGGTACCTCCTTGAGCCATAAGGCCAGAATATAGTCCACCTTCAGAAATACGGGCAACGACACCACAAACAACAGCAGATAGGTGAACTTGGAGCTCCGGAAAATGAGGGAATGCATATAGTCCCACTGACCGGAGGCATAGGATTTGGTGATCTGCGGATTCAGAGCCACCTGAAAATTGGAGGAGAACTGAAACACAGCTCCCTGCACCTGCACCGCCACGGTTCGGGCTGCATTGACCACCGGACCGAAAAACATGTTGAGCAGAAGATTCAGTCCATGAGTAAAGGCCATGGCAGCACAGTTGCCCCAGAAATTCCAACCGGAAAAACCGACCATCTCACGGAAGAGCTGCCTGTCGGGCTCCCAGTGGTAAGCGCTCTCGGGAAAATGTTTCTTGCAGTAGAAACTATAGATGAAGCGCACGGTGAGCTGCACCAGCAGCACCAGAGCGGCATAATAAATCAAACGGTCCCACGAACTGAACAGTAGCAGATAAACGATGAGCAGCTTGGCCACAACCTCGAAAATGGAGATGTAGGCAAAAGCGGACATCCTCTCGTGGGCAATAATCACCGCATTATAGGGCACACTCAAAATCATCACCAGAGTGGCCAGCACAGAGAACTGATACACCCAGAAAGCGGCCGTAAGACGGGCGGCTGGAATGACCATCTTGGCGTAAAAGAACCAAAGACCGACGGTCTCGGCCAGCAGAAGCACCAGAACGGCCAGCAACAGATGAATATTGACACTCATGCTGAACACCTTGCGCAAACGGACCTGATCGCCACGACCCAACTCGTAGGTAAGAAAACGCTGGGTGCCGGTGGCCATGGCGCTGTTGATGAAGGTGAACATGGATACAATGCCGCCCACCACTCCATAGATACCGAAATCGGACACACCCAATGTGGAAAGAACCACACGCGAGGTGTAAAGACTCACCAGCATCAGAAGCAACATCCGCACATAAAGCAGAATGGTGTTCTTGGCTATTCGTTTATTGCTTAACTGCGTATCTGTCATTCAAAATAATAGATGATATCAAGCGGTTCGGGCATGAATGCGCCGGTTCAAAAGATAATGGAACAAGCACCAGACAACCAAATCGGATATCACAACCCATGTGGCAGACATAAACCGAACCAATAATATATTCAACAGTATAAATCCTAAAGAAAGCAAAACCAGCAGATACATGGAACACAACGGACTGAAACCCGCACGCATCATCTTGTGATGGACATGGTTACGGTCGGGAAGAAACATGCTCTTGCCGGCACGGGCACGAACCAGCATGACCCGCACAATATCGAAACAGGGCACCACAAATGCCGCCAAACCAATCAGGGCCTGACCGGATGCCCAAGGATCGAACTGGGAATAGCGATGCATGTAGATAAGCAGACCGTAGGCCAACACATAACCAAGGCTGAGACTGCCCCCATCGCCCATAAAAAGCTTGAAATTTCGCCGACGACGACGATAAACATTATAATACCAGAAGGGCAGCAGGATACCTAACATGGATGAAAACAGAAGCAAATTCAACAAATGGAAATTCAAACTGCTGAACACCACAAAAAGCGCCAGGGCCAGAATGCCCAAACCTGAAGCCAAACCGTCAATGCCGTCAATAAGATTCACGGCATTGGTGATATAAACCACAAAAAGCAACGTAAGCGGAAGGCTCAGCCAATAGGGAATATCGGTAATTCCGAAAAGACCTCCCAGAGAATTTATACCCACACCGGCCAGCCAAAGCATCAGGGCTCCCAGTATCTGAACCACAAACTTGCGTTTATATCCCAAACCGACCAGATCGTCGAGCAAACCCATCATATACACCAGAATCAGACCGGCCGCAAAAAAGGTGATGCATGACAAGGAATCGGTATATGTGCTCAAATAGGTGTCCGGCTCCAACTTGATAATCACAGCTCCCATAAGGGATACACTGAAAAAAAGCACGGGAACAAAGCAGAAACCACCCAAACGGGAAGACGGGGTGCGATGCTGCTTGCGGGCCTCGGGTTTATCAAACAGTTTTTTCCGATAAGACACCAACAGAATCTGTGGTAAAGACAACATTGTCAACAAAAAAGACAGTACAAATATGAGGATGGCATAAATCATAATATTCAAACTCTTTTAATACTGCTACTCCGAAATATCTGACCTTTCAGAACGGCTTCGCCGCAGTCACTCCCAGTATACCGGAATTGACTAAACGACATTTTGACAATGGTAAACACCACCAAAAGCGTCACAAAAATAAGGGTTATATTCCGAAATAACAACAAAAATCATATATTTTTTTAAGAAGACAGGCCTAAAGACATCATTTAACTTTACGTTTTTCAAAAATATTACTCTGAATTATAACAGTCATAAACAATTGGATTTTCATTATAACTACGTGCTATATAAGGGGGACGGTGCTTACTTTCGTTGAAAATACGCCCAAGATATTCGCCAATAATTCCTAAGGAAATCAGCTGTACTCCTCCTAGAAAAAGTATGACAATAATCAAAGTGGGAAAACCCTGGATGGGATCGCCCCAGACTAGGGTCTTGACAAAGAAATAGAGCATATAGAAAAAGGTGAACAGGGCTACAGTAAAACCCAGCATCGCCGACCAGCGCAACGGAGCGGTGGTGAAAGAAGTAATGCCCTCTACTGCCAACTCAAACAGGGCCCGATAACTCCAATGACTGCTGCCCGCACAACGGGACTCGCGCACAAAGGGCAGCATATCGAAACGGGAGGTGCGCTGCAAAAGGGCATAAAACAAGAGGGAAAGACGGCGACGCAGCCAACTCTCCTCTCCCCGCTCCATCCGACGGCCGTAAACATCGTCGTAGCCTTCCTCCCAATAGGACAGCATCCGGGAAACAACATCGGGGGGATCCTGAAGATCGGCATCCATCAGAATCATGCAGTCACCCCGTACATAGTCGAATCCGGCCAGCATGGCGCGTTCCTTTCCGAAATTCCGGCTCAAATCGAGAATATTTACCCGCGGGTCGGAAGCACGGTACGCACGAAGCAGATCCAAAGTGCCGTCCGTGGAACCGTCGTTCACAAAAAGCACTTCCCACGAATAGGCAGGATGAGAGTCCATCAGGCGACATAAGGCGGGATACAGGGCCGGAAGACTGCTCTCCTCATTATAGGCAGGAATCATGATCGAGACTTTTTTCATGGGTATTTTTTACAAAAATAGCCTTTTCAGGTGTATCCAACAAAGATTAGCATAATAATTTCGGATTTTATCGTATCTTTGACGCAATTTAAAATCTTACGCTTATGATTTGTTGGAATAAGTTATGGAAAACAGGTTTTCTGGCTGTCTGCTGCCTGCTGGGCAGTTGTCAGGAAAATGAAGTGGTACCGGGAGGCACGGAAGGCAACGGAAAAAGAACGGTGCTTATATATATGAACGCGCGTAACTCGCTTTACGGGAATGTGAAGGCGGACTCGCTGGAACTGGTAAAAGGAGCCAAAAACATGAGCGCCGACGACCGGCTGCTGCTGTATGTGTGCAAGGACTCGCTGTCGTATCTGTACCGCATCAGCGCAGGAGGCACCAAACTGCTGCTGCAATGCGGACCCACACAGAATGCTTCGAACCCGAAACAGCTGGAGATGCTGCTGAAATGGACCGGAGAACAGTTTCCGTCGCAGTCGTACGGCCTGGTGCTGTGGTCGCACTCGGACGGATGGCTGCCTTCGACTAACGTGAGCCGCGCCACCTCGCGGGGCTTCGGCATTGATGTGGGCGCCGACGGAAACCCGTGGTCGGACCGCACACCGGACGGCAATCTGGGGGTCCAGATGAATATCACGGATCTGGCCGAAGCGGTGGCCAACAGCGGCATCCGCCCGAAATTCATCTTCTTCGACTCGTGCCTGATGCAGGGAGTAGAGGCTGCGTATGACCTGAGAAACGTGACGGACTGGGTGATCGCCTCACCGGCACAGATTCCGGGAGTGGGCGCACAATATACGGATATGATGAATGAGGCGTTCTTCCAGGACCCGCTGAACCCGCAGGCGTTTACCGAGGGCTATGTGAAACAGGCTTCGACTTACAGTGAATATGGCGACATGGGCGTGGTGCTCAGCGCCGTGAAAACGGAGAAACTGGAGAATCTGGCTGCCGTGACCAAAACCATGATCCAGAAATATGCAGGCAGCAGTGAACCGGACATGAACGGAGTGCTGGCGTATGACCGCTATCAATGGCAGTATTTCTACCGTCCGGAGTATTATGACCTGAAACAGGTGATGCTGCATCTGATTACCGAAGAGGCGGACCGGCAGACCTGGACGGCAGCGCTGGAGGCGTGTGTGCTGTATCCGGCAGCTACTCCTTATGTGAATTTCTGGAGCAACTATCCGAGCGACCGGCTGGTGCTGACTCCGGGCGAGTTTTCGGCCATCTCGACGTTTGTACCGCAGCAGCGCTATACAACCAACGCCGAAGCGTGTATCTACGGGGATCTGAATCAGGCATTTGCCAATACGGAATGGGCCAAGGCCAGCGGATGGACAGAGAACGCTTATCTGAAAAGTCTGACAACAAATGAAGAAAAATAGCGTTTCGGTTTGCAGATTTAAAAATTTTGATTACCTTTGCAGCCGTTAACGCAAAACATTTGCGAAACAAGTGCCTACGGGAATAGCTCAGTTGGTAGAGCACCGGTCTCCAAAACCGGGTGTCGGGAGTTCGAGCCTCTCTTCCCGTGCTTACAAAAAGAGCTGCAAGTCAATGACTTGCAGCTCTTTTTGTGTTTATCCATGCCCAGAACAGACTGAAGAGGATGGTGAGCGCCAGCACAATGGGAAAAAGCAGCTGGGAAGGATGATGAAAGCCGGTGGCGGTGCAGAAATGGCGCCAGAAATTCATCATCAGGATGTGATACAGATAGATGTTCAGGGAACAATAGCGGCCGAGGTAGCTCCAGAAGGTTCCGCGGAAAGCAGCGGGACGGGAAAGACAAAGCACAAAGAAAAGCAGGGCACCGTAGATGATGCTGATCATGCAGTCGCCATAGCTGAGATGTCCCCAGGCTTTGAGCAATACATACTCTGCCGCTGCCAGCAGAACAAACAGAAGGACGGGAAGCACGCCCCTGCTCCACCGTACAAGCGTAGCCTCGGAACGGCGCACCCAGGCTCCCAGAAGCAGAAAAGGAAAGGCCATGGTGAAAAAATTGCGGTAGACATACAGGGGGAGTTTTTCAAAAGGAAAGTAACAGCCGAGCAGCAGGGTTACCGCAAAAAACAGGGGAAGCAGACGGATGCAGGCATCCGTAAGCCGGAAGCGCACGCAGAGCCAGAGCAAAAGAAGGGCCTGCATATAGGCAGTGAGATACCACAGAACGCCGTTGTAGGGATTGGCCAGAAGCAGCATGGGCCAGAAATCGCGGGGAAAGAAGAGGCGCATATAGCTGACGGTGCGGTGGTGCTCGTGGGCAAAAAGCCAGCTGTTGGCATAGTTATAGGCCAGATAAACCAGGGTGGACAGCACCGTGATGCCAAGGATATGCCACAGGGTGCGCCGCAACTTCGCACCGGAAGGAGCGCCGTGGGCAAAAAGGAAATAGCCGGAAATCATGTAAAAGAGGGGAACCGCCAGACGGGTGAGCGGGATAAAATAGGTTTTGCCATAGAAATCGGTATGAATCAGCACCACCGCTATGGCGCAAAAGGCCTTCAACGCGTAAAGGGAATGGATTTCTTTTTTTTCGGTCTGCATGTTCTGGATAAAGAGGGATGGGTCCATACGAGAAAAGTGCCCCCAGAAACTGGAGGCACCAGATACCGGACGGACCGGATGTGTAAAATCAATAGTTTTCTTTCTTCACTTCGAAGTAAGCCTGCGGATGCTGGCAAGCCGGGCATACCTTCGGTGCATTCTTGCCCTTCACGGTGTAACCGCAGTTACGGCACTGCCATACCACTTCTTCGTCCTTCTCAAACACTTTCATGTTCTCGATGTTGTTCACAAATGCCTGATAACGCTCTTCGTGTCCCTTCTCTGCTACAGAGATCATGCGGTACATGGCAGCGATAGCCGGGAAACCTTCTTCGTCGGCAATCTCGGCGAACTTAGGATAGTCGAGGCTCCACTCTTCGTGCTCACCGGCAGCAGCAGCCTTCAGGTTCTCCAGGGTTGTGCCGATAACACCAGCAGGGAATGAAGCCTGAATCTCGACCATTCCACCCTCGAGCCACTTGAACATACGCTTGGCGTGCTCCTTCTCCTGATCGGCTGTCTCAGTGAAGATAGCGGCAATCTGCTCATATCCTTCTTTCTTCGCTACGCTGGCAAAATAGGTGTAACGCATACGGGCCTGTGATTCGCCGGCAAATGAAGTCATCAAATTTTTCTCAGTACGGGTTCCTTTTAAACTCTTTTCCATAATCTATATCCTTTTATTAGTTTTATATTATTACTTATCTTCTCAATTTGTCTTTCTGTTTTCCTTTTGACATTGCAAAGATAGTAATTTATTTCCAAAGTTGTAATAATTACAAATTATTTTTGAGTTAATAAAGCTTAATGGCCAAAAAGCTTTCTATGGAAAGTTATGCCCCAAAGATACGTAATTATTTGATAACTCAAAGTTTTTGAGGATCTTTTCGAAAAAAAAGGAGTACCTTAAAGCACTCCTTTACTTGAGGGTAATTCATAATGATAAATATCGCGGTGCACCGCCATCTTGATACTGCGGGCCAGTGCCTTGAAGATGCCTTCAATCTTGTGGTGTTCATTGTCGCCACGGGCCTGGATGTGCAGATTCATCAGGGCGGCATCGCTCAGACTCTTGAAGAAATGGAAAAACATTTCGGTTGGCATGCCGCCAATGTATTCGCGATGGAACTCGGCATCCCAAACCAGCCAGGGGCGGCCTCCAAAATCGAGCACCACCTGACAGAGGCAGTCGTCCATAGGCAGGGCAAAGCCGTAGCGCTCAATGCCGCGCTTGTCGCCGAGAGCCTGACGCAGACATTCTCCCAAAGCCAGAGCGGTGTCTTCGATGGTGTGGTGCTCGTCTACCTGCAGATCGCCGCGTACCTGAATATCCAGATCAAGCTGTCCGTGACGGGCTATCTGCTCGAGCATGTGATCGAAGAAACCGATGCCGGTATCAATATGGCAACTGCCATGACCGTCGAGATTGATGCGCACCCGGATATCGGTCTCGGAAGTGGTGCGGGTTACCTCTGCAATGCGCTCACCGGCAAAAAGCAATTCGGCAATCTGATCCCAGCTGTCGACGTAGGTGATGGCCGGATTCCGGAATGAATGCTCGTCGGGCTTTTTCAGAATCAGGGCCTTGCAACCGAGATTCAGCGCCAGCTGGGCATCGGTCTCACGGTCGCCGATGACATAGCTGCCGGCCAGATCGTAGCTGCCGTCCATATACGTCGTGAGCATACCGGTGCCGGGCTTGCGGGTGGGCTGATTTTCTTCGGGGAAAGTACAGTCGATACGGGTGTCGTCGAAGGTGATGCCTTCGCTGGCCAGAACGCCCAGCATCAGAGTGTGGGCCGGCCAGAATGTTTCGTGAGGAAAGGAATCGGTGCCCAGACCGTCCTGATTGCTGACCATGACAAACTCAAAGTCCAACTGGCGGCGAATGTGTCCCAGATTGCGGAGCACTCCCGGCACGAAGCTCAGCTTCTCATAGGAGTCAATCTGAAAATCCTCCGGCTCGCGAATCAGGGTACCGTCACGGTCGATAAAAAGAACTCTCTTCTTGCTCATAAATATATCGTTTAAGGATGATACTGGCGTAAAGCAGCCAGCAGGGTGTTGTTTTCTTCTTTAGTACCGATGGTCACACGCAGACAATCCTGACAAAGCTCCACACGGCTGCGGTTGCGCACAATGATGCCACGCTGCACCAGATAATGATAGATGCGGTCGGCCTGATCTACACGGGTCAGGAAGAAATTGGCATCGCTGGGATAGACATAACGGCACAAAGGCAGTTCGGCAAAGGCACGCATCATCTGGGTGCGCTCTTCTTTCAGGGTGGAAATCCACTTCTCGATCTCAAAACGGTGGTCGAGCTGGCTCATGGCCTGATCCTGAGTGAGCTGATTGATGTTATAAGGGTACTTCACCTTGTTGAACAGGGCTATAATCTCGGGCGAAGCGTAGGCCATACCCAAACGGATGGCTGCCGAAGCCCAGGCCTTGGAGAAGGTGTTCAGCACAATGAGGTTGGGATAACGGGACAGGTCCAGACGGAAAGGACGCTGCTCGGAAAAGTCGGAATAGGCCTCGTCGATAACCACAATGCCGGGGAAACGCTCCAGAAGGCTTTCCATCTCCGGACGGGAAAGATCGTTGCCGCAGGGGTTATTGGGCGAGCAAAGGAAAATCACCTTGGTATGCTCGTCGCAGGCGGCCAGCAAATCGTCGGCACGGAAACGGAAATATTCGTCGAGCGGCACCTTGCGGTAGGCTACATTGTTGATGTCGGCGCAGACCTCATACATTCCGTAGGTTGGCGAAATGGCCACGACATTGTCCTGACCCGGTTCGCAGAACACACGAAACACCAGATCAATGGCTTCGTCGCTGCCATTACCCAGGAAGATAGAAGATGCCGGTACCTCCTTGATGCGCGACAGAGTCTGCTTGAGGGGCTGCTGCAACGGGTCGGGGTAACGGTTGTATGGAGCATTATAGGGGTTTTCGTTGGCATCGAGAAAAACGGTGGCCTCTACTCCTTTATACTCATCGCGCGCGGAACTGTAGGGTTTCAGGCGCCAGATATTGGGACGGACAAGTTGTTCCAGATTCTTCATAAGGCTTTTACTTTTAAGATTTCAGACTGTTCAAACGAAGGGTCATGGCATTCTTGTGGGCATCGAGGTGCTCGTTGGCTGCCATGACTTCGACGGTGCGACCAATGCGGCGCACTCCTTCGGGAGTAAGTTCCTGGAAGGTAATCTTGCGGTGGTAACTGTCGAGATTCACACCGCTATAGGCTGTGGCATAGCCGTTGGTAGGCAGGGTGTGGTTGGTGCCGGATGCATAATCGCCCGCACTCTCGGGAGTGTAGGAACCCAGAAAGACACTGCCGGCATTGACAACGCCCTGAGCCAGCTCCAGATAGTCGGCTGTCTCGATAATCAGATGCTCGGGAGCATAGCGGTTGGTCAGCGCCAAAGCCTCAGCACGGTCGCGCACCAGAATAATCCTACTGCTTTCGAGGGCACGGCTGGCAATCTCCTGACGCGGCAGCTGGGCGAGCTGACGCTCGACCTCGGCCACAACCTGAGGAATCAGCGTCTCGGAAGTGGTGACCAGCAATACCTGGCTGTCCACTCCATGCTCGGCCTGAGAGAGCAGATCGGCAGCCACGAAGTCGGCACGGGAGGTTTCGTCGGCCAGCACTTCCACCTCGGAAGGACCGGCCGGCATGTCGATTGCCACATCATGAAGCGACACTTGCTGCTTGGCAGCTGTGACATACTGGTTGCCGGGACCGAAAATCTTATAGACCTTGGGCACCGATTCCGTTCCGTAGGCCATGGCACCGATAGCCTGCACACCGCCGGCCTTGAAAATTTTGCTCACACCGGCTACGCGGGCCGCATAAAGAATGGCCGGATGAATCTTGCCTTCACGGTTGGGAGGAGTGCAGAGCACAATCTCACCGCAACCGGCAATGCGGGCCGGAGTGGCCAGCATCAGTACCGTGGAAAAGAGCGGAGCAGTACCGCCGGGAATATAAAGGCCCACTTTCTCAATGGGAACATACTTCTGCCAGCAGGTGACTCCCTCGGTAACGGTTACCGGACGGCTCTCAAAACGCTGCGCCGCATGGAACTTCTCGATATTGGCATGTGCCTGACGCAGGGCCTCCTTCAGTTCCTCGGATACCAATGTCTCGGCCTCGGCCCACTCGGCCTCACTGACCGACAGACTGTCCAGACGGACATGGTCGAAACGCTCTTCAAAATCTTTGACCGCCTCATCGCCGCGTGTGCGTACCTCCTGCAGAACGGTGCGTACCGTGTCGTTCAACGTGGCCACATCGAGGGCCGGACGACGAAGCAACTCTTCCCACTGTGCGGGTTCGGGATAACGGATGATCTTCATGATGCTTATGTATTTTTTAGTTTCTTACCTTATATATTATAGAGAGATGGGCCATTAGAGAATCATCTTCTCGACCGGAAGCACCAGAATGCCCTGAGCACCGAGCTCCTTCAGACGGGTGATGATGTGCCAGAAGCATTTTTCATCGAGCACGGTGTGCACACTGCTCCAGCCTTCCTGAGCCAACGGCATCACGGTAGGGCTCTTGGCGCCCGGCAACACGGCTACCACATCGGCCACCTTGTCGGTAGGCACGTTCATCAGCACATATTTCTTGTCTTCGGCACTCTTCACGGCCTCGATGCGGAAAAGCAGTTCGTCGAGAATGGCGCGCTTCTCCTCTGACAGTCCCTTGTGACCAATCAACAGGGCCTCGCTCTGCATCACCACTTCCACTTCCTTCAGATTGTTGCTGACCAGAGTGGAACCGGAGCTGACAATATCGAAAATGGCATCGGCCAGTCCGATACCCGGGGCAATCTCCACCGAGCCGGTGATGACATGAATATCGGCCTCTACCCCATTCTGCTTCAGATAATTCTTCAGGATACCAGGATAAGAGGTGGCAATCTTTTTACCGGCAAACCAGCTCAAGCCCGGATAGTCTACAGCCTTGGGGATGGCCAGAGAAAGACGGCACTTGCTGAAGCCTAAAGGACGGACAATATCGGCATCCTCAGCACGCTCGGCAAACTCATTATGACCCACGATACCGACATCGGCAACACCGGTGGCTACAGACTGCGGGATATCGTCATCGCGCAGGTAAAGTACCTCGACCGGGAAATTGGAGGACTGTACCAACAGGGTACGTTTACTGGAACTTACTTTGATTCCGGCCTCGCTCAGGAGTGCCATGGTGTCTTCGAAAAGACGACCCTTTGACTGTACGGCAATTCTCAACATAATATTTCGTTTTAAATTTACAAATATACTTTTGAAAATACAAAAAAAAGGCTTGCGGTTACCCGGCAAGCCTCTCAATATCCTGATCTGAACTATATACATAGCCTCATCGCCTACCGAGTTTCTACACGTTAGGATGATGATGGTGGAATGTAACGTTCAATTGATTCATTTCTATTGCTTTTTTATTCTTCCGCGACAAAGATAATGATTGCTGCGCATTTTTCAAATGAATTGAGAGATTTTTTCAGTACAATCAGCAACAAACAATACAATCTATATCAGTATAAAAGAAATTCCTTATAATCTTCCAAATGATCATAGGCAATAGAAATCATCCGATCACTAAACAAATTCTTCTTTCTTTCTGTCCACTCCCTTATTTTCTGAATGGTCTCTTTTTTATCAATACCTGGATTTTCTTTCCGGATAAAATCAACAGAAGCCAAGACCTCCAAGGCTAAAGCTGACTGAAAACCATCTATTAATTTTATCAGATGAGACAATCGTTTTCTTTGCTCACTGATCAAATGATTCCGAACATAATCGCTGACTTCTTTCATGGTGTCATAAACCAAAGTAATCTCTTCAAAAGGTTTGACGTCCATCTGTTCCACTCCTAAAATATATTTTCCACTCATAACATGTACCAAATGCCCTACTTGTACAGAATAGGGACCATAATAATGAGCTTGAAATTTCAGATTCTTATAAGAGGATTCCCCCAACCTCTGAAAAAAATAAACCAGTTTATTGGCCACAAACAGACTAGCTTTCTCACCTGTTGCATCATAGTAAAATAAAGCATAAAGCAATAAAGCCCGTGCCGGAGTCAAAGAAGCAGACTTATTCTTCTGCTCTTTCTTTAAAATCTCCTTTACATCAGCATTAGGTTCATAAACAAAAATTTCAACATTACCAGAAACAGGGTGTAAATAAAGCTCAATAAGTTCCTTCACACGCTCCCAATTTAATCCTCCATTACCACAACCCAATGGAGGAAGAGCAATACTCTTAATCTGATAATGCATAATAATTTGAACCAGATCTTTTAATCCTTCTTCTATATAAGTATATTGCGACTTTTTACGCCAATCAACTTTCGTCGGGAAATTAATAATCAAAACCTCCTCATCCATATACCGGTCTTTCACCACAAGAGACTTTCCCGGATAAATACGTTTTTCCTTACAAGCAAGTACATACGCATTAAAATTGTTCGGATATCGCTCCTTAAATTGTAAAGCAATACCCTTTCCCATCACACCAACAGTATTTACAGTATTTACAAGGGCTTCAGTGTGAGCAGAAAGCAAATTCCCTTTTATATATTTAATCATTCGTAATATAGCCTATTATTATTATCTACATATATAGGAATATTCAGGTTCAAACTTTCCAATATTAATTTAACATCTACCTTTCGTTCTTCATTTCTGACTCCCAGACAACCGATACAAGAAACAGGAAGAAAATCTTTCACCAAAAATTCAGCCTGCTTCTTCCGACACCGATCCATATCCTCAAAAGTATTATTCCAATGAAGAGCATTCACAGTGTCCCAATCAATTCTCGAAAGATAAATCAAGTCATTATAAAACTCAGTAATTCTGGACTTTGCATGTCCGTCAGTAAAACACCATTCATTCGTAAAATCTATTATTTTTCCAATTTTACAACATATAAAAATAATATCTTCCTGAGGATAACTTCGTACTCCATTGCCTGTTTTAATCTTATATAACATTGGAGAATGCCCCGCAAAATAAAAAGGTATAAATTCCCCCAAAGTTCCTCCTGGAGGATCAATACCAACTCTATACTCATCACGTAAAGATATAAGGTCCGGAGCACCGATACGAATATACTCCGGATTGTTTTCCTTATATTTACTGACAATACCGTGCTTCAGAATAAATTCTAAATTTTGATAATGAATCATTCTGAAAACCCAACGATTTCTAGCAGACTGATCCATTACACTTCGTAATCCACACACGAACGGGCTACCTTATACGGGCCGATGAGGGAAGCTGCTGCCACATGATCGGGATGAACCGCATAGGCACGGACATCGTCCAGCGTATCGAAAGTGCTGTAAAGCGCCAAGTCGAAAGTCTCCGAAGGATTGATGTTGATGCCCACCTCTACCGAACGGAGGAAAGGAATCGTGGCCGGAAGTGCCTCAATGGCCTTCTTGAAATCCTGCATCACCTGTTGCTTCAATGCCGGGTCCATGTCCGGAGCCAGCTGGAAAAGTACGATATGTTTTACCATGACTGTTTGTTTTTTATTGTTTGTTTTCTGTTTTTTTTATTTATTGTTTACCTTTGCGTTATCTGAGGGCAGAGGCATTCTGCTAACAAAGATAATAGAAAAGAACCGATTCCGAACGATAAAAAACGATAAATTTATGCTGATTATTGGTATTGCCGGAGGTACGGGCTCCGGAAAAACAACTGTAGTAAAAAAAATAGTGGAAAGCCTGAACGGCAAACATGTGGCTGTCATCCCACAGGACTCGTATTATAACGACACGAGCGACCTGACCATGGAAGAAAGAAGAAAAATAAACTTCGACCATCCGGACGCTTTCGACTGGGAACTGCTGATCCAACAAATCGGCATGCTGAAGAAAGGTCTGCCCATTGAACAGCCCACTTATTCCTACATCATCAGCAACAGACTGCCGGAAACGGTTCATGTGGAGCCGGAACCGGTGATTATCGTGGAAGGAATCATGGCCCTGGCCAACGAGGAGCTGCGCAACCTGATGGATGTGAAAATATTTGTGGATGCCGATGCCGACGACCGGCTGATCCGCGTCATCCAACGCGACATCATCGAACGGGGCCGAACTGCCGAAATGGTGATTGACCGCTATCAGAAGGTGCTCAAACCCATGCATCTGGAATTTATCGAACCGACCAAAAGATATGCCGACCTGATTGTTCCCCAAGGAGGAAACAACATACAGGCCATCGAACTGCTGAAAACCTTTATTGCACACAAGAGTAGTAATGAACAAAAATAACCGGCACCGGGCCTGGGGACAGGCCCTGATACTCGGACTGCTTGCCACAGGCATGACCGCCTGCGGAGAAAAGGAGCAAAAGGAGGAACTGAAGGTGTCGTATGAAAGCATTGCCGGCAATCAGGAGATTACCGGCAGCTATGACTTGCCCCAAATTCTGGAAAGCGGCGAGCTGATTGCCGTGACCCTGAGCGGACCGGACACTTATTACGAATACAGGGAAAAACCCACCGGACTGCAGTATGAACTGGCCGAACGGTTTGCCACACAAATCGGAGCCAGCCTGAGAATCGAGGTGGTGAAAGACACCGCCGAACTGGTGAAGCGCATTGTCGACAATGATGCGGACCTGATTGCCGTGGAGCTGGATGTAACGCCTTTTGGAAAGGTGCTCCAGGCCTGCGGAAGCTATTCGCAGAACGGAAAAGAAAAAAAGAAATCCTGGGCCGTGAGCAAAGGAGCAACGGAACTGGCCGAGGCTCTGGACAAATGGTACCGACCGGAACTGAAAAAGGCCGTACAGACGGAAGAAAGCCGCAAGTTCCTGCCCCAGTTCCTCGTGAGACGAAGACCACGGGCTCCTTTCCTGTCGCGCAGTCAGGGAATCATCTCCCCTTACGACGCCCACTTCAAGCGTCATGCCAGCGCCATCAACTGGGACTGGCGCCTGATGGCTGCCCAATGTTATCAGGAATCGGCCTTTGACCCGAACGCCGTATCCTGGGCCGGTGCCCGGGGACTGATGCAGATCATGCCTTCGACCGCACAGCACCTGAATCTGCCGATGGAACAGATTTATCAGCCCGAAAGGAATATCCAGGCTGCCGCCAAATATCTGAGAGAACTGGAATACAAGTTCTCGGACATCAACCCGCGCGAGGAACGCCTGTGGTTTGTGCTGGCCTCCTATAACGGAGGAGCCGGACATATTCAGGATGCCCGCACACTGGCACGCAACGCCGGAAGAAACGCCAACCGGTGGGACGAAGTGAAACATTTTGTGCTGAACCTGAGTGACCCCAGATTCTACAACAGCCGCGAGGTGAAATACGGATATATGCGCGGAAGCGAAACCTATCAGTATGTGGAGAGCATACGCAGCCGCTGGACGGAATACCGGAGAGTGGCCAAACCCGAACGTATGCCGACAAAAGCCAAAGGAGAAAGAAAAAAGAAATTCAGATGAACACGTTTTTTGAGGAGATTATCGACAACGAACAGGGAAACCGACCCACCGAGCACAAATACCGGAAACTGACAGCACTGACCGAGCGTCTGGCCCTGGAGCTGACGCGTGACTTTGCCGCTGAATTTACTTCCATGACCGGAAGAATCTACGCCCTGTGCAAAGCTACAGGATACGAACACCGCACCCTGGCCCTGTTCCGGAAAAATGCCTTGCGTGTGGCTCAGGGTACCTATCACCCGAGCGAGGAGGACTACCGCTATGACCTGAAAGCCGTGTGCGAGGCCGTGGCTTTCCTGACACGGGAGCCGATCCCCGAAAGACTGAATGCCTTGCTGCCGGACCATTGGAGACCCTGGCCCGACAAGACCGAATATCAGGAGTTTGTCAAAAGAATACGCATCACGGTAACGGCCTGGGACGAGGATTTCGTATATGGCACAGACCAGGAACATCCCGACGGGGAAGACATACGGGCACGCTACCGGCAAGAGGACGGAGCCTTTGACGGACTGGCGGAAGGGCTCTACGAGGGGGCCCAGCTGAACCTGCTTTCGGTATATTTTACGGAAGAAGAGGGCAAACGGACCGCCTGTCCCAAGCTGCTGGTACTGGACCCGGACTTTCTGATTGACATCACCGCCATCTGCCAGTGTTTCAAACCCTACGGTACCCATGCCCTGAACCATCTCATCAACAAATTCATGCCGGCGCCCCGGTCGGCCGCCCTGCAGCTGGGAAATCTGGCCAACCAGTTTCTGGATGCCTGCGTGCACGACAACGGTCAGGAAGAGAAAAGCGAGGAGGAATGCTACCGGGAAGCACTGCTGCAAAGTTTCGAGACTTCGCCCATAGAATATACCACGCTGCCGGACATCAACCAGGCTTTCTTTGAGCAGGCCAAAAAACAGTTTCATCACATCCGGGAGGTGGTACGCCATAAATTTACCGCCGAAGACATTGACATCGAAAAGCAGGACGTGCAGCTGGAACCTTCTTTCCTGTGTGAAGCGCTGGGACTGCAGGGACGACTGGACCTGCTGGTGAACGACAGCAGCAAAATCGTGGAGCTGAAGAGCGGACGCACCGAAGAATATCCGCAGATACGCCCCAAAGCGGAACATGCCCTGCAGATGGCCTTATACAAGGAGATTCTTTATTATAACATGGATGTGCCGCACGATGCGGTGCAGACTTATCTGCTTTACTCACGCTACCCGCTGCTGTATCACATCCGGCATTCGAACACCGAGCTGAGACAGGCGCTGACCCTGCGCAACCAGATCGTGGCTCTGGAGCGTCTGTTACGCAACGGACATTCTCTGGAGATCATCAACCGGCTGGACGAGAACATGCTGGTTGACCCCGTCATGAGAAACAGCAAATTCTATCAGCAGTATCTGAGAAAAGACCTGATGGGAGTTGTCGGACGACTGAAAGGCATGCAGGAGGTGGAAGCGGAATATTTCCATACGTTTCTGGCCTTCATGGAACGGGAACAGTTTCTGTCCAAAATCGGTGACGACCAGCCCGATTCGGGACGCGGATTCGCGGAAATATGGAACCAGGACACGACAACCAAACAAAGCAACGGCAACATCCTGATTGACCTGAAACCGGAGCCGCTCTTCGACGAGCAGGGAGCCGTGACAGGAATGAATCTGGAAATGCCGGATTATGAAGAGGATTTCCTGCCTAATTTCCGGGCCGGAGATTCCGTATTGCTCTATGAACGCAATTCGGAACAGGATTCTGCCATCAACAAACAGATATTCCGATGCCAGATTGAAGAAATGGGTACCCGCATCATCAAGGTGCGGCTGGCCTTCAAGCAAAAGAATGCCCAGGTGTTTCAGTTGCAGTCGCATTATGCTCTGGAACCGGGCTATGCCGACAGCAGCTATGCCCAAGCTTACCGCGGACTGTACAGTCTGCTGCTGGCTCCCGCCGAACGGCGTGCCCTGATTCTGGGGCAACGGAAACCGGAAACAGATCCCCACATCAAGCTGAACAGCACGTTTCCCAATCCGGAAACAGAACAGATTGTGCGCCAGGCCAAACAAGCCAAAGACTATTTTCTGCTGGTAGGACCGCCGGGAACGGGCAAGACCTCCGTGGCCCTGAAAGCGATGGTGGAAGAGTTTATCCGGGAAACCCCGAAACAGAACCTGCTGCTGATGGCTTATACCAACCGGGCCGTGGATGAAATCTGCCAGATGCTGGAAGGACTGGACGAGAGACCGGAATATGTACGTATCGGTCAGGAACTGAATTGCGAAAAGGCATACCGGAACCGCCTCATCAAATACAAAATCAGGGAGGCACAGAACCGAAAACAGATTTTCGACCTGCTGGAGCCGGTGCAGATCTTTGTGGGCACCATCAGCAGCATGGCCGGAAAGAGCGAACTGTTTGAACTGAAACGCTTTGACACGGCCATTGTAGACGAAGCCTCACAGGTGCTGGAACCGCAACTGCTGCCTCTGCTCTGTGCCACCACCTCACTGCCGGACCCGAACTACAGAAACAATCCGTGCGCCATACGGAAATTCATCCTGATTGGCGACCACAAACAGTTGCCGGCCGTGGTGCTGCAAAAGCCCGAACGCTCGGAAGTGAGAAGCGAACAGCTGCGGGCCATCGGACTGACCAACTGCCGCAACTCGCTGTTTGAACGCCTGCACAGCCTGCAACAGTTGCTGCACACAGAAAAAGACACCGTGGCATGGCTGCACCGCCAGGGACGCATGCATGAGGAACTGAGTGAGTTTGTAAACCACAGTTTCTACAACCGGCAGCTGGGACTGGTTCCTCTCCCCCATCAGACCGGAACGCTGGACATCCCCTATGAGGGGACAAACCCCTGGATGAAAATGGCTGCCCGAAAACGTATGGAGTTCATTCCGGTTGTCCCGACCGAACCCAGCGAAAACAATAAGGTGAACCGCGAAGAAGCTGCGGTTACCGGAAACATTGTGGAAGCTCTGTATCGCCTGCACGAAAAAGAGAAAGACTGGAATCCGGCACGGCAAATCGGTATCATCGTGCCTTTCCGCGGACAGATTGCCATGATCCGGAAAGAACTGGCTGCACGACGCCTGGAGGGCTATGAGAACATCACCATCGACACGGTGGAACGCTATCAGGGCAGTCAGCGCGACGTGATCCTGTTCAGCACCACCATACGCCAGCCCTATCAGCTGGATGTGCTGTCGACACCGGTACTGACCGAGGGACAATGGATAGACCGCAAGCTGAATGTGGCCATCACCCGGGCCCGCAAACAGTTCTTCATGACCGGCAATCCGCATCTGCTGGAGCGGTCGCCCTCATACAGCCAGCTGCTGGATTATATCCGAAAACGGAATCCCCAGATGCCGTCTTAAAAACAAAGCGAGAGATTTCCTCAAAAAATACGGAAATCTCTCGCTTTGTTTTATCGGATATCCCTTAACGGCGTACAAAACCGATCTTCAGATTCAGTTTGAAATAGTACAGTTTGTTTTCACGCTCCAGATAGCCGTACTTGTCCTTATCGGGCAAGCCTTTCTCCAAACGGGTGTGTGTAAACAGATAGTCGCCGAACACATCCTTGTCGGCCTTATGATAAACGGTGATACGGCCATCGGCACCCACCATCAGAATACCGGATACCGCCGAATCACGACCGGTATAAATCTTGGCCGGACGGAGCCCCAAAGCCAATGCCACCAGGAACTGTTTCATCTTATGACGGTAGAAGCCGTGCTTGTGAATCAGTTCATCCTTTATCTTCAAAGGATTACGCTCCTCGATAAGAGCAGTAAGTTCATCAATGCGGCTGATCTGATCCAGATGGAAGATGCGCAGCATTTCACACAGTACACGGGGGAAATGCAGGTCGATCATGTGCAGATTGCTGCGGAACACACGGTCGCACACATCACTGTACTTAAAGATACCGCCCATGCTCTCGATATACAGCATACGACGGGCCACCTCGGCCGGATTGTCCGGGTTTTCGGTATAGTTAATCTTATAGACGGCCGGCTGAGAGAAACGGATGCCTGTCTGCTCCATCTTCAGATTGGCCGTACGTCCGCCATCGAGCAGCGGATCCGTGGCACAAAGACGGGAATAGATACGCAAACCTACCAAAGGAGTTTCGGGATGGTAGAAGGCCACATACAAGTCCGTGCGGTCGTCGGTAACGGCTTCCAGATCATAAATGCGTACTGCATCCAAAAAGCCTTCTACGCCTTCGGGAGCCTCAACCTCATCATCGTGAACGGCAGCCAGAGTGTCCAGAATCATCTGGGCCACGGTAGCAAAATCTTCACGCGGAATCCGCTCATCCATCTCACTGCCCTGAATACGGATTTCTTCGGGACCGATGAGATAGCGGCGCGGACCGTCATGCTCCTGGCGCTGTACCAAGGCAACGGGCAGCCACGCCCCTTCTGTTCCTTCGGCTGTACCGGCAGCCAGTCCACCCTGAGCCAGGATGGTGAAAAACGTATACAGTTCACTCCATTCTCTTCGTGTAGCTGTCATCATTGTCTTTTCTGATTTTTAGATTATAAATAACGGTTCTTTTTACCTATCGGGATGCAAATGTAACCATTTATATGGAAAAATCCTAAAATGAATTTTCTTTTCAGTAAAGAATGATAATTTAATTATGTATATTTGCTGAAAAATAGAACACCAACAATAAGAGCATTTATGATTACACTCAAAGAACTGTATAGAATAGGTCAGGGCCCCTCGAGCAGCCATACCATGGGACCAAGAAAGGCGGCAGAACAGTTTCTGGCGCAACATCCTGATGCATGCCGTTTTGAAGTAACTCTTTACGGCAGTCTGGCTGCAACCGGCAAAGGACACATGACCGATGTGGCTATTCTGGATGTGCTGGGCGAAGAGCGCACCGACATTATCTGGGAGCCGAAAATATTTTTACCGTTTCATCCGAATGGCATGAAATTCCGTGCTCTGGATGCAGAGGGAAACAGCAGTGAGCCCTGGACTGTTTTCAGTGTGGGTGGAGGTGCTCTGGCCGAAGAAGGACAGCAGCAGGTAAACTTCCCGGAAATCTATGAAATGAATTCTGCCACTGAAATCATGAACTGGTGTATCAGCACCGGAAAGAGCTACTGGGAATATGTGCAGGAATGCGAAGACAGCGATGTGTGGGATTACCTGAACGAAGTATGGAAGGTGATGAAAGAAGCCGTGGAACGCGGTCTGGACAAGGAAGAGGTGCTCCCGGGACCTCTGAACCTGAGAAGAAAAGCCGCTTCGTATTTTGTACGGGCTGACGGATATCAGTCGTCCATGAAAACCCGCGGTCTGATTTTTGCATACGCTCTGGCAGTGAGTGAGGAGAATGCCGGTGGCGGTATCATCGTAACCGCACCGACCTGCGGCTCATGCGGTGTTCTGCCGGGAGTGCTCTATCATCTGTACAAGTCACGCAATATGAGCGAGAGACGTATCATCCGGGCATTGGCCACCGCCGGACTGTTTGGAAATATCGTCAAGACAAACGCTTCGATCTCCGGAGCAGAAGTGGGCTGTCAGGGCGAAGTAGGTGTGGCCTGTGCCATGGCAGCAGCTGCCGCCAACCAGTTGTTCGGAGGAAGTCCGGCACAGATTGAATATGCAGCAGAAATGGGACTGGAACATCATCTGGGTCTGACTTGTGATCCGGTGTGCGGATTGGTACAGATTCCCTGTATCGAGCGCAATGCCTATGCAGCCGCCCGTGCCATGGATGCCAACTCATACGCCATGTTCACCGACGGAACGCACCGCGTTTCCTTCGACAAGGTGGTTGAGGTGATGAAACAGACCGGACACGATCTGCCTTCTCTATACAAGGAAACGAGTGAAGGCGGTCTGGCACAGAGCTTCAAACAGATGTGGGATCTGAGAAACCACAAGATTTAATCGAAAGGGAAGAACCTAACCCTAAACATACTGAAAAGCCTCGTCTTCATTCCTGTTCAGGAAAGCAGACGAGGCTTTTTCCATATACTTACGCTTTTAATACTCAACGCTGAAGATATTCCAATAAACCGGCACAGGCATCTTCCAGAATATCAAGTACCAGTTCAAAGCCCTGTGCTCCGCCATAATACGGATCCGGGATATGGTCTACATCGGGATGATGCTGGCAGAAATCAGTCATGCGGAACAACTTACGTTCCTCTTCAATGCCCGGTGCCCGATCATGAAGCGCATCCATATTACTCTCATCCATACCGATGATCATGTCAAAATTAAAAAAGTCCTGATAAGTAACCGGACGGGACAGATGAGTCAGCTCATAACCGCGGCGGGCAGCATGAAAACGCATACGCGAATCAGGAAGCTCTCCCTGATGGTAATTGCTGATGCCGGCAGAATCCAGAACGAATTCGGACTCAAGCCCGGCCTTACGGACAACATGACGCATCACCTCTTCTGCTGCCGACGAACGGCAAATGTTGCCCAAACAAACAAACAATATTTTATGTTTCATACTTATAATCAAATATTTAAGTTAAAGTAGAATTAATCGGTTTACATTACAGTTTACTATTTTCAAATGCTTTTATTAGTACAAACTTCTTAAAGAAAGGATGAACAATTTGCCTTCTTAGCTTCTTACATATCTATATTTTCAACAAAAATACAAAAAAGGAAAATAAAAATTATTTTTACTATCATATTTTTTCTATCTTTGCTGATACAAACTTTTAAAAACAAGCCTATGTAAATATTCTATAAAAGACATATAGATAAAAAGCGTTAACTTGTAAATTCTTGCCTCCTAAAAATCGCCAAATTTAAAGGAATCTATCAAGAATAATGCAAGGTAATGCCTACGCTTATAGCGTGGGCTTTTACTATTGTATTTGATAGATTGGTGTTTGGCGATACCATAGGAGACGATACAAGAGTAAATAGTCCACGTTTTTTATTGTCTCCTTAGGAATATTGGACTATTCAATTTAATTTATGAACAATAAAAATCATTAAGCGATGAAAAGATTATGTCTTACATTATGTATTGCCTTATCAAGTATCACAAGCATTAATAGTTTTGCCCAAGACAAATTAAAATGGGAAGGGCAAATTGGCATGAACATATCAAAATTTACAGGTGGTTATGATTCACAGATAGGTTATCATATTGGAGCAAGGGCTAAAACAGAAATACCTTCACTTGCTAATGGTATTTACGCTAATGCAGGTGCCTTTTTAACCCTTAAAGGAGCTTCGTTTGATTTTGGAGACTTAGGCAATTCAAGAACAAATATGAATTATCTTGAGATTCCTATCCACATAGGTTATCAATATGCAATAAATGATCAATTTACTGTATTCGGAGAGTTCGGTCCTTATTTCTCTGTTGGCTTATTTGGCAAAACAAAAGGTGAGGAATTAGATTACAATGATTATTTTGATGAAATCACAACCTCTTATTCCTATAATACCTTCGATGATTTTAAACGTTTTGACTTTGGTTTAGGTTTACGTTTTGGTATTGAATTTAGACAAAAATATACATTAAGTATTGGCTACGACTTCGGCCTTATAGATAATTGGAAGCAAACAGAATCTAATGATACCGAGACTGACATTACAGGAGAAGAAATTGATCTTACAGGAAGTTTAAAAAATAGAAACCTAACCATTGGAATAGGATACAAGTTCTAATTAACAAGTCTACAATACAATAATCTTTAATAAAAACGATACCTATGAGAAAAAACATATCATTTACCAAGATTAGCCTCTTTTTTATATTTGTAATAACATCTTTCATACTAAGTTCTTGTTCTCTAAAAGATACAAAATCTACAAATGAATCCAACAGCCAAGAAAACAATTCTACAGAACAATCTAACGATGCAAATAATTATAATGAACAAATCCCTAATTGGAAATATTTTAGAGAAAAGGATGATTTAACAGGAGAAACAACGTCTATCACTGCAGAATGTTTTTCAAAGACATCCGTCAATGGCTCACGTATAATTATAGCCCTTTATTATGGAGTTATAGCGAACAGGCTGCTTACCACTATGTATATTCAAGCTGAAAATGGCCTGAGTTTTGCAAGATTTCAAGGATCAGGCATGAGAGTCTTATTTGATACGGATGAAGTCATAGATGACTCATGGACATTAATACAACATACTACAGATTATAGTGCCTTGTATACGAATTCGATTGTGAACAGTGAAAATTTAGTTGAAAAATTTGTGAACAAGCTGAAACAGTCAAAAAAATGCAAGATTCAAGTAAATTTAGAAGATATCGGAAAAAAGACTTTTGAATTTGATGTAGAAGGTTTAAATTGGCCCTACGAAAATTAATCATTATATTAAATCAAAATCATTAAAAAGAGCCTTATCAAACTTATGATGAGGCTCTTATATTTTTAAAACAAACAAATACAAATTTATCTATAAACAAAACTCAGACTTTAATCTTTGAACAGTTGAAATACTTACATCACATAATTTGGCAACCTTTCTAATGCTAATTCCTTTTCTTAACTCTTTCAAAACTTGTTTATATTCCTCTTGTTTTTGTTCTTTAGTTTTTATACTGCCTTTTTTTCTACCGAGTTTGCCACCATCAGCAACAAACTTTGCTCTACCACTATTTAAACGAAATTTTATATTTTCACGCTCCATTTCAGCGCAAGTTCCAAGAACTGAAATAAAAATATTTAAAAATGGATTTTTTGTACCATCTGCTTGAAATATTGAAAGATTTTCTTTTTGAAAATAAATATTGATAGAATTGTCCTTACACAATTTAACATTACTTAAAACTTCGTCAACATTACGACCTAACCGACTAAGTTCACTAATGAGTAATATTTTTATTTTATTTTCAATACAAAACTTCAAGCACTCACAAAGAATTACCCGTTCCTCGTTTTTCTTTGCGCCTGAAATATGTTCCTCATAAACTTTCACCACCTCCATATTATTAGCGAATGCGTATGATTTTAAGTCTACAACTTGCCTCTCTGTATTTTGTCTCTCATTTGTACTACTTACACGAGCATAAATTACTGCCTTCATATCTTTCCTTTATTAATTATGGAACAAAGATACAAAAAGATGCTATGCATTCAAAATAATCAAAGAATTAAATGAATACAAAAATAGTATTCTTTAAAGGTAAACACAGATTTAATTGAATACAGTTTAGAAAGAATACAGTTTAGAAGTATCACACACGACACATCGATTATATTTAAAAATATAAAACAAGAAAAATGAAGTTTTCGGATTTATATTTATCCTAACATCAATAACATAAACCTTTTCACAAAACAAAAAATGGCACTAAAAGGATTTTGTAAAAATAGTGGTAAATTATTCTATAGGTATCGTTCGCCAATAATCTATCATTTTTTCACTAATTTTCTTCTTAACATCATTTGAATGATGCTTCCCATACATCGGATTTTTTACCCCCAACTTTGCTAAACGCATCTTAAACTTTGTTGCTTCGGATAGTTTTCTTCTAATTCTTTTTGACATTACTTTGAACCTTATTGAATTGTTATTATATTTATAAATAGTTAATCCCTAAAAAAACAATGGCTAAAAAAAAATACCTATATAAAACAAGTATTGATACTCTCGAAATAACTTATAAAACTACTGATACTATAAAGGAGTATTTATCCTCAAGTGCTAAGACTTTTTATTTCGGTGAAAATAAAGAGATATGGCTTGTACGCTCTGAATCCCGTTACTACAAAAATGAATTTACTATTTGGTGCAAAGATTGGAATAATCAAAAAGGAGACTATAATAGAATAGTAGGATATTTGTGTTTTGGCTCATTTAATAAAAACCGTCAAAATATTTATATTACATTTGATAATGAAGCTCTTTACTCTTGGTTAACATCTGCTCGCTTTTATATTGAGTCAGCCCTAAACCTTGAATTTTTGCAAATAAGCAAATTAGATATTTCTGTTGACTTTAATTTTAATATTGAAAAGCATTTAATCCGACAATACAAAGACGAAAGCTATGAGCTTGTTGTAAATGGTAAAGTCGCCAATAATAGAGCCGTGTACGGTGTCGGATTCTTATCATGGTGGAATCCTCGACATCGTATTTTTGCTAATCCTCAAATGTTAGTTAAAAATAACAAGAGTACCCTAAGTATGAAAACTTACAACAAAATGAAGGAAATTGAGCAAGAAAGTAAAAAATACTACATTCAAGAAAAAACAGGTTTCAAATCAATAATGTACAGAGTTGAAATAACCTGTAAAAACCACAAACTTCTGAAGAAAACTCTTGACAGTCTCAAAATAAACGATGAATATCTATACAGATATTTAGATGATGAAAATGTATTATTTTCCGTATTTATGCACTTACTTAACAGAGTTATACATTTACGCAAAAACCGAAAACCATTAAATATATTATCAGAAGCAATCAAAAGCCTATAAAGCAACATATTACATGTGATAAGTATGTATTTTAGGGCTATTGGTTAATAGCCCCAAAATATTTTTTTTCTTATAGAAAACCGTATCTCATAATAATTCATAATTACAAATTTTAATTTGAGTGGCAAGATACATAACAACAAAATTACTTAATAAATTATGGTAGTATTTGATCATCTAATGATGGCCAAATATCCTCAAACATTTTCAATGTATTAAAATCTCCCTTTTCTCTTAATTCTTGTCTACATTCATTACGATATTGCTCTATAATTTCTTTATATTCTCTTTGGCCCGACAAATATAAATTCATATTGGCTTGATAAATAGTTTCAGTATTAAAATTCTGAAGGTATGTTGTTATATTATCAATATTACGGCCCATATTTTGTGCAATTAGTCCCATTGGAACATTTGCATGATATAGGGCTGAAGCATAAGTGTGCCGTGCACTATAAAAAGTTATATTATCTGTAAATCCTAATCTTTTTGAGATACGCTTTAAATTAACATTCACAAGAGTAGTCATATACTTCATTCGATTAAATTTTTTTTCTTCCGAATCATCATCCTTATCAAAGATAGGAAATACATAATCATCTAATTTAGCCTCATCAAAAGATGTATCATTATCAATATAAGAATTAAAAGGATAAAGGTATTGCATTACAAGATCTGCCCTCACTATAATTTTTACGGGAGAATTTGTCTTTTGTCTTGTTGTTAATATTTCATAGCATAATATCTTTTTTAAGTTATCAAACGCATAATCATAGTTTTCCTTTGCACAGTCTTGAATAAATTTTCGACTATCTGAAACTTCAATTAAATGCAAATCTTTTTTCTTTAAATTAGCTAAATCGACAAGGGCCAAACCTTGAAAATGGTAACTACATAAAAACAATGCAAGCGAAAACTGCTCCGCATTCATAGAAGTAAGTTTTGTTGCACCTCTTGGTTTAAATTTTTGATTAACCCAATATTGCTTTTGATGAACCTCACCATAAACATCATTATTCTCTATCCCCAAAAAACCGTATCTTAGAAGATAATATTTTATTAATAATGTCATCTCCTGCAAAGTTAACGCTCGCTTTCTTGTTTGACAATTCAGCTTCTTAGACAAGCGAAAATTATCAAACGGGTTTTCCAATATATATTCATTTATATGGGCATAGTTAAGAATTGCCCGAAAACAATCAAAAAACTTTCTAATGGAAGTATCAGAATAATGACAACGTAAATACATTTCAAAAAGGTGAAGCCAATTTGTTGTAATTTCAAATAATTCTAAATCCTTGCCTTTCGTATATTTCTTAATACAGTTAAGAAGAGTTCTATAACCTGATGCAGTATTATATTTTCCTTTTTCTACTTTAAAATATTCTATCCTCTGTTCAAACAAAGAAGACAACGTTAATTTTGTTGACTTTTCATTCCGTAAATGAGCAATAATTGTTGAGGCTGAATATTTTTCCTTACCATTCAAAGATAAAACATATTCGTTTGCCTTTGTTATTTCTCTTAAGATGATTGTATTAAAACTGCTTGCACGTTTCCCAATCATCCTTTGTTTATCTATACTCCATTCACTTTCCTTACAAGATATCCCCAAACTTTTATATTCACGTTTGCCATTATAACAAACACGCAACATTATAGGATGTTCTCCATTTGCAAGCGTTTTTGAAGTATAAAGTATCGCTGAAATTGTAGGATAATTTCGTTTCATATTCTTGTTATTGGTTTACAACTCAGTTTACATTTTATTAATATAAACCATCTTTGGTTTACATAACAAAGATAATAAAAAGAAACATAACCAACTTAATTTCAGCGATATATTTTAATCAAATATTATTCTATTCACTCCCCAGACAAACAAACAAGATTCTTGTCATTTCAGTTCACTACATTAAAATAAACCTTACCCTTGCTCTCTCCATAAGTGGCTCCGGAAGCACTGGGATTAATACTGCCGCTGGTACCGTCACTCCCCTGATCATAAGAACCTCCGCTCAACACTTCTCCCTTACCGGAATATTTGTATCTGGCATAGAAGCTGACGGTATAACGTCCGGTGCGGGCATTGTTCGGAATGCGATAACCGATAACCGGATCGGACGGCTGATGATCATATATCACTTCTTGTGTCTCTGTATATACGGTAGAGTCGCGGCTGTCTGTAATGGTCCACTGATAGGTGGTTCCATTGAGCAAAGTGCCCCGAGTAGCCTGCTTGGCTGTAATCACAATGGAATCGCCCGGTGTGGGAGCATCCATATTCAATACAAAACCGGCAAAAACCGGCATCCGGGAAGTATAATCCTTTTCTTCGCAGGAAGAAAAGACAGCCAACAAGGAGCACAAGGCAACCCCCGAAAGCAAATAACGCTTTAAAATCTTACTCATATTCTTTTCTATATCTATTCGTTAAATGTTTTAAGTTCCTGATAAAGACGCTGCACCGGCAATCCCATCACATTGAAATAAGAGCCCCGAATGCCTGTCACCCCGACAAAACCGATCCATTCCTGAATGCCATAAGAACCGGCCTTGTCAAAAGGACGGTAATGGTCTACATAATATGCAATCTCTTCGTCGGACAGTTCGGCAAAAGTAACATCCGTAGTCACGGCAAACGAACAGGTACGCTCCAAGGTCTGAATGGTTACCCCGGTAATCACCTGATGGGTACGGCCCGACAGAGCACGCAACATGGCACAAGCCTCATCGCGGTCGTGCGGCTTGCCAAACACCTTGCCTTCGGTATAGACAATGGTATCGGCGGTTATCAGCAGTTCGTGTCCGGCCAGTGTGGCACGATAGGCCGCTGCCTTGGCCGAAGCAATATATACCGCAATATCCGCACCGTCAAGTCCTTCGGGATAAGACTCATCAATACCTGGAATGACACGGGTTTCAAAAGTTAGTCCCAACCCTGCCAGAAGCTCACGACGGCGCGGTGAATTACTGGCCAGAATTATCTGATAGGATGATAAATGATCCAACATATATCCTTATTTATATATAAATGCAACAATAATAACGGTTACCAGCCAAAGGCTTTACGGTCGCTCATCCATTTGTGCTGCGCCCGCAACACCTGCTCAATGACATCCCGTCCACAGCCTTCGCCTCCGGCATAGTGGGAAATGTAAAGAGAAACGGAACGGATCTCAGGCGCCGCATCCGACGGGCAGCAAGGACAGCCGCAACGTGCCAGCACTTCATAATCGGGAATGTCATCGCCCATATACAGCACTTCCTCATCGCGCAGTCCGTATTTCTCCAGAAAAGCATCATAGGTGGTAATCTTCACGGCGCAGCCCAGATAAACATCGGGAACGCCCAATCCTTCGTAACGCTTGCGTACGGCTTCGGAGCGACCGCCCGTGATAATCGCCACGTGCAGTCCCATCTTTACGGCCAGCTGAATGGCATAGCCATCCTTGATATTCACGGTACGCATCGGCTCACCGGAGGGATGAAGAACAATGGTCTGACGGCTCAGCACGCCATCAACATCAAAGGCAAGCGCCTTGATTTTCTTCAAATCATAATTGATCATATCGACTTGGTTTATTGGTTTCGTTTCTGAGCCTCCTCGTGGATGCTCCGGCTCATGAGTTCGTAGATATCCCGATACAACGGATGCTCCTGAAGCTGTCCCATCTGTGCTTCCAGCACATTCCGGTCATAGCGGACAGCCGGTCCGGTCTGCGCCTCAGACGGAGACAACTGGTGCACCTTGGCTGCTGTCTCATCAATCAACGGCAACAAGGTTTCGAAAGGAATCTGCTCTTCGGCCAACAAGGTGGCCGCCATGCCATAGCAGTGATTGGCGAAATTACAGGCAAAGACGGCTGACAGATGCAACTTGCGACGTGCGGCAGATGAAAGCGGATATACCTGACGGGAGATAGCCGAAGCCCAAACAGCAAGGTCATCATACACCGCCGGTGAGGAAGCCTCAACAAATAACGGCACCGCATGCATATCCAGAGAGCGGTTCAGGGAAAAGGTCTGCAAGGGATAAAACACTCCATAACGGGACAGTCCATGCCCCTCGAACACAGACAACGGAATACTGCCCGCGGTATGCAGAAAACAACCCTGACCGCAACGGGGTGCCAGAGCAGCGATAAGCTCCGGAAGCACGGCATCCTTTACCGAAAACAAATAATAGTCGGCTTCCGGCGTCACTTGCGACAAATCAGTAGTAAAAGCCGTGTGCAGCACCTCTGCCAGGGCAGAAGCCGATGCTTCCGTACGGCTGTATACCTGAACCATCTCCATGCCCGCCTGCTGAAAAGCCTGAGAAAGGTGCGTGGCCACCCGACCGGCACCGATCAATACCATTTTTTTCCGTTCCATAGCTTATTCCTCTGTTGCTGACGGATAAACATTAAGATATACCTTGTCCCATTTCAAGCGTTCAGGATTGAACGGTTTGCGCTCCATGCCCTTGTGCCCCAAAGCTACCAGAGAGAGCACGCGCAAATGCTCCGGAACATTCAAGATGCGACGTACGACGTCTTCGGCAGACGTACCGTCGGCCGCCTGACGGTTGCGTATCTGTACCCAGCAGGCACCCAGTCCGGAGTCTTCGGCCTGCAACAACAAATAGGTTGTGGCCACTGAAGCATCCTCTACCCAGACATCACTGACCGAAGGATCGGCCAGAACGGCTACAGCAGCACGGGCATCGGCCAACATGGCGGCACCGTGCTCCTTGCATTGTGCCAACTGCTGGAGCAAAGCTTTATCATCGATTACAATAAATTGCCAGCAGCACGTTCCTTTTGAAGAAGGAGCCATAAGAACTGTACCCATCAGGGCTGCCAGTTCATCCTGACTAAGACTTTCTTCCGTAAACTGGCGCATACTGCGCCGACGCGCTGCCAAATCATAAAAATGAGTCATGATCCGTATTCTTTATTTTTTTTACAAAAAGACCGTATCAAAGATAAAAAAGATTCTTCAGAGAACACAGTTTTTTTCGAAAATACTGAAAAATACAATGCAAAAAGCATACATCATATACAAAAAAAGCCTTATTTTACGTTCTCTAAGAAAACAACAGATTAAAAACGTGAAACTGAAGAATAAACTATCGTACTTTTTATGGGGATTACTGCTCATCATCTCCGGAACAATACAAGCACAAAACCAGGTAACCCTGTCGGGACGGGTTCTGGACGAGAGTCAGACGCCCTTGGCTTTTGTCACCATAAAAGTAGAAAACCAACTGGCGGGAAGCACGACTGACCTGGACGGAAAATACCAATTTACCTTTCAAACAGCCGATACGGTGGTCATCACCTATCAGATGATGGGCTTCCAGAAACGCACCAAGAAACTGATAAACCCGCAAGGCAAGCTGACCCTGAACATCGTGATGAAACCCATGAGCCTGGATCTGGCCGGCGTGACGGTAAAGGAAGTACGGCGCCAGCTGAGCGGTACCCAGCAACTGGATGCGGAAAAGCTGAAACATCTGCCCTCGACTACCGGAAATGCAGTGGAAGAACTGGTGGCAACGCAGGCCGGTGTGAGCACACACAACGAACTGAGTTCCCAATATAATGTACGCGGAGGAAGTTTCGACGAAAACAGTGTCTATATCAACGGGGTTGAGGTGTACCGCCCGTTGTTGATCAGCTCCGGACAACAGGAGGGATTAAGCGTCATCAACAGCGACATGGTGGAGAAAATCAATTTCTCGGCAGGAGGATTCGATGCCCAATATGGAGACAAAATGTCGTCTGTTCTGGACATCACCTACAAAAGGCCACAGCATAACGAAGCCAAAGTGGCTCTGAGCCTGCTGGGGGGAAGCGTATATGCCGGTATGAAAAAAGGAAACTTTACCATGACACACGGCATACGCTACAAGACCAACCAGTATCTGCTGGGATCGCTGGAAACCAAAGGAGAATACAATCCCAGTTTTCTGGATTATCAGACTTATATCAGTTGGCAGCCCAACAAGAAATGGTCGTTCGACGTCATTGGAAACATTTCACAAAACAAATATGATTTTGTACCGGAAAACCGAAATACCAATTTCGGAACCATGCAGGATGTCAAGTCCTTCAAGGTATATTTCGACGGACAGGAAAAAGACCTGTTCCGCACATTCTTCGGAACTTTCAGCCTGAGCCGGCATTTCGGTCCGAAAAGCAAACTGAGCCTGCTGGGATCGGCCTTTATGACTCAGGAACGCGAAACATACGACATTCAGGGACAATACTGGCTCAGCGAAACCAATACCAGCGAACAGCTGGGTGTGGGCACTTATCTGGAACATGCCCGCAACTATCTGAATGCAAATATGAAAAGCCTGAAGCTTCTCTATGACCTGAAAGCCGGAAATCATCAGATCCTGAGCGGCATTACCTGGAAGAACGAGGCCATCAAGGAAAAGGCCAACGAATGGGAAATGAGAGACTCTTCGGGATATTCCATCCCACACGACCCTACCCGACTGGAGCTGATTTACAGTCTGCGGTCGCCCGAACTGAAAATGACCAGCAACCGCATGGAGTTTTTTGCCCAGGATACCTGGCGCTTTGAAAACAATGCCGGAGTGTTCTCTCTGAACTATGGTGCCCGGTTAAGTTATTGGAACTGGAATAAAGAATGGCTGTTCAGTCCCCGCGTATCCTTGGGATATGTACCTTCGTGGAATGACCGTTTCACCTTCAGACTGGCTTCCGGTATCTATTATCAGGCCCCGTTCTATAAAGAGCTGCGCGACACGACCACCATAGACGGAACCACCTATATCACCCTGAACAAAGGCATCCGCTCACCACGCTCCATACAGGTGGTTTTGGGAGGAGACTATAAGTTCAGCATGCGTGAACGACTGTTCAAGCTCACCGCCGAAGTGTATTACAAGGCTCTGAGCCGCATCAATCCTTATAATGTGGACAATGTGCGCATTGTTTATTACGGACAGAATATCGGAAAAGGATATACCACCGGTGTGGACCTGAAACTGTTTGGAGAATTTATCGAAGGTACAGACTCCTGGATCAGTCTGAGCCTGATGAAAGCGCAGCAAACCATCAACGGGAAAAGCATGCCCCAACCGACAGACCAGCGCTATAATCTGAACTTTTTCTTCACGGACTTCTTCCCCGGCACAACACGCTGGCAGATGAACCTGAAAGCGACTGTTGCCGGAGGTTTGCCTTTCGGTCCCCCACATACCGGACTGGAGAAACAGGTATTCCGGGCACCGGCCTACAAGCGTGTGGATATCGGAATGAACTATCGTCTGCTGGATAATGAAGACGGACGAAATCCACACAAGTGGGCACGCCCCTTCCGTAACATCTGGTTGGGACTGGACGGATTCAACATATTGGGCATCAACAACGTAAGTTCCTATTATTGGGTTACCGACGTGACCAACCAGCAATATGCGGTCCCGAATTACCTGACAGGACGCCAGATCAATTTCCGTATTCTGGTAGAAATGTAAAAAAACAGACTGCCCGGAATTCTTGTTCAGAATTCCGGGCAGTCTGTTTTCAAGCTGCATGAGGTCATGCTCTTATCGAATCACCTTATTGGTGGTAGAATCCGGGAAGACCACTGTCGGAGTAAAATGCTTGGCCTCTTCAAAATCCATCAAAGCATAAGAGATAATAATACAGATATCGCCCACCTGTACCTTACGGGCAGCCGCACCATTCAGGCAAATACAACCCGAACCGCGCTCTCCCTTAATAATATAGGTTTCAAAACGCTCTCCGTTGTTGTTGTTCACAATCTGCACTTTCTCTCCTGCAATCATATTGGCAGCATCCAACAAATCCTCGTCAATGGTAATGCTACCCATATAATTCAGATTTGCCTCTGTAACACGCACACAATGCAGTTTGGACTTCAAGACTTCTATCATCATAATTTCTTATCCTTTATATCTGATATGATCAATCAAACGGATCGGAGCAGCGCCACAGAATACGGTGATGCATCCCACGATATGTTCAGCCTCATCCCAACGGGTCACATCCTGCAAGGTTTCTCCATTGACAATAGAGAAATACTGCACTTCCAGACCAACTACTGAATTGATGGTATCAATCACATAATTCTTGGTGTCGAGGAGACTATGGTTGGTTGCAAACAGTTTGCTTTTCTTCAGAATCTGATAAATATTGGCAGCAATCTGACGCTCCTCATCCGATAACAAAGTGTTACGGCTGCTCATGGCCAGTCCGCTTTCTTCACGTACGACAGGACACGGAATAATCTCTACCGGAATCTTCAAGTCGGCCACCATCGCCTTGATGACAGCAATCTGCTGAAAATCCTTTTCGCCGAAGTAAGCACGATCCGGCTCCACGATATAGAACAGTTTGCTTACAATCTGACAAACCCCATTGAAATGTCCCGGACGGAAAGCACCTTCCATCACAGAATCTACTTCAGGATAGCTGAAACGACGCAAATCTTCTTCGGGATACATCTCTTCTACAGAAGGAGCAAACACGATTGAAGCTCCTACCTCTTCCATCAAAGCACAGTCAGCCTCCAATGTTCTGGGGTACTTCTCCAAATCGACCTTGTCATTAAACTGTGTAGGATTCAAAAAGACACTGACCACTGTCAGATCATTTTCAGCAACACAACGCTCTACCAGAGAGGCGTGTCCACGATGCAATGCTCCCATTGTGGGAACCAGTCCGATTTTTTTCCCTTCCTTACGAGCCGAAGCCAAAACTTCCTTCAACTCCTGAATTGTACTTATTAACTTCATTTTTATATTTAATGATACTAACGTTTCCTGAAAAACACGCAAAATAACACATAAATTACCAGATAAGGAAGTTTTTCGGAAACTAAATACAAAATAAATGTGAAACCCCTGGAAGGAAGGGCGGTTTTTTAGGACTTTCAGGATATTTTTCGTATCTTTGCAAGAAGATTAATTATTTTGAATTATACAATGGAGGCTAAAAAAATCTTATTTATAACACAAGAAATCGTACCTTATGTTCCAGAAACAGAATTATCTGTCATGGGACGCTATTTACCGCAAAGCATACAAGAAAAAGGACGCGAAATCAGAACCTTCATGCCTAAGTGGGGAAACATCAACGAACGCAGAAACCAACTTCACGAAGTGATTCGTCTGTCGGGCATGAATCTGATTATCGATGATACAGACCATCCGCTGATTATCAAGGTTGCCTCAATTCAGGCAGCCCGCATGCAGGTGTACTTCATCGATAACGACGACTATTTTATGAAAAGACAAATGGCCACCGATGAGGAGGGCAACGAATATGAAGACAATGGCGAAAGAGCTATTTTCTATGCCCGTGGTGTGCTGGAGACCGTGAAGAAACTCAGATGGACCCCCGATGTGATCCATTGCCAGGGATGGATGTCGGCCTTGGTACCTCTTTATATCAAAACAGCTTATAAGGATGAGCCTTCATTCTGCGATTCCAAAGTGGTATATGCCCTGCATAACGACGAATTAAAACAGAATCTGGGTGCCAACTTCGGCAACTGCATTGCCTACAAGGATGTAGATGCATCTGTTTTAAGTGAGTTCAGCCAGGATTTCACTTTTGAAGAACTGAACAAACTGGCCGTAAAATATTCCGACGGTTTGATTATGGCCGGAGATAAAGCCAATCCAAACATCGCCGAATATGCGCATGCAAATAATATTCCGGTGTTGGAATACCCCGGCGAAAACTATGCAGACGCTTATGCAGACTTTTATGACAAGGTCTGGAGTGAAGGAAAGAACGGCTAATTAGCTAATCCCAATTTTTTTGAAAATGAAAGCCAAATTCTTATGGATCGTCCTTGCTGCCGCAGCTTTGGGAGCCTGTGATGACAATACAGCCAATCTGGGTATTTATGAGGATAGTGACCAGATCACGTCTTCTTATACCCAATTCCAAATGAAGACAACTACGATTCGGGTAGATTCACTCCCTGCCGTCAATGGTACCTGCTATCTGGGTCAGGTTACGGATCCAGAAACCAATACCAGTGTGAAGGCTGACTTCCTGACGCAGTTTCATACGATGGAGAATTACAAACTCCCGGAAAAAAGCCAGATGCGGAAGAATGCCAACGGACAGGTCGTTGCTGATTCTATAGAAGTGAGACTTTATTTCAATGATTTCTACGGGGATTCCACCAATGTCATGAAGATGAATGTTTATGAACTGGACACCCTGAATGTCATTGAAGAAGGAAAGTCTTATTACACCAATCTGGATTTAAGCCAGTTCATCAACCCGAACCGGAAAGCTCCTATTGCCCAGAAAGTCTTCACCGCAAGAGATTACACGGAAGATGAAGGTACTTTAAATGGAAGCAACTATTATCCGAACATACGGGTGAAACTGCCAGTAGAATATGGATCTTTCATTCTGAACAAATATTATGAGAATCCGGATTTCTTCAAAAGTTCCTTTGATTTCATACATCATGTATGTCCGGGATTTTACTTCAATCTGACTCAGGGAGACGGTACCATGCTCTATCTGGATGTCAGTGCCCTGGATGTATATTTCACATACACGGAAAAGGATTCTGTCATGACCGGTATTACCCGCTTCTCTGCTACCGGAGAGGTCATCCAGAGCAACCGGATAGATGTTCATGGTGTTGACGAGCTGCTACAGTCTTCGCTGGCCTCTTCACACACTTACATCAAGACACCGGCCGGACTTTATACCCAAATGGAACTGCCTGTTGACGACATCTACCGGAATCATGAAAATGACAGCGTCAGCAACGTGAAGGTGACCCTGAACCGATACAATGATTTCAACACCAGCAATTATGCCCTGGGAATTCCACAGACATTATTGCTCGTTCGAAAACAGGACATGAATTCATTCTTTGAAGAAAAGAAGAAGGTGGACAACATTACTTCATACAGTACCAGCTTCAATGTAAACCAGTATGCATTCTCTAATATTGCCCGTCTGGTATCTTATTGCAAAGAAGAAAAGAAACAGGGCATGAAAAAAACAGGACTGTCCGAAGCCGAATGGGAAAAGCAAAATCCGGACTGGAACAAGGTGGTACTGATTCCGGTAACAACCTCAAACAGTCAAGGTTCAAGCTCTTCATCATCTTCTTCAAGCAGACTGCTTTTGGACATGAAACTGAACAGCATCCGTCTGGTAGGAGAAAATCAACCGATATCCATCAATGTGATATACAGTAAATTCTCACAATAAGAACAATATAATAAATCCCATAATCTCTGAATGGAACCATTCACGATTATGGGATTTATTGTTAGAATACCTTTCAGATTATTTTAAACCTCTGGCCTTATAGATTTTCTCCTTGGCATTATTAATCTGCTGAAACTTCTCCTCGGCTGCACGTCGTACATCCTCACCCAAAGCAGCCACACGATCCGGATGATGCTTCAAAGCCAAACGGCGATAAGCAGCTTTCACTTCTTCGTCTGTTGCTGATGGAGTAATTTCCAGCACCTGATAAGCCTCTTCCAGAGAGTCTCCACGAAGGTGCAACAAGGAGTCCAACTCCTGGGTAGAGAGTCCCATAGCCAAAGCAACATCACGCAAAGCGGTAACCTCGTCCGAACAGATATGGCCGTCGCTTTGTGCAATCTGCACCAGGAAACTCAAAAGCTGAATGCGCTGCTCATAACTCATATTGGCTGCAATCTGAGCGCCACAATCGGTTATGGTCTTTTTATAGCCTCCCGGAACGGCAGCCTCCATTTTCTTGGCTTCTTCGAACAAATGCAGCAAAATCTGCTCTCCTTCTATAACAGCCCCTTCGCCAAAACGAGTACGCAGAAACTGACGGACAAACTCCATTTCGCTATGCATAATCTTACGGTCGGCCCGAATAACATACGAAGCCATGACCAATAAAGAAAAAAGAAAACTGTTACGCTGACCTTCAGCCGATCCTCCACCGGCAGAAGCATTTCCCAAAGCAGCCTCCTCTTCGGAAGCACGGTCAAAAAGACGGCCGATAAAATAACCGGCCAAAGCTCCTAAAGGACCTAAAGCAACAAAGCCCATAGCTCCTCCGATCCATTTTCCTAATCCCATGTGTTTATTATCAATTAAAATTATTCTGAAAACAAAAATAAGGATAATCTGAGATTTCCACGAGAAAAAAGCATACTTTTTTACAGATGGGGTAATTCCACAATAAAGGTTGTCCCTTTTTTCTCCTCCGAAGATATGGAAATCCGCCCCCGATGTAAGGTGACAATCTTTTGCACCAGAGTCATACCGATGCCATGACCATCATAATGCTGCCCTTCCGCTCCCCGATAAAACAAAGTAAACACCTGCTGCACCTCATCAGGAGTCATACCGATACCGTTATCGGAAAAACGCAACACCAGGCTATCTTTCCAAAACGAGATCTGCACAAACGAAGTATGATTCTCGGAATATTTACAGTTGTTTTCAATCAGATTACTTAATGCGATACGCATCAGATAACTGTTGCCGTATAAGGTCAGATCGTCGGCATCCTCACTTTCCTGTGCAAAAACCAACTCTATTTGATAAGAAGGATGGGCCCGTAAAATCATCGTACGCACATCCAAGAGTAATTCATCAATACGGATTTCCTCCATACGTATGCGCTCCGCTCCATAATCAACCTTAGCCAGATCAAGCAATCCGCTAATCAAACGCCCCATCTTGCGGGCATCAGACAAGGCATTCTCCAAAGCTTCACGATACTGTGACACTGTACGGTCTTTCTGTAACGCCAGATCCAATTCGGCCGTGAGCGAAGCCAAAGGGGTACGCAATTCATGCGACGCATGGCTCACAAACTGTTTCTGGGCATTAAAGGAAACTTCCAACCGCTCTAACAGGGCATTAAAAGTTGTCGCCAATTCCCCAATCTCATCCTGATTGCGCACCGGCAAACGCCGGTTAATCTGAGATGCGGTGATCTGCTCGGTTTCACGAACCAGAAAACGGATGGGCTTCAGGGCGATATAAGCCAGGAAAAATCCGGCCAGAAACAGAACGGACACATCCAGCAACAAAAGAAGCCAGAGAATATCGCGCAATTCACGAAGATTCTGATAACCATATCCGTCATAGGCAATTGCCGTAATGACATAAGGAACTCCCTGATAATGATAGAGCAAACCTACCGCCTGCTCTGCTCCCTGATACCATTCCTTGGTACCGTTCGACACGATATCATGTATCAGTTCCGGCGTCTCCTTAATCAGGTCATGTTCCGCTGCATCGTGATATACCATTTTAAAATCAGGAGTATAAACAGCTACCTCAACCTCATGGATAAACGATTTATTATTTTTATAGATAGAGTGCATGGTCTGCGCATCTGCCTTGTGCGACAGAAACAAATGCGCCTTGGTCACCGCCTCGCTTTTCAAAGTATGATAAAAAGTATTGCTCCGAATACGTTCACTCAAATAATAGACGGTCATCATACACAGAAAAAAAACAGTGGCTGTAACAACTGTGTACTTTAAAGCCAGAGATGTTCTAATTTTCATAATTCTGCATCAAAATAAAACCGATTCCGGGTTTGGTGTGAATTAAGTTTGTAGAAAAATCCCGGTCGATTTTCTTCCGCAGGTAATTGATATATACGTCAATAAAATTGGTTCCGGTATCAAAATGGGTATTCCAGACATGCTCGGCAATTTCTACACGGGAGACAACCCGTTCGGCATGCTCGGCCATATACTGCAAAAGATGATACTCTTTTGGGGAAAGCTTGATGAAAATGCCGTTCCGCCGTACTTCCTTCCGCAAGAGGTCTATCTCCAGATCGGCATAAGTGATACGCACGGGTTGCTCAACCGGAGCTCCCTTATGACGTTTCAGAAGAACCCGTATCCGAGCATCCAGTTCCCGAAAATCAAAAGGTTTCACCAGATAATCATCTGCTCCGGAATCAAACCCCTGCAACTTGTCATCAGTTGTTCCTAAAGCCGTGAGCATCAGTACCGGTGTCTGGGGACTGCTTTGCTTGATCAGGCGACACAATTCAAAACCATCCATTTTGGGGAGAATCACATCGGAAATCACCAGATCTGCGGCTTGTGACTGAAACAGACGCCAGGCACTGGCGCCGTCATAGGCCACCAATAACTGATAGCCCTTTTCTTCCAATCCTCCCTTCAACAGATTAGCAACACGCAAATCATCCTCTACTACCAATATTGTATTCATGACTCTCCCATTTTCCTAAATTGCGGATAAAGGTACGAAATAATATCTTCATATTCTGCTAAACAAAGATATTAATCTATAATATAACCAATTTTCTTCCCTGCATATAAATATTTGATAGTATTTTTGTGTATGTATAAAAATAGTACAAAAATGCAAAAAACATATTTACTTCTATTTCTTCTGATGCTCTTATCCCTGTCTATTCAGGCACAAAAGATTACCGGAACGGTTACGGACAAGGAAACAGGAGAGCCATTGGGATGGGTACAGGTATACTATCAGGATCAGAGAAGTTCCGGTACTCCTACCCAAATGGACGGAAAATACAGCATTCCCTATCGGAAAGGGAAGATATTGTGTTTTTCCATGATGGGATATGAAACCAAAACGTTCCATATAGACAAACTGCGTCCGATCAACGTAAGTTTAAGCAGCAAGACACAGGACATTCAGGAGGTTAAGATTACGCAGAAAAGAAAACGGTATAGTCGAAAAGATAATCCGGCTGTGGAGTTAATGAAAAAGGTCATTGCAGCCAAACAAAAGACCGATCTGCACGAAAAGGATTATTTCAGCTATAATAAATATCAGAAACTGACCTTCGGATTGAATGAGGTTACCGACAAGGTCTTTGAAGAAGGGGAATTCAAAAGAATGCCTTTCCTGAAAGAGCATGTGGAGGTGTGTCCGGAAACCGGCAAACTAATCCTGCCTTTGACGGTCAACGAAACGGTATCACAGCACATCTACAGTAAAAATCCCCAAAAGGAAAAGGACATCATTACCGGTATCCGGTCCAATGGTATCAACGAACTGTTCAACACGGGGGAAGTGGTCAATACTCTGATCAAGGACTGCTTTACGGATGTAGATATCTATGAAAATGAAATCAGACTGTTACAATATATCTTTATCAGTCCGATTTCCAGTACTTCCGCCATCCGTTTCTACCGGTATTTCATAGCCGACACGGTAGAAGTAAACCAACAGAAATGCATCAAAGTGGACTTTACTCCCAATAATCCGCAGGATTTTGGATTTGCCGGAAGTCTGTATATTCTGGCCGACTCTACCTGGCAGGTAAAGAAGGTTGAAATGGGCATACCGCAAAGATCAGACGTCAACTTTGTGGAACAGATGAACATTATTCAGGAGTATAACAAGTTATCCTCCGGAGAGTATGTTCTGACCAATGACAAGATGATCGTACAGCTCTATGTCCTGAAGTCGCTGCAAAAATTCCAGGTAGAACGCACCACAACCTATAACGACTACTCGTTTGAAGAGATTCCGGAGAAAACCTTCAAATTTAAAGGAAAGCAGAGGACTGACCCCAGCGCCATGATGAGGAATGAAGATTTCTGGAAGGAAAACCGACCGGAAGAACTCACCGCCTCTGAAGGTAAGATGAATGATTTCATTAAAAGAATCATATTTGATAGCTTCATTGAAAATCAGGTAAAGGTCATATGCGGTGGTAAAATGATTGTCATCCGAAAGTCCATGGGGATTGGCAAAGCTGGTGTTAGTCGCCCCAAGCCGCATAGCCTCTTCGTTCATCATTTCCACAAAATGATCCACACTTCCGCCAACATTTTCCGCAATCAGCATAGCTGCATCATTGGCCGAATACATTAAAAGAATATGTAATGCCTGATCAAGTGTCATAGTATCTCCGGACTTCAGTCCGCACAGCTGGGCCCCGGATTCATTGATCTTCACGGAATCCGTAGCTGTAAGCACCGTATCCAGGGATGCGTTTTTCAGAGCCACCAGTGCAGTCATCACTTTGGTAAGGCTGGCCGGATATAATCTTTCATGTGCATTTTTGGAATACAACACTTCACGGTTGTTCACATCAAACAGCACTGCCGCGGATGCCTGCGTCATATCCACGCTTCCATCCCCCATTCGGTCTTCCGTAACCACACAGAGATCCGATGCAAACGCATCTGCTTTCCCGGTGCCGGTTCCCGCCAGCACATTAAAGCTGCTGACATTGGAATTTACATTGTACGGAAATGTATAGGAAATATTGCCGCAGCCTGTCAGCAGAAACACGCAAAGTAACGCAGCTATGCAGGAAAATCGTATTCTGCAAAATCTATTTATACATTTCACGCCACTCTAAATCTCCTCTGTCTAAGGACTTGATCAACAGTTCAGCACTTGCCAGATTTGTTGCCAGTGGAATATTATGCATATCACAGAGACGCATTACATTGCTCACGTCCGGTTCATGTGCCTTCGGTGCCAGCGGATCCCGCAAAAAAATTACCAGATCAATTTCATTATGCTCAATCTGTGCGCCAATCTGCTGTTCTCCGCCCAAGTGTCCGGCCAGGTATTTGTGAACATTGAGATTCGTAACCTCTTCGATCAGTCGTCCGGTAGTACCGGTTGCATATAATTCATTTTTACTCAGGATTCCACGATATGCAATGCAAAAGTTCTGCATCAATTTCTTTTTGGCATCATGTGCGATCAGTGCAATGTTCATATAGTCCATACCCCTTCTCTGTGTAATGTATGATTTCTTTTGTCTAGCTTCTCTTCGCCTGTAATCGTACGTTCAGTACAACACCCATTCCAATATACAGACTCATCAGCGAGGTCAGGCCATAGCTTACAAAAGGCAGCGGAAGTCCTGTATTCGGTAAAATAAACGTAGCCACTCCGATGTTCACAAAGCTCTGGAAAGCGATCAGTCCCCCCATTGACGCCGCTATGATCGTCCCCGCGGTATCTTTCGCCTTTCCCGCGATAGAAACGCACTCCATTGCCATCAGCATCAGCAGTATGATCACTACGATACTTCCCTTAAAGCCAAACTCTTCACCGATAACAGCGAATATGAAATCGGTTTCCGCTTCAGACAGGAAATTGCCATTCTTTACCGATGTGATCTCATTGTTTTTATAGCCCTTGCCGTCCAGTTCTCCAGAGCCTATGGCCATTACAGAGTTCAACTGCTGGTAAGCCAGATCCGTGGAATATTCCTCCGGATTGACGAAGGCAAGGATACGATTTTTCTGGTAAGTTTCCAATATGGTACTATCCGGCTGCATCGCCAGAGATACCAGTATCACCACCGCCGGTATCGCTACCGCCAATGCTCCGAAGACAAGCTTATAACTGATGCCTCCGACATACAGGATCACACAGAAGATAAAGATCAGTACAATACTGGTAGACAGTGCCGGCTGTTTCAGTACCATGATCCACGGCACTCCCATCAGTACAGCAATTGAAGCGATCACACGAAAAGTATTCAGCTTTTCCTTATATTTCATAATAAACTGTGCAAAGAATAAAATCAATAAAATTTTTGCAAGTTCTGAAGGTTGACACTGTAGTCCGCCGATCTTCAGCCATCTATGCGCACCGTTGCCTTCCTCACCCATTATAATGACCAGTCCCAACAGTACCAGATTGCCGATATACAT
>ENA-UESD01000179-UESD01000179.1-human-gut-metagenome-genome-assembly--contig:-NODE-179-length-58237-cov-30.826204_pt1 | contig 58237 bp, 46 predicted proteins | sample MGYA00242985_ERZ507986 | MGnify/ENA primary metagenome ERZ507986 (study PRJEB26167, sample SAMN06115408) | human gut metagenome | host: Homo sapiens | place: China:Guangxi | collected 2016-04-06... | reverse complement strand
CAGGGCGCACAGCCCGGAGCCGATGCCGGCCAGCAGTCGCAGTCGAACGCCGGCGGCCAGCAGGGCGGCGGCGACGGGCAGCCCGAGGATGTGGAGTTCGAAGAGGTGAAGTAGGGCTTCGCCAATTAAAAGTTAATTCGACGCGAAAGAGCGCGATTCCTGCGGGAGTCGCGCTCTTTATTTTGCCCGGGATGTAAAATTTGCTATCTTCGTCCGTAAAAATCGTTTCCGATGGCTTGGCTGTATCTGATTCTGGCAGGACTTTTCGAGATGGGGTGGCCGCTGGGGTTCAAACTTGCGAACCTCTGCCCGCGTTACCTTTTTCTTTTTCTGGCCCTTTCGGCCGTGTCGATGGGCGTGAGCGGCTGGCTGCTCTACGTGGCCCAGAGGACGATCCCGATGGGTACGGCCTACATGATCTGGACCGGTATCGGGGGCGTGGGAACCGTGATCCTCGGCATCGTTTTCTTCCACGACGCCGTGACCTTCTGGCGGATGTTCTTCCTGTCGCTGGTCTTCGTCGGCATCGTCGGCCTGAAGATGGTGCATTAGGCCCGCTCCGCCCGCCACATCCCGTAGAGGATCAGCGCCGCTCCGGCCAAAGCGGCGAGGGTGATCCGCTCGCCGATGCAGAGCGTCGCCGCGACGATCGTCACCAGCGGGTTGAAATAGATGTAGTTGGTTGTCCTGACGGCTCCCAGACGGTGCATCGCGGCGTTCCAGAGCACGTAGCAGAGCATCGAGGCCACGACGCCCAGAAAGAGCAGGTTGCCCCATACGACGGGCCGCGACAGCACCTCCCAGTCCGCGCCGAAAGGCCGGAACGCAAAGACCGGGAGGATCGTCACGAGTCCGTAGAAAAAGACTTTCCGGGTGATGAAGATAGCGGGGTAGCGGCCTCCGAGGCGTTTGATCACCAGCGAATAAACCATCCATAGCATTGCCGCCGAGAGCGCCAGCATGTCGCCCCGCGGCGAGAGGCGGAGCACGAAATGCCCGTTGAGCACCACGAGCACCATCCCCGCGAATGCCAGCGCCGAGCCTGCGATCTGCCGCCGCGACATCCGCTCGCCGCGATAGAAGAGGCTCATCACCACGGCGGTCCACACGGGCGCCGTGCAGACGATCAGCGAAACGTTCGAGGCCGGGGCGTACTCCAGAGCCATGTTTTCGGTAAGGAAATAGAGCGACCCTCCGCTCAGCCCCGCGGCCGCCAGCAGCAGTTCGTCGCGCAGGTTCGCGGCCCACATGCGTCCGCGGGCGAAGGGCAGGATGCAGACGTATGCCATCGCGAACCGGAGCAGGAAAATTTCCGCCGGAGTCAGCGAGTTAGCGATCAGGACCTTCGTCGAAACGAACGTCGCGCCCCATACGGTCACCGTGAACAACGCCGCGAGGTGGTATTTGTATTCCGTGTATTTTATCATACGGCTCCAAAAATACGGATTTTTTTGCGCCGGCGCACTACTTTTCACCTTTCACCTTTCACTTTTCACTTTATTTTTCTATCTTTGCGTGCTATTGTGCGTAATGACAATAATTACAACAAATAACAATAACTATTTTTCACTCAAATGCAAAGTAAAGGTTTTATTAAACTCATTGCGGTCCTGCTGGCTCTCGCGTGTGTTTATCAGCTCTCGTTTACGTTCAAGACGCGTGGCGTAGAGAAGCAGGCGGCCGCTTATGCCGCGCAGTTCCCCCTCGACCAGCAGGGCGAGGCCGAACAGCATTACCTCGATTCGGTGCAGAACCTGCCGGTTTACAACCTGGGCTTCCGCAAGTTCACCTACAAGGAGTGTAAGGAGAAGGAGCTGAACCTGGGCCTGGACCTCAAGGGCGGTATGAACGTCATGCTGGAGGTGCAGGTCGAGGATGTCGTGAAGGCTTTGGCCGGCGACAGCCAGAACGACCCGGCCTTCATCGAGGCGATCGGCGTGGCCAACGAGGCGATGAAGCAAGGCTCTTCGACCGACTATATCTCCGATTTCGTGAAGGCGTATTCGCGCCTTTCGAACGGCCGTCCCATCGCCGAGCTTTTCGTAAGCCCCGACCGCAAGGACATCACGCTCGAAAGCTCGGATGCCGACGTCGAGAAGATCCTCAAGAAGGAGACCGAGGCTGCCATCGGCGCATCGTTCAACGTGCTGCGCAGCCGTATCGACCACTTCGGCGTTACGCAGCCCAACATCCTGCGCCTCCCGAACTCGCACCGCATTCTGGTCGAGCTTCCGGGCGTGAAGGAGCCGCAGCGCGTCCGCGACCTGTTGCAGGGAACCGCTTCGCTGGAGTTCTGGACCACCTACGACGCCAATGAGATCTTCCCCGCGCTTTCCGCTGCCGACAAGCTCATCAAGGCCGAACTGGCGCAGGCTCCCGCCGCTGCGCCCGAGACCGCTGCCGCCGAGGCTGCCGCTGCCGCCGGGACTCCCGCCGCCGAGGCCGAGGGCCTGATCGCCGAGGTCGGCGCCGCCGATTCGACCGCCACGGCCGAGACCGCCGTTCAGGAAGGCAACTTCGACCACTCGCAGAACCCGCTCTTTGCAGTCCTCAATCCCCGCTTCGCAGGCGGCGCCTCCATCGGAGCCGCTTACAAGGCCGACATGGCAGCCGTCAACGAATACCTCGCCCAGCCGGCCGTCCGCGAGCTGTTCCCCGCCGACATCATGTTCAAGTGGGGCGTCAAGGGCGACGACAAGATCGACGGTCGTTTCTACCTCTACGCCATCAAGGTTTCGACGCCCGACGGCAAGGCACCGCTCGACGGTTCGGTCGTTACGGAAGCCACCGAGCAGTACGCCCAGCGCGGCGCCACGGCCGAGGTTTCGATGACCATGAACGCCGAAGGTACGCAGGAGTGGTCGCGCATGACGGGCGAAAATATCGGCAAGTGCATCGCCATCGTTCTCGACGGCTACGTCTATTCGGCTCCCCGCGTCAACTCGAAGATCGACAAGGGACAGTCGCAGATCACTGGCGATTTCACCATCCAGGAGGCCAAGGACCTGGCCAACGTGCTCAATTCGGGTAAGGTTCCCGCTCCGGCCAAGATCATCCAGGATACGGTCGTAGGTCCTTCGCTGGGCCAGGAGTCGATCAACGCCGGTATGATCTCGTTCGTGATCGCCTTCATCCTCGTGCTGCTCTACATGGGTCTGTTCTACAAGACGGCGGGCTGGATGTCCGACGTTGCGCTGCTCACGAACGTCTTCCTGCTGATGGGCGTTTTGGTGTCGTTCGGCGCCGTGCTGACCCTTCCGGGTATCGCGGGTATCGTGCTGACGATGGGTATGGCCGTCGATGCGAACGTGATCATCTACGAACGTATCAAGGAGGAGCTTCGCGGCGGCAAGGGTCTTTCGCTGGCCATCAAGGACGGTTTCTCGAAGGCCTATTCGGCCATCATCGACGGTAACCTGACGACGATCATCACGGGTATCGTGCTGTTCATCTTCGGCAACGGTCCGGTTCAGGGCTTCGCCACGACGCTGATCATCGGTATCATCACCTCGTTCTTCTGCGCCATCTTCATCACGCGCCTGCTGATCGAGTGGATCGTCGGCAAATGGGGTCACATCACCTTCTCGCGCCGCTGGTCGGAGAACTTCCTCAATAACACGCGCGTCGACTTCATCGCCAAGCGCAAACTGGCTTACGGCATCGCCGTTGCCCTGATGGTTCTGTCGTGCGTTTCGTTCTTCGCCCGCGGTCTGAACCTCGGCGCCGAGTTCACGGGCGGCCGCGCTTACGTGATCCGTTTCGACAAGCCCGTTTCGGCTGAAGAGGTTCGTCAGAATGTGGAGAAGGCTTTCTCGCAGTTCGCCGATGCCGACGCTTCGTCGATCAGTTCCGAGGTGAAGCAGTACGGCAAGGAGAACCAGATGCGCATCGTGACCCAGTATCGCTACGACGACACGTCGGACGAGGCTACCTCGGAGGTCGAGCAGATCATCTACGACGCTCTGAAACCGCTCTACTCGTATGACATCACCTTCGAGCAGTTCCGCAATACGCAGACCGACGCCAACGGTATCCTGACGGCCGACAAGATCGGTCCCTCGATCGCCAAGGACATGACGTGGAACGCCATCTATTCGGTGCTCTTCTCGCTCATCGCCATCGGTCTCTATATTACGTTCCGCTTCAAGCGCTGGCAGTGGGCTTCGGGCGCCACGGCGGCCCTGGCCTTCAACGCCCTGCTGATCATCGGCATCTTCTCGATGTTCTACGGTCTGCTGCCCTTCAACCTCGAGGTCAACCAGGCGTTCATCGCCGCGATCCTGACGATCATCGGCTATGCCATCAACGACACGGTGGTCGTCTTCGACCGAATCCGCGAGTACCTGGGTCTCTACCCGAAGCGCAACCTGAAGGAGACCGTGAACAACGCCATCAACTCGACGCTGTCGCGTACGATCAACACCTCGGGCACGACGCTCGTGACGCTGCTGGCCATCTTCTTCTTCGGCGGCGAGACGATCCGCGGCTTCATTTTCGCGCTGATCATCGGCGTGGTCGTAGGTACGGCCGCCACGATCTTCCTCGCGACGCCGATCGCTTACGATCTGATGACGAAGCGCGCCAAGACCGACGTGGAGAAGTAATGGATAGACTCCCGATCCGACAAAAACGGACCGCACCGAGAGGTGCGGTCCGTTTTTTCAAATAAATTTGGCATTGCGGCCGGCTTGCACTATCTTTGCGGGCAAGCAGACGCCCGCTTGGGCAGGCTGCGGCTCGGCAATGTGCAAAATAAATTTGATATTGCCCCGCCTTGCACTATCTTTGTCATACGGATATTATAGGTTCCCATGATGGAAAATTGGTTGAAATGGATGCACCGCTACGTGTCGCCGGTTTTTCTGGCGCTGCTCGTCGCGTCGTTCATCCTTTGGTATATCGCGAAATTGAGCTATACGTACACCACCGAGCAGACCGTGAGGGTGAGTGTCGACGGACAGCCTTTCGAGGTTACCTGCGTGGTCGAGGGCGTCGGTACGAACCTTTTCGGCTACCGGGTCTACATGAACAAGACGCTGCGCATTCCGCTTGCGGAACTCAAGACGAAGCGTTCGTATGAGGAGGGGCACGAGGGTAAACTCATCATCGACCCCCAGTCGCTGCAAAACGCCCTTGCGCCGCGGTTCAGCGACATCAAGATCATTTCCATCGGGGACATTCCCGAAATCGACGTTCCCCGTAACCCATGATGAAGGTCGGAATCACAGGCGGCATCGGCAGCGGCAAAAGCACCGTTTGCCGTCTTTTCGCGCGTTTGGGCGTCGCGGTCTATGACTCCGATGCCGGGGCCAAACGGCTGATGACGGAGGATGCGGAGCTGCGCCGGCGCATCACGGACCGTTTCGGGGCCGAAGCCTATGCGGACGGGACCTTGAACCGTACCTACCTTGCCGGGCGGGTCTTCTCCGAGGCGCAGGCCCTCGCCGACCTGAACGCCATCGTCCACCCGGCCGTCCGGGCCGATTTCGCGGCGTGGGCCGAACAGCAGGAGGGCGACTACGTGATCCTCGAAAGCGCCCTTCTTTTCGATGCGGGGTTCGATGCCTGCGTCGACCGCACGGTTGCCGTCCTCGCCCCCGAGGCGCTGCGCATCGAACGCACCTGCCGCCGCGACGGGCGCACACCCGGGGAGGTCCGCCTCCGCATCGCCGCCCAGACGGACGACGATACGTTGAGCGCGAAGGCCGACTACACCCTTGTCAACATCCTCGAATCCGACCTTGAACCCGCTGTCGCGGAGTTGCACCGAATTTTCAGCCATGAAGCCCATGAACATTGATTTTTCCTCGCCGCAGGTGATGGCGATTCTTAACGTCACCCCCGATTCTTTCTATGCCGGCAGCCGCACTCCGGAGGCCGAATCCGTCGAGCGCCGCGTCCGCGAAGCCGTGTCCGAAGGGGCGCAGCTGATCGACGTCGGGGGCTACTCCTCGCGTCCCGGGGCCGACGAAGTCCCCGCCGACGAGGAGTGGCGTCGCGTCCGGCTGGGCGTCGGGACCGTGCGTCGGCTGGCGCCCGGCATGACCGTCTCGGTCGACACGTTCCGCAGCGAAGTCGCGGCGAAGGCTGTCGAAACGTTCGGGCCGCTCGTCGTCAACGACATTTCGGCCGGGGAACTCGACCCTGCGATGCTCTCCGTCGTTGCGGACTGCGGCGTACCCTACATCGCCATGCACATGAAGGGCGATCCGAAAACCATGCAGTCGCAGACCGACTACCGGCGCGACATCGTCACCGAGGTCGTCGGCTATTTCCGCCGCCGCACCGACGAGATGCTCGCCGCGGGCATCCGGCGTGAAAACATCATCCTCGACCCCGGCTTCGGCTTCGCCAAGACCACGGAGCAGAACTACGAATTGCTCGCGGGTCTGCACCGCCTCTGCGCGCTGGGTTACCCGGTGCTGGCGGGGCTTTCGCGCAAGTCGATGATCTATAAGGTCCTCGACGCCACTCCCGCCGAATCGCTCGCCGGAACCGTTGCCCTGGGCTGGGAGTGCCTGCGCCAGGGTGCGGCGATACTCCGCGTCCACGACGTGCGGGAAGCTGTGGACACGGTCAAACTGTTCAATATGTTCCGCCAATGATACGGGCTACCGACATACACAAGAGTTTCGGCACGCTGGAGGTGCTGAAAGGCGTTTCGCTCGACGTGGCGCAGGGCGAGGTGGTCTCCATCGTGGGGGCCAGCGGCGCTGGCAAGACCACGCTTTTGCAGATCATCGGCACGCTGTCGCGTCCCGACGGCGGGCGCGTGGAGATCGACGGCCGCGATGTCTCGGCCTTGGGCGATCGGGCCTTGTCGCAGTTCCGCAACGAGCGCATCGGCTTCGTGTTCCAGTTCCACCACCTGCTTGCGGAGTTCACGGCTTTCGAGAACGTCTGCATTCCGGGGCTGATCGGCCGGCGTCCGCGCGTCGATGTCGAACGCCGTGCCGCCGAACTGCTCGACATGATGGGCCTCGCGGCGCGGCGCGACCACAAGCCCGGACAGCTTTCGGGCGGCGAGCAGCAGCGCGTGGCCATCGCCCGTGCGCTGGTCAATTCGCCCGCCGTGTTGCTGGCCGACGAACCCTCGGGCAACCTCGACTCGCACAACCGCGACGAGATCCATCGCCTGTTCTTCGACCTGCGCGAACGGCTCGGCCAGACCGTCGTGATCGTCACCCACGACGAAAACCTCGCCGCAATGGCCGACCGGAAGATCACCATGTCCGACGGTCTGATCCTCGGCTGCGAAACGGTCCGGTAACATGAAAAAACTGCTTTGGCTGCTTCTTCCGGCTCTTGCCGCCTACGGTGCGTGGGACCTCGTGCGCGAGGTGCGCGGGGCGTGGACCTCGGACTACTCCCGGACCTATTCGCGCGCCGTGGGGCAGACGATGTCCCGGGCGTTCGATTCGCTGAACCTTTCCGGACGGGGCGTCCGCATCGGGGTGCTGGACGCGGGTTTCGGGGGCTTCCGCACCGACCGCTGGACGCGGGGGCTGCACGTCGCCGCCTGGCGCGATTTCACGGGCGGCGACGAGACGGCATTCTTCGACGACGCCACAGACCACGGCACAAGGGTCTGCACCAACCTCGGAGGCCGTTCGGGCGATACGATCCGCGGGCTGGCATGGGGTGCGGAGTATTATCTTGCGAAAACCGACCGTGCCGAAGTGGAGCCTCGCGCCGAGGAGCGGCAGCTGATCCGCGGCATCGAGTGGCTCCTGGCGCATGACGTCGACGTGATCTCCTCGTCGTTGGGCTATACGACGTTCGACGATTTCAGCGGCTATACGCCCGCGATGCTTGACGGCCGCACCTCGACGCTCTCGCGCTACCTCGACAGCCTGCTCACGGCGCGCCCCGGACTCGTTTTCGTGCAGAGCGCCGGCAACGAGGGCGACAAGGCGTGGCGCAATGTCTCCTTTCCGGCCGATGTCCGGCAGGTCATCACGGTCGGTTCGTGCGATTCCGACGGTGTTTCCCGCTCCCGCTCCAGTGGTGTCGGACGCGAAGATGCCGGCTATGTGAAGCCCGATTTCGTCGCCGGAGCCTCGTCGTTGGGAACTTCGTTTTCGACGCCGGTTATCGCGGGGCTTTGCGCCTGCCTGCTCGAATACCGTCCTATGGAACGCGGCGAACTCATCGGACTGCTGCACGCTTCCGGCACGCGGGCCGCAGCTCCCGGCTGCGAACTGGGTTACGGCATCCCGCAAACCGATGTCTTGCTCCGAATGCTCCGCACGCCATGACGAACACCGATCTGAAGGAGCTGCTCGACGCGCTCCACGACAAATACAACAGCCCCGACTTCATCGCCGACGATCCGATTTCGGTACCGCACCGCTATACGGACCGCGCCGACCGCGAGATCGCGGGATTTTTCTCCGCGACCATCGCCTGGGGCAACCGTAAGGCCATTGTCCGCAGCGGCCACCGCATGATGCACTTCATGGACGACGCTCCGGCGGATTTCGTGCGCAACGCCTCGCAGCGCGAACTGGCGCTGCTTTCGTCCTACGTCCACCGCACGTTCAACGGCGGGGACCTGCGCGATTTCGTGCTGGCCCTGCGGCGTATGGAGGAGCGTCACGGCGGCATCGGGAATTTCTTCGAGACGCGCTATGAGGCCGCGCAGAGCATGCCCGCCGTGCTGGCCGACTTCCGGCGCGAGTTTTTCGCCGGGGAGCACGCTCCGCGCTGCGAGAAGCATGTTTCGTCCGTCGAGCGCGGCGCGGCCTGCAAGCGGCTGTGCATGTATCTGCGGTGGATGGTGCGCCGCGACGACCGGGGTGTCGATTTCGGTCTGTGGCGGCGTATCCCGATGTCGGCCCTCTACCTGCCGCTGGACGTCCATGTCGGCGAGACGGCGCGTGCGCTGGGACTGCTTGGCCGCCGCCAGAACGACTGGCGGGCCGTCGAGGAGTTGACGGACGCCCTGCGCGCATTCGATGCGGAGGATCCTGCGCGGTACGATTTCTCGCTGTTCGGCGCAGGCATGGACGGCTATTTGAATGAACAATGAATAATACTCATAAATCCCGCTTCTTAAGCGGGTTTCGGTTTAAACAATTCACGGTCCGTCAGGACCGCTGCCCGATGAAGGTCGGGACCGACGGCGTTCTGCTGGGTGCATGGGCCGCGGTGCGGCCGCAGGACCGGCGGATGCTCGACATCGGCACGGGCACGGGGCTGATCGCCCTGATGCTGGCCCAGCGCGCCCCGGAGGCGCATGTCACGGGCGTCGACATCGACGATGTCGGGCAGGCCCGCGAGAACGCCGCCGCTTCGCCCTGGAGCGGCAGGGTGGCGTTCGCTCAATGCCCCGTGCAGGAGTTCGAGACCCCGGAGCCGTTCGATCTGATCGTCTCCAACCCGCCGTTTTTCGTCGACTCGCTCACCTGCCCCGACGGGGGACGCACCGCGGCCCGCCATGCCGTGCACCTGCCGTTCGGCGACCTGCGCGACGCCGTCCTCCGCCTGCTGGCTCCCGGAGGCCGGTTTGCCGTCATCCTTCCCACGGCCGAAGCGGAGCGTTTCCTCGCGGTCTGTGCCGGGCGACTGGCCCTCGTGCGCCGCACCGACGTGCGCACCACGCCCCGCCGCCCGGCCAAACGGGCGCTGATGGAGTTCGTCCGCGCCGCTTCTCCCGCCGACCGCCCCGCCGCCCCTCCCGCCGATTGTTCCGCCGACCGCCCCGCCGACCCTCCCGCCGATTGTTCCGCCGCCGTGCCCGAGGTCTCGGAACTGGTCGTCGGCACGGGAGAGCACGAATGCTACACGCCCGAATACCGCGCCCTGACCCGTGATTTTTACCTGAAATTTTGACGGCACGCGAAAATAAGCTACATTTGTGAAACCGCAATAAAATTTTCGGACCATGAAATTCAGACTTTTGGCATTTGCCCTGCTGCTTTCGGGCGGCGTCTCGGCCCAGAACCCATACATCTCCCTTCAGGGCGCGAACGAAACCGCCGGCGGCCTTACCGTCGCCCAGCCGCGCACGATCCTCGCCGTCGACGTCACCGTCGAACACGACGTCACCTTGAGCGGACCCTATGCGCGTTATGCGCAGAAATACCTCGGGGTGCGCGCTCCGCTCACCGACAAGACCGTGTGGAGCGTCACCGGGGCGCAGATCGCCCTGCTTGACGGCGACACCTACCTCAATGCCGCGGCTCCGGCTCCGGCCTCGACCCGCGTGCTGTCGCACACCGCCTCCGAAAACAAGTTCGCGCGCTTGCAGCCGGACAAGACCGACATGACGACGCCCGCGCTGGAGGACGCCGCGCGCACCGCCGCCGCGCAAATCTTCTCGCTGCGCCACCACCGCATCGAGCTGGTCACGGGCGAAGCGGGCGAGAACGTCTTCGGCGAGGGCCTGAAGGCCGCGCTGGAGGAGATCGACCGTCTGGAGCAGAGCTATCTGGAGCTGTTCCTCGGCAAGCGGATCGTCTCGACCGAGACCCGCCGCTACGTGGTCTGCCCGCAGGCCGACAAGAAACAGTATATCGTCTGCCGCTTCAGCCCTGCGGCCGGACTGCTTCCCGACACGGACCTTTCGGGCGACATCGTGCTGTTGCAGATCGAACCTTCGGGCGCTGCGAAGAGCGACCTCGAGGCCGGTCCGAAGGAGACGCAGGTCGTGGCGTGCCGCGTGGCCGATCCCTCGACCTGCATCGTCGTCTCGGGAGGCCGCGAGTATGCCCGCGCCGTGCTTCCTGTTTTCGAATTCGGTCGTACGATCAACGTCGCCCTGCCGCGCCGCAAATAACCTTCCGATGGATTTCACCTCCCGCATGGCGGCGCTGCTCGGGGCATTCCGCCGCGAGCGCAACGGCGCCGTTGCCGATTCGATGCGCTTCTACGGCGCACCCTGCGGCCTGAACTACGGCGTGAGCCTGCCGACGCTCCGCACGCTGGCGCGTGCCGAGGCCGCCGATCACGATTTCGCCAAATACCTCTGGCGGCAGGATGTCCGCTGCCTGCGCCTTGCCGCGCTGCACATCGCCGATCCGGCGCGCCTTACGCCCGGGGAGTTCGCCTTCTGGGGCGACGGGCTTCTCAATTCTGAAATCGCCGCGGAGGCCGCCTTCGCGCTGTTGAGCCGCATCGGGGCGTTCCCCGAACTGTTCGCGGCGTGGATTGCGCCCGATGCCGGGTGGCTGCGGCAGTATGCGGCCCTGATGGCCGCGGCCCGCGTTCCGCATCCTTCTCCGGCGTGGGCCGTTCCGGCTGCGGCCGTCGTGCACGGGGCCGCTGCGGCCAGCATTCCGGAAGCGCACCTGCTGGCCCATGGCGCCGTGGCGCTGTTCACGGCCCTCGGGACGCGAAACGAAGAGAACCGGCAGGCGGTTCTCCGCGCGGCCGGCTCTCTGGGTCAGCTCCCTGCCGAAGACTGCGTCCACGAGGAGCTGGCCTGGCGACTGGAGGTTTAGGGCTGCATCACCTGTTCGCGCTTTTCGAGTTCGTTCAGCACGTTGATCAGGTGTTCGTACCCCACGCGGCCGCTCTCGCGCCACAATACCTCTCCGCGGCAGAAAAACATCAGCGTCGGGACCGACATGATGTTGTAGCGCCGTATGATTTCACGCATCGAGGGGTCGTCGATGTCCGCTTTGTAGACGTCGACGCGGCCGTTCATCCGCTCCCGAAACTTGTCGATGGCCGGCATCATCATCCGGCACGGCCCGCACCAGGTGGCGAAGAAGTCTACGAACGTCAGCGCGTCCCGCCAAATGATCTTGTCAAAGTCCGTCATGGTCATATCTTCCGATCAGTTTATTTCCACCCACGATATTCCCGCATAGTTCTTCTCCGCAAGTTCCTTTTCGACGTAGCTGATCGTGCGCCGCAGGCCTTCGACGAGCGGCGTGCGGGGCGCCCAGGCCAGTTCGCGCCGTGTCGCCGAGATGTCGGGCGTGCGGCGGCGTATGTCGTCGATACGCGCTTCGGCGTGGACGATGTGCGAGCTGCTGCCCGTCAGGGCGATGATCTTCTCGGCCAGCGAGCGGATCGTCACCTCGTGACTGCTGCCGAAATTGGCCGTGCGCGTCGTCTCGGCCGGCGGGGCCTCCATCAGCCGCACCAGTCCGTCGACCACGTCTTCCACCCAGCAGAAGGTCCGCAGCTGCTCGCCGCTGCCGTTGATCGGAATGTCGCGGTTCTGCAACGCCGCCACGATCATCTTCATCACCACGCGCTGGTCCATCAGGTCGGCGCCGCTGCCGTAGGTGTTGAAGATGCGCGCGATGCGTGCGTCGACCCCGAATTCATACTGGTAGGCGCGGTGCAGGGCCTCTCCGGCCCGTTTGCCTTCGGCGAGGGTGCGGTGTGTCGGACAACCGTCCGCCGCCTCGACCGAGGTGTCGCGGTATCCCGTGCCGTAGATGTCTCCGGTGGATGCGTAGAGGATGCGTGCGTGCTCCGAACGGGCCGTGTCGAGGGCGTTTATCGACCCCAGTATGCTGACCTTGAGCGACTCGACGGGCAGCGCCTTGTTGTAGCGCACGCGCGAGGGCGCCGCGAGGTTGTAAATCTCGTCGCAGCGGATGCCGAATGCGTTGACGATGTTGTGGCGGACGTACCGGAATTCCGGGTGCGGCGGCATGTCGCGCAGCAGCGGCGAATCGGCGGTGTCGCGTATGTCCACGCAGAAGACTTCGTGCCCGTCGTTCAACAGACGCAGGCACAGGTGGGAGCCGATGAATCCCACGCCGCCCAGTACGACTATTCTCTTTTGCATTTTCTTCCCTTTTACCGGGGAAAAAGCAAAATCCATTCCATACCGGCGGCAATCCGGCCGGAAGCCCATGCGAGGTCGGAAGATTCGCTCTCCGGAACTTCTGTCGCGTTTTCAGGCGGCAGCTCGCGGTGGTCCGCTCGAAGGACAGTTACGAGCAGGCCTCCGCAGGGCGGAGCTGCGGCCTGCCGATTCACCCGAGGCGAATCGAAAATCTTCCGGCCGCGACTGCCAGAAGCCGCTCCTTTCCTTATCTGTTGTTTTTGATGTCGGCCTATTCTGTGAAAAGCGCCTTCGGGAGCTGGTCGACGCTGTTTATCGGGACTACCTCGATGCCTTTGGGACGCTTGCCGCCTTTGGCCAGATAGCCCGACACGATGATGCGCCTGAATCCGAGCCTTGCGGCCTCGCTGATGCGCTGTTCGGTGCGGGGCGCGGGGCGCACTTCGCCCGACAGGCCTATTTCGCCGGCGCAGCAGACCCCCTCGGCCACGGGACGGTCGTAGTAGGACGAGATCACCGCCGCCACGACCGCGAGGTCCAGCCCCGGGTCCGCGACCTTGAATCCGCCCGCGAAATTCAGGAAAACGTCTTTCTGGAACATCTTCATCCCCACGCGCTTCTCCAGCACGGCCAGCAGCATGTTCATGCGCCGTGCGTCGTATCCGGTCGTCGAACGCTGGGGCGTGCCGTACGCCGCACCGCTCACCAGCGCCTGCACCTCGATCAGGTAGGGCCTCACGCCGTCGGCCGACGCCCCCACGGCGATGCCGCTCAACGGCTCCTCATAGTGCGTCAGCAGGATTTCCGACGGATTGTCAACCCCCCGCAGTCCGGCGTCGAGCATCTCGAAGACCCCGATTTCGAACGTCGCTCCGAACCGGTTCTTGATGCCCCGCAGGATGCGGTAGATGTTGTTGCTGTCGCCCTCGAACTGCAACACCACGTCGACGATGTGTTCGAGTATCTTGGGACCGGCTATCGAGCCGTCCTTGGTGATGTGGCCGATGATGAAGATCGACGTTCCGGTCGATTTGGCGTATTTCAGAAGCGTCGCCGCGCATTCGCGGATCTGCGACACGCTTCCCGCCGACGAGTCCAGGAGGTCGGTGTAAATCGTCTGTATCGAGTCGATCACCACCAGGTCGGGACGGTGCTCGGCGATCTGCGCCACGATGTTTTCCAGCAGCGTTTCGGGATAGATCAGGCACTCGTCGTTGCCGATGCCGATGCGCGCGGCGCGCATCTTGATCTGCTCGGCCGACTCCTCGCCCGAGACGTAGAGGGTTTTCAGTCCGTTCGCCGCCAGCGCGATTTGCAGCGAGAGGGTCGATTTGCCGATTCCCGGCTCGCCGCCCACGAGGACCAGCGACCCCGGGACCATCCCGCCGCCCAACACGCGGTTTACCTCGGCGTTTCCCAGATCGAGGCGGACGTGCTCGCTTTCGCGGATGTCCCTCACGCGCTGAGGCTTCGCCGTGGGCAGGGGACCCGCCGCGACCGCCGGGACCGAACCGCTCTCGCGGGCGATGATCTCCTCGGCGAACGTGTTCCATTCGCCGCACGAGGGGCAGCGTCCCAGCCATTTCGGGGCTTCGAACCCGCAGTTTTTGCAGAAAAATGCCTTTTTGACCTTTGCCATACGTCCTCCTATTTTGCGTTTGCCGAGGTGTACTCCCGGCGCACGGCCTTCGTGATTCCGGCCTCGGGGTAGAGAGCTTGGTACTCTTCGGTCAGGTCGACCGTCAGGAGGGTCTTGCTCGTGCCGTCCTCGGCCTTGTAGGCCGAGACGACGCAGGTGTACTTCATCGCCGGTTCCGGACAGTAGACGAGGATGTCGGTTGCGCCCGGGTCCTTGAAGAAGACGCCCCGCACCCGGTCCGCCTCCGCCGTCTGTCTGATCCGGAGGCGCCCGCCGTTGTATTTGGTGAATTCCAGCACGTAGCTTCCGCCCGCCTTCACGGGAGCCGCCGCTTCGATCTCCTCCCTGATCCGTTCGACCACGGGGTCCGTTTCGTTTTCCCCAGCCTTCGTCTCCGGTTCCGTGGGATCGGTGGGGTTCGTGGGGTCTGTTGGGTCTGTTGGGTCTGTTGGGTCTGTTGGGTCTGTTGGGTCTGTTGGGTCTGTTGGGTCTGTTGGGTCTGTTGGATCGGTGGGATCGGTGGGATCGGTGGGATCAGTGGGGTCGGTGGGATCGGTTGGGCCCGGTTCGGGGTCCGGAAGGGTGATTTCGGCCTCGACGCGCACGACGGGATAAACCGCCGTGTAAAATGCGTCGGAATCGTCTCCGCAGGCGGCTGCCAGCAACAGCAGGCAGGTCGTGCCGTATTTCAGTTGTTTCATCATAATCCGGAATCTTCGTCGATCAGTATTACCAACACCCGTTTGTCGGGCCAGCATCGCAGCATTTCCATCCGGGTGTTGCAGATGCGGTCCTGCGAGTTGCAGTCCGCGCAGACGCCCGTTTTGGCGCAGGGGGTGCGGAATCCGGGGTGTCGCGCTACGTTCTGCGGGGCGGCGATCCGGCGGATGCGCTCCTCGGCCTCGTCGCGGTCGGCCACGATCTTGTTGCGTCCCGCCACGATGATCACCTTTCGGGGACCGAATGCCACCGGTGCGATGCGGTTGCCCACCTTGTCCAGCCAGTGCAGTGTTCCCTGCTCCGTCACGGCGTTCACGCCCGTGATGAAAAGGTCCGACAACAGCGCGCGGCGGCGGATTTCCAGCCGCTCCTCGTAGGGCTTCGAGGCGTCGAACCCGTCGAGCAGCGTCAGCCGCCCGTTGCTCCGCAGCCACTCGACGATGCCCGTTCCGCGCATCGTCATGGAGTCGCCGAACGACACGAGTTGCGGGTTTTCGGCCTCCACGACGGCCTTCATCAGGGCGAAGGCCGCTTCGGCGTCCTTCACCACCTCGGCCTCGAAACGGTGTCTCCGCAGCGCCGCGGCGCAGGCTTCCGTTTTTTCCGCAGTTCGGTTTGCCATCGGCTCCGCATTTATTTGATAAAGAACCGGTAAATGTCGTTGCCGTTGGCGTAGAGCAGCAGGAACAGAATGATGATCAGTCCGACATACTGCGCCGCTTCGAGCACCTTGTCGCTCACCTTACGGCCCGAGATCATCTCCCAGAAAGTGAAGATCGCGTGCCCGCCGTCGAGTCCCGGGATCGGCAGAATGTTCATCACCGCGAGGATGATCGACAGGAAGGCGGTCTTCATCCAGAAGTCCTGCCAGTCCCACGTGGAGGGGAAGATGCTGCCGATGGAGATGAATCCGCCCAGCTCCTCGTACATCTTGGTTTTGGGCTGCACGATCATCTTCAGCTGGTCCCAGTAGGAGGAGATCACCTTGCCCGCCTTTTGAATACCGGCCGGAATCGCCTCCAGGAACGTATATTTCTGCGTGCGCAGCGCGAGGCCCTTGCGGATGACTCCGAGCGTGCCGTTCTCCGAGACGGGCGCTTTGAATTCAAAGAGCATGTCCCCTTCCCGCAGGACTGTCAGCAGCACCGAATCTCCGGCGTGCGCCTTCAGGTATTGGCCGTAGCCCGCAAAGTCGAGACCCGAAACGTTGTCGATGGCTACGATCTCGTCTCCCTTCCGCAACTGTGCGACGGTCGGGTTTACGACGCTGTCGATCAGAAAGGGGATGCGGGGCAGGAGGAAATTTTCGTATCCCTTCTGCTGGCGCATCGAGATCAGCTCGTCGAGCGGGAGGATCAGTTCCACCTGCCGTCCGTTGCGTTCGACCACGACGCTGCGGTCGCTTTCGGTGATGATCAGCGAGTTTACGACCTTGTTGATGTCGTCCGCCTCTTCGCCGTCGATGCTCACCAGCCGGTCTCCGTCGTGGAATCCGAGTTTGTGCCCGGCCTCGTTGAAGTTGTAGCCCCACTTGGCGTCGGCGTTCGAGAAATAGGTGTCGCCCCACGTGTAGCAGATGCCGATGTAGATGGCCACGGCCAGCACGACGTTCATCACCACGCCGGCGATCATCACCAGAAAACGCTGCCAGGCGGGTTTGGCGCGGAACTCGTCCTGTTTGACGGGCTGTTTCATCTGTTCAGTGTCCATCGACTCGTCGATCATGCCGGCGATCTTGACATATCCGCCCAGCGGCAGCCATCCCAGACCGTACTCGGTGTTTCCGCGTTTGAATTTGAACAGCGAGAACCACGGGTCGAAGAAGATGTAGAATTTCTCGACGCGGATTTTGAACACCCGCGCCATGATGAAGTGACCCATCTCGTGAATGCCTATCAGGATGGTGAAACAGAGGAAGAACTGAATGATTTTTACAAGAATGTCCACAAGCTTTAATTTTTAATTTTTTAATTGTAGGAACTCCGCCGCCAGCGCGCGGGCTTCGGCGTTCGCCTCGGCGTAATCGGCCAGGGTGGGCGAGGGGACGAATGCGGCGTGCTCCAGCGCGTAGCGGATGGCGCGCACGATGTCGAGCCATGCGCATTTGCGGGCGAGGAACGCCGCCACGGCCACCTCGTTTGCGCCGTTCATCGTGCAGGCCGCCGTGCCGCCGCGCCGCAGACAGTCGTAGGCGATGTCGAGCGCCGGGTATTTCGCGCGGTCCACTTCGGCGAAGGTCAGCTGCGGATGGTTCAGGAAGTTGAACCGCTCGCCGGGACGGTTCGCCCGGTCGGGGTACAGCAGCGCGAAGCTGATCGGCAGGCGCATGTCGGGCGTTCCGAGCTGGGCCTTGATCGCGCCGTCCTCGAATTCGACCATCGAATGGATGATCGACTGCGGGTGGAGCAACACCGAAATCCGTTCCGCCGGGGTCCCGAACAGCCAGTGGGCCTCGATCACCTCGAACCCCTTGTTCACGAGCGTCGACGAGTCGATCGTGATCTTCGCGCCCATGTCCCACTGGGGGTGGCGCAGGGCCTGCTCCACCGTGACGTTCGCCAGCTCTTCGGCCCGGAAGTCGCGGAATGCGCCGCCGCTGCACGTGACGATCAGCCTTCTGACCGGGGCGCGCTCGCCCACGAGACACTGGAAGATGGCCGAATGTTCCGAGTCGATCGGAATCACCGGGGCTTTCCGCTCCCGGGCCAGCGGCATCACGCAGGCGCCGCCCACCACGAGCGACTCCTTGTTGGCCAGCGCGAGCTTCTTGCCTGCCTCGATGGCCGCCACCGTGGGAGCGAGTCCGGCGTAGCCCACCAGGGCGTTCACCACCACGTCCGTGCCGCCTCCGGCCGCGACCTGCGCCACGGCCTCCTCTCCGGCATATACTTTGGTGTCGGTTCCCGCGAGTGCGTCGCGCAGCTGCGCGTAGTGCTGTTTGTCGGCGATCACCGCCGCGTCGGCGTCGAATTCCCGGGCCTGTCGGGCCAGTCGTTCCCAGTTGCGGTTGGCCGTGAGGACGCGGACCTCGAAGCGGCCGGGGTTTTCGCGGGCGATGTCGAGCGTCTGCACGCCGATCGAGCCGGTCGAACCCAGTATTGCGAGTCTTTGTTTCATGCGTTTGTCAGAAGACGATGTACCCCTCGGGGTCCACGGGTTTGCCGTTGTTCCAGAGTTCGAATTCGAAGAGCCGGACCTCTCCGTCCTGCACTTCGGCGTTGTAGCCGATCAGTTCGCCCGAACGGATGGTCTGGCCGGTCGTTACGAGCGACTGCGAGAGGTTCTTGTAGACCGAGATCAGGTTCCCGGCGTGTTGCAGGACCACGATGTAACCCGTCTCCGGGGTCCAGAGGCTCTGAACCACCGTGCCGTTGTCGATGGCCGTGATGCGGTCGGCGGCGGTCGCGGCGATCTTCACGCCGAAATTTCCCTGCCGGATGTCGAATTTTCCGGTTATGATTCCCTCGACGGGCGTCGCCAGCTCGATGGCCTCGCGCACCTGGCGCCGCGAGCCGCCCTGTCCGGCGATGGCGTATTCGCCGTCGCCCTCCATCTGGGCCCGCAGGAGCGAGTCTTCGTGCGAGGGCATCACCAGCACCTTGCTGATGCGCGACGAGTCCGACGAGGCGAGCACGCGCGCCACGGGCGTGCGTCCCTCCATGATCAGGGCTATGTTCTCGTTGTAGGTCAGCATGTCGTTCATCATGCGCTCCATCGAGTCGAGCCGGATGATGTTCTGCACGAGGCTTTCGCGCGAACGGTCGGCCTCGGTGCGGTATCCGGGCAGGAATTCCAGGATGGGGGAGTACGCCACCAGCGACAGCGTGAGGATGAAGAGCATCAGCATGAACGCCACCAGTCCCGCGAGGATACTCGCCGGCGAGAGGTGCATGTGCCACTCTTCGGTGTTGTCCGTGGCGTTGAGCATGTTGAACCGGCGTTTGCGGAACAGGCCGCGCCACCATGCCCGTATGGTTTTCAGAAATTTCATCTCTCCGGGTACGATTTCTCTTTGTTAACCCTACAAAGATAGGCAAATTTGCATAAATCCTTTGCGGGGCGCGCTTAATTTTTTACCTTTGTGGATGTTTTGAACCAATGTCATAAACAGATAAAATAACATGGTAAAACCCACATTACTGGTACTCGCCGCGGGCATGGGCTCCCGCTACGGGTCGCTCAAACAGATGGACGGTGTCGGTCCCAATAACGAGGCCATCATCGACTATTCGGTCTACGACGCCATCCGCGCCGGTTTCGGCAAGGTCGTCTTCGTCATCCGCCACTCCTTCGAGAAGGAGTTCCGCGAGGTCTTCTCGGCCGACCGTTTCGGCGGGCGCATCGCCGTGGATTTCGTTTTCCAGGAACTCGACTACCTGCCCGAAGGTCTTGCCGTTCCCGAAGGCCGTGTCAAGCCGTGGGGTACGAACCACGCCGTGATGATGGCAGCCGATGCGGTTCACGAACCCTTCGCCGTGATCAACGCCGACGATTTCTACGGCGCCGAGGCCTATAAGACCATCGGGGACTACCTGGCGCAGCTCGGCGAGAGCCGCAACAGCTATTGCATGGTCGCTTACGACCTGAACAAGACGCTTTCGGAGAACGGTACGGTTTCGCGCGGCGTCTGCGGCGTCGATCCGAAAGGCGACCTCACGTCGATGGTCGAGCGGACGCAGATCGAGCGGATGCCCGACGGCCGGATCGTCTTCCACGACAACGGCGCCGACGAGCCTCTCTCCGAGGACACTCCCGTTTCGATGAACCTCTTCGGCTTCACGCCCGACTTCTTCACCTACTCGAAGGAGTACTTCAAAGTCTGGTTCGAGGCCAACAAGGACAATATCAAGTCGGAGTTCTACATCCCGACGATGGTCAACAAGCTGATCGGCGACGGCACGGCTACGCTCCGCGTGCTGCGTTCGGCCGCCCAGTGGCACGGCGTCACCTACAAGGAGGACAAACCCGCGCTGATGGCCGCCATCGAGAAGATGATTGCCGAGGGTAAATATCCCCGGAATCTCTGGGCGTAGTTTTCGATTCTCACGGGCATCTTTCGCCCTGCCTTGTCCGGCCCGAACGGGAAATACTTCGGTATGTCCCGTCCGGGCCGAACTGCGTTATGGCAAAATCTGCTCCGCGATAATCAAAAACCTGCTTCTGCTTTAGATGCAGTCATTTCCGTAATTCTCCCGAACGGGACGAATGGGACGCACTTGAGTGCTACCCATCCGTCCCGTTCTTCACGATGCCCGGAACTTGCCAGCTCCTATTATCTCTGTCATTATAGGCCTACCTCTGCCTGTTTTTGCCACCGCCTGTATACTTCTGCCCGTCGCTCCAGCCGCTCCAGCCGCTCTGCCTGCTCTGCCTGCTCTGCCGCTCCAGCCAGCCAGCCTGCCCGCCGCCTGCTCTGCCTGCTCTGCCTGCTCTGCCTGCTCTGCCGCTCTGCCGCTCTGCCGCTCTGCCTGCTCCAGTCCGCCTGCCTGCAAAAAAAGCGAGACTTTGAAAAGTCTCGCTTTTTTATTATCCGGTTTGGGCCTTCGTCAGCCCCCCCCCGACTTTCTGCGCGTCAGTCCAGAAAACCTTCCCGGACGAGCTGCTCGCGGATCTTGGCCCAATCGGCCACGGGATGTTTCTCTCCGTCGATGAACCGCAGCGGACATCCCAGATTGCAGTCGTCGATGTAAAGGTCTGCATGAATCTTCGGCGACGAGGTCCAGCGCTTCTGCGACGGGTTTTCGTTCACGGCGTAGAGCGGAATGCCCCGGACGCGGAACCATTCCACCGCGCGGTCCAGCAGTTTTCCGTGCCGCATCGAGTAGAGGATCAGTCGGCAACCGTTGTCCGTCAGCTCTTTCAGCACGGGCGCCGCCCCCGCATCCTCACCGATCTCCGGGTAGGCATGCGTTACGACCGTACCGTCGAAGTCGATGGCTATTGTTGCGTCGTGAATGGCCATCGTTACCGTTTTACTTTATGTGCCAGCGACCGGAAGAAGAGCTTGATGCGTTTGCGGTAGCTTACTTCCTTGTAATCGTCTCCGTAGCCATATCCGTATCCATAACCGTAACCGTAGCCATACCCGTATCCATATCCGTGACGGCGGGCGCGGGTGCTGTTCAGAACGATGCACATGTTGTGGAGCTTCTTCTCGCGGTAGAGCCGCTCGATGTCGGGCAGCTGGCGCCGGTCGAGCACACCCTCGCGTACGATGTATATACAGAGGTCCGCAAGCCGGTCGGTGATAATTGCGTCGGCCACCGACATGGCGGGCGTACTGTCGAGGAAGACATAATCGTATCTGCCGCGCATTTCGGCGATGAGCTTGTCGAGTTTGTCCGAAAGGAGCATCTCCGCCGGGTTGGGCGGCTGCACTCCTGCGTAAATCACGTCGAGATTCTGGTGGAATCCGGAGTTCTGGATCATGCTCTCCACATCGGAGACCGTTCCTGCGAGATAGCTCGTGATGCCGGTTTTGCTGTTGCTGTGGCCCAGCTGGGACGACAGGGCATGGCGGCGCAGGTCGAGGTCGATCAGCAGCACGCGCTTGCCGGCCATGGCGAGGGTCATGGCCAGGTTCGTCGCCACGAAGGTCTTGCCTGCGTGCGGGTCCGACGAGGTGAAGAGAATGGTGCGGATGTCGGTTCCGGCCGAGACGCTCATAAACGTCATGTTCGAGCGCAGAATGCGGAAAGCCTCCGACAGGGCGTCGCGGCCCGTTTCGCGCACCACGATCCCGGCCTTGCCGCCGCCCTCGTGGTAGGGGATGTCGCCCAGGAACGGGGCGTTGACATTGTCCTCGATGTCCTTGCGACCGCGGATGGTCGTGTCGAGCATGCCGATCAGGTAGAGCAGGCCGAAGGGAATGGCCAGACCCACGATCAGGGCGATGCCCAGAATCATCATCGGTCGGGGCGATACGGGAGCGTTGCTGCCGTAGGCGTAGTCGATCGACCGTGAGTTGCTCTCTGCCACGGCGTAGTTGAGCTGGTTCTCCTCCTGCTTGTTCAGCAGGTAGAGGAACAGTTCTTCCTTGATCTTCTGCTGGCGCGTGATGCCCAGGATGACCTTCTCCTGCGAAGGCATGGTCGAGATGCGGATGTTGGCCTGCGTCTCCTCCTTGCGCATGGCGTCGCGCTGGATTTCGAGCGTCGAGATGTTGGAGTCGAGCGACGAGATGATCGAACGCCGCACGGCGGCCAGCAGGTTGTCGAGGTCCTGAATGACGGGGCTGCGCTCCGAACTGTTCTCCAGCAGTTTCTCGCGGCGCAGGATCGCCGAGTTGTAATCTTCGATCTGCTTGGCAATGGCCGTGTTGGTTCCTGCGGCCGCCATCGCCGGAATCAGTTCACCGACGTTTTTCGGGTCGTTCAGGTAGGTGCGGATGTACTCCGCCACGTTGATCTGGTTTTCGAGCGAAAGACCTTCCGTCTTGTAGCGCGAACTTTCCGACACGCTGCGCGCGGCCTCCGAGGTGATGTCCACCATCCGGTTGTCCTTCTTGATGTCCTCGATATTGCGGTCCACGTCGCCCAGCTCGCGTCCGATAACGTCCAGACGGGCCTTGATGAACTTGCCCGTAGCGACCGACACGCGACGCTTGTCCTCGATGGCGTCTTCGTTGTAGGCCTCGATCAGCGTGTTGATCACGTCTTCGGCGCGCCGGGGGACGGTGTTGTTCATCGAGATGGTCACCACCGAAGCCTGCTTGTTGGCCACGTCGCTTTTCACGGCTGCGCGGTAGGCGTTAGTGGTCCGTCCCAGCGAACTCTTGGTCACGCGGATCGGAACCCCGATGTAGTCGGGGGCCATGTAGAGCGACTTCTGCACCACGACCTGACCCACGGGGGTCGGGATCGTGTCGCCGTAAGCCGCCGTGATGACGCTGCGGCTCTCGTGCTTGGTGACGAACTGGTCTTCGAATCCGCTCAACCGGATTTTGTCGTCGTCGATCGGCGTGATCTCCATTGCGAGCGACTGGTTGTCGTTGTCGTTGATGAACTTCACGTCGATCGGGGCCTGACCGTAGAGGTCGCGCCGGCGGAGCCGTTCGCTCACCGAGTAGTTGACCGTCAGGTTGAGCTGCTTGACCACGTTGGTCATCAAACGCCGCGACTGGAGGATGAATACTTCGTTGTCGACGTTGCGGCGGTTCTGGAATCCCGCCAGATCGCTGAATGCCGTGAGGTCCACGTCTCCGCCCTTGCGGCTGTCCTTGACCAGAATGGTCGCCGTGCGGCTGTAAATCTTCGGGGTGCTGGCCAGATAGTAGTAGGCCGCGCAGAGACAGCATACGGTCGAAAGCACGAACCAATACCAGTTGGCGATCACCATGCGGATGATGTCGTGCAGGGTGATCGTGTTCGTCAGTTCTTCGTTGTTGGTCTGTATCTGTGAATTGATCTGTTGTTCTGCCATGGAGCCTTGCTATTTGGTGAGGGTTACGATGAGTGTCGCCACCGAAATCGCCGTTCCCACCAGCGAAAGGTAGAAATTGCGGTTCTGGCTGATCTCGCCCGTCTGCGCCTTGTACTTGTTGGGTTTCACGTATACCACGTCGTTCTGCTGGAGGTAGAAAGCCGGGGAGTTGAAGATGTCGGTCGATGTGAGGTCGAGGTATTCGATCGTGCGCACGCCGTCCACCTCGCGCGTCACGGCCACCTCCGAACGCACGCCGTATACGGTCATGTCGCCGGCCATCGCCAGAGCGTCGAAAATCGAAACCTTGTCGCGTGTGACATCGTAGAATCCGGGGCGGGCCACTTCGCCGATGACCGAAATCTTCATGTCGGCGAACTGTACGTTGACCGTGGGGTCGTTGATATATCCGCCGTCGATGATCTTCTTGGCGATGGCCTGGGCCAGTTCGCTGCGGGTCTTGCCCTTGCATTCGATCTTGCCGATCACGGGCATTTCGAGCATGCCGTTCTCGTCGACGGTGCGCATCTGGAGCGCCTGCGAGTTTGCCGCGCTGGAGACGTTGGTTCCCGTGAGCGAATTGTAGGAGGTCGCCGAGTTGAACGGCACTGCCAGTTCGGGGTCCTTGCTGTTGACGACGATCGTCAGCCGGTCGAGCGGCTTGATGCGGATCTGTCCGTTTTCGGCGATTTGTTCGGGTGTGAAGGGCTGGGCGTCCTGCAGGTACCATACACGCTTCTGTGCGGAGCACGAAACGAGCAGTATGCCGAGGACCGCTGTCCCGATGAGAAGGCAGAGTTGCTTCATTTTTAATAAGGCGTTGATTGTAATTACGTGCGCAAAGATATAAATTAATTCTGAAAAACAGCCGCTTTTCGAAGGTGATATTTTACAAGTATGTAGGTAATGCGTTGCCGGATACGTGTTTTTTTGCAAAAAAATCGTATCTTTGGTATCCGAAATTCAAAAAATGATAGACTGCTGCATATTCGATTTGGACGGAGTTGTCGTCGATACGGCCCGCTACCACTATCTGGCGTGGGCCGCGCTGGCTCGTGAACTGGGCTTTGAATTCACGCCCGTGCAGGGCGAAGCGACCAAGGGTGTGAGCCGCATGGCGTCGCTGGAGATCGTCCTGCGCGCCGGAGGGCTTGAGGGGCGTTTTTCCGCCGCCGAGAGGGAGCGTCTCGCCGCCGAAAAGAATGCGCGTTACCTGCGTTTTGTTTCGCAAATGACACCCGCCGAGGTGCTTCCGGGCGTGGCGGCGTTTTTGCACGACGTGCGCAGCCGCGGCGTGCGGACGGTGCTCGGCTCGGCGTCGAAGAACGCGGGGACGATCCTCGACCGGTGCGGCCTTCGGCCGCTGTTCGACGCCGTGGTCGACGGCAACGAGGTTTCGCGGGCCAAACCCGATCCCGAGGTTTTCCTGAAGGGTGCCGCCGCCGTGGACGCCGCGCCTTCCGTGTGCGTGGTCTTCGAGGACGCCGCCGCGGGTATCGAGGCTGCTTCGCGTGCGGGCATGCGTTCGGTGGGCGTCGGGGGCGGTGCGTCGCTTTCGGCCGCCACGATGCGGCTGGAAACCTTCGCGGGGTTTACGTTTGAACAATTGGCGATGAAGATCGACCGGGACTGATTGCAACCCCGGCGCAACGCCGCGGAAGGCTGCGGCCGGGGCGGTGAAACGAGCGATAAAGAGTATAGATTATGAACGACGGATATGTAAAAACCGATCCCTGGCGCCTCGTCGAGGATCGCTTCGACCCTTCGCGGGCGCTCTCTTCCGAGTCGCTCTTCGCGCTGGGCAACGGCGTGATGGGCGGCCGGGCCAATTTCGAGGAGCGTTACTCGGGCGAGACGCTTCAGGGCAATTATATCGGCGGGGTCTATTATCCCGACAAGACCCGCGTGGGGTGGTGGAAGAACGGCTACCCGGAGTATTTCGCCAAGGTCCCGAACGCCGCGTTCTGGATCGGGGTCGATGTCGCGGTCGACGGCGAGCCGCTCGACCTGGCGACCGTCGCGGAGGTGAAGAGCTTTTACCGCGAGACGGACATGCGCCGCTCGGTGCTGACGCGCCGCATGAGGGTCGTGCTGAAAAACGGCGTCGAGGTGGCCGTCGAGACGGTTCGTTTCCTCTCGCTGGCGCGCCGCGAACTGGGCGTCGTGAAATACGCCGTCACGCCGCTCAACCGGGCGGCCCGGATCACCTTCTCGCCCCATGTCGACGCCGACGTGCGCAATGCCGACGCCAACTACGACGAAAAGTTCTGGGAGGAGGTCTCGACCGAGGCCGACGCCACGCAGAGCCGTACCAAAAAGAGCGGTTTCGAGGCGGCCTGGGCGCAGGCCGTCGAGCTGGACGGCGCCGAGTGGCATTGCGAAACCCGCCCCGAGAAGGTCCGGGCCACCGCAGCGGTCAGCCGTGAAAAGGGCTGCGCCGCCGTCTTATATAAATATGCGGGCATCTGCTCGTCGCTCAACCACGCTCCGGCGGACCTTATCGCCGCGGCGCGCTGCGTCGCGGCTTCGGGACAGGAGGCGGGCTTCGAGGCCCTGCTCGAAGAGCAGACGGCCGCCTGGGCCGCCCGCTGGCACGGCTGCGACATCGAAATCGGGGGCGACGCCCGGGCGCAGCAGGGCATCCGCTTCTGCATCTTCATGTTGCTGCAAACCTATACCGGGGTGGACACCCGTCTGAATATCGGTCCGAAGGGCTTCACGGGCGAGAAATACGGCGGCGTGACCTACTGGGACACCGAGGCCTACTGCCTGCCGTTCTACCTGGCCACCGCCGGGCGGGCCGTCGCCCGCGAACTGCTCGTCTACCGCTACAACCAGCTCGACAAGGCCATTGAAAACGCCGCGAAGCTGGGCTTCCGCGACGGTGCGGCGCTCTACCCGATGGTCACCGTCAACGGCGAGGAGTGCCACAATGAGTGGGAGATCACCTTCGAGGAGATCCACCGCAACGGCGCCGTCGCCTACGCGATTTTCAACTACATCCGCTATACCGGCGACACGGCGTATTTGGCCGACTGCGGGCTGGAGGTGCTGCTGTCCGTGGCGCGCTTTTGGGCGCAGCGCATCACGTGGTCCGGGGCGCGGCGAAAATATGTCATGCTGGGCGTCACGGGTCCCAACGAGTACGAGAACAACGTCGACAACAACTGGTATACCTCCTACATCGCCTGCTGGTCGATGCGCTATGCCGCCGAGTCGGCGGCGTGGGTGCGTGAAAACCGCCCTGCGGACTACGCGCGCATCTGCGCGAAGCGACGTTTCGACGAGACGGCCGAGACGAAGCGGTGGCTCGAAATCGCCGACGGCATGTACTTCGGCGAGGACCGCGAACTGGGCATCTTCCTCCAGCAGGACGGCTATCTGGACAAGGAGCAGACGTTGGCCAAAGACCTTGACCCTGCGGATCGCCCCATCAACCAGCGCTGGTCGTGGGACCGCATCCTGCGCTCGTGCCTGATCAAGCAGGCCGACGTGTTGCAGGGGCTTTATTTCTTCGGCGACGATTTCGACCTCGACACCGTCCGCCGCAACTTCCGCTTCTACGAGGCGCGCACGGTCCACGAATCGTCGCTCTCGCCCTGCGTCCACGCCATCCTCGCCGCGCGTATCGGCGATCTGGACAAGGCCTACGAACTCTACCTGCGCACGGCGCGCCTGGACCTCGACGACTACAACCGCGAGGTCCGCGAGGGCTGCCATGTCACTTCGATGGCGGGTTCGTGGCTCTCGGTGGTCGAGGGTTTCGGGGGCATGCGCGTCCGCGACGGCGTGCTGTCGTTCGACCCGCAGTTGCCGGCCGCGTGGGAGTCCCTCTCGTTCAAGGTCAATTTCCGGGACCGGGTCCTGACGGTCCGGATCACCCGCAATGCGGTCGAGGTGGCGAACGAAGGTGCCCCCGTCGAACTTGAAATCCGCGGCGTGCGCCGGCTGATCGCGGACAAGGTAATTATGAATTGTGAATTATGAATTGTTTTTGGCCGCAGGCTGTCCTGTATGAAATGAACGTGCGCCAGCTCACGCCCGAAGGCACGCTGCGCGCGGCAACTTCAAAACTGCCTTTCCTCAAAGACCTCGGCGTCGACGCCGTGTGGCTCATGCCGGTCTATCCGATCGGGGAGGCCGGGCGCAAAGGCTCGCTCGGCTCCTACTATTCGATCCGCGACTACTGTGCCGTGAACCCCGAGCTGGGCACGATGGCCGACTTCGACGCCTTCGTCGCCGAGGCCCACCGCCTCGGCATGCGGGTCCTGCTCGACTGGGTGGCCAACCACACGGCGCGCGACGCGCGGTGGATCGCCGAAAAGCCCGCCTCGTGGTACGAACGCGACGCCGCGGGCCGTCCCGCCGTGCCGTGGGACTGGTCCGACACCGCCAAACTCAACTACGCCGACCGCGACGTGTGGCGCGCGCAGGCCGACGCCATGGAGTTCTGGCTCACGCAGCACGACGTCGACGGATTCCGCTGCGACATGGCGATGCTGGTTCCCATCGAGTTCTGGAACGAGACCTCGCTGCGCCTGCGGCGTGTGAAGCCCGATCTGTTCATGCTGGCCGAGGCCGAGGAGCGGAATCTTTTCGAGGAGGGGGCTTTCGACGCCTGCTACGCCTGGCGGATGCACCACCTGATGAACGACGTGGCCCGGCAGCGCACCCGCGTCACGGCTCTGCGCGACTACATCTACGCCGACCGCGACGACTATCCCGACTCGGCCATGCGGCTGGCGTTCACGTCGAACCACGACGAGAATTCGTGGAACGGCTCCGAATTTTCCAGATTGGGCGATGCGCGCGAGATCATGGCGGTCTTCACGTTCGTCGTGCCGCGCGGCCTGCCGCTGATCTACACCGGGCAGGAGATCGGCTACGACCATTCGTTCGCCTTCTTCGACCGCGATCCGATTCCGTCCTACGCTTCCAACGCTTTCACGGAGTTCTACCGCCGTCTCACGGCCTTGCGGCACGGCAATCCGGCCCTCGCCGCCGGGGAGCGGGGCGGGGCGATGGTCGAGATCCGCAACAACGCCGAGGACTGCCTGATGACCTTTGTCCGCGAGACCGGCGGCAACCGGGTCGTGGCGGTGATGAACCTCTCGCCCTACGCCATCCATGCCGATTACTATACGGGCATCTACGCCGGGATGTACACCGACGCCATGACGGGCGAGCCTTACGAGCTTCGCGGCCGCGTCGAGGAGGATATGGCCCCGTGGAGCTACCGGATATTGTGTAATTAAAAATTGAGAATTAAGAATTAAAAATTATTATTTGCGAATGATTGGCTGTTGTAATGCTCTTTGCAGCCCGACTGTTCGGGCCGTTGTGATGCAGCCTGCGTTATAATTTTTCATTTTTCATTTTTAATTCTTCATTTTCTTTATCTTTGCCGCATGAGAAACATTGCGATCCTTTGCCTGCTGCTCGCCTGTGCGCTGCCCGCCCTTGCGGGAACCTACCGCGCGGACGAGATTCCCAATGTTCAGCGTATGGACCGGCGGCGCTATGTCTCCGATCCCGACGGTATCCTGTCGCCTGCCGCCGTGGCGCATATCGACTCCGTCTGCGCCTCGCTGCGTGAGCGGGGCCTCGCGCAGGTCGCCGTCGTCGCCGTCGACGACATCGCGGGCGGCGATACGTTCTCGTTCGCCGTCGATCTGTTCCGCAGCTGGGGCGTAGGCTCGGCCAAAAGCAATAACGGACTGGGCATCCTGCTGGTGAAGGACCTGCGCGAGATACGCTTCGTCACGGGCGGCGGCCTCGAAGGCATCCTTCCCGACGCGCTCTGCAAACGCATCCAGCTCAACTATATGCTTCCGGCCTTCCGCGAGGGGAATTACAGCGCGGGCATGGTTGCCGGGGTGGGGGCTGCGGCCACGATCCTCGAAGGCGGCGAGGTCGATCTGGGCGGCGACGCCGACGAGGACCTTCCGGCATGGATGATCTTCACGATCGTCTTCGGCTTCGTGATCTTCCCGCTGGGCATGGTGCTGGCGAACTACTATTTCTCCCGCCGTTGCCCGAAGTGCCGTAAGCTGACGCTGAAACAGCAGTCGCAGCAGGTGTTGAGCGTCACGCGGAACTACCGGCTGGTCGAATATACGTATGTCTGCCCGAACTGCGGTGCGGTCGTGAAGCGGCGTTCGCGCAACCTGCGCGACGACAATTTCGGCGGCGGGGCCGGGGGCGGCACGATCATCGGCGGCGGCTTCGGACGCGGCATGGGCGGCGGCATGGGCGGCGGCTTCGGAGGAGGCTCCTTCGGCGGCGGCGGAGCCGGTTCGCGCTGGTAGTTTAAGGTGCAGATTTCCGGGGCGTTGCATGTTGGGCTGAAAAGCGTCTGCAATTCGGTTGCGTCGCGACAAGCCCTTCCCCTGAAGGAAGGGTTTGGGACGGGGTCTGGCTTGTAAACGGCGCCGGAGGCTGCGACTGCGGCGGTTTGATGCGAAATGAGTTTAAATATATAAATAGCTTCTGTTATGAAAAAATGGATTTGGATCGGCGTAGTCGCCGTGGTGGCGATCTTCTTTTATGCGACCTATAACGGTTTTGTGAACAGGGAGGAGGGGCTTAAAAGCGCCTGGTCCAATGTCGAGACGCAGTACCAGCGGCGTGCGGACCTGATTCCCAATCTGGTCAACACCGTGAAGGGCTACGCGGCCCACGAGACGCAGACCTTGAACGAGGTTACCGAGGCGCGCGCCCGGGCCACGTCGATCAACCTTTCGGCCGACGACCTGACGCCCGAGCGGCTCGCACAGTTCCAGCGGGCGCAGGCCGAGGTGCGCTCCGCGCTGGGCCGCCTGATCGCCGTGTCGGAGAGCTATCCCGACCTGAAGGCCAACCAGAATTTCCTCGAATTGCAGGCCCAGCTCGAAGGGACCGAGAACCGCATTGCCGTCGCCCGCAAGGACTTCAACGCCGCGGCGCAGCAGTACAACGTTTCGGTGCGCCGCTTCCCGGCCAACCTCGTCGCGCGGATGTTCGGCTTCGGCCAGAAGCCCTATTTCGAGTCGGCCGAAGGGGCCGCGGCCGCTCCGCAGGTCACCTTCTAAATGATCTCGGAACGTTCCCGCGGTTATGTGCTGGGAGCCATAGCCGCGGCCAGCTACGGACTGAATCCGCTCTTTGCGCTGCCGCTTTACGGCGCGGGCCTGGGAGTGGATTCCGTGCTGTTCTACCGCTATGTGCTGGCTGTGGTGATGCTGGGTGCGCTGATGCTGTTCCGGCGGCAGTCGTTCGCCCTGCGGCGGCGCGACGTCCTGCCGCTTGCGGCTATGGGCGTGCTCTTCTCCGTCTCGTCGCTGCTGCTTTTCGAGAGTTACAACCTCATGGACGCCGGCATCGCCTCGACGATCCTGTTCGTCTATCCGGTGATGGTCGCGGTCATCATGGCCGTGGGTTTCCGCGAGCGGGTCACCGCCGCCACGGTCGTCTCGATCGCCCTGGCGTGCGGGGGCATCTCGCTGCTCTACAAAGGGGGCGACGGCGCGACGCTCAACCTCGCGGGCGTCGTGCTGGTCTTCCTTTCGGCGCTCTCCTATGCGGTCTGGATCGTCGCCGTCAACCGCTCGTCGCTCAAGGACCTTCCGACCGAGAAACTCACCTTCTACTGTCTGGTTTTCGGCTCGCTGGTCTATGTCGTTCGGCTGCGGGGCTGTGCCGATCTGCAACCCGTCCCTTCGCCCCTGATGTGGGTCAACGCCGTTGCGCTGGCGCTTTTCCCGACGATCGTTTCGCTGGTCGCGATGGCCGGGGCCATCCGCCGCATCGGCTCCACGCCCACGGCGATCCTCGGGGCGCTGGAACCCGTCACGGCGTTGTTTTTCGGCGTCGCGGTCTTCGGCGAGCGGTTCACGCTGCGCATCGGAACCGGCGTTTTGCTGATCCTCGTCGCCGTGACGCTCATCATCGCCGGCAAATCAATCCGCATCCCCACCTCCGTCACGCACCTGGCCCGGTGGATGGCCCGTCCGCGCCTGCCGCGCTGGGCCGTGCGCTGGGCGCGCCGCCTGCCGCTGCCGCGCATCCGCCGTACCCGCTGACGGATTTTGCAAAAACACGCCGGCGCCGGAGGAATCGCCTCCGACGCCGGCGCGTTTGTCTTCGTACCGTTACAGCCGGCTCTTTTCGTCGGCCGACCCCGCCTCAACGGCTTTGCGCTTGAAGGCCTTCCCCGACTTGAAGTTGTAGGTCAGCCCGATTCGGAACGAGCGGTTGCTCCACGTCTGCCGGGCGTTCATCGTGCGGACGAATCCGTCGCCGTGCGCTCCGATCACCTGTCCCTGGTCCAGAAGGTTCTGCACCGAGAACGAGGCGGTGAACCGGTCGCCGAAGCGTTTCTTCACGCCGGCCTGCAACCGGTGGTCGGGTTCGACCCAGCAGTTGCCCAGGTCGATGCGGCTCTGATAGTTGTACGAGAGGTCGATGTAGAATTTAGCCGGCAGCGTGAAGGTCGTCGAGATGCTGCCGAATGCCCAGTTGTAGAAAGTTTCGGCGCCGTGCTGTTCGACGCGCTCACCGTGGCGCATGTAGGTGAAGTTGGCGTTCAGTTGCCACCATTTCGCGGGCTGGAAAGGCAGATTGACCGAGACGTAATAGTTTTTGGTGCGGTCGTAGTTGACCCATGCCAGTTGCAGCAGGTCGGGATTCTCCGGGTCGGCCTGTATCGTCTGCTGAATCTCGCCGCTGACGAGCTGCACGCCGGCCGTGAGGGTGTATTTGTGGGCGGCCACCAGCGTGAGGTTCACGTCCTGCTTGAACGCCGGGTCGAGCGACGGGTTTCCCGTCTGGTAGGTGTAGTCCGAAATCTGCATCCGCTGGGGGTTGAGGCACCAGAAGCGCGGCCGTTCGATGGTCCGGGCGTATTGGGCGATCAGCGACCATCCTTTCTCCTTCGAAAGGGCGAAGGAGACGTTGGCGTTTGGAAAGAGCGAGAAATAATCCTGTCCGACGCTTTTTCCCGTCGTGTGGGTGTATTCGCCGCGCAGACCAGCCACGAGGCCCCAGCGGCCGAGCTGCGCCGAGGCGACGGCGTAGGCCGCCGCGATGTTCTCCGTGTAGTCGATCGTGAAGCTCTGGTTGTCGTTGCGCGTCCATGCGTCGCCCTTGAGGTATTCGTAGAGCGCGTCGTTGTGCATGTCGTTGTAGGTGTATTTGGCTCCGGCCTTGAGCGTCCAGCGGGGCGAAAACCTCTTTTCGAGGGCCAGCGTCGCCGTGGCGATGTTGTAGACGCTCTCGGTGTTGTCGCGGTAGGTCGAATCCGCCGTCGCTCCCGGAGCCGTCATGCGGCTGAAGTTGTCGTTTCCGGAGTCGGTTTCGCGGCGCGTGTAGTCGGCAAGGAGTTTGAGCGTCGAGCCGAGCGTGTCGATCTTGCGGATGTAGTTGAACGTCGCCGAGTAGTTGTTGCGGATGTCGAGTTTGTCGAAATGGCTGTCCGTGCGTGTCACCGTGCCGGCGTTCCGGAAATCCGTGTAGGTGTCGTTCGGCTCCCCGTTCCGGTTGCGCCAGTACTCGAACTCCGCGCCGACGCTGTTCCTGCCGTCGATCTCGACCACCGCGCCGGCGCTGGCCCCGAGGCTGCGGTTGCGGCCTTTCATCGACGAATGTGCGTTCAGCTCCTTGTCCGCGGCCTCGTAGCGCGTCTGCTCGCCGGTGGTCGTCTCGTCCTTTCCGAAAGATCCCCATGCCGAGGCGTAGAAGTCCACGCGGCCCGAATGCAGGTTGATGTTGGCCGACGGATTGTACCTGTGTACGATCTCTCCCTGCGTCGTGTTGAACGCCACCGAGCCGTTGACGCCGTTCTCGCGGCGTTTTTTGAGCGTGATGCGGATGATGCCTCCCGCCGAGTCGGCATCGTAGTCGGCGCCCGAGGTGGGCACGACCTCTATTTTCTGAATCTCCTCGGCCCGGAGCGACCGCAGGTAGGTCAGCAGCTGTTCCGGCTCCATGCGCAGTTCGCGGTCGTTGACGTAGACCTTCGAGCCGCTCTTGCCGTTGATTGATATTTTCTCCCCGTCGATCCATACGCCGGGGGCGCGTTCCAGCAGTTCGATGCCGTCCTTGCCGATGGCCGCCGGGGCGTTCGCCACGTCGACCACGAACCGGTCGGCCTCGCGGCGCACCAGCCGGGCCTTTACCTCCACGCTTTCGATGCCGGTCGCCGAGGTCCGCATCACGAAATCGCCCAGATGGTTCTCCTGCTCCACGCGCACCGGCTTTTTCACGGGGTCGAATCCGAGGTACTGAATCAGAAGCGTGTATTCGCCGGGAGCTGCTTTCAGCGCGAAACGTCCTTCGGCGTCGGTGGCCATGCCGGCCACCTGCTCGGTTCCTTTCAGCAGGACGACCGTTGCGTATTCGACGGCTTTTCCCTGTTCGTCCACCACGCGGCCCGTCGAGGGGCAGAGATGCGCCGCAAAGAGCCGGGTCGCGGCCGCTGCGAGCGTTACGATAAGGAGGATCAGTCTTTTCATAATATTCTGTTTTGCACTTTATTTGTCAGTGCAAAGATATGTAATAATATTTATACTATGCAAGACATAGTACTGTAAATTTCAGAAAATTTTCGATACTTATGTATATGGAGGCCCGCGGTTCTTGCGGGGGTGTTTTCCGGGTGTAAAGATACCCCCCCCCGGCTGCGAACCAAATTTTTCCGCAACTTTTTTTCGCGGTCCCGCTTTTTCTCCTCCTGAAAACAGGTGCAGTGAATATTTTGTTGAAAATTCGCCGACTGGCGGGGTAGGAATCCCGGGAAATAATTCCTAAATTTGCAGATTGAATTAATGTGGCTAATTGTCCCCGGATGTCTGATACGGGCTTTTTTCAACCGGCTGCGCCCTTTGCCGGGTCCCTCCCGGAGGCTGGAATCCGGGGCGGGCCGGATTTGTGGACGCGGCCCGCGGCCGCGGGTTCGGACAGTCTGTTTTACAAATGCTGTAATAGAACGATGATCGTATGTTAAGTGCTTTATACTACCTTTTGCTGGTGCTTTTGTGCACGCTTTTTATGATTCTGTCGGCCCTTGCGCTGGTCGTCTGCTATCCCTTCGACCGGGGGCGCCGGACGGTGCATGAACTGTCGCGCATCCTGGTGCGGATTTTCTTCTTCCTGCCGCCCTTCTGGCGGCAGCGGGTCATCGGCCGCGAACTGATCGACCGGAAGAAGCGCTACGTCATCGTCATCAACCACAACACGGTGATCGACATCCCGGCGCTCTACTACATTCCGCTCAATTTCCGCTGGGTGTCGAAGCGCGAGGTCTTCAAAACGCCCTTCTTCGGCCAGTTCCTCCTGCTGCACGGCGACATCTGCATCGACCGCGGCCACGCCGCCGAGGCGTTGGAACAGCTGGTCCGCGACGGGAAAAAGTGGATTTCGCGCGGGGCTTCGGTGGCGATTTTTCCCGAGGGCACGCGCTCGAAGGACGGTGAGATCCACCGCTTCAAGGCCGGGGCCTTCACGCTGGCCAAGGAGGCCGGCGCGGAGATCCTTCCCGTGGTGCTGGACGGAACCAAGACGCTGATCAAAAAGAACCTGGCATTCAACTGGGGCAACCGGATCACCGTCCGTGTGCTGCCTCCCGTTCCGGCCGAACGGGTCGCCGCGCTGGAGACGCATGAACTGATGCAGGAGGTGCATGAACGGATGTGCACGGCGCTGGGAGAAGTGAGAAACGAAAAGTTAAAAGAGAAAGATCAAAAGTGAAATATCGCAAATAAAGGTTGGAACACGAAAAATTCAAAAAAAGTTGCGTTGAACTTCCCGCCGATTTTTTAATTTATCACCTTTCACTTTTCACCTTAATTAAGTTATGGCAGATTTACTCAATAATACCAACTCGAACGCAAACAATTACGGCGACGACGCCATCGTGACCCTCTCGCCGAGGGAGCACATCCGCCTGCGCCCCGGCATGTACGTCGGCGTGGTGGGCGACGGTTCGCAGCCCGACGAGGCGCTCTACGTGCTGATCAAGGAGGTCGTGGACAACTCGATCGACGAATTCATCATGGGCGCGGGCCGGCAGATCGACATCACGCTGGCCGACAACGTCGTTACGGTGCGCGACTACGGCCGCGGCATCCCCCTCAAGTCGCTCGCGGCGGCCGTCGGGCAGATGAACACGGGCGGCAAGTACGGAGGCGACGCCTTCAAGAAGACCGTGGGCCTGAACGGTGTGGGCGTCAAGGCCGTGAACATGCTTTCCGAAGAGTTTACGGCCCGTTCGGTCCGCGACGGCGAGGCCCGTACGGTGACCTTCGCCAAGGGTCTCGAAGTGAGCGACAGGTGGGAGAGCGGCGTCAACGAGAAGAACGGCACGTTCATCTCGTACCGTGTCGACAAGGAGATTTTCGGCGAATATGCCTACAACCTCGAATACGTCGAGCAGAAAATCCGCAATTACAGCTACCTGAACCTGGGTCTGACGCTCAATTTCAACGGCAAGAGCTACGTTTCGAAAAACGGTCTGCTGGACCTCGTGAACGACAACATGACCGAGGACCCGCTCTACCCGCCCATCCACCTCACGGGGGAGGACATCGAGGTGGTGATCACCCACGGCACGGGCTACGGCGAGAGCTACGACTCGTTCGTCAACGGCCAGCACACCACGCAGGGCGGCACACACCAGACGGCCCTGCGCGCCGCCGTCGCCAAGACGGTCAAGGAGTTCTACCACAAGGACTACGACCCCTCGGACATCCGCACGTCGATCATCGCGGCCATTTCGATCAAGGTCACCGACCCGATCTTCGAGAACCAGATGAAGACCAAGTACGGTTCGAAGGAGGTCGAACCGGGGGTCTCGGTCAACAACTTCGTGGCCGACTTCCTCACCAAGCACCTCGACGACTACTTGCACAAGCACGCCGAGACGGCGCAGATTCTCCAGCGGAAGATCGTCGAGAACGAGAAGGAGCGCAAGGCGATCTCGGGCATCCAGAAGAAGGCCCGCGAGACGGCCAAGAAGGTGAGCCTGAACAACAAGAAACTGCGCGACTGCAAGATCCACCGCACGGATCGCAACGAGCTGGCCGAACAGTCGATGATCTTCATCACGGAGGGCAACTCGGCGTCAGGCTCCATCACCAAGAGCCGCGACGTGCGTACGCAGGCGGTCTTCTCGCTGCGCGGCAAGCCGCTGAACTGCTACGGACTGACGAAGAAGGTGGTCTACGAGAACGAGGAGTTCAACCTCCTTCAGGCGGCGCTGAACATCGAGGAGGACATGGATAACCTGCGCTACAACAAGGTCGTCATCGCCACCGATGCCGATGTCGACGGCATGCACATCCGCCTCTTGATGATGACCTTCTTCCTGCAATTCTTCCCCGAGGTGATCCGCCAGGGGCATCTGTTCGTGCTGCAAACCCCGCTGTTCCGCGTGCGCAACAAGAAGGAGACGCTCTACTGCTATTCCGAGGAGGAGCGCCTGAAGGCTGTGGCCCGGTGCGGCGCGAACGCCGAGATCACGCGATTCAAGGGTCTGGGCGAGATTTCGCCCGACGAGTTCAAGGAGTTCATCGGCGAGAATATGCGCCTGGACAAGGTTCGCATCACCAAGGACGACCCGATCCACGACCTGCTGGAGTTTTATATGGGCAAGAATACGTATGAGCGTCAGGGCTTCATCATCGACAACCTGCGCATCGAGGAGGACATCGTCGAGCAGGACCTTGCGATTAATTAAAAATTAAGAATTAAAAATTAAAAATTCCGATTTCATGGCGGAAGAGAACGATAAGACGGGGCGCGACGAAGCGCTCAACGAGGACGCCTCGACTCCCGAAACCGCGGACGACGCGACGGACGAAACGCCTGTGGCCGAGGCTCCGGCCAAGGCGGGCAAATTCGACCGCCTGACGCAGGAGGAGGGCGGCGTCCGCAAGCTCACGGGCATGTATAAGAACTGGTTCCTGGACTACGCCTCGTACGTGATCCTCGAACGCGCCGTGCCGCATGTCGAGGACGGACTGAAACCCGTCCAGCGGCGTATCCTTCATGCGATGAAGGTCGTCGACGACGGCCGTTACAACAAGGTCGCCAACCTCGTGGGCCAGACCATGCAGTACCACCCGCACGGCGACGCGTCGATCAAGGACGCGCTGGTGCAGCTGGGGCAGAAGGACCTGCTGATCGACTGTCAGGGCAACTGGGGCAACATCCTCACGGGTGACGAGGCCGCCGCGGGCCGTTATATCGAGGCGCGTCTTTCGAAATTCGCCCTCGACGTGGTCTTCAACAAGAAGACGACGGAGTGGATGCTGTCGTACGACGGCCGCAAGGAGGAACCCGTTACGCTGCCCATCAAGTTCCCGCTGCTGCTGGCCCAAGGGTCCGACGGCATCGCCGTGGGACTGGCTTCGAAAATCCTGCCCCACAACTTCGTGGAGCTGATCAACGCCGCCATTGCGCACCTCCAGGGACGTGATTTCCAGCTTTACCCCGACTTCCCGACGGGCGGCATGGCCGACGTGAGCCGCTATAACGACGGCCTTCGCGGCGGCACGGTGAAGGTGCGGGCGAAGATTTCGAAGATCGACAAACGGACGCTTGCCATCACCGAGATTCCCTATACCACGACCACCGAGTCGATCAAGGATTCGATCATCAAGGCCAACGACAAGGGCAAGATCAAGATCCGAAAGGTCGACGACAATACGGCCGACAAGGTCGAAATCGTCATTCAGGTCTCGCCCGACGAGTCGTCGGACAAGACCATCGACGCGCTCTACGCCTTCACCGACTGCGAGGTGTCGATCGCCCCGAACTCGTGCGTCATCTGGGATGAGAAGCCGCACTTCCTCGGGGTTTCGGAGATCCTGCGCCGCTCGGCCGAGCACACCAAGTCGCTGCTGGGGCTGGAGCTGAAAATCCGGCTGGGCGAGTTGAGCGAGGCATGGCACGCCGCCTCGCTCGAACGCATCTTCATCGAGAACAGGCTCTACCAGCTGATCGAGGGGTGCAAGAGCCGCGAGGAGGCTTATTCCGCCGTGGATAAGGGTCTGGAACCCTTCAAGATGCGGCTGCGACGTGAAGTGACGCTTGAAGACGTGCAGAAGCTCACCGAGCTGAAATTTATCCGTATTTCGCGTTACGACAGCGAGAAGGCCGACAACGAGATCCGCCAGATCGAGGAGGACCTGAAGTCGACGCAGTACGACCTGGACCACCTCACCGAATACGCCGTGGCCTACTACGAGCGCATCCGCGACAAGTACGGCAAGGGCAGGGAGCGTCGCACCGAGTTGCGCGAATTCGACTCGATCGAGGCGACGAAGGTGGCCGTCACGAACGCCAAGCTGTACGTGGACCGGGCCGAAGGGTTCTTCGGCATCGGCAAATCCATGAAGGACGCGGAATTCGTCTGCGACTGCTCGGACATCGACGACGTGATCGTCTTCACGAAAGACGGGCGTTACGTGATCACCAAGGTTTCGGACAAGGCCTTCTTCGATAAAAACATCTATTATATCGGGGTCTTCAAGCGCAACGACGACCGCACGATCTACAACGTTCTCTACCGCGACGGGAAGAACGGTGCGATTATGATGAAGCGTTGCGCCATCAAGGGCATCACGCGCGACAAGGAGTACGACATCACCAAGGGAACCGCCAAGAGCGAGATACTGTATATGTCTGTCAATCCGAACGGTGAGGCCGAGGTGCTGAAGGTTTACTTCAAGCCCCGTCCGCGCCTGAAGAAGGTGATCGTCGATCTCGATTTCTCGACCCTCGCCATCAAGGGGCGTCAGAGCCAGGGCAATCTGTTCTCGCGCTACGGCATCCACAAGATCGTGCTGAAGGAGCGCGGCACCTCGACGCTCGGGGGGCAGGACATCTGGTTTGACGAAGATGTCCGCCGGCTGAACGCCGACGGGCGCGGCAAGCTGCTCGGCGAGTTCAAGGGCGACGACCGCCTGATCGTCTGGACCTCGAAGAATCAGTACTACATCACGGGCTACGACCTGATGCAGCACTTCCCCGACGACACGGTCCTCGTGGCGCGTTACGAGTCCGACCGGGTTTACAGCCTGTGTTACTACGACCGCGGCCAGAAGTATTACTACATGAAGCGTTTCACGGCCGAGATGTCGGACAAGATTCAGGATTTCCTCGACGCCGACGCCGATTTCATCTGCGTGACGGACCGCGCCGGGGCCAAACTGGAGATCACCTACAAGGGGGCGCACGCCTCGCGGCCCGCGGATGTGATCGACGTCGACGAGTTCGTGGGTGTCAAGAGCCACCGCGCCAAGGGCAAACGCCTGACGACCTACGACGTGGACCGGCTGCGGATGATCGAGTCCGAACTGCCTCCCGAACCGGAACCTTCGGAGGATGAGTCGCTTGACGACGGTCAGCTGACGGACGCTTCAGCTGACGCGGCGCAACGCGCTGCGGCAGAGGGGAAAGCTTCCGGAAAATCCGCCCTGAAGGAGCCGCTCGGCGCCAAGCCCGCCCCGGGAAAGGCTCCGGCGGGCCAGCCCTCGGCCGGAACGATCGTCGGAGGCGTGGAGTTCGAGGTGGAGCGTCCGAAAGGCGACGCCGGCGAGATGATCGACCCCGAACAGCTGAACCTGTTTTAACGAACCGCCTGCGATGAAACCTCTCTTTCTGGTCGGATATATGGGCTGCGGCAAGAGCACCCTCGGACGCAAGCTGGCGCGGCGTCTGGGCGTCGATTTCATCGACACCGACGCGCTGGTCGAGGAGCGCGAAGGCGCCTCCGTGGCCGACGTCTTCCGTTACGAGGGCGAAGAGCGTTTCCGCGAGGCGGAGCGCCGGGTCCTCGACGAGGTGATCGCCGGAGCCTCCTTCGCCGTGGTCTCCACGGGGGGCGGGCTGCCCACGTGGCGCGATAACATGCCGTGCATGAACGCCGTCGGGCATACGGTCTACCTGCGCCGCTCGCCGGAGCAGATCGCCCGGCGGTTAAGCCCCTACGGACGCCGCAAGCGGCCCCGTCTGCAAGGTCTCGACGACGAACAGCTGGTGGCCTTCATGCGCGGCGACATGGCGGCCCGCGAACCGTTCTACGCGCAGGCTTCGCTCGTCGTCGACTGCGACCCGATGTCCGACGACGAGCTGGTCGAACATATCGTGCAAACTTTCTCCGACCGTGGCTGACAACAGACCCATAGGCATTTACGACTCGGGGCTGGGCGGACTGACCGTCTGGCGCGAGATCCGGCGTGCGCTGCCCGGCGAATCGCTCGCCTACCTCGGCGACGGCGCCAACTGCCCCTATGGCTCGCGGCCCCGCGAGGAGGTGCAGGCGCTGGCCGACGCCGCCGTGGCGCGGCTCGTGGAGCTGGACTGCAAGATGGTCGTCGTGGCCTGCAACACCGCCACGGCCGCGGCCATCGGCTTCCTGCGCGAAAAATACGCCGGCATGCCCATCGTCGGCATGGAGCCGGCCGTGAAACCGGCCTGCCTGGCGACCCGCAGCGGGGTGGTGGGGGTGCTGGCCACCGAACGGAGCCTTGACGGCGAGCTGTTCCGCCGCACGGCCGCCCGGTACGGCAGCGGCATCGAAGTCCTGACCTACCCGGGCACGGGTTTCGTGGAGCTGGTCGAGGGGAGCCGGGAGGATACGCCCGAGGCCGAAGCCGCGGTGCGCGCCGCCGTGGAGCCGATGCTGGCGCGGGGCGCCGACCAGATCGTGCTGGGGTGTACGCACTATCCCTTTCTGACGCCCGTGATGGAACGCATCGTCGACGGACGGGCCGCGATCGTCGACCCGTCGCCCGCCGTCGCCCGCCGCGTCGGGCAGCTTTTGGACCGCTACGGCCTGCGCGCTTCGGCGGATAACCGCCCCGCGCTCACGTTCCGCACCTTCGCCGACGAGCTTTACCGCCTGCGTCTCGAACGGAAGGTTGCGGCGTACCTGTAAGACGCTCCCGGCTCCGCCCCCCCCCATTCGCGGGCGGGAACGCTTCCGGCCGGAATCGTTCCGGGCGATTGATAAAGTTTGCGGCGCCTTCGGAATTGTCGGAAAAAATTCGTACCTTCGCTCGATAATAGCGACATTCGGGAATGGCATCTAAAAATACATCCTCCAACAGCCGGCAGGCCGTTCAGCGTTCCAACAGCGACAGTGCGCGCTGGATCGCCGGACTGCTGCTGCTGTTCATCGGTCTGTTCGCCGCCGCTGCGGTGTTCTTTTCGTTTTTCAGCTGGGCCGCCGACCAGAGCGGGCTGCAAAAATCGGTCGAGGAACGGGTGACGCTCGGCATCGAACCGGAAAATCTCTGCGGCTGGGCCGGAGCGCGGCTGGGGATGTTGCTGGTCGATCATTCGTTCGGGCTTTTCGGCATTCTGATTCCCGCGATGATCGTGCTGGTCGGCGTGCGGATCGTCCGTCAGCGGCCGCTGCTGTTCAACCATTCGATCCTTTCGCTGTTTCTGATTATGATCCTGGGGTCGCTGACGCTGGGATTCGCCTTCGCCAACCGCTGGAGCCTCTGCTGCTCGACGGGGTGGGGCGGCGCTTTCGGCATCGCCTCTTCGGCCCTGCTGCGCACGCATATCGGGGCTTTCGGAACGCTGATCCTGCTTGTCGGCGGCTGGATACTGACGGGTGTTTTCATCAACCGCAACTTCATCAACAAGGTCAACGAGGCGGGCAACGTGGTGGTCGACAAGAGCGGGAAGGTCGTCGAGATCCTCAAGCACAAAGTCGTGCTGCACGGACGTGCGGCCGGGGAGGACGGGGCTGCGGAGGATATTCCCGAACCGGCTCCGAAACCCGGGCCGAAGGCGGCCGCACCGCAGCCCGCGCCGTCGAAAGCGGCGGAACCCGCGGCGCAAAAACCCGCCCCGATCCGTGTGGAACGTCCGTCGGAGCCCGTTGCGGCTCGGAAGTCCGTGCCGGAAGAGGACGAAAATCCCTTCCTCGAACTGACGCCCGACGGGAAACCCGTCGCCGGGGAGACTGCCGCGGAGCAGACGCCCCCTCCCGCGGAGGACGGGGAGTTCATCGAGGTGGACCTTTCGCGTCCCGAGGGCCGTGTGGTGATCGGCCGCAGCGGGCTGGTCGAGCTGGAACGCCCTGCGGTGCGCGACGCCGTGGCTGCGGAGCCTGCCCCGGAGGAGGTTCCGGAGAGAGAGGCCGCACAGTCCGATCCCGATGCGCCCTTTACCGAGATCACCGTGCTGGACGACGCGCCCGCCGCGGAGCCGGAGGGCGTCGTGGTGACGGTCGAGGCCAACGAGGCGAAACTTCTCGACGAGAAGGCGATCCCCACGGAGAGCTACGACCCGCTGAAGGACCTGGTGAACTACCGCAAGCCGCCCGTGACGCTGCTGGAGGACTACATTTCCGATTCGGAGGTCTCGGACGAGGAGATTTTCGAGAACAAGACCAAAATCGAGGATACGCTCAAGAACTTCGGCATTCCCATCCAGCGCATCAAGGCCACGGTGGGTCCCACGGTGACGCTCTACGAAATCGTGCAGGCGCAGGGGATCAAGATCTCGAAGGTGCAGGGTCTCGAAAACGATATTGCGCAGAGCCTCAAGGCGCTGGGTATCCGCATCATCGCGCCGATTCCGGGCAAGGGAACCATCGGCATCGAGGTTCCCAACCGCGACAAGCAGGTGGTTTCGATGTATTCGGCCGTGCGTTCGCTGCGTTTCCAGGAGTCGAAGGCCGAGCTTCCGGTGGTGATCGGGCGCACGATTCAGAACGAAAATTACGTCTTCGACCTGGCCAAGATGCCGCACCTGCTGGTCGCCGGAGCCACGGGACAGGGCAAGTCCGTGGGGCTGAACGCCATCATCACCTCGCTCCTGTACCGCAAACACCCCGCGCAGCTGAAGTTCGTGATGATCGACCCCAAGATGGTCGAGTTCTCGCTCTACGCCAAGATCGAACGCCATTTCCTGGCCAAGATGGAGTCGGAGGACGACGCGATCATCACCGACCCCAAAAAGGCGGTCTATACGCTCAACTCGCTCTGTACGGAGATGGACAACCGTCTGGAACTGTGTAAGAAGGCCGGGGCGCGAAACATCGCCGAGTACAACGAGAAATTCACCTCGCGGCGGCTGAATCCGATGAACGGACATCGCTACCTCCCGTATATCGTGGTGGTGGTCGACGAGTTCGCCGACCTGATAATGACGGCCCGCGAGGTCGAGGGACCGGTCATGCGCCTCGCGCAGAAGGCCCGCGCCATCGGCATCCACCTGATCATCGCCACGCAGCGTCCCGACGTGAAGGTCATCACGGGCGGCATCAAGGCCAATTTCCCGGCCCGCATCGCCTTCCGCGTGATGCAGATGATCGACTCGCGCACGATCATCGACCAGCCGGGGGCCAACCAGCTTATCGGACGCGGCGACATGCTCTTCTCGAAGGACGGCGATCTGACGCGTATCCAGTGTGCGCTGGTCGAGACCCGCGAGGTCGAGCGCATCTGCGAATACATCTCCAAACAGCAGGGCTACACCGAGGCCTACACGTTGCCCGACTATACGCCCGACGGCGGCGACGCTCAAATGGGCAGCGAGGAGTCCTCGGCGCCTGTGAAATACGACTCGCTCTTTGCCGAGATCGCCCGCGACGCCGTGTCCGGAGGTCAGATCTCGACCTCGATGATCCAGCGCAACTACGAGGTGGGCTTCAACCGCGCCGGCCGCATTATGATGCAGCTCGAAAGGGCCGGCATCGTCGGTCGCCAGCAGGGAGCCAAACCGCGCGACATCCTCTACCACGACTTGCCTTCGCTGGAGGCGAAATTGCAGGAACTGGGATTGTTTTAAGTCCTCGGCTTAAAACAATCCCAGTTCCTGTGGTTAAGAATTAAAAATTAGGAATTGAAAATTGCGGGAGCTGACGCTATGGGGAGACGAAAATTTTTCATTTTTCATTGTTTGTTTTTCATTGCCGTATTGTTTTGCGGCATATTGCAAGGCAATGCGGCGCAGCCTCGTGCCACGGAGATACTGGAACGCCTTGCGGCGGGATTCCGTGCGATGGACGGCTACGGCGTGAAGTTCGGGGTCGTCTCGGGCGACTACGAAGCCCGCGGCAGCTATGTCGTGGAAGGCGACAGCTATTACCTCGTGCTGGGCGATGCGGAGGTTTTCGCCGACGGAGCCGTGCGCCGCGAGGTCGACAACCGCCGCCGCGAGGTGACCGTTACGGAGGTCGACACCGCGAGCCGCAACATCCTGAACAATCCGGTCCGGGCCTTCGATTTTCTGGGCAGCGAATACACGCCGTCGCTCGTCTCCGAAGCCGACGGCCGCGCCGTCGTGCGGCTGACGCCCGCCGCCGGGAACGACTCCCCGGCAGGCGATGTCACACTGACGGTCGACACCGCTACGATGCGCCCCCGCTCGCTTTCGTATGACTACGACGGCGAACAGGTGCTGGTGAACGTGCTGGAGGTCGCGCCCCTCGCTGGGCACGTCCGGCGGTTCGATCCGAAAAATTATGAGGGCTACGAATTCATCGACTTCCGCTGACCGGGTCCGCCGGGGGCATTGCGGTCTTCGCCGGGCGGTATGCTGCGCGCTGTCGCTGTCGGCGGCATTTTCCGCGCATGCGCAACGGTCGCTGCCGCTGATGCGCGACGGCGGGCATCTCTATGCCGAAGTCCTGTTGCAGGATTCGATTCCGGCGCGGGCCATGCTCGAATCGGGAATTGCCTTTCCGCTGATCGACAGTGCGCTCGTGTGGTCGCATCCCGATCTTTTCCGGCTTGAAAAACTCGACTCCGCGGTCCGTTTCCGCATGGCTGTCGGGGCGAATTACGCGGCGCGTTACAAACTGGCTCCCGGCCTCTCGGTGAGCGGTTCCCGGAGTCTGTGCGACACTTACGTGGTGGATATGGGCGGCCGTAAGGGCGATCTGCTCTGGCCCTTGAACCGGTTTACGACCGACAGCGCCGCGACGCCCGGCATCTTCGGTCTCGACATCGCCCGGGGGCGTCTGGAACTGCTCGCGGAGGAGGAACTGCCCGGAGAGGGCGGCGGCTGGACGGCCTGGGATATGACGCGCGATGAACGGTCGGGGATGTATTGCCTGCAAAGTTCATTGGCGTTTGTCAACGACCGCGGCCGGCGTGTCGCTGAACCGGCGGAACTGGTCGTGGATCTGGGCAATGCCATGTTGCTGGCGCTCTTTGCTTACAAGCCCGAAGTGAAGAAATTCGTTTCCCGCTCGCGCATTCAGGAACTGGAAGGACGAACCTCCGCCGGCAAACGGCTGCCGGTGATCCGGCCTGCCGAGGTGATCTTTATGGATGCCTATACTTTTCGCGGCCAGCCTGTGCTGCTGCTTGAAAACCGTATGCGGCTTCCGGGGCACGGATTTCTGGGCATCCGTTTCTTCGAACGCTTCCGCGTGATCTTCGATTTTCGCCGTTCGCGGCTCCGGATCGCGGAGCCGCTGTCCGCCGCTGATACGCGTGCCGCCGGGCCGGATTGCTCCCGGACGGTTCCGGGTTCTCCGGACGCGACCCGATTCCTGTGTGTCAAATCCCGATAATTGAATATCCCATGAAAATGGATGTCGTTTGCGCCGACCGGTGGCTGTTCCCTGCGGTGCTTCGGCCCGGTTGTCGGGGTAGGTGTTTTTATCGGCTGAAATGATCTTCCGGGCGACCTTTGGGGCGCCCGTTGTTTTTGCGAATCGGTTCCTGTTATTATTTTAATAATTCGGTGTTTATTTTATGCATTATTGTATTTTAGTGAATATATTTTTTTAATATATTTGCATTGCTGTGTTTTGCGGCAAATATTTATTTGATTTATTAACTTAAATATTGAAAAAAAATGAAAAAGTTCTGTTTGATTTCTGTATTTTTGGGATTAATCTTGTTGTTGGACGCTTGTTCAAAAGTTGATTCCCGGAGGGAGGAAGTTCCTGAACAGGTAATGCAAGAGGAGTTTACTGACCTTAATGCGAAAATTTCTACATTGAATTTGAAATATGCAGACCAATTTTGTAAGATGGCGGATACGAGAGGCTGGTTTTTTGGTCGTTGGTTTAAGCGGATATTTGCTTCAGATGCCGTTGGGGCTGCTATCGGGGCGTCTTGTGGCGGAATTGGTGCAGTCGTTGGTGGAATCTTCGGTTCTTTGATGGCGACTTGTGTGGCTTATGAAGAAGAGGATGTGGCGTTGGATTGCCTTCCATCAGGAGAAAATCTTTTCGAAGATTGTGTTGCAGAAGAACTTGAAGAAGGAAATGGTGTTATGATGTTGTCTTTTGGAGATGAGCAGTCAAAAGATGATGACGCGGAAAAAGATACTGCCCTGATAATATATGACGGCTTTGATCGTGTCGGGTGTCTTCATAACGAGATTATTTGTAATATTTATGCGGAGGAAACGGATGTCCGAGAGTTGAATTCTGATGAAATATTGCAATTGACAATCAATAAATCTTCCGGTTATTACGATGACGCGTTGTCGGTTGCTGAATTGTCTGATATTAAAGCAAAAGTGTCCGTGGCAACTAATAGTTTGAAAGATATGAATTGCGAGAACCCATATGCGGTTCTTGAAAATACGATGCCGCAATACGCAAATGAGTTTTCTATAATCAAGGAATATTGTGATAATGTAGCTGGTTTATGTCATGACAAGGCGCTGTTGTCTGCTTATTTGGAAGATTTTATAAATATCGTGCAGAATTCGGCTGTAAGCCAGTCATCTAAAGATATGCTTAAAGCCGCTGCCTGTGTCGGCGGCAACAGTAGTATTTTGTGGCAAATTAAGGATCGGAACGAAGGCGATCCTGGAGAGAGCGAAGTCGGGGAAACGGAGGAAATGGGAAATTAATTCGAAAAGTTATGAAAAAAATTCTGTTATTGCTGTCCTGTCTGTTCGGAAGCGCGATCGCCGTGCAGGCGCAATCTTTTGCGAATAACGACAAAGGCGTTTTTCTACGGGCCGAATTGCGGGCTTTGGCCCGATCGAAAAGCGACGGAGTGGCGCAGCGAGGGATGGATGTCGAGGCAATCGTCGGTTATCGTTTCGATGGGCGTTTTTCCCTTTTCATACCGGTTACGGCGACGACCGGGTTGTTCAAGGCCGGTGGCGTGAAAAGTTACGAACAGGCCGGACAACTCGGACTGGGCTTCGGATACGCTCCGCTTCATACCACCCGCGACCGGCTCGAAATAGCGGTGCGGGCGGGCAATACGCTCGGCGGCAGCTGGCATTTCCGCTATTATGATCTGGGCGTGCGTTGGGAGTGGGCGGACCTGAAAATACCGCCTTTCGTCGGTTTGGGTGTGCGCTATCAGGATTGCTATAAGGGCGGTTTTTCCGACTATTGTTTTTTTTATGCCACGGTCGGATTTTCGATTCGCTGGCATCGGATGAAAGGCAGGTAACCCGTTTTTCTCCCGGCAGTTTGCCGGGAGATTTTTTTTTCGGGGCGTCGAGATCGTGGGCGCAATGGTGGAAATCCCGCGTAAATGACAAATTGTCGCGCCGTTTGTCGTCGCCGAATGCAGGGAGGATGGATTGTTTAACGTGTGTTTTTAATAAATGCGTCAAGGATAATAAATCTTAACATAAATTCATGCTATTTATTAAGATATTATCTTATATTTGTTTTAGGATGTCCTGACGTATGTTGAACACTTTAAATTTAATCTATTATGGATGAATTAGGCTTTACGTTGGCGGGGTTTGCGGTCTTGGGGGTGTTGCATTATGCGGTTGCTATCGTTTTTGCCATATCCGAATACCGAAAGTGGAGGCCTACAGGGTGGATCATTCCCCTTGCAGTCGTTATGTTCGTCGCTTTTTCGTTTATTTTTCCGGTAGTGGAACATATCGTCCGCCCCAGGATGCGGGCCTGCGGCGTCGACCGGCGTATCATCCGGCTGAAACTCGTGCTGGCATGGTCCGTGCCGCTTTTAACGAGTGTCGGTATTAAGTTGTGTGAGTTGTTCTGCAACCGGGTCGTGCCCCGCGATTTCTCCGGGGAGCTGGCCCTCTGCTGCTGTCTTTCGTGCGGACTCCTGTATTTGGGGCTTATGCTCTGGCTCAATGTGAAGCTCAATGCGCTTGCGGAGGCGTGCCCGGCCAAAGGTGCGGAGTGATCGCTCGACTTTGTCGCGGACCGTTCTGCAATCCGTCTTTCTCCCAGCAGTTTGCCGGGAGATTTTTTTCGGGCCGTCAGATCGCCGGAAAAGGGGCAAAAACGGGGTGGTCCGCTGAAAATATCGCGCCCACGAAGCAGATTTATTCCCCTAAAGTTGCTCAAACCGGAAATAAATCGTATTTTTGTTCGTTAAAAGAACGGTAATTTTCGACGGGTATCAACGGGCCGGTTGCGGCGCTTGTGAGCGTTGAAAATTTGAATTGGAGATAATTCGGTCGAAATTCCGGTCGCGATGCGACGAGGCTCCCGCCTTGGCGGGAGCCGGAGCGGGCCAAGTATGTAAACGCGGCGGGACGCCGCGAAAGCCTGCTTCGAAACGGAAAGACGAAGAATAACAGAATTAAGTATTAATATGTTAACTGAAGAAGAAAAGAATGCCGGTTTGACGGGGCGTATCATCCCCATCAATATCGAAGAGCAGATGAAATCGGCGTACATCGACTACTCGATGTCGGTCATCGTGTCGCGTGCGCTGCCTGACGTGCGCGACGGCATGAAGCCCGTGCACCGCCGCATCCTCTACGATATGAGCGCGGAGCTTAACCTCTACTCCGACAAACCCACACGTAAGTCCGCCCGTATCGTCGGCGACGTGCTCGGTAAGTTCCACCCCCACGGCGACAAGTCGGTCTACGACGCGATGGTCCGCCTGGCGCAGGATTGGTCGATGCGCTACCCGCTGGTCGACGGACAGGGTAACTTCGGTTCGATGGACGGCGACTCGCCTGCCGCCATGCGTTACACCGAGGCTCGCATGAAGAAAATCACGGACGAAGTGATGGCCGACATCGACAAGGAGACGGTCGACTGGACGCTGAACTTCGACGACACGATTCCCGAACCCACGGTCCTGCCCACGAAAATCCCGCTGCTGATCGTCAACGGCGCCAGCGGTATCGCCGTCGGTATGGCCACGAACATGGCTCCGCACAACCTTTCGGAGGTGGTTGACGCCTGCTGCGCCTATATCGACAACCCGGAGATCACGGGCGAGGAGCTGCTGCACTACGTCAAGGGGCCCGACTTCCCCACGGGCGGTATCATCTACGGCTACGAGGGAGTGAAGGAGGCGATGCTGACGGGCCGCGGCCGCGTGATGATGCGCGCCAAGACCGACATCGAGCATACGCCCAGCGGCCGCGAGTGCATCGTCATCACGGAGATTCCCTACATGATCAACAAGGCCGAGATGATCAAGAAGATCGCCGACATGATCAACGACAAGAAGATCGACGGCATCTCCTACATCAACGACGAGTCGGACCGCAACGGCCTGCGGATCATCATTATCCTGAAGCACGACGCCGTTGCGAGCGTGGTGCTGAACACGCTGTTCAAGAACACGCCGCTGCAAACGTCGTTCGCCGTGAACAACATCGCGCTGGTCAACGGCCGGCCGCAGATGCTGCCGATGCGCGACCTGATCAAATACTTCATCGAGCACCGCCACGACGTCGTCGTGCGCCGCACGCGCTTCGACAAGCGCAAGGCCGAGGAGCGTCTGCACATCGTGCAGGGTTTGCTGATCGCGCAGGACAACATCGACGAGATCGTGCGCATCATCCGCGCCTCGCAGACGCCCGACGCCGCCAAGCAGACGATGATCGAGCGTTTCGAGTTGTCGGACATCCAGGCTTCGGCCATCATCGAAATGCGCCTGCGCGCCCTAACGGGACTCGAAAGGGGCAAGCTGCTCGCCGAGCGCGACGAACTGGAGAAGCTGATCGCCCACCTGACGGAGGTGCTTGCGAACGTCGGCATGCAGATGCAGATCATCAAGGACGAGCTGCTGGAGATCAAGGAGAAGTACGGCGACGAACGCCGCTCGGAGATCGTCTACGCTTCGGAGGAGTTCAATCCCGAGGATTTCTATGCCGACGACGACATGGTGATCACCATTTCGCACATGGGCTACATCAAGCGCACGCCGCTGGCCGAATACCGTACGCAGAACCGCGGCGGCGTGGGGGCCAAGGGCAGCGCCACGCGCGACGAGGACTTCATCGAGCACATCTACGTGGCTTCGATGCACAACACGATGCTCTTCTTCACCGAAAAGGGCCGCTGCTTCTGGCTCAAGGTCTACGAGATTCCGGAAGGCGCCCGTTCGTCGAAGGGCCGCGCCATCCAGAACGTCATCCAGATCGAGCCGGACGACAAGGTCCGCGCTTACATCAACGTCAAGAGCCTGGCCGATGCGGAGTACGTGAACAACAACTACATCATCATGTGCACCAAGGACGGCACGATCAAGAAGACCAAACTGGAGGCCTACTCGCGTCCGCGCCAGAACGGCGTGAACGCCATCGTCATCCGCGAGGGCGACCAGCTGATCGAGGCCAAGCTCACCAGCGGCAACGCCGAGGTGATGATCGCCGCCCGCGACGGCAAGGCCATCCGTTTCAACGAATCGACGGTGCGTCCGATCGGGCGTGTCGGCGCCGGAGTGCGCGGCATCTCGATCGAGGACGGGGACGAGGTGGTCGGCATGATCTGCGTGGAACCCGATTCGAAGCAGGACGTGCTGGTATTGAGCGAGAACGGCTACGGCAAGCGTACCGATCTGGACGAATACCGCATCACCAACCGCGGCGGAAAGGGCGTGAAGACCATCAACATTACGGAAAAGACAGGCAAACTAATTTCGATACAGGCCGTTACCGACGACAACGACCTGATGATCATCAACCGTTCGGGACTCACCATACGCACCGCTGTCAGCCAGATCCGCCTCGCGGGCCGCGCTACGCAGGGCGTGCGTATCATCAACCTCCGCGAGGGCGACGCCATTGCTTCGGTGATGGCCGTGCCGGCTGCCGGGGAAGAGGAGGAAGTGCAGCCCGCGGAAGGCGTTGAGACCGGAGGCGAAACCCCCGGAGCCGCCCCCGCGGAGGAATAAGAAAAAGAAACAACAAAAACTTTAAAATTTCAGTTTACCATGAAGAAAACGATTTTGACGGCTCTTGCGGCGCTGCTCGTGGCAGTTCCCGCCGTGAAAGCCCAGAAAGTGAACAAGGAAGCCCTTCTCGCCAAGATCGAAAAGAGCGACGCCGACATCGCCAACGAGAAGAAGGCGGCGAAGGCCGCGACGTGGCTCGCCCGCGGCAAGGCTTTTTACGAGGTGGCCGTGGAGCCTACGAAGAGCATCTTCGCCAACATGGAACCGACGATGCTGAAACTGGCTGTCGGCGAACCCAAGTCGACGACGAAGGAGACGCTCAACGGCACGGAGTACGACGCATGGGTGTATCCCTATTTCACGGCTTACGTCAAGGACAACAAGGTCGTGACGTGGAAGCAGAGCAAATGGGTGCTGAAAGACGCTCCCAAGAAGGCCATCGAGGCTTACAACAAGGCTTATGAACTCGATCCCAAGACGGCCGAGAAGGTCAAGGAGGGTCTGAAGCAGGTCAGCGACTTCTGCTCGCAGGTGGGCAACGTCGGCATCGACTCGGGCAACTACGTCGAGGCCGCAGACGCTTACGTGACGGCTTTCGAGGCGCAGTCCAGCCCGGCTTACGAGAAGGCCGACCCCGCGCTGCTCTACTATGCGGGCTACCTGCTGACCGTCGACGGCTCGAACAACCCCAAGTCGTTCGCCAAGGGCGGCGAGTACCTGACCAAGGCCATCGACCTGGGCTATGCCGACGAGGAGGGTAATATCTATTACTACCTCTTCCACTGCCTCTACGGACAGAAGGACCTCGACAAGGGAAATATTATGAAAGCGAAGGACGTGCTGCTGACGGGTATCGGGAAGTTCCCGAAGAACGAGCGCATTCTCGACGGCCTGATGCAGCTTTACACCGCGGAGCAGGGCGTGGGCGACCCCGCCGACCTGATCGCGCTGATCGACAAGGCCATCGAGGACAATCCGTCGAACGTGGACCTCTGGTTCGGCCGCGGCCGTATCTTCTACGCGCTGAAGGACTACGATCAGAGCATCGAATCGTTCAAGAAGGTCGTGGAGCTGAAGCCCGACCTGTTCGAGGGCAACTACTACCTGGGTGTGTTCTATACGATCAAGGGCGACGCGCTCAACAAGGAGATGAACGAGAAGCAGTACAGCAGCCAGGCGGTTTACGACGCCGATCTGAAAGTCGTCAACGATGTCTACAAGGAGGCTGTGCCCTGGTTCGAGAAGGCGCACCAGATCAAACCCGACGATGTTGATACGCTGGAGTTCCTCAAATCCATCTGCTTCCGTCTGCGCGACGAGGCCGGCATCATGGAGAAGTACAACACCTACAATGCCCTTTACAAGCAGGTGAAAGGCATCGAATAGCCGCTTGACGGGCGGGGATTCAGCGGCGATGGTTCGCCGGTCCCGCTCTTTGAACGGAGTTGCGCTGCCGCCCGTTCGGCAGGCGTTATGAAAAAAGCCCGGCTTTCCAGCCGGGTTTTTTGCATATGGAGGGGGTAAATGGCATTACGAAACGCCCTGCACCCTGAATCCCGCCTTTTGACCGTGCGGGCGCGGGGCCGGGGAGCAGCGTTCCGGCCAACCGGCCGCTTTGCCAATCCCGCCTTTTTGCCGTGCGGGCGCGGGGCCGGGGAGCAGCGTTCCGGCCAACCGGCCGCTTTGCCAATCCTGCCTTTTGGCCGTGCGGGCGCGGAGCCGGGGAGCAGCGTTCCGGCCAAAAGGCCGCTTTGCCAATCCCGCCTTTTTGCCGTGCGGGCGCGGGGCCGGGGAGCAGCGTTCCGGCCAAAAGGCCGCACCCTGAATCCGGCGTCTTACGCCGGTTAGCGGGCGATGCGGCCCGAGACGGAGCCGCGGGCCAGCTGTTCGACCTCTGCGGCCGTGAACTGGTTGTAGTCGCCCGGCACGGTGTTTTTCAACGCGCAGGCCGCGGTTCCGAAGTCCAGCGCAAACTGGGCGTCGTGGGGATGCGCGGCCATTCCGTAGAGCAATCCGCCCACGAAGGCGTCGCCCACGCCGACGCAGTCGACCACGGGGTCGATGTCGTAAACCCGCGTGGAGTGCAGACGTCCGCCCGTGTAGAGCGTTCCCGAGATCAGGTGGTGGTTGGCGCTCAATACGCTGCGCAGTCCGAAGACGATGCTCCGGCAGCGGGGGAAGCGCGCCGCAACCTCTGCCGAGGCCCGTTCGTAACCCGCCGTATCGGGACGGTAGGCGGCGTCGCGGGCCGCAAACTGCGGCAGCTGCATGCCGAGCACCTTTTCGTATTCGTCGTCCGTGCCGAAGAAGGCGTCGCACTGCTCCATCAGCGGCGGGAGCACCTCCTGCGGCTCCTTGCCGTATTTCCAGAGGTTCTTGCGGTAGTTGATGTCGCACGAGACGGTCAGTCCCGCCGCGTGCGCCGCCGCAATCGCCTCGGCGCACACGGCCGCCGTGCCGGCGCTCACCGCGGCCGAAATCCCCGACCAGTGGAACCACGAGGCGCCGCGGAAGATTCCGTCCCAGTCGATCATCCCCGGTTGCAGGGTGTCGAAGGCCGAGTCGGCGCGGTCGTATACGACGTGCGACGAGCGCATCGCGGCGGCCTCCTCCATGTAGTAAATCCCGAGCCGCTTGCCGCCGCGCAGGATGGCGTCCGTCCGTACGCCGTAGCGGCGCAGGTCGTCGATGCAGGCGTCGGCCACCCGGTTGTCCGGCAGGCGGGTGACGAATTCGCTTTGCAGGCCGTAGTTGGCCAGCGATACGGCGACGTTGGCCTCGCTTCCGCCGTAGCTGGCGCGGAAGAGGTTCGTCTGGTTGAAACGCAGGTAGTCGGGCGGCGTGAGACGCAGCATGATCTCCCCGAAGGTAACGATCTTTTGTCTGTCCATGATTTTTGTGAAATAGGAGTTACAAATATACATAAAAAGCCGGACAATCGCAAGCCGGATTGCGCCCGCTTCGGGAAAGGGTTCCGACAGAGAAAGGCCCGGTCGTCGGACCGGGCCTTTCGGAAAAAGCAGGATGATATGCCTGCCCTTTTTGGGATGGATTTTTAGTTGAGGACCGTCACTTTGAGCGGCGTCACGGCGGCGGCCTGCGCCTGCCCGATCTCTTCGATCCACTCCTTCATGTCCTCCACGCCGCCCTGGCTCCAGCCCGAACCGGCGTAGTAGGTCAGCGTCCGGCCGGGTTTCACGGCCTTGACGGCTACGGCGTGGCCCAGCGTGTCCGTAAGCATCTCGGCTCCCGGCAGGATCACGCCCAGGTAGATGTCGCCGTCGCGCACGGGATCCTTCGAGTCCGAAACGGCCTCGCATAGGGCCATCCAGCCTTCGCCGCGCTGCATCTGTTTCACGTCGTGGCGCACGAAGCCCGCGGCGATCGGCATCTCGGCGAATGCTCCTTCGTAGATGTTGTCCATGCGGTTGAAGCGCTGGTTGGCGTCGAGCGAGATGATCTTGGTGAGCGTCACGGGCGTGCCGTCGACATCGAACGGGGCGTAGGTCAATTCGACCGAAGTGCGGATCGGGCCGTTGTCGAGCGTCCGGGCCGTGGCGTAGTTGTGTCCCATCATCCAGAATTTACCGCCGGCGAAGGGCAGCGATGCGCCCGAACCGAGTGTCACGCCCACCTTGTAGCAGTCCATGCCGTCGCCGTAGTTGTGGTGGTAGTTGCCCCGGGCGTACCACTCGTCGATCACCAGTTTGTCGGTGCACTTCACCCATACGTCGATGCCCGGAGTGACGAGTTTCTCGGGAGAGGTTTCGAGCGCCGGGCCGTAGAGGCGGTAGGCCACCTTGTTGTTCTCCCAGGCGTAGTCGTCGTAACGTTCGGGAACCGTGCGGCCGAACGCCTCGGCGGGGTAGTTCTCGCGCTGGCCTGTGACCAGTTTGAACCGCTTGCTTTCCATCGGGTCGGCGTCGGTCTGGAAGATCAGCGCCTGCGGCTCCGTTCCGCCGCGGAAGAGGACCTGCGAGGGGATCTGCTCGTTGTCGTCGTTCAGGACGACGATGTTGTCCGGCGTCACGCCTTTGAGCGCGGCGACTTCGGACCAGGCGATTTCGACGGTTTCGTCATCGCGTTCGGTCGGGGTCGTGTTGGCGACTTCGACCTTCAAAGCGGGTGTGCAGGAGGCCGTCAGGAGGGCTGCAACCCACATAATCGGTTTTTTCATAAAATTAGAATTGAAGTTTTTCCGTTGTTTGTAGGCAAATTTACAATTTTTCCGTATATTGGTCAACCAAAACGGCAAATATTCTATTTAATTCGGTAATTTTTCATATTCCGAGTGGCGGAAAGTTACTAATTTTACGTTATGAAAAAGAGCCTGATACGTATAGAAATTTAACCGCGATAGCTTTTATTTTTTATGAAACAGTTCAACGACGACAACTTCCTGTTGCAGACCGAGACTGCGCAGCGTCTTTACCACGACCATGCGGCCAAGATGCCGATCATCGACTACCATTGCCACCTGATTCCCGAGTACGTGGCTTCGGATCACCGTTTCGACAACCTGTCGAAGATCTGGCTCGAAGGCGACCACTACAAATGGCGCGCCATGCGCACCAACGGGGTCGATGAGAAGTATTGCACGGGCAAGGATACGACCGATTGGGAGAAGTTCGAGAAGTGGGCCGAGACGGTTCCCTATACGATGCGCAACCCGCTCTACCACTGGACCCACCTCGAATTGAAGACCGCCTTCGGAGTGACGAAACTGCTCAACCCCGCTTCGGCCCGCGAAATCTACGACCATTGCACGGCGCTGTTGCAGCGTCCCGAATACCACGCCCGCGGCCTGATGCGCCGCTACAACGTCGAGGCGGTCTGCACGACGGACGATCCCGTGGATTCGCTCGAACACCACATCAAGGTCCGCGAGGACGGTTTTGCGACCAGGATGCTCCCCACGTGGCGTCCCGACAAGGCGATGGCCGTGGAGGTTCCGGCCGATTTCCGCGCTTATATGGAGAAGCTTTCGGAGGTTTCGGGCGTCGCGATCACGAAGTTCGCCGATGTGATCGACGCACTGCGCGTGCGTCACGAGTTCTTCGGGTCGGTCGGCTGCCGCCTTTCGGACCACGGCATCGAGGAGTTCTATGCCGAGGATTATACGCAGGCCGAGATCGACGCTATTTTTAATAAGGTATACGGCGGGCAGACGCTGACGCCCGAGGAGATCCGCAAGTTCAAGACCGCCATGTTGGTCGAGTTCGCCACGATGGACCATGAGGCCGGCTGGACCCAGCAGTTCCATTACGGCGCCATCCGCAACAACAACAGCCGCATGTTCGGCCGGCTGGGTCCCGATACGGGCTTCGACTCGATCGGCGACTTCGCGGTCAGCAGGCAGATGTCGAAATTCTTCGACATGCTCGACCGCAACGACCGCCTTGCGAAGACCATCATCTACAACCTCAATCCCCGCGACAACGAGCTGGTGGCCACGATGATCGGCAATTTCCAGGACGGCCGCTACGGCGCCGGGAAGATCCAGTTCGGATCGGGGTGGTGGTTCCTCGATCAGAAGGACGGCATGGAGAAACAGATGAACGCCCTCTCGACGCTGGGTCTGTTGAGCCGCTTCGTGGGCATGCTGACCGACTCGCGGTCGTTCCTTTCGTACCCGCGCCACGAGTATTTCCGCCGCACGCTGTGCAACCTCGTCGGCAACGACATCGAGCAGGGCCTGCTGCCCGCCTCGGAGATCGACTTCATCGGCCGGGAGATCATCGAGGGCATCTGCTACCGCAACGCCAAGGACTATTTCAAATTTTAAGCTGTCATAATACCATGAAAATCGTAACATTAGGTGAAATCATGCTGCGTCTTTCGACGCCCGGAAACACGCGCTTCGTTCAGTCCGATTCGTTCGACGTCGTCTATGGTGGCGGCGAGGCCAACGTGGCCGTTTCGTGCGCCAACTACGGCCACGAGGCTTACTTCGTCTCGAAACTCCCGAAGCACGAGATCGGCCAGTCGGCGGTCAATGCGCTGCGCAAATACGGCGTGAGGACCGATTTCATCGCCCGCGGCGGCGACCGCGTGGGTATCTACTACCTCGAAACCGGGGCCTCGATGCGTCCCTCGAAGGTGATCTACGACCGTGCGCATTCGTCGATCGCCGAGGCCGATCCGCAGGATTTCGACTTCGACGCCATCATGGAGGGCGCCGACTGGTTCCACTGGTCGGGCATCACGCCCGCGATTTCGGACAAGGCCGCCGAACTGACCCGTCTGGCCTGCGAGGCCGCCAGGCGTCACGGCGTGACGGTGTCGGTGGACCTGAACTTCCGCAAGAAGCTCTGGACCAAGGAGAAGGCGCAGTCGATTATGAAGCCCCTGATGCAGTATGTCGATGTCTGCATCGGCAACGAGGAGGACGCCGAGCTGTGCCTCGGGTTCAAGCCCGACGCCGATGTCGAGGGCGGCGAGACCAACGCCGAGGGCTACAAGGGCATCTTCCGCCAGATGGCCGCGACGTTCGGGTTCAAGTATGTGATCTCGACCCTGCGCGAGTCGTTCTCGGCGACGCACAACGGCTGGAAGGCCATGATCTACAACGGTGAGGAGTTCTACGAGTCGAAGCGTTACGACATCGACCCGATCATCGACCGCGTGGGCGGCGGCGACTCGTTCTCGGGC